>ERZ773229.2089-NODE-2089-length-12303-cov-4.123040_pt1 | contig 12303 bp, 10 predicted proteins | sample MGYA00580992_ERZ773229 | MGnify/ENA primary metagenome ERZ773229 (study PRJEB29015, sample SAMEA2737795) | human gut metagenome | biome: human gut; feature: human-associated habitat; material: faeces | place: China | collected 2012 ... | reverse complement strand
TCACTTCATCATCTCTTGCCTCTACATGGTTGATGATGATCTGTGCTGTAAATGCTCTTCTTACAGACCAGTCCGGATAAGCTTCTGCAAGAGCATCCTCGATTCCTTTGACATCCTCTGCACGGCTGTCATTGAAGGAAGTACCAAAGCTTACTACCAGAAGCTCGTTCTCACCGATCTCATCCTGGTTACGTGGATCGTCTTTGGAAGCGTCTCCTGTGTCACGTCCGAAGTAATCCGGATCAGCGTTCTCGCCCTCTACCAGTTCTTTCTGAGCGTCTGTCAGAGCATCCCATGCTTCTTTGGCTGCCTTGCAGTCCTCATCTGTTGTGTCAGTTCTCTCCTGAACATAGATCTTGTCGATCAGAGCTGCTACATTGTCAGCTGCTTTCTGGTCTTCATCAGAAGCCTCTGTGGTATCAGCTGCCTCAGTACTCTCATCTGCGCTCTCTTCTGTAGCGGAATCATCTGCTGCCATTGCTGTTGTAGCTGCACCCATAGAGCATGTCATGGAAACTGCGAGCATCAGAGCTAACATTGTTTTTCTTTTCATTTCTTATCGTCCTCTTTTCATGTATTTCCAGAATACTGATATGTACAAAAAAACGGCTGCTTTCTGCGGCCGCCTGCTCACACACGATTCTCTCGCAATACACATAAAAAGAAGTTCTGTATTGTTATTGAGAATACAGATTCGTAGACCGCGAATCCTGGATCTCACAATAAGGCAGTTCTCCTGACTTGGTTCCACACTGCTTTCCCTTCCCGGTTTCCCAGTGGTATTTAAAAACAGCTCCCCGTTCACAGTGACGGTATCGTTCCGGATTCTCACCGGATTCTCTTTTGCACATCCGACTGGACGCAACCTTATTGCCATAACATTTGTACATATTCGATTTTACCTGGTTACTTATTCTTTTACCACAAAATCACAAAATTGTCAAGATTGCTGTCGGACGAATCATGGTGCTTCCCCTGCATCTGTCAGTTATTTTCAACATACTCCTTTCAATATTCATGCACATTATGCATGGTTTTATATGATTTATGTTTTTTATTTATGGTACAGTGATTTCCTACAACATAAAAGCAGCCCCTTTCCGCCATCACTGTGACAGCAGAAAAGGGCCGCTCATATTATTTACTGAAGTACTCCTGCTCAAGGTATCTGGCTACATAGATACCGCTGGCGGATGCATGGGAAAGAGAATGTGTCACACCGCTGCAGTCTCCGATAACAAAGAGACCTTTGTGGCAGGTTTCCAGATTCTCATCGATCTCAACTTCCATGTTGTAGAATTTAACCTCAACACCATAAAGCAGAGTATCGTCATCTGCTGTTCCAGGTGCGATCTTATCCAGAGCATAGATCATCTCGATGATTCCATCCAGGATACGCTTCGGCATAACAAGGCTTAAGTCTCCCGGTGTTGCGGAAAGAGTCGGTGTTACGAAGCTCTCCTCAATACGTGCTTTTGTGCTTCGTCTTCCACGGATCAGATCTCCGAAACGCTGTACCATAACACCACCGCCAAGCATGTTGGAAAGTCTTGCGATGCTCTCACCATATCCGTTGCTGTCATGGAACGGCTCTGAGAAATGTTTGGATACCAGAAGCGCAAAATTTGTATTGTTGGTGTGTTTTGCAGGATCTTCATAGCTGTGGCCGTTTACTGTGATGATTCCATTGGTGTTCTCATTAACCACAACACCTCTCGGGTTCATACAGAAAGTACGGACCATATCCTCAAACTTCTCGGTTCTGTAAACGATCTTGCTCTCGTAAAGCTCATCGGTCAGACGACTGAACACCTCTGCCGGAAGCTCCACACGGACACCGATATCCACACGGTTGGAAAGTGTGGGGATCTTAAGATCTGTACATACAGTCTCCATCCATTTACTTCCGCTTCGTCCCGCGGAGATGATGCAGTAAGTTCCCTCGTAACGCTCATCACCTACAACAACTGCATAGCCGTCTTCTGTTTTCTCCACTTTGTCAACGGACGCGTCAAAATAGAAATCTACATGGGCTTTCATCTTGTCATAGAGATTCTGAAGTACTACATAGTTGATATCCGTTCCCAGGTGGCGGACAGATGCATCCAGAAGATGCAGGCCGTTCTGAAGACAAAGCTTACGGATCTCACTGTTTGTGGTGGAATAAAGCTTGGTTCCCTCTCCACCATGCATCAGATTCAGTTTATCTACATATTCCATCAGTTCTGTGGCTGTATCCTTGCCAATATGCTGATACAGCGTTCCGCCAAACTGATTGGTGATATTATATTTTCCATCGGAGAAAGCGCCTGCACCGCCAAATCCTTTCATGATCGCACATGTTTTACAGTGGATACAAGATTTTACTTTCTTTCCGTCAATAGGACATTTTCTTTTTTCCAGAGGATGGCCGGCTTCAAAAACCGCGATCTTTTTCTCCGGATCATTATTCATCAGCTCATAGGCTGCAAAGATTCCTCCAGGACCTGCTCCTACGATCAGTACGTCATATTTCATAAATAAAAACTCCTTATCTTGTGTTGCCTGTTTTCAATGTTTCGTTTTCGCACAAACCCTGTCTATTCTACAACAAGTGTTTGTAAAAGTCACCTGTTTTTTCGGTTTTGAAAAAAATTTTTCAGTCCTTCCGGAACCTGTGGATCTTAAGCTTTTTCCCATCTGTTTCCACAGTAATGGCACCGCTTTCCATGGTATATTCCACCTGGCTTCCGGCCGCTTCCAGACGCTCTACGGTTTCCGGCGACGGATGCCCGTAAGTGTTGGTGGAAGAACAGGAAATGATCGCCAGTTCCGGCTTTATTTTTTCAAGAAACGCTTCCGTGGTAGAATAACGGGAACCATGATGTCCCACTTTCAGACAGTCCACATCCTTTAATATCCCGGACGCCAAAAGCTTTTTCTCCGTGTCTGCTCCGATATCCCCGGTAAAAAGCATCTGAAATTCTCCAAACGAGAGTTCCATCACCATTGCCTCCTCATTCACATCTTTTCCTGTGGCGTTTTTCTCCGGCCACAAGATGGAAAAAGATACCAGACCACAATGCAGCTCATCTCCCTTTTTTCCTGTCACAATTTTTATTCCGGCTTTTTGTGCCGCATCCGAGAGTTCCTCCCAGGCCTCCGGCTTTTCCTCCCATGAAGGAAGCACCAGATATCCTGCCCGGATGGTCGTGAGGCCATTTCCCATATATTCCAGAAGTTCCTTCGCCCCGCTGATATGATCCTTGTCTGTATGGGAAATAAAAAGCCCGTCCAAATAAGAAATCCCCTGACTTTTCAGAGCCGGCAGAAGGCAGTATCTTCCAAGGTCCGACTGGCTGCTGCTTCCTCCGTCAATAAGAAAATGGTGATTATCCGGAGTCTCCACAAGGATGCCATCTCCCTGCCCCACATCCAGGCAGGTCACTTTCAGGTCTCCTGCCGGATGAAACCCGAGGATCAGAATTCCTGTTATCATCAATGCGCCGGCTGCTGCCCGGACTGTCCGGAGTTTCCTTTGGATCTTTCCCGGGATTCTTTTATCCCGGCTGGATAACTCTGATTTCATACCCGCTTCCTGTTCCCGCCTCATCGGTTCTTTTATATACTGTCCCATAAACAGGATTGTAATCAAAAAAACATAATATACCAGAATCTGCCAGATTTCCGGTTCCCCTCCGATCCAGGTGCTCCACCTTAATTTTCCTGCAAGGCTACATAGATATTCATAAAAAAGCAGCAATCCTCTTGCCGGCAAAATTACCAGTTTTGCAGCAGAAATACTGAAAATTCCAAGCAACAGTGCCGCCATTCCTCCCATCAGCACAAAGCCCACACTTGGAAGCACCAGAAGATTCAGAAAAAATCCGGCAAGGGATACTTCTCCAAAAAATTTCAGCATCACAGGCAGTGTCACCAGCTGAAGGGCCATGGAACTTACCAGTGCCTTCGTCCATTTTTTCTCCGCACCTGCAAGAGCACAGATTTTTTCCGCTGCAACACCGATCCCAAGAACACAGCCAAAGGACAGAAGAAAACCGCTGTCCAGAAGATACGCCGGGGATTCCAGAAGAATCATCATAGCTGTTACCGAAAGCGCAGTCATCATGTCATAAATCCGTCCAGTGATCCTGGCGCCCATGGCAATGAGAAACATGGTCACCGCCCGCATGGTGGAAATACTCCCTCCGGTCATGATCCCGTACTGCAGCATTACCCCCAGCGAAAAAATTCCCGCAGGCCAGATTCCAAGACCGATTTTTTTCAGAAGATTATAAAGTCCCATTCCCAGAATGCTGATATGAAGCCCGCTGATGGCAAGGATATGGACAATCCCGGCCAGCTGATAACGCATCCGCATTTCCGGATCCAGATCCTGTTTGTCCCCAAGCACCATCGCGCAGAAAAGTGGCGCGTCTTCTCCTGCCGATTCCGTAAGAATCTGCCTGCATTTTTCTTTTACCTTAAAAAGCTGCTGTCTGTATCCGGAATAGGATTCTGTTTTTTTCCGGACCACAGCGTTCTTCATGAAATAATAGATATGACGGCAGGCATAGTAATGCTGACTGTCAAAGCCACCGGGATTTGAGGGTTCCTCCACTCTTTTTAAAGTTCCTTTTACCAGAATTTTCATTCCCGGTTTCAGGTCTTCTTCTTTTTTCAAAAATACTCTTACATTTTCAATGGAAAATTTTTTTGACTGATAAATCAGATATGTTTTTTTCAGATAAACAGACTGGGAGAATTCTGTGTTTTCATACTGCTCCACCTCCCCGCAGATCACAGAGCCAGGATGTGCTTCGATCCAGTCCTGTACGGTTACAGGAAGGGGATTCCCCCCAAGAAGAGGAATCCCCGCAAAATTCATAATACCTAAACCAAGCACCATGAGAAAACACAGAAAACATAATGGCCGTTTTGTCATACATGTTCTCCCGTTTATGTAGATATTTTATTATGATTCAGTTTTGTTCTTTTTTGGCTTTTGTGCTGGCCAGTAGACTGTCATTCCATTCATAGAACTTATAAAGCTGCATATTCTGGCCAAAAGTGACTTCTTTGTTTCCCTCAATGGAAATCTCCACTTTATCCACATCCGTTGCCGCAATCAGTGTATTTACAACAGAATAAATCGGAATCTGTTCGGAAACATTTAACGCATAGTCCTGAAATACAGAGTTGTAATCCACATAGCAGATTCCGTTGGCTTTTGTCAGAGAAAGCACTTCGGAATTTTCCGGAATGGTCGGATAATGATCTTTTTCCAGAGGTCCCCTTGCCAGCTGTTCCAGTACTACGGTTGCCTTTGGAAGATTCCGCCTGTAACGGACACTTCTCTGTTCTTCTACCAGCTTGTCACCGTTCTTATTTGTAAAATACAGGGTAAAAGTGTCATAGCTGTAGACGTCCCCGTCAGATCCGGAAAACTCCACAAAAGTATCACTGTTCATGGCTCCGACTTCTTCTCCTTTGGAATTCGTGAGAGGCTTTTTTCCCACATAGATTTCCACAGAATCAATTCCCGGGATCTGGATGAAAATCTTCACCACGCCGGTACGGACCAGAAGTTCCCTGGTGCGGGACATCTTACTGTAGGCCTCGTTAAATTCCAGACGCAGAATTCCATCCTTTATAGAATAGGAAGAAATTTTTACGCCTTCCGGAAACAGTGAAATTCCATCTTCCCTTGTCTCGCAGTTGTTCAGGCTCTCCGAAAAATCCCGGAGCATCACCTCTGCAGTTTCTTTTTCCGGTGTATACTTCTCTTCTTTCAGTTTTGTTTCTTCACTGTTGATATAGTAAAAGCTGTACTGCTGTTCTGCATTTTTCTCTTTTCTTCCCGCAAAACCGATATAGGCAATCAGCCCAAGAAAGATACAGGCAGCAGTCACGCAGATAATCTTTATCGTTTTTTTCATGCTGTACCTCCTAGGACGGAATATAGGACAGAGGAATCTTCACGGTAAATGTGGTTCCCTCTCCTTCTTTGCTGGATACTTTTATGATACCGTGATGCATAGCTATGGAACTTCTGGTAATGGCAAGTCCAAGACCGGTTCCTCCGATTTCCCTGGAATGAGATTTGTCCACACGGTAAAAACGCTCAAAAATCCTTTCTATGGATTCTTCAGGAATTCCAAGGCCGGAATCTTCAACAGTTACAAAGAAATCTTTATGATCCGCATCCAGTGTTACACGGACCCATCCTTCATCTACATTATATTTAATTCCATTCTCTACCAGATTACTGATGGCAAGCGTAAACTTCACTTCGTCCACATCTGCATTGACTGGACGGAAAGAATCCAGGATCAGGGAAATACTTCTCTGATCTGCAATCGGCCGCAGACGTTTCAGGATATTTTCCAGCAGTTCATTGATATTCATATTGGTAATATTCATATCTGCTGCCTTTTTGTCCATTTTCACAAGGGAGAGCAGATCTGTGATAATCTTGTTCTCTCTGTCAATCTCTTCTGTAATATCCGAAAGGAATTCCTGATACAGTTCCTCCGGAACTCCCTGCTGTCCTACAAGGGAATCTGCCAGAACTTTCATGGAAGTCATCGGTGTTTTCAGCTCATGAGACACATTGGATACAAACTCCTGTCTGGATTCATCCAGGGTTTTCATTCTGGAAAGCATCTTATTAAATGCATCCGTAATCAGCGCTGTCTCTGTATAATCCGGTACGGAGATTTCTTCGTTCTGATATCCGTCTGTCAGATCTTCGATGGCTTTTGTTACCCTGGCAAAAGGTTTTACCAGTACTGTGGAAAGAATATATCCCAGGAATATGGCCAGAACTACAATAATTCCAATAATCAGGATTCCTTTCTGCTCCAGTTCCCGGATGGTTGACGTCACTTCACTGGAAGAAGCCATAATCATCATGGCACCCTGCACCTGATTTACTTCCGGGCTTTTTACCGGAACAGCCAGGATCAGCTTCTGGCTGTCGGAATCATAACGGTAGGCATCTTCCCCTTTAAAACAGTTTACTACTTTCTGGGATACCAGAGTTTTTCCCTCATCCACGCCATAGGTATCCTTAATAATCCTGAAATCCCTGTCTACAATGAGAATTCTTCCTCCATAGATATTAGACAACAACTCCAGCTTGCTGTTTACTGTCTGCGAGCTGGAGTCATTCAGATAATTCTCTTTGATAAGCAGGTCGCACATGATGTCACAGATATTTTCCATGCTCTGCACACGGTTGGCAATGGCACGGTCTTCATAGTTGGCAATGACCATTTCCGTTACAATGACACTTGGTACGATTCCCAGTATGATCAGGATGATCAGAATACGAAAGCGGAGACTTTTAAAAAACTTGCCGCTTTTTTTGATCTTCACAGCTTATGCCTGGAAATAGTAGCCCACACCCCATTTGGTGTGTACATATTTCGGCTCACTGGGATTGGCCTCAATTTTTTCTCTTAAACGACGGATATGTACGTCTACTGTACGGACATCTCCCGGATACTCATATCCCCATACGATATTCAGAAGATTTTCTCTGCTGTATACCTTGTTCGGATTGAATACCAGAAGTTCCAGCACATCAAATTCCTTGGCTGTAAGGTTAATCTCTTTTCCGGAAATAAATACACGGCGTCCTTCGCAGTCCAGCTTCAGTTCTCCGACTTCTACGGTCTTGGCTTTCTCCTGTTTGTTCTGGTTGCTGCCTGCACGGCGGATGATCGCCTTGATACGGGCCTTGACTTCCAGAATATTAAACGGTTTGGTCACATAATCGTCTGCTCCGTATTCCAGGCCCAGAATCTTATCCATATCCTCACCTTTTGCTGTAAGCATGATAATCGGGACATTGGAAAATTCACGGATCTGCTGGCATACCTCAAGACCATCCATCTTTGGAAGCATCAGGTCCAGAAGAATTATATCGTACTCTCCTGCCTTGGCTTTTTCCAGAGCTTCCTCTCCGTCATAGGCACAGTCCACTTCCATTCCATCCTGCTCCAGACTGAAACGAAGTCCCTTGACAATCAGTTTCTCATCATCTACTACCAATACTTTCCTGCTCATTTAACGCTCCTTACTTTATTGCTATTTTATCCTTTATCTTCTCATAGGTTCCTTCCTTGATACCAGGCACGCTCATAATGTCTTCTGTGGAAGTAAAAGGGCCGTTTTCTTCCCTGTAAGCGATGATCGCCAGGGCTTTGGACTCCCCTACACCTGTGAGAGTGGTAAGCTGGGATACATCAGCGGTGTTCAGATTGATTTTCTGGTCTGTACCGGTATTTTCTCCGGCAGATTCCTCTCCGTTGTTATTTCCGGGGACGGTTTCTGATGTGGCTTCCTGTCCATTCTCAGTAACCTGGATCATCTGGCTGTCCACTTCTGCCTGGGTGGGCACATAGATCTGCTGTCCGTCGGAAAGTCCCTTCGCACGGTTGAGATAACTTGCCGCAGCTTCCGGAAGATATCCACCGGCTTTCTCAATAGCCTGAAAAACACGGCTGCCGTATGGAAGTTCATAGACTCCGGGGCTGGTTACTGCTCCGCAGATGTCTACGTAGATCGTTTCTGGAATCTCTGAGATCTCCGGCTGCTGTTTCGCAGCTGCCGTTTCCTGTCCTGTATCCACCTGCATCTGTGCAGACTTCTTCTCAGATACTCCACTTTCCGCGTCCGTAGGATCTTCTTGTTCCAAATCCACTCCGGATGTTTCTGTACTTTCTTCCTGCACCAGTTCTTTTTCCAGAAACTCTGCTCCATCATCCTTACAACCTGTCAGTCCTGCAAAGATCAGAAACATAAATATGGAAAAAATAAGCTGAACACTTCTGATATGTGATTTTATTTTCATGGGTCAGGGGTTCACTCCTTTTTGCCGATGTGATGGCAGGTGCCCCGTTACTCATACAAAACCATACCTTATTTTAACGAAGTATTACAAATATTACAATACTTTTATTTCTATTTCCATTTGAAAATAACCACGCCTGCAATGCAGATCAGCATTCCAAACAGCTTTCTCCACTGAAAATCCGCTCTTTCCACTCCAAAAAGTCCCATCAGTTCTATGAGATAAGCCACTGCAAGCTGGGAGATCACAATGAGCATAACTGACCGCGCTGGCCCCAAACTGCCCATACTCTGGATCACGGTAATGGTAATGAACGCACCGATCACGCCTCCAAGCAGCGTATATTTATTCTCCACCTGCCACAGTGCACCGATACTTTCCCTACCTGTAAAAAGCCATGCAGCCACACAGACCAGAAATGCGGAAAACTGCACCCATCCGGTGGAAACCCACAGACTTGTCTGTTTTGTTACATTTGTGTTAAATACTCCCTGAATGCTCATCAGTGCGCCCGAGATCAGCGCCGACAGAAATCCCCACATAAAAATCCCTCCATATAAGATCCGTTCACCAGTTTTACCGTCATAAAAAGGCGCTGCTATTTCTGCAACGCCTTTCCGGTTTCTTATAGTTTATGTGGTTTTTCTGAAATTATACAAATTTTTGAGATAGATTCTTCCGGAGAATGCAATATGCGGCATCTCATAAAAAGTGGCACTTTCCGGGCAGATCGGGCGGTAGAGAGGATCTGCCACAATGATCCTGGCAGTTTTCAGTTTTTCTTCCATGGCTTCTTCCCCGCGGATGGCTTCATCTCCCCGGCGGAGGAGTCCTTCTGTGATCTCCAGCGGGCAGAGAAGCTGAACTTTTTTTCCACACTTCTGCTCTATGGCTGCTGCCAGGGAGCCCATGGTAACCGGTTCCCCGATGAGGGTGATGTCCGGAGTGGGGATAAATCCTGACAATGGGCTGTCTTTTTTTCTCAGATAGATCACCTGATCCGGAGTTACTTTCCACAACTCTTCCTGTTCACCGGAAATCTGCGCTCCACTTTTTTCCGCGGAGTTTTCTTTTTTATCCTCAAACGCTTCGCAAGGGCTCTCCGCTGCCTTCTCAAGTGCGTCCGAAATCTCTCCCTCATAGCCTTCCACCGGAGTTCCCACAAGAAATGGTGTCCCGAATTTCTCTCTCAGAACATTGGCAGCCGGGATTCCCACGGAAGATACCACAAGGTTTACCTCCGCCTCACCGGCATGGGACAGATCTTCCAGCGTATCGCCCATAGCCCAGGTGGAAAGGATCTCCCACCCATATTTTTCCAGACGTCTTTTCATGGCATCTACCATCGGCTGGGGGCCAAAATCCAGGGGTGTTACTCCAAGAAGATTTAATTTCCGTTTTCTCTTCTCTGCAGCGCCGGTAAAATGTCTGGCAATCTCAGAGAGTGCCAGCCCTGCTCCATACACATAATCATGCATACCACTGGTTGGAACCGAAAACGCCGGAATCCCTGTCTCGGCCGTAAGTGCACGGGCAAGTCCAGGAAAATCTGTTCCGTTCATAAAGGGAATCGGGGAACTTGCAAGAGCAATAAATTTCGGTTTCAGTTCCTCCGCCATATCTTCGATATCCCGGAGAAATTTCTCATCATTTCCCATGATCGCATCGATATCCGTAAGGCCTGAGATAAAAATCAGGCTGTCCTGGTCATACCAACGGATCTCATCGTGGGTATTATAGGTAGAATTACAGCCAGAAGGATCATGCATCACCGTCATTCCTCCAAGCTCATACAAAGCGGAACAGACACCGGACACGTCTGCCGTATAAATCGGTATAATTCGATATGCCTGTCTCATATGCAGCTTTCGCACCCCCATCCTTTTCGAACGATCAGATCTTCCGGATCTTTTTCTTCATGAAATGCTTCCACCATCAGCTGCGCGGTATGTCTGATTCCGTCGAATCCCCAGAGCCCGCCGCCCTGTACCATATTGACAAAATTTCGGCTTCCGGTAAACCAGGCTGCTTTCTGGCCGATGGCAAGGATTTTTTCGGACTGCTGCCGTGTCCGCACCCTCATCTCCGGACGGACAGTGGAAATCAACTTCAGCTCCGGATAATTCTCCTTCAGCCAGAAAAATACCTCTTTTTCTTCCGGGCTGATACTGTCCAGAAAAACGGACTGTACCTGAAATCCATGGGTAAGGAGAAGTTTTGTAAGTCCCAGGGGCCTTGGATGAAAAAGATAATCCACTGCTATGGGAGTGTCACCGATGATCTGGTGTGCATGAGAAAGAGCCTCCTCACATTCCCGGATCTCTTTTTCGATATCCAGGCCGTTGATTTTTCCTGTTTTCCTGTTGTTTTGCTGTCCCAGCATTCCCAGCAGCTTCTCTTCCTGTTCCTGTATCTCCCCATAATCAAAACTTCCCGGCAGATACAAAAAAGGCCTTCCCAGTCTTTCGGCCTGTTTTTCTGCCCCGAATTTTCCGGCAGGGTAACAGTTCAGAATCAGACTTCCCTCTCCCAGGTTCTGATAATCCTCCCAGGTTTCACAGGTCGGTATCTCTCGGAGCAGGATTTCGTTTTTCTTCAGGATCCGGCAGATATCCGAACCTTCATCCAGCGCAAAATCACTGCCCAGAACCGTCACGCATTTTGGATCTGCCTTTCTCTCCTGCACGGCATCATACATGGCCAGGCGAAGCTTCTGATCCGGTGTGGGGCCTGTTTTCTGCATGATGGGATCCATGAAGCACCGCATAAAAAAGATCTCCGGAAATCTTTTTTCCAGTTCTCCATAGATCCGGTCCAGATCACTGCCCAGAAAATGATGGAGACATACGGTAAAAAGCAGCACTGCCTTTGGCTTCTTATCCAGACGCTTCAGGACATCTGTCACCCCTTCAATGGTCACATCCTCCAGATTTCCACCCAGAAGATCTTTTTCCTCCACGATCACAAAGGAAAAACGGTCTGCTGCATTCATTTCCGCCGCAGTCAGCACAACGCCTCGCATACAGTTGTCTGCACAGACGTAGATCTGCTGCGCTTCCGGAACCAGCATTCCCGTATGTACGATATTCCAGTTTCCGTGGGCCGGGGAATTAAATTCCAGCCCCGGCTGAAAGGGCACCGGAAAAGAAGCTTCTTTTATAAATACTTCTGTTTTTCCCGGAAACTCCCGATCGCCAACTCTTTTTAACATGTGCCATCCTCCCTGCATGCATTCAGGATCTGTTCTGCCAGCGTCCGGTATTCTCCTGCCATCTCGCTTTCCGGATAAGTTTCCAGAAGCGTTTTTCCCTGCTCCTCTGCCGCAAGAACCAGGTCACTTCTGGAAAGAGTTCCTACTACCTGGGTGTGAAAATCCTCTGCCAGCTCCCGGACTTTTTCTTCTTCTCTTGACACATTCCGCCGGTTCAGGATCAGCCCTCCCAGAGATGCATAGCCTCTGTTTC
>ERZ773229.2086-NODE-2086-length-12315-cov-2.910522_pt1 | contig 12315 bp, 10 predicted proteins | sample MGYA00580992_ERZ773229 | MGnify/ENA primary metagenome ERZ773229 (study PRJEB29015, sample SAMEA2737795) | human gut metagenome | biome: human gut; feature: human-associated habitat; material: faeces | place: China | collected 2012 ... | reverse complement strand
AAAATTACAGCAAAACGAATCAAAAAGAGGTGGATTGCAGGGGGAATTGTGATCGTGGCAGCAGCCGTTGGAATCGCACTTTTTGTGAAAGCGAAAGGAAGCAAAGACACTGTAAATGCAGGTTCTGGGCAGCAATCGACAGTTCAACTGTCAAAACAGGATTTGGTAGAATCTATCAGCGCAACCGGAACGTTTGAGAGCGCAACGAACAAGAGTGTAACGTCGACAGCAACCAATCTAACAGTTAAAAAGTTCTTGTGGCAGTAGGAGATACAGTACAAAAGGGAGATTCTCTCGTTAAATTTGATCAGAGCGATCTGGAAGATGCTTATGCAGATGCAAAAGACAACTTGTCCGACACGACAACCAGTGCGAATGCCGAGGTGACAAATGCGAAGAAACAGCTCAGTAATGCACAGACAACTTATTCAGACAGTAAGACATCAAGTGCAGCGGAAGTAAAGAAAACGAAGGCATCCCTGCAAACGCTCAAAAAGACAATACGTTCGTTGAAAGATAAAATTAAGGCAGCAAAAGATGCTGCACGCAAAACAGCGCTACAGCAGGAATTGTCACAGGTGCGGGAGCAGTTGACGCAGGCGCAGGAAAAATATGAACAGGCTGTCAGCAACCAGACCTCCGGTAATCGTCAAAATCAGTCTTCTGTGGATTCTGCCTCAAAAGTGACCGTAACAACCGGAATGGAGACAGATTATTATATTGAAGTGCAGGGCGATGATTTGCAAGTAGTTATTCCAACAGATAAAACAGATTCCGCTTCGGATTCTAATAAGCAGAATAGCACCTTTGGTGGTTTCGGCGGAATGGGAGGCACACCTGACGGCAGTACAGGGAACAAAGGCGACCGTGGTGGCATGAATGGATCCAAGGGTGGATCCGGCGGAATGGGTGGACCGGGAGGCGGTCAGGCACCATCCAAATAGAATGGAGGATTAGCTATGGAGATAACAAAGAAAGCAAAGCAGCAGTTGACAGCAAGTCCAGCCATTATTGATCTGCAGGAAATCGTAAAACGTTTTTATATTGGTAAACCAAATGAACTTGAAATATTACATGGTATTGATCTTCAGGTACAGGAAGGACAGTTCGTATCTATTGTCGGAGAGTCCGGTTCCGGGAAATCAACATTAATGAATATTATTGGTGCTTTGGATCAGCCGACAGGTGGTCAATACCTGCTTGATGGCGAATGTGTTGGCAATTTGAAAGATAAACAGTTGTCTGAGATCCGCAACCAAAAGATTGGGTTTGTATTTCAAACGTATAATCTGATCCCGCGGACATCTGCACTTGCCAATGTAGAGCTGCCAATGCTTTATGCAGGGGTGACTCGCAAGGAACGGACAGAGCGTGCAAAGGAACTTTTGGAGCTGGTTGGTATGAAAGATCGTATGCATCATAAGCCGGATGAATTATCCGGTGGACAAAAGCAGCGAACCGCAATCGCGCGTGCTATGGCAAATGATCCGGCGTTAATTCTGGCGGATGAGCCGACGGGAGCACTGGATTCGGCGACGGGTCATCATATCATGGATTTATTTCACAAATTACACTGCGAGCAGGGAAAAACGATCGTCCTGATCACACATTCCAGAGAATTGGCAGAAGAAACGGAGAGAATTATTACATTGCGTGATGGCGTAATTGTGGATGATACCGGAAAAACCAGAGCAGTCGGACATGGTGGAAAAGCTGTTTGATGGAGATAATTCTGCAGCACTGGCACAGAGCATAAGCCTAAATCTTGATGGCAGTTATGAAAAATATTATATTGTCGGTGTGTATAAATATGAGAGTGGCAGCGATGTCAGTGAATCTTCGGATGAGGATGTGACAACGGCGGCGTACATTCCGCTAACGACGGCAAAGGAACAGACACATGCGGATGAAGGATATTCGCAGTTTACAGTGGTTACATCGACAAAAGTGGATAGTGTGTCTGCTTTTGCAGAGCAGATCGAACAGTATTTTAAGCCATATTATGCAGCAAATGAAGACTACGAAGTGTCGACTTCGACGATGGAATCAATGACGGAGTCGATGACAGAAATGGTGCAGACAGTATCGATCGCAATTGCATTTATTGCCGGAATTTCATTGTTAGTTGGAGGAATCGGCGTTATGAACATCATGCTCGTCTCGGTTACGGAGCGAACCAGAGAAATCGGCACACGAAAAGCATTGGGGGCCAAAAACAGCTCCATTCGATTGCAGTTTATCATTGAATCTGTGCTCTTGTGCTTGGTTGGAGGAATCTTGGGAATTGTCGTCGGTCTGATACTCGGTGCGGCAGCGGCAGCTATTTTAGGATATTCTGCCACAGCGCCGGTAGCCGCAATGATCATATCTGTAGTATTTTCGATGGTGATCGGTATTTTCTTCGGCTATTATCCGGCAGGGAAAGCGGCAAAGCTGGATCCGATCGAAGCACTGCGTTACGAATAAGAGAAGAGAAACGCTACAGGGCATTGTATCATATCTTTATAAGCAAGATGAGAGGCTGGGGAATCTACTCCGGCCTCTTGCACTATGCTAATTGCCACATTGAGCCGATATAACCAATATAGTGAATCATCAGTTCTGATTTGTAGTGCTGATTAGATTGCAGATCAAGGAGGGAGTGCAATGAATCAAGTTAGTTTTAGAAACGGAGTTCCAACAAGGACACAGGTGGCAGTGCATTCTGTAGGTGCGCAGAGTACAGATGGTGAATCGTCAGAAGCAGTCGCAGCATCTGATACGACGACGCAGAGTGCTGCGGAGATGGGTTATGCACAAGATACGGGACAGATGTCTGCTACGGCAAAGAGGACATCGACAGAGAAACAGGCGGCAAGTGTGGAAATTTCAGAAGAGGGTTGGAATGCGATGGAAGATTATAATCAAAGTGCGATTGAGTATTCCATGCAATTGTTAGAACGCTTGAAAGAGAGCCGTCAAAACAGTAAGTCTACAAATACAAAAACAACAAAGCAGCCGGTAAATTATAGCTTTCGCAAAGTGTCAGCAGCGATTGCACGAGCCAAAAACGTGAATCAGGCGAGCAATGCGCTTACCTCTGCCAATTCTGCGCTATCCGCATTGCGACGCAAATCTGCTTCCGGTCAATATAATGACGACGAATTGCAGATTGCCATAAACCATGCCAAAAAGATGGTACGCGTTGCCCGCAAAAAAGTGCAGAATATACGGCGTGAATCGCAGATGGAAAGTGATGATAAAGGAACAGTGCATCGGAAGCAAAACGAAACCGGACAGAAGATAGTGCGACGTCGCAAAAAGGCAGATGAAAAAGAAGATGCACTGCAGGAATTACAACTTCTGAAAAAGCAGATGAAAACGCGCAGGGAGCAGGAAAAATATTCACATCGAAGGCACGAGGGACAGAATTTAATGAGTGCCGACATGGAATATTTGCAGAAAATGATACGTTTACTGAAAAACGAAGGATTTGGAACGATTAATGCCACTTCTGATCTGATGTTTGCAGATGAGCAGACGGGAACGATAACGTATTCTACTACTGCAGCAGCGACAACGACAAGTACAGGGGAGAGTGCGGCATCTGCGACAGTGGAAGCACCGGTAAGCGCAGAATAGGGTGATCCACTATGAACAACAGACGTTTCAAATGGTAAGTGAATAAAATTAATGTCATATATGAAAAAAATTAATTTTAAGTGTTGACAAATCGATTTTAAAGTGCTAATCTTTGTTTCAACAAAAACAAAATCGTTGAACAGAACAAGGTTTTTCGGATCCCTCGTATTGCAGAGAGCTGTCGGTTGGTGCGAGACAGTATACCGAACGGAAAGCTATCCTCTGCGAGATGTGCACTGAAATTTCTGGCTTAGTCAGATACGGTAAGTGTCACCGGGTTCTCCCGTTATAGAGAAGCTTATTGAAAATATGTGGTCAATTTATGGGACACATATCGTGATAAGAGTAAGAGGTCATTTTGATGTGACAAATGAAGTGGTACCGCGGAAGTATATAAGCTTTCGTCTTTGTGTAAAGATACATAGAGATCTTTATATGAAGACGAAAGCTTTTTTTTTACTTTATGGGTCACATCGTCAAATCCATGTGAAAGCGTCATGGATCTGTAATACTTTGTTTTACGCTTTAGAAATGGAGGAAAGAAATGAATGGATTAGTTATTGTTTTAATCAGCATTGTTGCATTAGGTGCCGGTTATCTGCTGTACGGAAGATGGCTTGCGCGCAAATGGGGAATTGATGAGAATGCACAGACACCCGCTAAAAAGTTTGAGGATGGTCAGGACTTTGTCCCATCTTCAAAGTTTACTGTATTTTCGCATCAGTTTTCTTCGATCGCAGGTGCAGGCCCTGTGACGGGACCAATTTTAGCATCTGTTTTCGGATGGGTTCCGGTGCTCTTGTGGCTGATCGTCGGAGGTCTCTTCTTCGGTGCGGTACAGGATTTCGGTGCTTTGTATGCATCTGTTAAGAATGAAGGTAAATCGATGGGCATGATCATCGAGAAATACATAGGTAAAGCAGGAAGAAAGTTGTTTATGCTGTTTTGCTGGCTGTTTACTTTGTTAGTCATTGCCGCCTTTACGGATATGGTCGCCGGTACTTTCGTAGGAAAGGGAGCAGCAGACCTTACAAAGGCATCTGCTTATGCACATTCTTCTGCAGCATCTATTTCAATGCTTTTCATCTTAGTGGCAGTTCTTTTTGGTCTGCTTCAGAAAAAAGTAGGAGATATGCCGGAGTGGTCAAGAGCAGTGGTAGCAATTGCAATGCTCGTAGCAATGTTTGCGATTGGTATGAAACTTCCAATGTATGCAACTAAATCCACTTGGATCTACATCATCATGGCATACTTGTTCTTAGCTTCCATCATGCCAATGTGGCTTTTGATGCAGCCAAGAGATTATATGACAACATTTATGCTGCTTGGCATGATCATTGGCGCAGTTGTTGGTGTTGTTGTAGCACATCCGGCAATGAAGTTAAATGCGTATAACGGCTTTGTTGTAGGACAGGGACCGGCAAAGAGCTATTTATTCCCAACTTTGTTTGTTACGATTGCCTGTGGAGCGGTATCCGGATTCCATAGCTTGGTATCCTCAGAAACATCTTCTAAGACAGTAAGTAATGAAAAAGATATGCCGATGATCGGTTATGGCGCCATGGTAGTAGAATCATTACTCGGTGTTGTAGCATTAGTCGTTGTTGGTGCGGTAGCAGTTAACGGAATGAAGCCGGAAGGTACCCCGTTTGCAATCTTCTCAACCGGTGTTGCAGGATTCCTTGAGAAATTTGGTATTCCGGTACAGATCGCAACAGTATTTATGACAATGTGTGTATCTGCATTGGCATTGACTTCATTGGATTCCGTTGCTCGAATCGGTAGAATGTCTTTCCAAGAATTATTCTTAGGAGATACGACAGATCCGGAGAAGATGACACCGGTACAGCGTGTACTTACAAATAAATATTTTGCAACAGTAATTACATTGTTCTTTGGTTACTTATTAACACTTGGTGGATACAACAATGTATGGCCACTCTTTGGTTCAGCAAACCAGTTGCTTGCTGCCTTGGTATTGATCGCACTTGCAGTATTCTTAAAAACAACAGGTCGTACCGGATGGACTTTGTATATCCCAATGTTTGCTATGTTAGCAGTAACATTTACTGCATTGGTTCAGAAGTTTATCGCATTAGTACAGAATGTATCTGCTGGTCAGGCTACATTCTTAGTAGATGGTTTGCAGTTGATCGTAGCGATTCTGTTGATGGTACTTGGTGTATTAGTAGCATTTAGCTGCTTGAAGAAGCTCTTCACTGCTAAGAAATCAGCAGAGGCGTAAGGAGTTAGCCAAGCGATTACTAGAGACTTTGGATTACGTGATGGAAAACTTATAGGTTAATGAAAGAGAGTTTGTTATATGTCGCTGGAAAGACAATGTAACAAACTCTTTTTTAATTAATAGGAAACTGCTGTTGTGTAGCGTGACATCACCAAGAATTGCTTTAGCAATTCTTGCAAAGCAAAGCGCTGGCTTTGCTTTTTTTTGAACTGATTGATCAAAATATAGTAAATAAAAACGAACAAATATTGTGAGATGTGTACAATTTCGACGTACAAAAATATGAAATGTGCCAATAGTAATTTTTGATTGAAAATGATATAATGCCACATACGAAATGATAAACACAGCATATTTTAGGGAAGAGTAGATTACTATATGGCAATGAAGATACAGCATTGACATTAGACGATGACGCAGTTAAGATAATCTTAAGTACAAAGGGAACAATGGACGATGTGAGTCCCGAAATGAAACGGATTTTGGATTATATTGATGGAAAAGGTGCGTCGGACAAATTCACAGAGGAGCTGGAGGAAGCGGTGTGTTCGGCCCGCCAAAACGAGAGATGGAGGTTGGACTATATGACATTAGAATATGAATATCGTCAGCGCTACCTAGAGGGAAAGGAAGAAGGCCGAGAAGAAGGTCGTGCGGAAGGTCGTGCGGAAGGCCGAGAAAGAACGATTCAAAAGCTACATGAACGTGGTGAAAGTATTGCATCTATTGCGGACATTGTAGAGTTGAATGAAGAAGAGGTTAAGCGTGTAATATCTAAATTGAAACTGTAAGGTATAAGAACTATAATGTACCCGATTAAGTGGACATGTGAAAAAGGAATCAAATCCTATAAAGTAGACACATGGTTAAAGGCAATAAATTAATAAAACTTCTCGTTTCCTATAATTTCTAAAATGGAGCAAAAGAACTAAATTTCTCTAACAGGCGGTTTTTTATTGTTTGGTGGTAATAACGTATTATAATGCAAGAGATGATGGCAACGGAGAGATCCGTGGCATTCGTGGTGGTCAATATATGAAGGATTTGCGTACAGAAAAGGGGATTATTATGAGTAAAAATATAAAAGATACAATGACAGCAATATTTTCCATGTGTATTCTTTTGGTGGCAGCTGCAGGAGTAAAAGCGGACAGCAACTTGCAACAAAAGACAGTGCATATATTGACAAAGCAGGAAAAGGAACAAAAACAGGAGTTACAACAAATAAAAAAAGAACTTACGAATCACTCAAAATCGTATCAGAAAAATGATACAGAAGGAGAGACGGTTGAAGAACAAGAAAGTGCTTTGGGAAAAGAACAGTACGATTACAGTAAAGCGTTTCGGGTACAGTTAGTAGATGATCTGATGATTACAGCATATAAGAAAAAGGGGAAAAATATCGACAAACTATTTGGTGATACTTACGAATGGTATGTTCCCTACACAACGAAATCAGGGCGTGCAGGAATTACAATGTTGCAGAAAGTGAACGGCCAATATCAATGGATGTCAGAGTCAGACGATGGGGAGATTGGTCAAACCGTTTTAGATAAAGACAAAGTTGCTTCGGTGGCTACTAAAGTAATCAGCGCAAAGAATACGATAAAAGATATTCGTTTGTTAAGAAATGATTTGTATTATTTAAATATGATATATGTAAAATGTGCAAAAGAAAGTTATATGATACCTTTTGCAGATGCACCGGATGTGTTTAATGCTAAAGCTGGGAAAAAGGGACTTGTTAATGGAAAAGTATATACAACAAAAGAATTTATGAGTCTTATGAACACCATGTTTGATGAACAATTGTTGATGAATGCAGATCCTGATACTTCCGGGAATGCATTACCCTATAGACAAAAATCTTCAAAATATATGGGATTTGTTATTTTGTTTCTTATTTGCGGCGGTGCGGCTATCATTGGATGCAGATTATTTGACAGACAGTATACAAGGTGATACATTAAAATATAAGGCATATCGGTTACAAGTACAGGTCTATATGTAGCAGTAGATAAAAGGGAGAGCAAAGTTTCAGATTACAAAGCAGCGATTTATCAAGTACAGTGATTGCAAGGAGGGGGATTATGAAAAGAGCAGGTTATATTATTACACTAATGATCGCATTTTGGATGGTAGCAGGGGGATTGTTTTTTGCACAAAGTGTACAGGCAAAAGTAGTCTCTGGAAGCTGTGGTGGTGAGACAAAATACCGCTATGACAGCAAGTCAAAGAAGCTGGAACTTTATGGACGGGGAGTTGTGTCGCAAACCATTCGTGTAGATGAACAACTTAGCCGTAAAAACAGATACTTTCAGGTGAAAAAATTAGTGATACGACAGGGGATTACAGCAATCAAAGATTCTTCGGTTCTTCAATATGCGTCCGAAGAAGAAAGAGGAATATCGGATGATTATGAGCTCGGCTGGGGTTTTGATGTGTGGAGAGGTCTGGGTGATGCAACTGAAAAATTATATGTGGAATTACCGGAAGGATTCACCACGATTACAGCCAACATGTTTGGTGATATACAGGTAAGGGAAATCTATATTCCGGCAAGTGTGACAAAAATTGAAGAAGGGGCATTTGGGGCACAGATTTATCTTACAAGTATTCGAGTCTCTTTTAACAACTCAAAGTACAGATCGCAAAATGGTGTTTTATATAATAAGAAAATGACAACACTTATCTGTTATCCGATGGGAAAGGAAGGTCGAACCTTCGTTGTTCCTGATACTGTTCGTCAGACAGCACCACTATCATTTAAGGGAAATTATTATTTGAAAAAAATTGTCTTACCGAAGAACTTACACAAATTAGGAGAAGGAAGTTTCTTTGATTGTATTTTACTTAAGGATGTGAATTTGGAGACACTTAATCATCTGGAGCGAATTTCAGATTATTACAACAAGTCTGATGTGCGAGTGATACATTATTATGATTCGGAGAATGAAGATCCTTATGATCGCTATGTGAATGGCGTGGACTATTTTGCGTTAGATCATGATGAGGGACAATTCGATGGCTATTTGAAGAGATATGGAACTTTTGCAGGGACGGGAATTACGAGTTTTCGTATGCCGTCAAACTTACAATATATTGCACCGGAGACATTTAGAAATTGTGAGCAGTTGAAAACATTTTACATTGGCAAAGCATTTCGCGGAAAGATCAATTATGGCGAAGAAGGAGATCCGGATACGCTGTTTTTGTATTATGCACCGATCAGATTGATCCAGATTGATAAGGAGAATACGTCATATCAGTTGCAAAACGAAATTTTATATACGAGGGATGGTCACATTCTTTGCCAAGCACTCAAAAATGACAATGCAGATTCTCAATTGACAATTCCATCCTGTGTGACGGAGATTGCGGATGGTGCCTTTTATCGTAATAGTGAGTTTGGGGCGATTGAAGTGAAGGGGAGTCTTGAAAGAATTGGAATCTCGGCCTTTGCTTGCGCTGATGTCGGTAGTTTTTATGTGAAAGGTGGGGTAAACTATTTGGATCGCGGAAGCTTTTATCAGAGTGCTATTTCCGAATGGCGATGTCATGGAGGGGTGAAAAAGTACGAGAAAAGTGCATTTCAGGATGTTGATGCAACAAACAGATATGCGATAGATATGAATGTAATAACAAAATTATATCAAGAACTCTTATATGTGAATGCTACAACGGATTTGAGTTATTGGGTGAAGACAATCTGGAACTGGATCATAATGTAATGGGAATATCATGTAAGATTTGAGGACAAAAGAAGTGAGGGATAATGATGTTAAAAAAATAAATTATTTTGTCAGGATTTTGCCGCGCGATTCGTTATATATTATTGAAGCAGTTGAATTGATTACTCTAAAGTGTTATACTGTCAAAGAATAAAAGTATCATTAGTGGCGATGAGACAGTAAAGTGTTTTTGCTTTTTTTAAAATCATTTTAAATTATTCAAATAAAATGAACCTTTGGGGCTTCTAAATAGTCTAATATATAAAAGGGAATATTTTGGCAGGGCTCAAATCATTTGTCGAATAATACGAGGGGGGTATAGAAATGGTGAAAGTTGCAGTATGTGATATTGATGAAAATTATTTAAGGAAGGAGAAAAAGCTTGTAGATCAATATATGCGGGTACATGGTTATCAATACTGCATAGAATCTCCTGCATCTGAGGTGGATTTAATGATTATCGGAGATGCTTACCGCATTATTTTCGTGACAGCATGTCAGGGAGTGCATGTTGATGAAACTAAAATAAACGCAATGCAGAATATCATAAAAGGTGATGCCATGAGGGTGAGCTTGTTTAGAATATCAATGCAGTTTTAACTGTGAAATCGGTGACCAATTCGTTTCCGACTACATCAGTTTCATTTACAGGGACTTCAAATGGAAAGGCAATGAAATATAAAAATGCTATACCACTTGCAAAACAGAAAATAAAATTTAGAGGGACTGTAACAAATTACACTGCTTTTACAATTAAAGCACAGGTGAAAGGATAATAAAGATTATGAGAGTATTTCACAAAAATTATTTACTATATTGTATATTATTAATTCTTACATTATGCATTACAGGATGTCAAAAAGCGCCGAAGCGAGACAAAGATACAACGGATAAAGTTGATTTATCTTCGGACAAGTTAGTGCCTGTACAAGAAGCAAAGCGACAGACTTTGAAGTTGCAGGGGATTAATATGGATGGACTGCAATTTCCTAAAATGATTATGTTTCCAGACGTGCAAGAGATCTCGGAGATAAAACTCACCCCTTGGTATACCCAAAATGATAATGATCTAAAAAAAGTGATCCAATCGTTATGGAGTGATTATGATACTGTGGATTGGGAGAAAATTCAAGAACAGGATTTTCCAAACGACAATATTCCGAATTATTATGGGAAGGAAAAAAGTGATAAGAAAACCGGAAAAACATATTCTTATAGTTCTATGGGATTTTTCTCTGGAAATTCATTGGGAGATGAACCTGAGCCATCAATGGATAACTGTGTGAAAAAATATAATTTTGAATGGGGAGAGGTCGCATCAAAGCAGGACAAATATGCTCTACAAGACGGTGAACTTTCGGTATTAGATGCAGTTACATATACAGAAGGTCTCTTTAATAAACATATGCGGTCGTTTGAGAAGGAAAAGTTTACTTATAAAGTACAACATTTGTATGTCATGAAAGTACCTGATCAAGAGTATTATAGCTACAGCATGGTGATCGGACGGCTATATAATGGAATGGTAGTGGATACAAGCTCCGATTTTTTATTAGCTGATGGAAAAAGTTATCCATATACGCATTGCGGAAATCACATTATGGCGACTATGTGTCATAAGAAGACATTAGATTATGTTAATACAGGTTTCGAATGCTTTGATATTGCAAGCACGAAAGCGCATAAAAAAATCATCTCGCCACTTTGGGCAGTACGTAAAATTAAGAAAGAGATTGCTCATATTGGAGGTATGTCGTTTCAAAATTGTGGATTGGTATATCTGCTTGTACAAAAGAACCGTGAGGCAAAGGATAATGTTCAGGGGGTGTATCAGTGCGTAGACGATACGACTTGTTTGCGTCCGGTATGGGTGTTTATGACAGGAGCTTCAGGATCTGCATTTGATACAAGCACAGATGATATACATGGCGCTAGCGTTATTGTCGATGCACTGGATGGGACATTATATTATTATGAGGAAACAGGGGGGTACTGATCCTATGATAAGGTTAGAGATCAAAAAGAGCATAAAAAGCAGATATTTTTTGATTGCAGTTGCACTTCTTTATATTATGTTTATGCTTGGGGACAGTGGACAGGTATTAGGAGATGAAACATCAACAACAATCCTTCAGGCAATTTGGAACAAATTTCATGGAAATTGGATCAAAGGATTAAATTCCTCCTATTTGATCCGTATGGACAGTATGTGGCAGGATAATGCATATTTGCCGGTTGTGATGCCTGTAATTTGTGGTTTCCCAAGTGTGATTAATTACTTAGAGGAAATTTCAACGAAAAATAAGAGGATGATAATTACAAGATGCAGTTTTAAGGAATATTATACTGCTAAAATCATTGCAAATGCGATTACTGCAGTAGGTGTTTCTATCACGGCGATCGTATTATTTTATGCTACACTTTTGGTGGGATATGATTATATTCCAGTGTCTGATGAATCGTTTTCAGTTATATACTTTACGTTTTCCGGTAAGATGATAGAGGGAGCTGATAGTGCACAAAAGATTTCGATGACTCTGATTTATATGCAACTGATGAAAGGAATATTATTCTTTTCTCTGTATTCCGTGATAAATAGTTCTTTCTGTTTTTTGATGGGAGTATTGCTACAGGATAAATATTTGGTATTAGGCAGCACGATTGCAGTAATTTATCTGCAGTGTAGAATATATGGGGAATTATCCACCAAATATCTTA
>ERZ773229.2064-NODE-2064-length-12450-cov-3.328762_pt1 | contig 12450 bp, 9 predicted proteins | sample MGYA00580992_ERZ773229 | MGnify/ENA primary metagenome ERZ773229 (study PRJEB29015, sample SAMEA2737795) | human gut metagenome | biome: human gut; feature: human-associated habitat; material: faeces | place: China | collected 2012 ... | reverse complement strand
TCCATTACTGCTTCCTGTGCAATTTCAATATCTGTCTTCATAATGTTTCTCTCCTTTGCTTTAGCCTTTTCGTGCCTTGCAATCCTGCCTTATCAAGATTCTTAAGAAGATTCCCTTCCTAATATATCTTTACATAAAAACAAGAGGCTACAGGCGCACTTTAATACACCTATGCCTCTGTTAAAAACCTGAAAGATTCTCCCCAAGCAAATCAGCCTCAATATTCCTCATCCCTCTGCTTAGAAATTGCTTCTTCGGTGCTGTATCTACACAGCTCTCCAGAGTTCCGTCCATAACCGGTCCTTTTGCCTGAGAGTTTTCGCTGTCACCTTCGGCGCTGCATTTTTAAACAGTCTCTCCCGATTATATCTTCCGGATAATACCTTAATAATAAGGAAAAAGCGTCTTGCTTTATCTGCAAAACGCCTTTGTTTTCAACAATAATATATAAATTGACAGAGTTTGTCAATAAGCAACATTTAACAAAATTATTTATTATATTAGGAAATAACAGTATTCAATTGAAAAAAATGTTGTTTTGTGGTAAAATTTGTCTTAATTTTTTATAAAAAGGGAGAATACATAATATGTTTAGTAAAATCAATACTATTCTCGATACTATTGACGCATATGTCTGGGGAATTCCACTCATTGTCCTTATACTTTCAGTTGGTCTGTTTCTTACTATCAGACTTAAGGGTGTTCAGTTTACTAATCTTGGTCGTGCTTTTAAGTACATTTTCAAAGACGAAACTGATGGAAAACACGGTGAAGTGAGCAGTTTCGCAGCACTATGTACAGCACTTTCAGCAACTATCGGTACAGGTAATATCGTAGGAGTAGCAACAGCGATGGTTTCTGGCGGTGCTGGAGCATTGGTCTGGATGTGGATTTCAGCTTGTTTTGGATTATCTTCTAAGTTTTCAGAATGTATGTTAGCGATCAAATACAGAGAAGTCAATGAGCGAGGCGAAATGTCTGGTGGTCCAATGTACACAATGAAGAAAGCGATCAAAAATAAAAAACTAGGAGCAGTACTTGGATGGCTGTTTGCTTTATTTGCCGTGATCGCATCCTTTGGAATTGGAAATATGACGCAGGGAAACTCAATCTCTACAGCAGTTCATGAGACATTTGGTATCTCACAAGGGGTTGTGGGAGCTGCGGTCACAGTATTAGCTTTAATGATCATTATCGGAGGAATCAAATCGATATCCAAAGTATCATCTATCGTAGTCCCTGTAATGGCAATTTTCTATATCATCGCAGGAATTATCGTGATCTTAGGAAACATCAGCAATCTTCCAGCAGGACTTTCCATGATCTTCCATATGGCATTCAGTGTCAAAGCAGTTGGCGGTGCTCTTTGTGGAAATATCGTAGCATCTATGATGAATGCAGCACGTTATGGAGTTGCTAGAGGATGTTTTTCAAATGAGGCAGGAATGGGATCTGCAGCGATCACAGCGGCAGCAGCGACAACAGATCATCCAGTCCGTCAGGCATATATTAATATGACAGGAACTTTCTGGGATACGATCGTTGTCTGTACGATCACAGGTCTTGCGATCGCAAGCTCCGGAGTGCTTGGACAGATCGATCCGGCAACAGGAGAGATGTACATAGGTTCTGCATTAACGATTGCGGCATTTTCCACAGTTCTTGGAAAAGTTGGAGGATATCTGGTAACGATAGGAATTGCACTTTTTGCATTTTCCACAATTCTTGGATGGGAGTATCATGGAGAAAAGGCGTTTGAGTATCTGATGGGAACTCATAAGTTTAACATGATCTACCGAATTATCTTTTCTCTGGTAGCTTATGTCGGGGCAACACAGACATTGGAGCTTGTATGGAACTTCTCAGATATTGCAAATGCATTGATGGCAATCCCAAATCTGATCTGTATGCTGTTATTAAGCGGTGAGATCGCAAAAGATGTGAAAGAATTTCAGAAGACCATAGAAGAAGAGAAAGCGGGAAAATAGATATAACTTAGAAAAAGAGATCATCCAAGCAAAATCTCTTTTATTCAGAGTGAAAATAGATTATGATAAGATTAAGTACTTGATCAAAGAAAGTAATTGGAGGATGTAAAATGTCATATGAAATAAAGCTGGAACAAGGCTTGTCACAGCAATTAAATCAGTTTCAGGTACAATCATTAAAGATCTTATCGTTTGATAATTATGAACTTGAGAAGTTTTTGCAGGATGAATATGCAGAGAATCCATTGATGGAACATAAGGAATCTGGAAAGGAATTCTTTACATTGCATGGAAATGCAGGCGGATATCAGGATATTGAGCAAAGTGATATTGAAGATAAGAAAATCGAAGATCCCGAAGCCTTCTTTATGGAACAGTTAAATGCAAAAGATTATACAAAGAAAGAGTGGAATGTCATGAAATACATGGCACAATGCCTAGAGGAATCTGGGCTTTTGCTTGTTTCCACAAAAGAGATCAGTCATAAGCTTGGAATTGAAGAAAAAGATTGTGAAAGGCTTTTAGATCATCTCAAGCAATTAGAACCAGCAGGTGTATTTGCAGAAAGTGTATCGGAATGTCTTCTTCTTCAGCTTGAAAGAGAAGGATTATTAAATGATGACCTGCGATATATCGTAGAAAATCACCTGGAAGATATTGCAATGGGACATTTATCGACTGTTTCAAGAGCACTTGATATTAAGACATCACAGGTAAGAAAGTATATTTTTAAAATTCAAGAATTAAATCCAAGACCGTTAAGTGGATATACAGGGGGAACCGATCAGTATATCGTCCCAGACATTTTAATGGAAAAAGATGGAGAAGAACTAAAGATTCGTTTAAATGATGACTGGATCGGTGATTATTCAATCAATGATTATTATGTCAAAATGATGGAACAGGCAGAAGATTCTGAGCTAAAAGAATATTTCAGAAAGAAATATGAGAGATGTCGTTTTATCATTACAAGCATTGAACAAAGAAGAGAGACGATGCTTAAGATTTCAAAGGCAATTCTTGACCGTCAGAGAGAATATTTTATGAATCATAAGCAGTTGAAACCAATGACCATGCAAAATATAGCAGATGATATTGAAATGCATGTATCAACGGTAAGTCGCGCAGTCAAAGGAAAGTATATTCAATATCCAGGTGGAACGATCGGAATGAGAGACATTTTTAATAATACACAGACATTTGGAGACCAAGATTCGACGACAGAAGAGATTAAGGAAGAAATCAGACGGCTTGTGAAAGAAGAAGATAAGAAAAAACCATTAAGTGACAGTAAGATCGTAAGTTTGTTAGAACAAAAGAATATGAAGATTTCAAGAAGAACTGTAGCAAAATATCGTGCACAGCTTGGAATTGCAGGAATGACACAGCGAAAAATTCATGAATAAATGCAGCGACATTTATCATCTTTTGGCAAAAAAATGAAAAAATGTAAACGAGATTTAATAAAAAATTAACAATTGAAACACTTGATTAACAAACTACCCTCTGTTATAATTAATAACTGATGTATTATGTCAAAAGCAGAAGTTATCTGGAGGGTACTATGAGATTGAACAAGATGACTGGCAGAGTGATCGCAACGATGGGGATCGCAGCAATGATGATGACACAGACAGCAGGGGTTATGGCTGCAGAGCAGACAGAGAACAAGCAATTAAAAGTTGTTTATTATAATCAGGCAGATTATCCGGGGAAGAAGATCGGCGGAAGTACGATTCAGGCAGCAGGATGCGGACCAACCGCAGTTGCTGTATGCTACAGTTCTTTAACTGGAAAGAAAGCTGATGTTCCAAAGATGTGCAAACAGGCATATAAACATGGATGGTATTACACAGGACAGGGATGTTCTCACAGCGTAGTTCCAGGATTATCCAAATTATACGGAATGGAGTGTAAAGGTCTCGGAATGGATAAAGATGCTGTAGAGAAAGCATTAAGAGCAGGACATCCAGTCGTGGCACTGATGGGGCCTGGAGATTTCACAAAGAATGGACATTTTGTTGTATTAACAAGAATGGTCGGCAAAGATAAAGTAAAGATTGCCGATGTAGGAAGCAGAGCCAGAACAGCTGAGACGTGGTCGCTTAAGAAAGTAATCCGACAAGGCAAAGAAGGTGCTAATGCAGGGGGACCATTCTGGGAGATCAGTGTGAAAGAAGAGAAGCAGGAAGAACCAGATTATAAACAAAAGATGTTAGATGGTCACAAAAACATAGATGCTGTGACAAATGCGATCGATAAGATTGCGGATTAGAATTAAAAATAAAAAAGAACATTTCATAAATGAGATATTTTGTGGAATGTTCTTTTTTGTTGTTATGGAAATTGCATAATGATCAACAATCGAACGGAAAGATGCAATAGGAATAATGGTCCTGTGTAGTGTATACAAAAAATGATGAAAAACTTAGATAAAATTAGAGGAGAGGATGAACGTGAAAATAATCAGAGTTCTGAATACAAATGCTGTTGTCAGTGTAGATTCACAAGGAAGGGAATTGATCATGACAGGTCCAGGAATTGGATTTAAAAAAAGAAAAGGTGAAAATATTGATCAGTCTCTGGTAGATAAGACATATCATCTAGAGAATAAAGAAGAAAGCAAGAGACTACAGGAAGTAGTAAAAGAGATTTCGGAAGAATACCTTGGAATTGTGGATCGTGTAGTAAAAGAGGCAAAAAAAGAAAAATTAGAAATAAGAGATTCCTTATATGTGACACTGACGGATCATATCAATTCAGCAGTCGCTCGTTATCGAGAAGGAATCGCATTAAAGAATATGATGAAAATCGATATTCGTAAGTTTTATCCAAAGGAATATCAGGTTGGTATGCATGCGATTGAATGGATTAAAGAACAGACAGGAGAGGATTTGGGAGATGATGAGGCTGCATTTATTGCAATGCATATCGTGTCTGCAGAATTAAATGCACAGAATATAACCGATGTGAATCAGATTACAGAGTTGATCAATACAGTCTTACAGATTGTAAGGATTCATTTTAAGATAGATTTAAATGAAGAATCTATTTCGTATGAGAGATTTTTAACACATTTAAAGTTTTTTGCGGCAAGAGTCTTTGACCATATGGAATATGAAGATACGATGCAAGAAATTTATAAAGTGATGGTAGAACAGAATGAAAATGCTTTTTCAGGAGTAAAAAAAATTGCAGAATATATTAAAAAGCAATATAACTATAAATTAACAATTGATGAACAATTATATTTATTAATTCATATCAAACGAATTTTAGATGAACAAACAAAATAATCATAGGTTTGTTATTATTAAGTTAAGCAAGACCTGACAATAGATGAAATAACCCCGGGAATTATTTTATCTATTGTCAGGTCTTTGTTATATAAAGAAAAATGAAAATTTTTAAATCCAGAAAAAAAGGAGGAAAACAAAATGGATTATGAAAATACAGCAAAAAAGATCCTTCAAAGAGTTGGAGGAAAAGATAATGTCATCAATCTGGTACATTGTATGACAAGACTTCGTTTCACATTAAAAGATGAATCCATCGTTGATGATGAAGCAGTAAAGAAAACAAAAGGTGTTATGGGAATCATGAAAAAGGGCGGACAATATCAGATCATTATTGGAAATGATGTTGGAAACGTATTTAACGAATTAAATAAACTTGGGAATTTTTCTAATGAAGTAAAAGAAGTACCAGCAAAATCGAATGAAAAGAAAAATATCTTTACAATGCTGATGGATACGATTTCAGGTATCATGGCACCTGTTATTCCAGCAATCATTGGTGCAGCTATGATCAAAGTATTGCTTACATTACTTCCTATGATCGGTGTGTTAAGCACAAATGGGCAAACATATCAGTTATTAAGTGTTATAGGAGATGGTGCGTTTTTCTTCATGCCAGTACTGATTGCAATTTCAGCATCCAAAAAGTTTGGAACAAATATGTATTATGCAGCAAGTATTGCACTGATCATGTTACATCCAAACTTGATCACACTGATGAATACAGCACATGATGCAGGACAGACTGTGAAATTTTTGAAATATATTCCGGTAACTTATGCATCCTATTCTTATTCGGTTATCCCAATCATTTTGGCAGTATATTCTCTAAGATATGTAGAACGTTTTGTAGATAAAATCACGCCAGTTGTCACAAAGAACTTCTTAAAACCAATGTTAGTTGTTTTAATTGAAGCACCGATCGCATTGATCATTCTTGGACCTTTAGGAGCTATTTGCGGTAATGGATTATCAACAGTAGTTTATGCAATTCATGATAAATTAGGATTTATTGCCATTGGTCTTGTGGCTGGCGTTTATCCATTCGTTGTTATGGCAGGTATGCATCATGCATTTACACCGATTAAATTAGGGATGATCGCAACAACAGGATATGAGAACTTTATCTGTATCGGAGAATTATGTTCTAATATGGCACAGGGTGCAGCCTCCCTTGCAGTTGCACTTCGAAGCAAAAACAAAGACTTTAAACAGATCGCAGGATCTTCTGCGTTTTCAGCATTATTTGCTGGTATCACAGAACCTGCACTTTATGGTGTAACACTTCGTTTAAAACGACCAATGTTAGGAGCATGTATTGGTGGTGCTGTTGGTGGATTAGTCGGTGGATTTTTCCAAATGAAATGTTTTGGAATTGCAACACCAGCAATCGTAACGATTGTTCAGTATGTAGAAAAAGGAAAACCACAGACATTATTATTTGCAGCACTCACAATTTTGGTCACAGTAGTTGTTACATTTGTTGCAACACTGATTATTGGCTTTGAAGATATTGTAGATGAAGATGATGATTTAGATTTTGTAGAAGAATCTAATGCACAGTTATTAGATAATGAGATCAGCATTACAAGTCCAGTTGAAGGGAAAGTGATTCCTTTAACAGAAGTGAAAGATCCAACATTTTCGCAAGAAATCTTAGGAAAAGGAGCAGCGATCATTCCTGAAAAAGGAGTTGTCTATGCACCATTTGACGGAAAAGTAGATGCTGTTTTTGAAACAGGACATGCATTAGGATTAGTAAGTGAAGATGGAGTAGAACTTTTGGTACATGTAGGAATCGATACAGTAAATTTAAAAGGAAAATATTTTACTCCAAAGAAAAAATCTGGAGATACAATGAAAAAAGGGGATATCTTACTAGAATTTGATATTGACAAGATTAAAGCAAATGGATACGATGTAACAACACCGATCATTATTTCCAATACAGAACAATTTGCAAAAGTTAAAGCATGTGAAGATAAAGTAGTAACAAAGGAAAGTAAATTATTAAGTGTACAGTAGCAGAAAGGAAGCGTAACATTTATGGAAGAAATGAAAGTTACAAAATTTCCAGAAGGATTTTTGTGGGGAAGTGCTTCAGCTGCCTATCAGATTGAAGGCGGCTGGAGAGAAGATGGAAAAGGGATCACAAACTGGGATCAATTTGTAAGGATTCCAGGAAAAACATATAAAGCGACAACCGGAGATGTTGCAGTTGACCATTATCATCGCTACAAAGAAGATATCGCGTTGATGGCGGAAATGGGATTAAAAACTTATCGTTTTTCTGTTTCATGGGCAAGAATCTATCCGGAAGGAAGAGGAGAGGTCAATCCCAAAGGAATTGAGTTTTATGAAAATATTATTGATGAATGTTTAAAATATGGGATTGAACCAATGGTGACAATCTACCATTGGGATCTTCCTCAGGCATTAGTGGATCTCTATGGAGGATGGGAATCTGAGGAGATCATTGAGGATTATGTAAATTATGCCAAGACTTTATTTAAGGCATATGGAAGTAAGGTAAAATACTGGATTACATTTAATGAACAAAATATTTTTACATCACTTGGATGGCTGACAGCACAGCATCCTCCAGGAAAGTTTGACGATCAGAAAACATTTTATCAAGTGAACCATCACGTCTTTATGGCACATGCAAAGGCTGTTTTGGCATATCGCGAGATGGGCGGAACAGGAAAGATTGGTGCAAGCTTTGCTTATACACCATCTTATGCACTTGATTGTAAACCTGAAAATGTTATGTCAAAACATGATTATGATGAACTGAAGAATTTCTGGTGGATGGATGTTTATGCATATGGAAGATATCCCAAAGCAGCCATGAATTATTTAAGAAAAAAAGGATTTGCACCAGTTGTCACAAAAGACGATCAGAAAATTTTAAAGGCAGCAGCGGCAGAGATTGATTTTATGGGAGTTAATTATTATCAAAGTTGTGTATGCGAGTATAATCCGATGGATGGAGTAACACCATATGGTACAATGAATACAACAGGAGTGAAAGGTTCTGCGCAGGTACTTGGAGTTCCTGGAATTTATAAAAATCCAGCCAATCCATATTTGATGACAACAGACTGGGATTGGAGTATTGATCCAGTTGGGCTTCGCTATTGTTGTCGTGAGATCACAAGTCGTTATGATCTGCCAATCATCATTTCGGAAAATGGACTTGGAGCATTTGATAAGAAGACGGAAGATCATAAGATTCATGATGAATATCGAATTGATTATCTAAGAGAACATTTAAAAGAATTAGGAAAAGCCATCGAGGAAGGCTGTGAAGTGCTTGCATATTGTACATGGTCTTTTACGGATTTGTTAAGCTGGCTGAATGGATATCAAAAACGATATGGATTTGTGTATGTAGATCGCGAAGAAGAAGAGGGCGCTACATTAGATCGATATAAGAAAGATAGTTTTTATTGGTATCAAGATGTGATCAAACAGGATGGAGAGAATCTGTTTAAAGAATAAATAATTAGAAATGATAAGGTTGCTGATCATAAATAAAAAAGAAAACATTCTTAAAAAAACTGAATAACTTTGATATAAAAATGAAATCCTAGAATCTTTTCAGTGAAAAGACTCTGGGATTTTTATATATTGTATATAAAAAATAAAACACAAAAATCGTTAAAATAAGACAAAAATAACAGTGTAAATTATATCGAAAATCATGTAAATGTGCAGTTTTTATAAGAAAAAGATAAGAAAAAAGAAAAAATTATGAAAAATACACAAAAAAGTTTTGCAAAATTAGAATTTTGTGGTACAATAAGTTCAATGACATATGAATGTGACATAACTTAATTTTAGGAGGTATTGACATGGCAACAAAATGGGTCTACAAATTTAGTGAAGGAAATGCCGAAATGCGTAACCTTCTTGGAGGAAAAGGTGCAAACTTAGCAGAGATGACAGGACTTAATTTACCAATTCCTCAGGGATTCACAGTTACAACAGAAGCGTGTACAAACTATTATGACTGCGGTGGAAAGATCAGTGATGAAGTAGCATCACAGGTGATCGAAGCAATGAAAGACTTAGAAGAGATTCAGGGAAAGAAGTTCGGAGACCTTGAAGATCCTCTATTAGTATCAGTAAGATCAGGAGCAAGAGTATCCATGCCGGGTATGATGGATACAATTCTTAACTTAGGACTGAATGATGAAGCTGTCGAAGGATTTGCCAAGAAGACAGGAAATCCTCGTTTTGCATATGATTCTTATCGTCGTTTTATCCAGATGTTCTCAGACGTTGTAAAAGAAGTGGATAAAGCGAAATTCGAAGATGTCTTAGATGACATCAAAGCAGAGAAAGGTGTGAAGTTTGATACAGACTTAGATGCCGATGATCTGAAGGAAGTGATCAAGAGATACAAAGGTATCTATCGTAAAGCACTGAATGAAGAATTCCCTCAGGATCCAAAAGACCAGTTATTTGAAGCGATCAAAGCGGTATTCCGCTCTTGGGACAACCCACGTGCCATTTACTATCGCCGAATGAACGACATTCCAGGAGACTGGGGAACAGCTGTTAACGTTCAGACAATGGTATTTGGTAACATGGGAGATACATCAGGAACAGGTGTTGCATTTACAAGAAACCCATCTACAGGTGAGAAACAGATCTATGGTGAATACCTGATCAATGCACAGGGTGAAGACGTAGTAGCTGGTGTTCGTACACCACAGCCAATCACAAAACTGGCAGAAGACTTACCAGAATGCTATGAACAGTTTATGAGCATTGCTCATACATTGGAAGAACATTATCGTGATATGCAGGATATGGAATTTACGATTCAGGAAGGAAAACTGTACTTCTTACAGACAAGAAATGGTAAGAGAACAGCCCCAGCTGCACTTCGTATCGCCTGCGAATTAGTAGATGAAGGAAAGATCACAAAAGAAGAAGCAGTTTCAAGAATCGATGCGAAAGCATTAGATCAGTTACTGCATCCAAACTTTGACCAGGCAGCATTGAAAGCCGCTCTTCCAATCGGAGAAGCACTTCCAGCATCTCCAGGAGCTGCTGCTGGTAAAGTATATTTTGACGCTGAGATGGCGAAACTGCATCATGAAGCAGGACTGAAAGTTATCTTAGTTCGTTTAGAAACATCACCAGAAGATATCGAAGGAATGCATGCAGCAGAAGGTATCTTAACAGCTCGTGGTGGTATGACATCTCACGCAGCCGTTGTAGCACGTGGTATGGGAACAGCGTGTGTAGCAGGATGCGGAGATATCAAGTTTGCTGAAGATGGCAAATCTTTCACATTAGGTGGAAAGACAGTTAAAGAAGGAGATTACATTTCCTTAGACGGATCTACAGGTAAGATTTATCTTGGAGAGATCCGTACAGTACCTGCAAGTATCAGTGGTAACTTCGATCGTATCATGACATGGGCCGATGAGATCCGTACATTACAGGTAAGAACAAATGCAGATACACCTGCCGATGCATTGAATGCAGTGAAATTCGGAGCACAGGGTATTGGACTTTGCCGTACAGAGCATATGTTCTTTGATGCAGAGAGAATTCCAAAGATCCGTCGTATGATTCTCTCTACAACAAAAGAAGCAAGAGAAATCGCATTAAATCAGTTAATTCCTTATCAGAAGAAAGACTTTAAAGACTTATATGAGGTTATGGAAGGAAGACCGGTCACAATCCGTTTCTTAGATCCACCTCTTCATGAGTTCCTTCCAAATACAATGGAAGAGATTACAGCTCTTGCCAAAGATATGGGAGTTACAGTAGAAGAGATCAATATGAGACGTGCAGCTCTTCATGAATTTAACCCTATGATGGGACATCGTGGATGCCGTCTGGCAGTTACTTATCCAGAGATTGCCAAGATGCAGACAAGAGCCGTTATGGAAGCAGCAATCGAAGTAAAACAGGAAAAAGGATATGATATCGTTCCTGAGATCATGATTCCATTAGTAGGAGAGAAGAAAGAGTTAGCATTTGTAAAACAGGTTGTTGTACAGACAGCTGAGAAAGTAAAAGCTTACTATGAATCAGACATTAAGTACAAAGTTGGTACAATGATCGAGATTCCTCGTGCAGCATTATTGGCAGATGAGATTGCTGAAGAAGCAGAATTCTTCTCCTTCGGAACAAATGACTTAACACAGATGACATTTGGATTCTCTCGTGATGATGCAGGTAAGTTCTTAGAGTCTTACTATGAGAACAAGATTTACGAATCTGATCCATTTGCTAAATTAGATCAGAAAGGTGTTGGACAGCTGATCGAGATGGCAGCTAAGAAAGGAAAAGCAACTCGTCCAGATATCCATTTAGGAATCTGTGGAGAACATGGTGGAGATCCATCATCTGTAGAATTCTGCTACAGAGCTGGACTAGACTATGTATCTTGCTCACCATTCCGTGTACCAATTGCACGTTTAGCAGCAGCTCAGGCAGTTTTAAAAGATAAATAAAATCCATTGTAATTCATATTACAGGGCAAACACTTCTATCCACTTTTAGGGCAAAAAAACTATCCAGTTGATGCTCAACAGAATAGAAAGTTTTCAGCCAGTAAGTAATATCAAACTCACGTAAAAATATCATAAATTTTACGTGAACTGTCCAAGCATAAATTAAGACTCTTGGAACTTTGGAGAAACGACCATAAGAGATGTAAAAGTCTCTTTAGGGAATACCTCTAAAGTTTCAGGAGTCTTTTTTGTTACATCAAATTATCAGAGGAGAGTATCAGAGGGATACTGATGTAATTCATTAGAGGAGTAGGTTGTCAGAGATGTAACTTATCAGAGGTAAGAATATAGAGAATTATCTCCAAAATTCAAAAGTCTTATTTTGTGTTTGGAACATAAATGAACAGGGAAATCTCTGAAGGGCAAAATGGTAGAAACAATAAAAGTGGATATGACAGTTGATAGGATAAAGTCTAAAAGTAAAGAGGATAGAGCTTTTGCCTTAAAACTGAATAATTACTTTTGCCCTATGACAACAATCATATATTTACCTCTGTACGCTAATGGTAACTAAAGCAGATGTGCAGGCCTTTATGGCTGAACGTTCAGAGTATACAAAAGCGAACAGATTTAAAGATATTGAAGTAAAAGTCTATATATAAAGTTCTGCAAGGGAAAGCATTT
>ERZ773229.2062-NODE-2062-length-12453-cov-4.249234_pt1 | contig 12453 bp, 9 predicted proteins | sample MGYA00580992_ERZ773229 | MGnify/ENA primary metagenome ERZ773229 (study PRJEB29015, sample SAMEA2737795) | human gut metagenome | biome: human gut; feature: human-associated habitat; material: faeces | place: China | collected 2012 ... | reverse complement strand
GTCCATGCCATCGCCGTCACTTGTGATCGTAAAATCACCGTCTGCAATATAAATGTAGCCCGTTTCTTCATCATCTGCATTTTCCGCATGAATGCCATCTTTTTCTGCGGTTAAAATAAAGGTTCCATCTGCGATACGCACACTGTCTTTTCCCGATAATGCGTGCCCTGCTGCTGTGATATCGTATGTACCGCCTGTGATTTTCAGATCATCTTTGGATACAATTCCATGTCCTTCTGCTGATATGATCGTCAGACTTCCAGTGCCGTTTAACGTAAGGTCTGATTTTGCAAAAATCACGGCATCAATGTTGTTGTCGTCAATCGCAACATACTCATCCGTATTGCGAAGCGTATTCTGCGATCCTTCTGCAAGCGTTACAAATACTTTCTCTGCGCTTTTTACATACACTGCTGCACTTGAAGCACAGGTAATGTCCACATTATCAAATACGATCTGCACTTTCGCATTATCTGCGTCCACCACAATCTGTCCTTCCGACAGTGTTCCGGAAAAAATATAAGTCCCTTCTGCCGTGATTGTCACCGTCTGTCCTTTGATTACAACGCCATCCGTTTCCCCCGTGATACCATCATCGGAAAGTGTGACATAAACTGCCCCACTCTCCTCATAGGTTCCTGCCAGATCCCGCTCAGTAAACATATCTGCACTTGAAAAAGTTCCTGCTTCACTCTGTGCTGATGTTTCTTCTGCATTTGTTTCTGTTTCCGAGGAAACAACATTGCCAGTACTGCTCTTTGTCCCTGTACAGCCTGCCACTGCCGTCATGGATAATGCCGTAGCACAAAACAATGCCAGCAGTTTTTTTCTTCTATAACTCATTGACATTTGCCTCCTGTCTCATCATACTGATTTCCAGATTTCCGTTTCTGCATCTCAATTCATCGAGAAATGTTTTCTCTTCCGCATTGTCTTTTAACGTCACATGATAGGTAAGTTTGTAAAGACTTCCCATATTGGAGGTTTTCACAGCGACTACTTCACAGGATGATAAATATTTTTCAAAAAGATCATCAAATGCTGCTCCGTAATTTAAATCCTCCGGGATTGTGATACGAAGTGTTTTCTCTCTTACTTCTGCTTTTTTTACACCGAATCCGGTCACATTTAACACAAACATCACGGCTCCCATAATGAGCGAAAACAGTACTGCAAACCCAAGATAACCCATCCCTGCGATCAGTCCTGCCGCCATTGCAAGAAAAATGGTTCCGATCTCTTTTGCAGTTCCCGGCACAGAACGGAAACGTACAAGCGAAAATGCTCCTGCCACAGCCACTCCGGCACCTACATTTCCGTTTACCATCATGATAACAATGCAAACGATTGCCGGAAGCATTGCGAGTGTCACTGCAAAGCTTGTCGTATAGCGGTTTTTATAAGTGTAAACCCATGTGATGAATGCCCCGATCAGCAGTGACACCACAATACAGAGCAAAAAATCCGGCACGGAAATCACCGCCGCACCTGCTGTATCAAAAATTCCTGTAAATAAATTGTTTAACATATTAATTTCTCCATTTCTTTTTTAACATTTTATTGCCTGCTGCACAACCTCATCTCCGGTAAACACAAAGAAATTTTCCGGTGGACAGCTTCTTCTCTGCTCTCTCGCATAAATCGTGCGGTAGGCGGTCGCATATTTGGAAAATGACGTTTTGTAAATCTGATTTTCTGTCAGAAAATGAACCATCCAGAGCGGTATTGCGCCCGCCGTTTTCACTTCCATAAGCACTTTATTTTTATCTAAAATTGCTTCTCCGTAAATTCCTTTACAAAGAGAAAGGTCGTAATTTCTCCAGAGAATGTTCTGATCAAACGTGATCCGGAACTCGTGATCGTCCTTCGCATAAAAAGCTTCTCTCTCATAGGAAAGCATCACTGCCGGAGCCAGCTTTTTATAATTTTTCAGACAGTAATCGATTTCTCTGGTGATCTGTGTGTCTTTTACTTTTTCGTGAAAAAGCAGGTAACGTTCTGCCTCGTCCTCCGTCATTGCAATTCTTCTTTTGTATACAACGGACTCATACTTCTTCTTCAGTTCCACAAAAACGGTCGTGTCCTTGTCTGCCGTGCCATAACTTCTCAATCTCAGTTTTTCTTTATAAACCGGGTGTTCCATTGATCTTTGGATCAGCAGATAGTCCGGTGTATCAAAGTAGAGACTGCATATTGTACTCATTCCATGCTCGTCTGCAGTCATGTATTGTTTCATTTGATTTTTTAACAGTTCCGCCTGCGTGATATCCAACATATATTTGATCTCACACCTTTTAAATATCATCTGATCTGCCATAAGTGTCTCCTTTCCTTTGCGCATATCTTATCAGGCGAACCTTAAATGAACTTAAAAAAAAGAAACCATCCTTTAAAAAATGGTTTCTTTGTCATGCTTCATTATGTTTTTCTGTTATCTGGATTCGGACTGGGGTTCGGCGATGGCGGTGTGGCGTTGACCGATTTCTTTGCCGGCTTCCTCGCCCTGCTGATATGCTTTTTCTGCGACTTCTTCTGAATATTTTCTCATTATTTCACACACTGCGTTTACACCTCCCTCTTCATGTTTCAGATAGTGCACACGGTTGGTTAATTTCGGAAATTTGGCATTATCTATCTCTTTTTTTATTATATAGAACCCCTCCAGATTCTTCAAGACTGTTTGCATGGATTTTTTAGTTATGTATACAAAAAAGAGTGCCGGAAAACCGACACTCTTTTTCAAATCCATTGTTTGCAATATCTTAATCTAGAAAAATAAAACAAGTTCTATTTAATAAAGAAAAAGGTACATGAAACTACTGATTTAGACTGTAGTAACAAGCGATAATAAAATTATCTTACTACTGTTACGTTTGTTGCCTGTGGTCCTTTTGCACCTTCAACAACTTCAAATTCTACTGCAGCGCCTTCTTCTAAGGATTTGAAACCTTCCATATTAAGACCTGAGTAGTGAACGAATACATCATTTCCCTGTTCGTCTGAGATGAATCCGTATCCTTTTTGGTTGTTAAACCACTTTACTGTACCTTTGTTCATTGAAAAGTACCTCCAAAAAATATTTCTATGGTACACTTACCGCACCATAGTCACAGAATAACATAACAATTTCAAAAAGTAAAGTGTTATTATACTACATTGTGAGCTTTACCTTGATGATCCTTGCAACAGATTCATTGATACGATCCTCTGTGATCGTTCCACCAGTCACTGCATCCATCACACCCTGATATGCACTCTGGAAATCCTCCGGCATTAAGATCATATCCACACCTGCCTGAATTGCCGTCACTGCCGCATCAGCAGAACTGTATGTTCCGGTGACCGCCCCCATATTCATTGCGTCTGTGATCACTACACCATGGAAGCCAAGCTGGTTGCGAAGCACATCTGTCACCATGACAGAGGAAAGCGAAGCCGGCGTATCATCCCCTGTAACAGCTGGTGCTGAAATATGTCCTACCATCACAAAAGATGCTCCGTTATTCACTGCCTGCTGGAATGGAACAAGCTCATTTGCCAGCAGGTCATCCAAAGATTTATCTGTAGAAACTGCCCCGTCATGGGAATCCCCTGCTGTAGCTCCCTGTCCCGGAAAATGTTTTACCACGCTTAATATCTGGTGTTCGTTCAGTCCCTGCATCTCAGCACAGACCATATCCGCCACAAGCTGGCTGTCTGAACCAAATGACCGGTCTTTGATCACGGTGTTATCCGGATTCGTCAGCACATCCGCAACCGGAGCAAAATCCATATTAAAACCAAGTGTGTTCAGATACGTTCCGATCGTACTTCCTGCATTGTATGCATTCTGGGAATCCCCAGTCGCTCCTACATCACTCATATTTCCAACATCTGTCACTCCAAAAGCACTGTTGGATGCAATCCTTGCTACTGTTCCACCTTCCTCATCCACACCGAGGAACACTGAAATTCCTACTATTTCCTGACTGTAGCTCTTCATATTGGTAAGCATCTGTGTCGTCTGGTCGGTTCCGGTCAGGTTCTTTGCCATATAAATCAGACCACCTACCGGATACTGCGTGTAGGCTGTCTTTGTGGAATCTCCTGCCATCGTTGCTCCGTCCACTCCGGTCAGTGCGTCCGGTGTGATCATGAACATCTGCGCTACTTTCTGCTCTAAGGTCATGCCGGCAGCAATCTGCATTGCCTGATCCATCAACGGATCGCTGACTTCGGTTACCGGAGTTGTTTCCGGTTCTTCTGTCGCCTCTGTTGTCACGCTCTCGGTATTCTTTTCCGGTTTATCTGCTCCCGGTTTTACAAATTTATGGACTGCAAACACAATTCCTCCGATCAAAACTGCAAGTACTATAAAAAATACTGCCACAACTATGACCGCACTCTGTGTATCTTTTTTTCGTTTCTCTCGTCTTTCTTCCTGATTCATCTGTGTATTTCCTCTCTGGGGAATTTTGATCTACATGCTTCTACCCCGCAATAAACAGCATCCTGCCTGTAAACAGCCAGATGCTGTTTCTTACGTGTCTGGCACTGCTCATTGCTTATGCACATTATAGCAGTTTCTTCCTCTGAAAGCAAATAACGGTTTTGTTTTATATCGTGGAGGCAATGATCTGCATGCTGCCCTGCAATTCCACGTTTCCGAAGCCATTTGGAAGTATGAAATGATCTCCTTTTTTCACCGGCTGACCGTTGACGATTCCATTGCCTTCCGTAACTGTCATATTCATAAAAGGCGCATTCTGCTCAAAAGTCATTTTACCTGAAACTTCTATTTTATAGATATGAAAGTATTTGCAGACATACAGTTCATTTAACGTATTGACCGGAAGATCTGCCACCGATTTCACACTGTCTGCAACCGATTTTGCAGGCACAGTGATCACGTCAATACTCTTGTCGATATGTAACTCTCTCGGCTTTCCATTGGAGAGACGGCCATAATCATAAACGCGGTAGGTAATATCACTGTTCTGCTGTGTTTCCAGAATTAGTGTTCCGCCTTTGATCGCATGAACTGTTCCCGGATCGATCTGAAGAAAATCGCCTTTTTTGATCGGGATCTCACGGATAAATTCACTCCACTTTCCCTCATGGATCATCCGGCTTAATTCCTCTTTTGTCCCTGCATTGTGTCCGATAACGATCGTTGCATTTTCCTTGCAGTCGAGAATGTACCAGCACTCTGTTTTTCCAAGTGAACCATTTTCATGGACTTTTGCATAATCATCGTCTGGATGTACCTGAATGCTCAGGTCATCTTTCGCATCGATAATTTTGATCAGGAGTGGGAAACGGTCACTGTCCACATTTCCGAAAACTTCCGGATGTTTTTTCCACAATTCGGACAGCTTCATTCCACTGAATCCACAGTCTCTTAAAGTTCCGTCTCCATTTGGATGTGCAGAAATTCCCCAGCACTCCCCTAAATCATCACCTTCGACCGGATAATGAAAATCCTCTCTCAATCTCGTACCGCCCCAGATGTTGTGTGTACATACCGGATCTAAAAATAAAATTTCTTTCGTGGTCTGATTCATTGATAAATTGCCTCCATTTGTCTTAATCACATCCTGATACCAAAATGCAGAATCTTTTACAATTCTCCGCTGTGTCATAAAATCCACATAAATCATGCCAAAACGTTCCTTGTATCCCTCTGACCATTCAAAATTATCCAGAAATGTCCACAGGAAATACCCCCGGATATCGGCTCCCTCATCATATGCCCTCTGCATGGCTCCGATGTAGGAATCCAGAAATGTGATGCGGTCATTGTCATGTACTCTGCCGTCAAAGCTTACATTATCATGACAGGACATACCATTTTCTGTAATATATAATGGAAGCTGATACCGCTCTGTCAAAAATTTGATTCCATAATAAAATGCTTTTGGTGTTACCGGCCAGTTGCACGCCGTCTTCGGAAATCCCGGTTCCCGGTCCACAAATTCCGGTTCACCGTCTGCGCCCTGACGCACGTAATAACCATTATATATGTTCTGTCCCATAAAGTCCAGTGGCTGATGGATCAGCTGCATATCTGCCTCTGTGATTTCCGGCAGATACTCTTTGAACTTTTCCAGTCCCTCTTTTGGATAATGACCTAAAAAGACCGGATCTGAAAACCATGAGATATTCCAGGTCCAGTTATCCATCGGATTGTAAAAACCAAAATAAACTTTTCTGGCAGCTTCGATATCTTCAGCACTGTCCGTGTATGGATAAGCCACTCCTCCGGTCGGTGCAAAGCCGATCCGGATTTTTTGTTTTGCGTATTTTCTTAAATTGATCACTGCCTGTCCATGCGCTTTCAACAGATTATGTGCAATCTGGAAAGTCTCCGGAATTGATAATTTCAATCCCGGTGCATGGACACCGCTTAAATGCCCAAGTCCTACCACACACTGTGGCTCATTGATCGTGATAAAATACTCGCAGAGATCCGAAAAATTCTCTGCCACCACTTTTGCATATTCCCCGAACCAGTCTGCCACTTCCTCATTCAGCCAGCCGCCCTTTTCCTGCAACGCCTGTGGAAACTCCCAGTGAAACAGGGTAATATATGGTGTAATGCCATTTTCCTTCATTGTAAGAATCATGTCGCGGTACATCGCAATCGCTTTTTCATTGACACGCCCGGTGCCTTCCGGCAGAATCCGCGCCCAGTTTAAGGAAAAACGATATGCTTTGATTCCAAGATTTTTCATTAATGCATAGTCATCTTTATAATGGTGCATGTGATCACAGCTTGTGTACGCATTCTGATTTTGAAAAATGCGTCCCTGCTCCGTAAAAGTGTCCCAGACTGTCTTTCCTCTTCCGTCATCCGGGTCAGTTCCCTCTACCTGATATGCACTGCTTGCCACGCCCCAGACAAATTTGTCATCAAACATGTGATTCTCCTTCTCTGTCTCTGATTCTTGTTTTTTATTTTGGTATGAATATTAAATCTAAATTATATATTTACTTCTTCTCAGAGGCAATCACAACTTCTGCAAATATTCATTTATCTATTCTTCCACAAGATCCTTTTTTAATGCTTCCAGTTTTTCCTCTGCATCCTGCAAAGAGGTGCCTTTGACTACATAGTAGAATTTGATCTTAGGCTCTGTTCCGGACGGGCGCACACAGCACCATGCATTGTCAGAAAGTTCATAATATAAAACATTGGAAGCCGGAAGTCCTGTTTTTGTCACTTCCCCGGTCTTTAAATCTTTTCTTGTATCCTCTTTGTAATCGCGGACTGCAAGCACTTCAAATCCACCGAGTGTTTTCTTTGGATTGTTCCGCATATCACTCATCATCTGCTGGATCTGGGCGGCTCCGTCGATTCCTTTTAAGGTCATCGTGGAAAGTCCCTCTCTGTAGTAACCGTATTTCTCATACAGGTCGATCATGGCATCCCACAATGTTTTTCCATGTTTTTTGCACCAGGAAGCCACCTCGCACAACATCATGACTGCTACGCAGGCATCTTTATCTCTTGCATATGTTCCGGCTAAGCATCCATAACTCTCCTCCAGACCGAATACATAGTTGTGGGAGTGGTTCTGTTCAAACCATTTGATCTGCTCTCCGATATACTTAAATCCGGTCAGTACCTCGATCAGTGCCACGCCATAGGAAGCTGCCATCGCTTTTGCCATGTCCGTTGTAACGATAGTCTCTACAAGTGCAGGATTCTCCGGCATCGTTCCGGTTGCCGTTTTCTCTCTTAAAATATATTCTGCTATGAGCATTCCGGACATATTTCCGGTGAAAGTCACATACTCTTCGGTCTTTGTGTCTTTGCAGTATACGCCAAGACGGTCTGCGTCCGGATCTGTCGCAAGCACGATGTCTGCATCCACTTTTTTTGCAAGTTTTAAGGCAAGTTCAAATGCCTTTGGAGATTCCGGGTTTGGATATGCTACGGTCGGGAAATTTCCGTCCGGAATTTCCTGCTCTTTTACAACATAGACATTTTCAAATCCAAGTTCTTTTAACACACGGCGCACCGGGATATTTCCGGTTCCATGTAGCGGTGTGTATACAATCTTGATGTCCTTTGCCATCTCTTTGATGATCTCCGGATGAATGGACTGTTTTTTCAGTTCTTCCATATAACGGTCATCGATTTCTTTTCCGATTGTCACAAAAAGTCCGGCTTTCACGGCATCCTCTTTTGTCATGGTCTTAACCTGTGTAAAAGAAGTTACTTTTGCAACTTCTGCAAGGATATTTTTATCATGAGGCGGTGTGATCTGTGCACCATCCTCCCAGTAAACTTTGTATCCATTATATTCTCTTGGGTTATGGCTTGCTGTGATCACAATTCCAGAAACACAGCCAAGTTCACGGACTGCAAAAGAAAGTTCCGGTGTCGGGCGAAGGCTGTCAAACACATACGCCCTGATTCCGTTTGCATTCAGGCAGAGCGCTGCCTCCTCGGCAAATTCCGGTGACATGATTCTGGAATCGTGTGCGATGGCAACTCCTTTTTCCTGTCCGTTCTGGGAAATGATATAGTTTGCAAGTCCCTGTGTCGCCTGTCTTACAGTGTAGCTGTTCATACGGTTCGTTCCTGCTCCGATCACACCTCGAAGTCCTCCGGTTCCAAACTCAAGCTGACGGTAGAAGCGATCCTCGATCTCTGCCTCATTATCCTTGATTGCTTCTAATTCTGCTCTTGTTTCTTCTGAAAAATATGGGTTTGTACACCATTCTCTGTAGGTTTCCATGTAACTCATCGCAATTCTCCTATCTTCTTCCTGCTATTTTTGAAAGATTTTTCCGTTCTCTCAAAAGGTTATTAGAATTATAACCTTTTTTTAAGTAAATGTAAACTTATTTTAGCTTATTTGTTTTATTTTTAGTTTATAATAATTTATCATCTTATTACCTGCTCTTTGTAAGCTGTGAAAAATGTTCTTTGACCACCTGTTCCGCCGGCTTTTGATATATCTCGTAATCCCCCATCAATAGCGCCTGTTCTCTGGTCGGAAGCTTTGGATTCCATGACCAGAATGCCATTCCTTTAAGCCAGTCGCGCTTCTCACAAGCCTCAAACATTGCTTCATACCAGTCACGCTGTCCCTGAAGATCTACATCACCGCGCACTTCCCAGTTATTTGGCACCAGATTGGAATCTTTCACTGACATACATCCAGCCTCCGCAAAAAAGAACGGCTTCTGATATTTTTTCACAACACGCTCAATCCGGTCTAACTGATTTTCCCAGTCATGTATCGGATAATAGCCACTCGATGAAATGACATCCACCGCATCCCACCACGTCACATGTTCTTCCTGATATTTATCTGTATTGTAAGACACAAGACCATGATAGACCTCTTTTATATCCGAGATCAGCTTACGCCACTCTTTTTCCCGGTGTTCCGTCATGACCATCTCACATCCTGCAATAAATATTTCGCATCCTGTTTTCTCTGCTATTTTTGCATAGTGCAGCTGAAACGCAGTGTAAGATGGAAACCAGTTGCTCCACTTTGCCTCGCACACCACATCATAGTCAAAGAAACTGATAAATGCCCTCCATGTTCCATCTGCGCAGTTTGCAGTCGGTTTCAATGCCACACGGAGTCCCAGTTCTTTTGCATAAGCGATCATCTCCACAAGTTCCTCATCTGTCATTGTCGCCTCTGATGTATAGCAGATCTCTTCTGAATGGGCATTTTTCTGCACTCCATTTGGTGCAAATATTACAAAGTCTGCTCCGGTCCTCTCCTGCATCTGTTTTAAGCTTTCTTTTGCCGATGCACTGTTTAAAACGCCTGCGCCGCAAAAAGGCGCAAAGGTAAATCCACAAATATATTCCATTGTATTTTCTCCTCACGATACTATTAAAATCACTTCACACCATTCGTCATCATAACGGCAGAGAGACCATTCAGATTTGAATAGACAAAACACAGCACGATCATTCCAATGATCGATACCGCCATACCGATTCCGGATAAAATCATACCCGCCAGTGCCATTCCGTTTTTCTCCGGCTGCACCTTTCTTGAAAGTCTGCCACCGATCAGCCCAGCGATCCCAATACCAAGACCATATCCCATAAAGCCTGTCAGAATGGATATCATTCCAAGTGCGAGCGACAGAGCAGCATTCCGGTCTGCCTCCTCGAATGTTTCAAACACCACGATATGATTTGCCTCCTGCTCCATCTCCAGAAGTTTTTTCGGGCGAAGCAGCACAATACACGGAATCAGCAAAACAGGAACGGCGATCAAATTAGCGGCAGACATCTGGTTGATCTGTTCCACAGTTGTTCCAGTTCCAAAAATTCCGCTGCCCATCAGACTTGCGAAATCGACCAGTGCATGAAAAGTCATTACAAGCCAGATATTTCCTGACCGGGCATAAACTGCGCCAAAGATCACACCCAGAAAGGCAGCGTTGATTGCCTGGATCATCGCACTTGTCACCGTCACTCCCTGTGAAATATTTGTCAAATGTACCGCCCCGAACAATACACCACTGAGAATGACCGCCCAGAGAATCCCTCTTTTCGTTTTGGAAAAACGTTCCAGAAACAGATTCAGGATCACACCGCGGAAAATAAGTTCCTCCGTCCATCCGATCAGAAACATGGTTGCAGCAAAAAACAGGATTTCCAATGCAGATACGACTTTTGCATCCGGTGTCATCATCTGTACATAAAGCTGTGCCGCCAGTTCCAGACAACAGTATCCTGTCAGGAATCCGCCAATATAAAGGCCATGGATAAATCCCTTTCCTTTTTCTCCCAGCACTCCAAGATAACCAAACAGGCACAAAAGCAGAAATGCAACCACTCCTGCCATAAACTCTGCGATCATACTGCTTCCATAACCCGGAAGCGAAACTGTATCGGCAAGAAAAAACGCTGCCACATCCATACTTCCCAGAAAAATCGCTACGATCAGTACCGCAACGAGTATCGTAACCACCTTCGGCATTCTCATAAGTTTCTTTTTCATGTTCTTCTCCCCTTTAATTGATTTTTCCATCGGCGTCAATCGTAATACCATTTGAAATCTGTGTCATATACTGATACAGTGCTGATGCACTGTTTATATCCATCAGTCTTGTTGTGCCCCCTGCCGCATAAACCGGAAGTAATTCATAGGATGCGGTTCCATCGGATGAGACCTGTACTTTCACTGCAACCGTCTTATCAATGCTCTGTCCAAATACAAAGTTTCCAAGACTGTAAAAGACCGGTTTTCCACTGATATAGGAGATTCCCTGTAAACAGTGTGTATGTGCTCCAAGAATCAGATCTGCCCCTGCAGTAAAACAATCCGTGGCAATCTTTGTCTGATAGTCCTGCGGATACGCATCATATTCCACGCCCCAGTGGATATAGACCGACAGGAAATCACATTCACTCCGCGCTTCTTTGATCAACTGCACCAATTTTGTATCATCATAGGCGGTCAGCATTCCCGGTGTCCGCTCTTCCACTTTCCAGTTTGACTCCGGCACCACGCGGGATGCCGCAAGAAATCCAAATTTTTTTCCATTTTTCTCGATTACCTGCAATTCATACGCCCGCTCTTTGGTCTCCCCGGCTCCTGCATACAAAATACCGGCTCCGTCCAGTGTCGTAAATGTATCGGACAACGCATCTCTTCCATAATCTAAGGTGTGATTGTTGGCGAGTGATACAATATCCACGCCCATCTCATTTAAAGCCTTCACATATTTCGGATCACAGCAAAACGTAAACTGTTTGTCCTCCATCGGCTCTCCACGGTTACTGAACGGGAACTCATTATTCACCATGAAAATATCTGCATCCTGCAGTTCCTGCAGAAGCTGCGGATCGATCACTTTTTCAATGCCGCCCGCATCATAGTTGCTTTTAAAGGCGTTTGCAAACAGTACATCCCCTGCAAAAATCAGTGTTGTGCTGCCGTCTCCTTCGGTATTCCCTGCTTCTGCCTGCTTGTCCGTTTCTCCACCTGCTATGTTCGCTTCTTCCTGTTCTGTGTCGTTTTGGATCCTGTTCTGCCCGTCTGCTGCTTCCGTCTCTTCTGATTCTTCCGCTTCCGGTATCTGAACCGGTTCCTCCGTGCTGCTGATATCCGTCTCGGACAGCACATCTTTCGCCGGCTCACCGCTCTGTCTTCCATGTGAAAAAATAATCAGTGTCACCATTGCAAGCATTGTCACAAGTGACAGTGCATATAAAACAATCCGTGTTCTTTTTCCCATTCCCCTGCTCCTGTTCTTCTTATTAAAATATACGAATTCTTGTATGTTTTTTCTTTCGTGTTCATCATATCATATTGTGATTAAAAAGACAAAGATTAGGAATTTTTTACCTGAAATGGAGGGGATACTAATGATAACAACAAGTGAACTTTTACAGTTAATGAGTTTGTTAATTAGTGTTGCCGGATTATTTTACCTCATCGGGAAAGATAATCACGGCAGAAAAAAATAACCGCCCCGGCC
>ERZ773229.2060-NODE-2060-length-12455-cov-12.081371_pt1 | contig 12455 bp, 7 predicted proteins | sample MGYA00580992_ERZ773229 | MGnify/ENA primary metagenome ERZ773229 (study PRJEB29015, sample SAMEA2737795) | human gut metagenome | biome: human gut; feature: human-associated habitat; material: faeces | place: China | collected 2012 ... | reverse complement strand
CGAACTCCGCCTCGCGGAACGGGGGCGCCATCTTGTTCTTCACGACCTTGGCGCGCGTGCGGTTGCCGATGATCTCGCTGCCGTTTTTCAGTGCCTCGATGCGGCGCACATCGATACGCACGCTCGAATAGAACTTAAGCGCGCGGCCGCCGGTCGTGACCTCTGGGTTGCCGTACATGACGCCGACCTTTTCGCGCAGCTGGTTGATGAAAATGACGATGGTGTTCGTTTTGCCGACCGCGCCGGTCAGCTTGCGCAGCGCTTGCGACATGAGGCGCGCGTGCAGACCGACGAAGCTGTCGCCCATCTCGCCCTCGATCTCCGCGCGCGGCACGAGCGCCGCGACGGAGTCGACCACGATGACGTCGATCGCGCCGGAGCGCACGAGCGCCTCGGTGATCTCAAGCGCCTGCTCGCCGGTGTCCGGCTGGGAGACGAGCATATCCTCGACCTTGACGCCAAGCGCGCGGGCATAGGTGATGTCGAGCGCGTGCTCGGCGTCGATGAACGCGACCTCGCCGCCCGCCTTCTGCGCCTGGGCGAGCACATGCAGCGCCAGCGTCGTCTTACCGGAGGATTCAGGCCCGTAAATTTCGATGATACGGCCCTTGGGCAGGCCCCCGATACCGAGCGCCAGGTCGAGCGCCAGCGAGCCCGTGGAGATGGCCTCCACATTGCTCACGGTGTTGTCGCCAAAGCGCATGATCGAGCCCTTGCCGTAGGTGCGCTCGATCTGCTGCATCGCGGTCTCGATCGCCCGCTTCTTGTCGTCGGCCATCGCCGCAGCTGCCTTCGTCTGAGACTTTTCTGCCATGTTCGCGTTCCTCCCGATTCTTTATGTAAACTAAATTCGCTTCAAATGGTCTCCACGCGCGTGCCGTACACCACGCGGGGGATGTTGTTGAGGTCCTTGACGATCTGAATGTCGCCAAAGCCGTGCGAGCGCATGATGCGCAGCACCTGATCCGCCTGCCCGATGCCGACCTCGAAAAAGAGCATGCCGTTTTCACACAGGGCATCGCGCCACTTTTCGCAGATCACACGGTAGAAGTCGAGCCCGTCCGCACCGCCGTCAAGCGCAAGGCGCGGCTCGTGTTCGCGCACGGAAGCGTCGAGCGTGTCGATGTCCGCGCTCGGGATGTACGGCGGGTTGCTGACCAGAAACTGGAACTCGCCCAGCGTGCGCGCGGGCTTTTCCCGCGCGTCGATCTTCAGGCTTGCCACCCGCGCCGTCAAGCGGTTGCGGCGGATGTTCTGCCGGCAGATCTTGAGCGCCTCTTCGTCATATTCGCCGAGCAGCACGCGCGCGTTCGGCAGGTTTGCCGCCGCGGCAAGGCCGATGCATCCGCTGCCCGCGCAGAGATCCAGAATGCGGCAGGCCCCCGCGCCGCGCGCCGCGTCGATGAGCTTTGTCGCCAGCACCTCGGTATCCGGGCGCGGGATGAGCACCGCGGGCGAAATGTCGAGCGGCAGACCATAGAACTCCCACTCGCCGATGAGATACGCCACCGGCTCGCCCGCCAAGTGGCGCTTGACGAGCTCGCGCGCACTCTTCTCCACCTCGGGCGAGGCGTAGAGTGAGCCGTCGCGCACCAGCTCCTCGCGCGTTTTTGCCGCCGCGGCGCAGACGAGCTCGCGCGCCGACTGCGTCGCCTCCTCGTCGCCCGCGCGCCTCAGCTCCGTGCGCAGGTCCAGATAGAGATTATTATACGTCGTTGCCATGCTTACCACGCATCCTTGCCTTTTTCTTCGGGAATAACCAGCTCGAGCGCGCGGATGGCGACCTCGAGCATGCTGTCGTCCGGCTCGTTGGTCGTAAAGTTTTGCAGCCACAGGCCCGGACGCGCCAGAAAGCGCGTCACCTTGTTGTCGTGCCCGCCGACGTAGCGGTTGAACTCATACGTCACGCCCACGATTGGAATGAGCAGCAGCAGGTGCAGCGCCATGCGCACCCACATGTTGCGCCAGTTGACAAAGCTGAAGACAAGGCTCGAGACTAAAATCGACACGACCACGACCACAAAGAGAAAGCTCGTGCCGCAGCGCGGATGGTGGCGCGGCTGGATGCGGCAGTTTTCGACCGTCAGCGGCAGCCCCGCCTCGTAGCAGAAGATCGTCTTATGCTCCGCGCCGTGGTACTGGAACACGCGGTAGATGTCCTTCTGCTTGGAGCACAGGATCATGTAAGCGAAGAAGATCACGAGCTTGATGACGGATTCGACCAGATTGTGCACCGCCGCGCTCTTGATATACGGGTCGATAAAGCCGGCCAGAAACGTCGGCAGCAGGAAAAAGAGCAGGATCGTCAGCCCCAGCGACAGAAAGACCGCCAGCGCCGTGATGAATTTCTGCATTTTTTCGTTGCCGAGCTTTTTTTCGAGCCACTGGTCGAATTTGCTCGGCTCGGCGACGTCCTCGTCGGGGAAATAGTCCGCCGAAAACATCAGCGCCTTGACGCCCTTGACCATCGAATCGACGAACGTCACCGCGCCGCGGATGATGGGTAAGCCCAAAACGGGGTACTTGTCGCGCACGAGCGTCAGCTCCTCGACCTTTTCGACCAGCCCGTCCGGCGAGCGGACGACAATAGCCTGCTTGCCCGGACCGCGCATCAAAACTCCCTCGATCAACGCCTGTCCGCCGATGCTCGTGCGGAACTTGGACGCGGAAGCCTTGTTTTTTGCTTCTTCTGCCATGAATGGTTCTCCTTTTTCTATGCGATATCATACCACGGGTTTTGCAAGAATGCAACACCCGTTCTATTTTTCACGACATGGGCAGCGAGATCGTCACGACCGCGCCGCCGCCCTCGGCGTTGGCGATGTCGAACGTGCCGCCGTGCAGGCGCACGATCTCGTCACACACGGCAAGGCCGATGCCGCTGCCGCGTGCCTTCGACGAGCCCTTGTAGAATTTCTGCTTGACGAACGGCAGCTCCTCCTCCGGGATGCCGGGGCCGTAGTCGCGCACGCGGATGACAAATTTTCCATCCTCGCACGCGGCGCTCACGTCGATGCGCTTTCCCGCGCCGCCGTGCTTGGCCGCGTTGTCGAGCACATTGCAGAAGACCTGCTTCATGCGCTCGCTGTCTGCCACGATCGGCGGCACATCCTCGTCAGGGCCCTTGTAGCTGACCTCGATGCCCTCCTGCCGGAAGAGCTCGAAATAGGTGTAGATTGCGTCCTCGAGCTCGCTGGCAAGATCGACGCTCTCCACGCGCAGCGTGAAGCGCCCGTCCTGCATCTTCGTGAATTCGAGCAGCTCCTCGACCATCGTCGTCAGGCGGCGGGACTCTTTCAAAATGATGCCGAGGCCGCGCTTCGTCTGGTCGATGTTCGCGCCCGGGTCAGCGGAAAGCGTCTCTGCCCAGCCGCTGATGGCGGTCAGCGGCGTTCGCAGCTCGTGCGAGACCGACGAGATGAATTCCTGCTGGATCTTCTCGGCCTGGCTGATCTTGAGTGACATGTCGTTGATGTTGTCGACCAGCTCGCCGAGCTCGTCGCGGTAGTGGTTCTCGATCATGATGCCGTAGCTGCCGCCCGAAATGCGGCGTGCCGCGTCGCTCACGACTGCGACGGGCTGGACGACGTTGTTGATAAAAATAGCATTCGACGCCGCAATCAGCGCCATGCACACGAGTGCCGCCGCCGAAGCGAGCAGCGACTCGACCAACACGCGATGCTGCGCCTCGCGCAGCGATGTCACGTACCGCAGCACGCCGACGACGCGGGAGTTAAAAAACAGCGGATACGACACCGCGAGGATATTCTCCCCCGTCTGCGGATCGCGGCCCTGAAACGACGCCATTTTACCGCCGATCGCGCTGTCAACGTCGCTCGTGCCGGGCAGCGTGCCCGCCGTCAGCCCGTAGGACGAGACCTGCACGCGTCCGTTCGTGTTGATGAACTGGAGCTCGATCGTGTCCTTTTCTTCAAACGTTTCGGCGGAGTACGACGCGAGGCGGTAATATTCACTGTAGCTCTTCACGCCGTAGCCCGTGAAGGTCTCCGCCGCGATACGCGCGCGGCTCTCAAGGCCCGAGCGCATCGCATTGTAATAGTATTCCTGCACGCCCACGCTGAAAAGCGCCACCGCCAGCACCAGCAGCAGCAAGATCGGCAGCACCGCCGAAAACATCCACCGCTGACGAAGGCCACGGATGTGCAGCGCCGAAGCAAAGCCTTTTCGATTGTCCGGCATCGCTGCCCCTCCTTCGTTCGGTGCGCTCACACCGTCCATTTATAACCAAAGCCCCACACGGTGGAGATGTACTTCGGCTCCTGCGCGTCATCTTCGATCTTGAGGCGCAGGCGGCGGACATTCACGTCCACGATCTTGAGCTCGCCAAAGTAGCCCTTGCCCCACACGGCGTCGAGAATTTCCTCGCGCGCGAGCGCCTTGCCGCTGTTTTCCATAAAGAGCTTGACGATCGCGTACTCGATCTGCGTCAGCTTGACGCGCTCGCCGTTTTTTTCAAGCGTCCGGTTCGTCAGGTTCAGCAGAAACGGCGGCTGATACAACTCTCCGGTATGCGTGGCCGGCGTGTTTTCGCCCATGCGGCGCAGCAGCGCGTCCACGCGCGCGGTGAGCTCGGCGGGCGAAAACGGCTTTGTCACATAGTCGTCCGCGCCGGTCATCAGGCCCGTCACCTTGTCCATCTCCTGCGTGCGCGCCGTCAGCATGATGATGCCGACCTGCGCGTTCGACATGCGGATGCGGCGGCAGACTTCGAACCCGTCGATGTCCGGCAGCATGATGTCGAGCAGGCACAGCTTCGTGTCGGGATTTTCCTGCAATTTTTGAAGCGCCTCCTCGCCGCACTCAGCCTCCACGACCTCGTAGCCCGCACGCTGCAAATTGATGACAATAAAACTACGGATACTGGCTTCATCCTCCAGCACCAGCACTTTTTTCATATCGTTTCTCCTCTCAGTTGTCTCCCATCGTCCATTCCGCCGTGATGAGCGAGAAGCGCTCGCGCAGCGATTGCTCATCAAGCGTGATATTCCATACATCGCCGATCCGTGCGGCGTATACCGCCTCCACCTGCTGCGTGAGCACAAAGCGGCTGCCGATGTTGGCAAGTCCCTCGCGCGCCTCGCCCGTCAGGGTGTAGACGGTGAGCAGTTTCTCTCTCAGTCCGCCCTCGCCCGCGCGGTAGAAGGACACAGCGGTCTCGCCGCTGCCCGCGCTGCGCTCGACGGTCAGATGGTCCTTGTCCCACTCGTCCGGCAGCACAAGGCTCCAGCCGTCCGCCACATTGTGGAAGCAGCTCTGCACGTCCGTCACCGTGCCGTCGATGCTGTACTGCTCCCAGACAACGTAATACTGCAGCTCGCTCTCGCGGTCAAAGCGCTGCAAGGGACGCGTCTTCGGCGCTTCGGTCACGCCGTCGCTGTTTTCATCGCGCGGGAAAAGGCCGAGGAAAATTTCCTCCGCGGGTACCTGATTTGCGTCCGCGCCGAGGGCGATGTTCTGCAGCCGCCCGCTCTTGAGCGCCAGCACGTCCGTCACGGTCAGGTTGTCGCCCGTCACGCCCGTCACGAACAGCGCGTTCTCCCCGCCCGTCAGCGTGCCGGCCGTCAGGCGGCTCAGCTCCGCCACCGAGGCGGACAGGCGCAGCGAGGACTTCGCGTGCAGCGCGCCGTCATCCCAGTCGTAGTAATCGACGCGCGCCGTACTCTCTTCGTCGCTGCAAATAATTAAAAGTTCCTGCTTCCCGTCGCCGTTCATGTCGAGGTTCGCGTAACGGGAATAGCCCGTCGTCAAAAGCGACTCCGACGTGCCGGGAGAGAGCGGATAGATGGCAAGCCCCTGCACATCCGAGCTGCTCTTGTAGCCGACCAGGATCTCCTTGAGCCCGTCGCCGTCCAGATCCGCGTAGTTCACGCTGTAGATCTGGCTCGATGTGCCCTCGATCACGGCGTAGCGCTCGTAGCTGTCGCCGTCGGCTTTGAAGATGTAGATCTTCATCGGCTTTTTGTCGCTCGCGCGGCGGAAGAAGGCCACCGCCTCTTCGCTGCCGTCACCATCGAGGTCGATCATCTGCACGCTCTGCAAATTGCTGCCCGACGTGGGCGCGGCATACTCCGCGCCGTTTGTGAGCAGCGCGTCGATCTGCGATTCGAGCGACTCATACTCGCCCGCGAGCTTCGGCAGGCGGTAGAGCGACGTCTCCGGCGTCGTGAACATGCAGCCCGAAAGCAGCAGTGAAAATAATCCGATCACCAGCATTTTCCCCGCGCGCTTCATTCTCTCCGCCTCCTTTTTTCATGCAGATACCAATACAAAGTTATCATAGCACGCCGCCGCGCAAAAAGGTAGCCCCTTTTTGCGCATTTTCCGCAAAAAAGCAGCGTTCAATGTCCTATCTAAGCCTCATCAAAGCGAAAGATGCGCCTTTTGCGCCCACCGGGCGCAAAACAGCATTCTAAAAAGCACGCATTTTGTGCTCCCCGAGCACAAAACAGTGTCTCCGCACCACCCCAGGCGCGCATTTTGCGCTCTTCGAGCGCGAAACAGCCCACCGCACCCAAGCATCGCAGGCTTTCGCGTCCGCAGACGCGAAATAATTTTGATCGTCATTTCCAACGACATGCGCGTTGGAAATGACTCTTCTCAGGCTGCAAGTGTGGAATTCGCCCGCCGACGGCGGGCGAATTATGCGCACAGCGGCCTGCAATCCCCCTCTAAAATGAAAGGGAACGGCTTTGCCGTTCCCTTTCATTTTAGAATTTATATAAGACTGTCGCCACCTGTGCCCTCGTCATCGCGCCGTTGGGGCGGAAGCTGCCGTCGTTAAAGCCCGTGAGGATGCCCATCTCGCTGAGCGTGCTCACGTACTCCGCCGCCCACGACTGGATCGCGCTGCTGTCGGTGAACTTGAGCGCGCCCTGGGCGTAGCCCTTTTCGGTCAGGCGACCGAGCATCGTCACCGCCTCCTGGCGGCTCACGTTGGCCGTGGGGTTGAAGTAGAGCTTGCCCGAGCCGTCGGAACTGCCCTTGATGATGCCGAGCGAGTACATCGCCTTCGCGCCGTTCAGCGCCCAGGATGCGATCTCATTCGTATCGGCAAACGGGAGCTGCACGGAGGAATGATCCTGCGAAGAACCTAAGTAACGCGCGAGCAGCACGGCAAATTCCTGACGGCTGATGTTCGTATCCGGCAGGAAGTTACCGTTCGAGCCGTTCGAAATGCCGCTGCGCTTGAGGTACGCGACCGCGTCGTTCGCCCAGTGGTCCTGCATATCGGCAAAGGCCGGGTTGAAGCTCAGATCCACGCCGTTGAAGGTCGAGATCTTGTTGCCCATCCTGGCGTAGTTCTCACCGGATTCCTGCGAATACATGATCTCGAAGACCTTGAGCGTCGCGTCCAGAAGCTCCGGATCGGAGGTATTGAAGCAGACGGGGCCGTTGCCGGGGCCTTCGACAAGAACGGTGTCCTTAACGTCGTTGGTCAGAGGGATCGCGAAGGTGCCGATGTTGGCGTCCGGATTGATGGAGAGGATGCCGTCGATCGTCCAGGAGCCGTTGCAGATCATCGCAGCCTTGCCGGTCGCGACCATGCCGAGCGCGGTGTTCCAGTCCGTAGTCATAGGATCGTCGGAGAAGAAGTCGCGCAGCGCGTACAGATCGGAGAACGCGGCGGCAAACGCCTCGTCGCCGGTGAATTTGGTCGTACCGGCTTCCAGATCGGTGAACCATGCGCGGTTCTCGGCAAAGCCGCCGTAGCCGCCGACGCAGAGGCTCATCCAGATGGGGAAGAAGTACTCTTCAAGCGTCCACAGCTCGCCGAAGCCGCAGGCAAAGGGCTCGATGCCGTTGTCCTTGAGCGTCTGGCACGCTGCATACAGTTCGTCGTTCGTCGTCGGGATTTCCAGACCGCACTGCGCGAAGACGTCCTTGTTGTAGAAAATACCGGAATAGTTCGTGTCCATGGGCACATAGGCCTGCACGCCGTTCACAACGCCCGCACCCACGAAGGAGTCGGCAACGTTGCCCAGCCAGCTCTGGCCCGACAGATCATAGACGTAGCCCGCGTCAATATACTCCGGCAGCGCAGCCGGACGGCAGTCAAAGATCTGCGGTGCGTCATCGGAGGCAATTTTGGTCATGAGGATGGAGTCGATCTCGTCGGCGGAATAGACCTGCGTGTCAAGCGTGATATACGGATACTTTTCCGCAACAGCTTCCTTGAGCCATTCCAGCCACTTGACGAGGCCGTCTTCGTTGTACTGATGGATCCATGTGATGGTGACCGGAGCGTGCTCTTCCTGAGCGGACTGCTCCTGTGCGGGCTCAGCCGGTTCGGTGGTTTCCGGCTGGGTGGCGGGTTCTGCCGCGGGTGTTGGTTCGGCGGCGGGCTGTTTTGCGGCGCAGGCGGCCATGGCGAGCACCATGCAGACAGCCAGCAGCAATGCGAGGATCTTTTTCATTTTTCTGCCTCCATTTGTATTGATTTTTATAGTGTCCGTTTCCGGCTTACTATCCCTTGACCGCGCCGCCCGTGATGCCGCTTACAAGATACTTCTGCATCAGCATGAAGAAGATCAGGACCGGGACCATGCCCATAAGCGACGCGGCGAACGCCATATTATAGTCTGCGCTGTATTGCGAAAAGAAATAAAACTGCTTGATGGTCAGCGTCCGGACCGGGTCCTTCTGCAGCATGAGCAGCGCGACATTGAAGTCGTTCCAGAGCCACATGGCGTGCAGCGACGCGACCGTCGCCGTGATCGGCTTCAAAAGCGGGAAGACGACGACGCAGAACGTGCGGAACGGACCGGCTCCGTCGATATGCGCAGCCTCCTCCAGCTCATACGGCACGCTCTTGACGAAGCCGACGTACAGAAAGCTTGCGTAGGCCACGCTCATGCCGGTCAGCATGATGATCTCGCCTGCCAGCGTATTGAGAAGCCCCATCGTCCGGAACAGCTTGTAGACCGGGATCATAACGACCTGGAACGGCAGCATCTGCGAGCTCATGAACGCCTTGTCGAGGAACCGGAAAAACCGGTTCGACCGGGAATAGCGCGCGATGGCGTAGCCGCTCATGGAGGAAAAGGCGACGATCAGAATATCCGCGATCGCCGTAACGATCACAGAGTTGCGGATCGAACGGGAGAAGTTGATCTTCTTCGCTGCCTCGCGGAAATTATCGAGGATGAGCGTTCCGGGCAGCGCCACAGCGTTTTCCGCCGTTTCCAGCGACGTCTTGAACGCATTGACGACGACAATGTAAAACGGGAACAGATAGATCACGACAATGAGGATGGACAGCGCGATCAGAATCAGCCGTTCGCCCTCGCGCTTCTGTGCGGAGATATTCACAGCTCCACCTCCCGTTTGCGGAAAAAGTTCGTCAGGACCGTCCCGATCAGGACCAGCACCGCCATAAAGGAAATTGCGACAGCCTGACCGTATCCGGCGCGGTTATAAGAGAACAGGCAATTGTAAATGTACATACAGATGGTCGAACTGGCCATCGCGGGGCCGCCGCCGGTCGCTGCCATGACGGTGCCGAACTCCTTGAGAAGGCCCGTGAAGGTCAGCGTGATGCAGATGGTGAACGACGAGGAGATCATCGGCAGAATGATCGTCCGGAACATACGCCAGCGCCCGGCGCCGTCAATGGCAGCCGCCTCCAGCAGCTCGTGCGGGATGTTCCGCAGCGCAGCCGTATAGATGAGAACGTTGATGCCCGCGCTGTTCCACAGACCGATCACCACGATCGCCAGCAGCACCCAGCGCTCCGAGCCCAGAGGACTGTTCAGGCCGGTTGCCATCTTCCAGACAAAGTGATAGATGAATTTCCAGACATACGCTGCCAGAACCGTGCTCAGACACGACGGGATGAAGACGATCAGCCGGCAGATATTGCCCCACCAGCCCTTGAGCCGGTTAAAGAGCATTGCAAGACTCAGTGTAAACACGTTGTTCAGCACGACGCCCATGATCGCGTACAGAAACGTGTTCCGCAGTGCGGAGCCGAGCCGCCGGTCAGTGAACATACGTCTGAAATTGTCGAACCAGACATAGTTATAGGACTGCTTCAGTCCGTCCCAGTCTGTAAAGGCGATCCGTATCCCCATGCAGAACGGGAGCAGCAGCGCAAAGGCAAACGCGGCGATCGACGGGATCACGAACAGGTATTTGACGTATGGCCGGTCCCCGCAGCGGGGGAGCCTTTGTTCTTTCTGTTTCAGCATCATACCCTCGCAGGCAGCGCCGCCGTCCGGCTGCCCGTGCTCCTTCCTGTGTTGCATCTTCTTGCGTTTCTGGCTATAATGAACGAGGCCGTGTCCCGTCAGGCAGCAGGCCGCGCCCGGCTTCCTTTTCAAGTATATCGCGTTTGGGCGCGGATGCAAATGCGCGCAGCGGCTGCCGTGTTGCGCTTTTTTGCGGTAATTGCCGCCAGCGCACGGCTGTTTGTGCCGCCCGGTTGCGAATATGTGCCGTTTCATTGCTCTGATATGTCGACTTTTCAAAAAAGATCGCCAAATGCGAAAAAATATTCTAAACTATATTCATCTATTTTTCCAAACCGGATGGGACGCCCTATGAATCTGAAAAAGCAACGCCGCCCCGGCCGTCAGCTCCCGCGCGGCAGCCTGATCGTAAAATATATTCTGGTTCTGCTCATCGCCGTCGTGCTGCCGTTTGCGGGCGTGCTGTTTGCCGTTTCAGCAAAGGCCACAGCCATGGAGCGCAGCCGGACACTGGAAAACTTCGACGAATCCCTGAAGATCATCTCGCTGAGCATCGACAATACGCTTTCCTCTGCGGAGACACTGCACAGCAGTCTCCTGCTTGACGATACCTTTCAGAGCACGCTCAAATCCCTGCCGCCCATCAGCCGGACACCGGAGTTCACTGAGCTTCAGACCGTCAGGACGATCAAGAGCACCCTGTCCCGGATCGCCGTCCGTGACCGAATGATCCGCAATATCTATCTGTACTGCCCGGATGTGCATCGCCTGTTCTTGTCAGATTCCACCTCCGCCGACTATAAGCCCACGGACGTCTCCAATACCGGCTGGTTCACAGATTTTACCCGGCAGGACGGCACGAACCGCTGGGTGCTCACGACTGCGCTGGAGGACGATACGCCGCTCGTCTGCTCTTACCGGCTGATGCCCGGCGCTATGCTCTCGATCAATCTTTCCGCGCAGCGCGTCGCCGATATCCTCGCAGAAACGAACCCCTATGAGGCAGTGAGCTGCTTCCTGCTCGACGCATACGGCACGGTCCTGCCTGCCGATCAAACGCTGGTACAGGCCGTCTGCGCGCAGCTTGACGCGCTCCCGGCAAACGGCGGGGCCAGCGTCGAGCATCAGGGGCAGACCGTCTACTGCCGGGTGCGGACCTCGGCGTATTCCGGCTTCCGCGTGGTCATGTGCGCCTATCAGGAGGCCTGCAGCACCATTTCCAGCAGCTTTCAGCAGCTGTTCGTCTGGTATGTGCTCGACGCAGTCTTGCTCATCGCGCTGGCCATCCTTCTGACCTACTGCATCGTCATAAAGCCGATCACACGACTCTCGCAGGAAATGCGCCGGTCGGAAAACGGCGATCTTTCCGTCCGCCTGCCGGACGAGGGGCGCGGCGAAATTCAGGAGATCTACCACCGCTTCAACAAGATGAACGCCAGCATTGCGCATCTAATCGAGGAAAACTACGTCAGTGAGATCCGCAAGCAGAGCTTTGAGCTGAAGCTGCTCAGCACGCAGATCAACGAGCATTTTCTCTATAATGCGCTCGACGCCATCCGCTGGATGGCGCAGCGGGAGCACGCGCCGGTCACCGGTCGATCTGCTCACTGGCTTCGTTTTACCGCATCGGCCTCGCCTACGGCTCCGACACCATTACCGTGCAGGAGCTGCACGAGATGACCGGCAGCTATCTGCTGATCGAGCAGCTCCTCAATCCGGATATGCTGTACGAAGTCTCCATCGCGCCGGAGCTGTTCGGTCTGCGCGTCCCAAAATATCTGTTCGTCCCGCTTCTGGACAACGCCATCGCGCACGGGATCAAGGCTCTGTCCGGCGGCGTCGTGTGTGTGAGTCTGGAGCGCTGCGCGCCGGACACCGCCCGCTTTACCGTCTCTGACAACGGGCACGGCATCGGCCCGGAGCGTCTGCAGCAGATCCAATACGCGCTTGCGCACCCGGATATGGAGGGCAGCGACTGCTTCGCCCTGCGGAATCTGACGACGCAGCTTCAAATTTACTTCAAGATCACAAACGGCCTGCATATCCGCACGAAGGAAGGCGCGGGAACCGCAGTCTGTTTTGAAATACCGCTGAACTGGGAGGGAGGAGATCCGGCGTGCTGAAAATGCTTGTCGCGGACGACGACCGGCTGCTGCGCGAGAGCATCAGCCAGCTCATCGACTGGAAAAAGCACGGGATCGAGGTCTGCGCGCTCGCAAGAAGCGGCGATGAGGTTCTGTCGCTTCT
>ERZ773229.2052-NODE-2052-length-12485-cov-9.096058_pt1 | contig 12485 bp, 14 predicted proteins | sample MGYA00580992_ERZ773229 | MGnify/ENA primary metagenome ERZ773229 (study PRJEB29015, sample SAMEA2737795) | human gut metagenome | biome: human gut; feature: human-associated habitat; material: faeces | place: China | collected 2012 ... | reverse complement strand
CAATACTTGCATCTGTAAGTATTTGATGTTTTCTAATTTCTTCATTATGCAAATCAAGGTCATCAATCACTATCCACTTTTCAATATTGTCGTACTGTGATACCCATGCAAGTATTTCACTCGCTTTGACAAGACTAAATTTTTTGCTTTTTCTTATCTCCTCCGTTGTATGGTCTGGAGTTACACCATTGACTTTTATACCTTCCTTTTCAAGCATACTTATCAAGCGTTCTGCTTCTCTACGCAATGGCTTTACTTCACTATCAAACCAAAACTTCCAACCGGAATGTAATATAACCTTTGCACTTGTGTTTCTTATAAGTTGCCCCAATAACATTACTTTTTCTTCATCAATAAGTGTTCCATCACTTATTTCTCTTTGATGTGTATCATTCCAGAAATTAGAGTTAAGAACACCATCAATATCTAAAAATATTACTTTCATAATATATAATTCCTCGCTAAATTCACAGTTTTTATCTTGTAGTAATCATATTGCATCTTCCCCAAAATTCATCCTTAAAACTAAACGCATTCTCTGTTAACGTTCTTTCCTTAAATCCCACTTTTTCATAACATTTCTTCGCACCAGGATTTTCCGGAAAACATTCAAATGTACTGCATCTGCTTTCGCTATTTCAAATGCATATTTAATAGCTAGTTTTAGCATTTCGCATCCATACCCTTTATTTCTCATAGTATTGTCAATCACTACAAATTTAAGCATCCCTTCATTTGTATGCAATTTCACAGAAAAACAGAAAAAACCAACCACCTGTCCGTCATTTGTGGTAGCAACAAAGGGACTATCTCCAAATCGTTCTTCCGCTTCTTACAGTAAAGCATCAAAACTATTTTTCTCCAGTGGATAAGTCATTAAATTGGCACACCATAAAGCATGTGAGCGCTCATCTGTTATCCATTGAGATATGATGTCAAAATCTTTATTTTGATAGGGTCTTATTCTCATTGCTCTTCACCTCGTAGAATTCCGATTTTCTCAATTCTCCAAACTTGAATTGAGATTTCATATATTCCAAGGGATTTAATAACTGTTATATTTTATTATCAACTATCTCTCAAGCCCTTGAAAACACTAAGTTTGTCGCAGGTGAGCTTTCCCTTATTGTTTCCCTTATGTTATATCTTCCCATATGAATTTACGAACTCTGATAAGGGCAAAAACAAGGGAAAGAAAATCCTATAAAACAGTATAACACAAAATGAAAACGACATGGTGAACTGATTAAAATGCTTCTAATTTTTGTAACGAATGATTGATTGGACGATAAGGAGATAAGATACTATGAGAACTATATTTGCAGAATACAATCCACACAGAAACAGCATTGATGTATATACCAGTGCTGGCTATATGCTTCGCATTGACTGTTGGGATGCCGAAAAGAATTTAAAGACTACACCCGGATCAGATTGTGCGTTGAACGCACTTGTCATTGATGAACCGCTTGAATATGCAAGATTGTATCTTGATGGAACGATGCAAATGTGGATAGATGCGGAAGATTCATTGGATTTATAATATCGAAAAAGATACCATAGCTAAATACACCTATGGTATCTTTTTCTTATGCTTTTATCACAAATTAGATTCGCCATGTATGCAATGATTTTATCCACTGTGGATTGAAGTGATTTACGATTTCACTGTGTCCGATATCAAGTAGTTTGATTTGAACTATGTCCTCATCAGATAAAGAAAAATCGAATACATCAATATTCTGTGCTATGCGGTCTGCATGTACAGTTTTAGGAATCACTACTACACCTCATTGAATATTCCAGCGAAGTTTTATTAATTCTTTCTTTTCAGCAATTCCCAGATAAATAATTGCTAATATAACTGTCACTGTTTCGCTGATTAAGAAGCTCCACCATATTCCATTAATTCCAATTGCTTTACCCAAAATTGATGCAAGAGGAAGTAAAATAATAACCTGTCTTAGTGCAGAAATTATTAGGCTGGATATTCCTCTTGAAAATCCCTGTAATGCATAGCATGTCATAACAGATACTCCTCCAAAGATAAAGCTAAGCCCCAGTATACGCAATGCCGTCACACCAAGTGAAAACATTTCCTCTGATGGTGCAAATGCTGATATTAACTGTACAGGCAACATTTCCATAATAATCAAACCAACCAAACCTATCAAAGCTGAATATGCCCCACTAAGACGGATAACCCTCCTAATCCGGTCTGCATGTTTGGCTCCAAGATTAAATGCTACAATTGGAATCAGGGCATTATTCAACCCAAAAATTGTCATATATACAAACGTCTGTAATTTGAAATATGCACCAAACACTGCTGTTGAAGTAGTCGAAAAATTAAGCAGAAGCTTATTAATTCCAAAACACATGACGCTGGATATTGACTGCATAATAATTGTTGGTATTCCAACAGTACAAATCCCTTTGAAATAATAACTCTCTAATTCAATTGACTTAAAATTAAACTGTACATCTGTATTCTTTGCCAGATTAAAATATAATCCCAATAACATGCTATAATCTGTCCTACTATTGTAGCTGCTGCTGCACCTCTTGTTCCCATTGCCGGTAATCCAAAATATCCAAAAATAAGAATCGGATCTAAGATAATATTAATAACTGCACCAACCATCTGCATTACCATTGTATAAGAAGTACGACCTGTAGATTGTAAGATTTTTTCAAATATCAACTGAAACATTTGTCCAAACCCAAAAACACAAATAACTGTAAGATAATCTACTCCCATTGAAATAATTTCAGTATCATTAGTTTGAACCATATAGAAACCTCTTACACAGAAAATGCCAAATAATAATACCAGTATATAAAACCCTATACCTAGAATGATACCATGTAAAGCTGTCTGATTTACTTTCTTCTGTTTCTTTTCGCCTAAAAAACGGGATAGCAATACATTAATTCCAACACCGATTCCTGTTCCGGTTGCAATAATAATATTCTGTATGGGAAAAGCTAAAGATACCGCTGATAAAGCATTCTCTCCATAGTGGCTTACAAAAAGTCTATCTACCACATTATACAAAGCACCTATCAACATTGATAAAACCATTGGTGCCGCCATTGTAATCAAAAGTTTGTTAACCGGCATTGTTTCCATTTTGTTTTTGTTCATTATATCCCCCTTTGGGTAGTGTACTACCTATTTACTTATATTTAAAGTGTACCCATATATGTGAGTACACTATTTTTCAATATTTTCGAGCATTTTTTCCGATGCTTTCAAAAATATTTGTATATCTTCTTCTGGAATACCTTCGCAGATTTTATTAAAAATCTCCCTGTCCATTTCCTTAAGCTCTATGTGGATATTTTTGTACTCATCTGCACAGTTAATCTTTTTGTAACGAGCATCAACCGTACTCTGCGTGCAAATAACAGCGTTTTTCTTTTCCAGTCTTTTTATAATTTCAGTCATTGTCGGATGCGTCACAGCTAACGCTTTTTCCAAATCTTTCTGATTAATTTCGCAGATTCCCATTGACTCTGCGCGACTTAATTCACCAAGTACTCTCAACTGTACAGCAGTTAATCCCATTCGATTTGCGCATTCTTCCAGTTTCTTCTTAAATTCTCTATCTAATATAGAAAATCGAAGCCCCGGAGCAATATTCGTTTCCATAAGTTCCTCCATATAAGTAGTGCACTACCTATTATAGTTGTTATTTTTCTTTTGTCAATATCTATTAAAATTTCTATCCCAATATTTAACGCTGCCATCCAGTGCTTGATAAATCCCCTGCTTCTTTTTTTACAAAAAAGGTAGAACACTCTCTTAATTTCGAGAGTATCCTACCCTGTTTCATTTTTATTTGGCAATCTTATCGATCCATGCAAACAATTCTTCCAGATCATAATCTCCGCTATGAGGTAATCCCCACGGCAATGAAAAATCCACTTCATAACCTTTGTTCTTTAACATTGTTGCCAATATTACAGGAATCGCAATTGAAGTATCTCTGTCAAAAGCTCCATGACGGATTCTCCAGTTTTTTGTCGTATCACATTCTCCGATGAATTCTGTCGGATTCAAAAGTTTTATAATCTGTTCATCCGCTTTTACTCCACCTACTTTGGAATATTTTTCAGCAAATTCTGTAAAATGTCTTGCCATTACTTCATCATCACCAAATTCTTCGTTTTCCGGGCTTTCTAATGAAAGTGCATCAAAAGCCGGAGTTGGTTTCATTCGTGTGATTTTCTTTACATATGCATCTGTATCAATCTTTTTCACCTGATTTCCTTCAAATGTAATGTATTCCTGTTCATCTATATCGCTTCCCGGAACAGCTAGATCTGACAATCTTACGCTGGTATCATGTGTTTCTTTTTCTTTTTTAGCAGATGCAGATACAAAGCTCATGACATAGTCTTTAAATGTTCCCTCACCATTTTCTTCAAGTGTCAGTTCTGTTCCATTATCATCTTTGAGTCCAAGAGAATTCACATATGCCGGAAATTCTGCTTTCAATTCTGCTGACAATTTCTTTTGTTCATCGCTAAGTTCGCCAACAACAGGAATCATTTTCGGTCCTTTTGGGCTCATTTCAAATTTCATCATATGAAAAACAGGTTCTTTCTGGAAAAGCCATTCATATGCAGCATCCGCATGTTCCAAATTATGAATCGGACAATAACAGCTAGCTGCAAAAATATCGTCTCTTTCTTCCGCGGCACCAATTGCTTTCAGATAAGACTCATATTGTTTTGCATTTCCGGTCGCACCTGCTAACGCTGATAATGCACCTCCCGCAGAAGTTCCATTTGTGATGATTTTTTCTACATCTCCCGGTACTGTTTTTGCGTTATGTCTCATATAGCGGATTGCCGCTTTCATATCTACAATTAATGCCGGCGCACGTCCACTTCGTTTCTCCTGATTTTCTGTGTTTTCTTTTCCTGTTCCACCTACAAAAAATTCTTTGGAATGCATACCTGTATTGCGCCCTCTGATTCCTGCACACATTACAACATATCCATGTAATAAAGCTTCAAATGCAGAATTTGGTTTGTGATTAAATCGATCAATTCCCACTTCCATTGCCGGACCTTCCATATAGCCACCTACCGTATTCGGTGCAAAAATCGGCGCTGTATTTAATGAATATCCATTTATTGTTTTCCCATTATAATACTCTTCCGGTACATAGATGTTCAATGTCTGAATTTTACTTGCTGGATTCGCACAATAAACAATATGTTCAAATGCCCTGTATGTAATGCTCCGGTTTCCCAGCTCACATGTTTTTATTTCATATTTTTCTGGATCAAATGTTAAATCGTACATAAATAGCCTCACTTTCTAGTCGTTGTTATATTGATCTGCATATTTCTCAACATCGAGTAATAATACAATTATAAGAATAATAATTCCAAGGATTGCTCCCATCCATGTATAATCAAACTTCACTGCATTAATGACAGCCGGTGTCGGTTCTGCTACTGGATTGTATCCAACTGCTGCAAGAATCCATCCTGTAAGTGCACTACCCACACCGATTCCGATTTTAGATCCAATCGACTGTGCAGAAGAAATTAATCCTTCAGAGCGGATGCCGAATTTCCAGTTTCCATATTCTACTACATCAGGAATAAGTGCAAACACTGCTGAAAGAATTGGTCCGACGCCTAATGAACGGATAACAGTTCCAACTACAATCATCGTTGTGTTTTCTCCTGCCAGACCGGTAATAGCGAATCCGGCAATAATTAAAATCGCTCCCATGAGGAGAAATGTTTTCTTGTTCCATTTTTTTGAAACTGCAGGCATAAGGAATAAAATAAAAATTCCCGGAAGCTGACCTGCTGTCATAAGCACTGACATAAACATTGGATTTTTACATTGGATTTTTAAGTACCATGTTACAGTAGAAAATCTGTGCACCGATGGCATTTGAATTCATAATAAGGGAAAATGCACCGAGTAGCAACAGTAACCAGAAATATCTGTTCTTCAAAGTTGCCGGAAGCTGTTTGCTCATAGGCACGCTTGCTCTCTGTCTGCCTTCTTCCACATTTTCCATTTCCTTATTCAGTAAACCGGAAATAAGAATCAGGACACATGCTGCACCGCCTAAGATCACGCTCGATGTTTTCCATCCGAAATTGATGACAAGAGGTGTAATCAGTGAACCAGCTAACAATCCGATAATGTTATTTCCCAATGCTGAAAAAGTAGCAAGCACGGTAGAATCATTCTTATCATGTGTCATTAACGGTAGCAGCGCTGTGTTAGAAATACCGTAAATAGTATATACAATACAGTTCATAAAAATATAAGTTATGTAAGCATATGCTAATTTTCCTGTGTCGCCAAGTCCTGATGGAACATTCATAAGAAGAACAATTCCAAGAAGTGTAAGCGGTGCTGATGCGATCAGCCATGGTCTGGCTTTTCCTAATTTGCTGGATGTCTTATCTACAATTCCTCCCATTACAAGATCTGTAATGCCGTCAAAAATACGGCACACTAAAAACATGGTAGCAATCGCTCCTGCTCCAATCAGTACCGTGTCCGTATAATAATTCAGAAGAAATGCTGCTGCAATCTGATTGAATATACATCCACCACCAGTTCCAATTCCATACGCTACTTTATTCAAAGTAGGTACTTTCTTTTTTGTTTCCATATTAAAACCTCCCTGAGTTTTATTTATTTGATACATTTATTATATGGTTTGCTTTGTTGACAAACAATTCTGCTTCTTTTAAAATTAAGTCAGAATCCGACTTAAAAGTAATGGGGGCTTATTATGAATACAGAATATTTGAAAGAATTTGTCGTCCTTGCAGAAACAAAAAATTTTTGGGAAGCTTCTGACCGCCTGTATATGAACCAATCAACCTTATCCAAACATATTAAAAGTCTGGAAAACGAGCTTGGGATCAATCTGTTTTTACGCACTACCAGAAGGGTGGAGCTTACTAATTATGGTCAGACATTTTTACCTTACGCAAAGTCAATAACCCACTTCGAATTTGAAGGAATATCCGCCATCCGGAGGATGCAAAATATTGAAAACGGTCTGCTGACAATCGGAGCATTTCCGTCTATGCCGCAGTATCATATTACGCAGCTGCTTTCACAATTTCAGACCAAATATCCCGATGCAACGATACGCATAACGGAAGATGATCCAATTAATCTTTTACATTACCTTGAAAATGAAAGCTGTGAAATTGTATTTCAGAGGGAAGACAAAGCGACTTTCGAAAAGAATTATTTATGTGATACAAGGATTACAAGAATCCCATATCAAAAGGATAGACTGGTGGTTCTGATGCCGAATCATCATCCGTTAGCACATTCCGACTCTGTTACATTACAACAGCTTATGAATGAACGATTCTGTTTTATCAAAGAGGGATCACTTATGTACCAGATTGCTATGAATGCCTGCCAGAATGCAAATTTTGTGCCAAACATTGTATTTACAAGTCACCGTATTGATTCTATTCTGGACATGGTCACCAACCAGAACTGCGTTGCTCTGCTTATGGATGCGCATCTGAAGTTACCTGAAAATGGGCCGAAACAAACAGGCGAACCATGGCATATTGTACCTGTTACCCCGATTATCGCTTCCCAAATTTCAATCTGTTACCGGAATGATAAAGTACTTTCCAAAAATGCACAGCTTTTCGTAAAGCTCTGTAATGATTTACTTTTTTCTTAAACTGCAAATTGTGTTTTTCATAAGAATACCGACTTCCAATCATCAGATTTTTAAGTCTGACTTTTGGAAGTCGGTACATTATTCTAACTATATCGATCTTTTATTTTTCTTTATGGAACAGTTACATACCATCCCATGCCTTCACATTATTCTGAATTTCCATTTTATCCAACAGACGTTCAACAAAATTATTGGTCCATTCCCCTATCGTCTTATATCCCTGATAATAGCTTACCATCGGTGGAATAATTCGAACTCCAATCATACTTAATTCCTGCAGATTCCGTAAATGTATCGGACTAAGCGGTGACTCCCTTGCAACAACGAACAATGGTCGCCCTTCCTTTAACATCACATCTGCTGATCTCAAAAGCAGGTTATCACTGTAACCACCGGCAATTCCGGCTACTGTCTTCATGGAACATGGTACGATGATCATTTCGTCTATCTGAAAACTTCCGGATGCAGGTCTTGCACCGATTTTTTTGATATCATAGACAACATCTGCCAGTGACTGTACCTGCTGTACTGAATACTCAGTTTCCTGCTCTATTGTAAGACACGCACTATCTGACATAATGAGATGCGTCTCAACATCCTGATTTTCGTTCAGCCGCTGTAATAAACGTATAGCGATCGGTGCTCCGGATGCACCACTTATTCCAACTAAGATTCTTTTCATATGATATTTTAGATAAACTCCTTCCATTTTTCAGTATCGACATCCATAAATTTTGCCCGGATAAATTTATTTTTCAATGCAAATGGAACTGTACAATCAAAAATTGTTTTACAGCTGATTCCTCTGTCTTGAATGCTTGTGCTATATTCCGGATCCGAGCTTGGATCTAGCGGATGACAGCGCACACCAGGAATCGTAATAATGTCTTTATCTCCCTGAAATCTGGTATTCATTGCCCATAACACATCTCTGGTGTCAAAAATATCGACATCTTCATCTACCAAAATTACATGTTTTAACTCTGGAAATGCACTAAATGCAAGCAATGCTGCCTGTTTTTGTTTTCCTTCATCTGTGTGGACTGTCTTCTTGCACTGAAGAATTGCCATGTATTTCCCTCCACCTGATGGATGTGCGTATACATTTGTTACTTTTCCCGGTAATGCTTTATTGATCATATTAAAAATACTTGCTTCCGTTGGAATTCCTGCAAGATTTACATGTTCTTCACTTGGTCCAATTACAGTCTGCATTATTGGGTTTTTGCGGTGCGTAACTGCTTTAACTTTAATTAGCCAGCATTCATGACTTGCTGCCCCATTATATCCCGGAAATTCAGGCATTGCATATCCGGTATGGGTATTTTGATCTTCAATGACTTTTACTCCCGGCTGTATCTCTCCTTCAATAACGTATTCTGCATTTGCGATTGCATTTTCTTTTATTGAAATACAAGGTGTTAATTCTACCGGTGCTTTACGGATTGCACCTGCAATGGAAAGCTCATTATATCCAAGCGGAGTTGTCGGAGGTTCGAAACAGGATCCAACTTCTATTGCCGGATCTACTCCGATTGAAATAGAAATTGGCAATGGTCTGTTCAATTCAGTTGCCCGTTCTGCCATTGCACCGATGTGTCTGCTGCCAGGCTGTAAAAAAATGGAAAGTTCATCTTTCGACTGAATACACATTCTGTGTATCGTCACATCGGAAAGACCTGTATCCGGATGTGTTGCATAGCACATTCCCATTGTTATATAAGGTCCTGCGTCAACCGGAGTATTCGTTGGTGCCGGAATCAACTTGAACAGGTCAAAATCCTCATCCGTCACACGATGGATTACTTCCTGGCAAGGTGCTTTTCTATCAGACACAACCGGTTCGATTGGATGTAAAGCGGCATCACATAACAGCTTTCCCAGCTCCCCCTTTTTGCATCCTAAAAGTGCAGCAACTCTTTCCCTGCTTGCAAGCAGACCGATTAACACCTTTGCATCTTTATGATTCTTAATATTATGGAACAGCATTGCCGGACCATCAATTTTAGTCGGTCGCATAACCGTTCCGCCTGCTCCTACATGCCGGTAAACGCCTGCCAATTCTGCTGCCGGATCAACTTCTATGTCTGTTTCTACCAGCTGTCCTTCCATCTTCTTTAAAAGTTCTAATGAAGTTCTTAAATCATTTACTTCCATATTTGAATTTCCTCCTTATTATTCTCATTTATTCGAAACAATTACAATCGATACAAAATACTAGCTTTAATTTTTTCAAATTTATTATAAAAAAAAAGAAGGAATAAAAAAATTCAAATTCACATAGTTATTAATTCACTTTATGACTTAATCGTTAAAATTGCATCTAAAGCCTTTTTCAATTCAGCAATTACATTATCTATCCCGGTGGAATCTATGTTGTCATAATGAATTCCAACTGACACTACAACTGGGACATTGAATTTTTTATATAGTTTTTCTGCCCATTCTACACTCACAAAATTATCTTTATGTCCCTCAAATGTCTTTGTACAAACCTCGCCTTGTGGGCCAACAACACTGACTGCTCCGATATGAGCAAAATCACCGCCAGTGATCAGTACATTAATTCCACATTCCGTCTTTGTAAGTAATATTTTTACAGGTTTATTTAAAATAATAATTTCTTTTTCCATCTAATCAATAATCCTCATTTTCAAAAAAGTGGTCTTTTAGTCATTTATGAACTAAGGATAGCATACATTTTTCTGAAATGGAATGCACTTCATTCTTGCCATACATCCTATATCACTCCATACTATTTTTTCTTGTTAAAACTGGAACTACTGTATGTAGATCGATGTTCCAATGCTCTCTGTGCCGCCTTTAGCTTCTTTTCTTCTGCTGCCAGTCTTCTTGCTTCTATACTCCGCATGGTTTTCTCATACTGCTTCTTTATTTTTTCTTTCTGTATCACACCTCTATCCTGTTTCCAGTCCTCTACAACAGCCTCTATTTCCAACTGTAAACCGCTATCTTCAATAGTTAAAAATCCATAAAAGCAATCCGGATACAGAAATCTACTTACTTTTCCTTTTTCAATAAAATCTACTTCCAGATACTTTTTATCCACACTGCGGATGATACCCTTTCCAAAAGATTTATGTATTACTGTCTGATTTACTAATTTCTCTAAATCCACAACTTTTTACCTCTCTTTTTACACCTAAAAACGTGCAATTACCTTTTGGAGATAACTGCACGCTTTTGTTTCAAACATATGACTAATCCAAGTAGTGTCCTATCGGAGATGTATTATATTGCTTTTTAATCTCAATAATAACCGAACCATCAGCCTGTGTTTCCTCTGAAAGAATCTTATACTGTGTCTTATTCTTATTAAGCGAATCCTTGTACTTCTTTACTTCCTCGGTAACAAGTTTTTTCGCATAATCACTAGATACATCCTCCTTTAGTAAGAAATGCAATGTTTGTGTAATGCACGCTGCCTTTATTCTTTTCATTATTTTTCCTCCTGCCCTTATTTGTTAGTTGAAAAAGTTTACATAGATTATTATAATTTTAAAAAAATTTTTTTGTAAGCAGAATTCAAATATTTTTGTATATTTCGTCGTTTTTACTCATATTATTTCATGCTTATTTTGGCATTTTTGCACATGTTTTATTCTTATATAGATATTACTTTTAAAACAATTCTTTAATAATTTCCACACATTTATCAATACGAATTCGCCACTATCAAGCATTATATGGTAACTCTGCGATTTCCCCATTTCATATCTGTATAAAAACTATGATTTCACAGTTCACAGACACCACTGTAGATGCAACCGTCTTATACAGAAAAAATAGCTCACTTTCTGAGCCAAGCCAGTTGTTTTTACTTTGCAACAAACGATGGAAATCAGCCAAAGTTTTGCCCTTTCAGTTGTTTTACCTATTTGGAGGATAAAGACAAAATTCTAAAAAAGCAGGGCTGGACTAATGCCAGCCTCTCAATCTATACCATCTATCGCCAATACCCTCTTGTTTTCCGCCATCCCTTTACATACCACCTGATTCCAACATATATCAGTTGTACGAATAATAAGAGAAATAGCAGATTGACTGGCAATACTGTCTTTATCCAATCCCCGAAATAGATTGCTATTGCCATGCTTATAAGTATCACCATTACGGTAATTATATCCCAACAGCACTTCTTATATAGCCCTGCAATCTTTATCCCTATAAATGCTACAAGTATTACCGCACCCACCAGACATCCACCGCAAATCAATATTCTTATCAGCCAATATATAATTCCGGCAACGACTGGATTGGATATTCCATTACTAATCTGTGCCACATTCTTTCCTGTCAACACAACCCAGCCAGTAATGGTCTGTATAAAAGTTGCGATTGTATCAAAGAATCTTCCACAATCAGAAATGAATACCTTTGACTGTATCATCTGAAAAAGAGTAGTTGATGCAGAATACCATATCAGTAGAAACATCAATGCTTCATACATGACTGTTTTTGCTTTATATCTGCCTGAAAGTTTTTCTCTCTGCATATCATACTTTTCCTTAGCTCTCAGATAAGCTGTCTGATTACAATTCTGACACTTTTGATAGAGTACCGGCTTTTCAACCGGTATCTCTACTTTTTTCTGATGAGAGAGTGCATAGTCCCGTTCCTGTTCTGCCTGCCTTAGCTTATCTTGACATTCCTCTGTCATGATTTCGGCAGCGTGCGTTTTCTCTTTCTCGCTCTGCAATAATTCTTTTGTTTTCCTCAAGTCGTTCTTTAAGGCTTGAATGTTCCCTGCTCTGT
>ERZ773229.2046-NODE-2046-length-12511-cov-8.228083_pt1 | contig 12511 bp, 9 predicted proteins | sample MGYA00580992_ERZ773229 | MGnify/ENA primary metagenome ERZ773229 (study PRJEB29015, sample SAMEA2737795) | human gut metagenome | biome: human gut; feature: human-associated habitat; material: faeces | place: China | collected 2012 ... | reverse complement strand
AACGCCGGCCATGTGGTCATCGCCGTGGGCGGCGGCGGCATCCCCGTGGTGCGCAGGGACGGCAAGCTGTGCGGCACCCCGGCCGTCATCGATAAGGACTTCGGCAGTGAGCTGCTGGCGGAGCTGCTGGATGCCGATATTCTTGTGATCCTCACCGCTGTGGAAAAGGTGGCCATTAACTTCAACAAGCCCGACCAGAAGGGTCTGGATGATCTGACCCCCGCCCAGGCCAAGGTCTATATGGACGAGAACCAGTTTGCCAAGGGCTCCATGCTGCCCAAGGTCCAGGCCGCGGTGAAGTTCGCCGAGTCCAAGCCCGGCCGCACCGCTCTTATCACGTTGCTGGAGAAGGCCAAGGACGGTATCGCCGGTAAGACAGGTACCCGGATCCACGAGTAATTTTCTTCGAGTGCCAGCCTGATATAGAAGTGTTTTTCGCATAAGGCGATTACCGTCCTTAGCTTGAAATCATGGGCCGCTTTTGCCAAAAAGCGCCATGGCTGCATGGCTGCCATGGTATCGCCGGTAAGACAGGCACCCGGATCCACCAGTAAGCTGCTTTGCAAGCAGCTATTTGAAAATTTTCTTTTTGAAAAATGGCGCCGGAGTTATCCCCGGTGTCATTTTTTTATTCCCAATTCAAACAAATTTCGCCAGGCTGTTTATGGCATTTTTCACAATTTTTATCACATGTCACAAATAATTTCGGCTCTCAAAAAAATTTTTTTGGTAAAAATGAAATTCCAGGTTGAATTCTTGGGGGGCATACGCTATAATGGTTTTGTTCTTAGTGAATGTCGGGCGCATACCCGTTGTTCAGGCAGTCGAAAAATTCACTCTTCTTCCATTCGGCTGTCACATATTCAAAAGGAGGAAAATTGAATGAAAAAGTTCCTGGCACTGCTTCTCGCCCTGGTCATGGCTCTGAGCCTGTTCGCCTGCGGCAAGAAGGAAAACGACTCTGACAAGGCCAAGGTCAAGGTCGGCTTCATCACCCTGCACGACGAAAACTCCACCTACGACCTCAACTTCATCAACGCTGCTAAAGCGGCCATCAAGAATCTGGGTCTGACCGATGCTGACTACATCCTCAAGACCAACATTCCCGAGGGCCAGGAGTGCTACGACACCGCTTGCGACCTGGCTGAGAATGGTTGCAACATCATCTTCGCCGACAGCTTCGGCCATGAGCCCTTCATGATCGACGCCGCCAAGAAGTATCCCGATGTCCAGTTCTGCCACTCCACCGGTACCCGCGCTCACACCGAGGGTCAGAAGAACTATCACAACGCTTTCGCTTCCATCTATGAGGGCCGTTACCTGGCCGGTATTGCCGCCGGTATGAAGCTCAATGAGATGATCGATGCCGGCCAGTTCACCAAGGACGAGGCTAAGATCGGCTATGTCGGTGCCTTCACCTATGCGGAAGTTATCTCCGGCTATACCTCTTTCTATCTAGGTGCCAAGTCCGTCTGCCCCACTGCCACCATGGAAGTTACCTTCACCGGCAGCTGGTACGATGAGGCTCTGGAGAAGGAAGGCGCTCAGCAGCTGATCGCCAATGGCTGCAAGCTCATCAGCCAGCACGCTGACTCCTTCGGCGCTCCCACCGCTTGCGAGAACGCCAAGGTCCCCAATGTTTCCTACAACGGCTCCACCAAGGACGCCGGCCCCAACACCTACATCATCTCCTCCCGCATCGATTGGGCTCCTTACTATGAGTATGCCATCAAGGCTGTCATGGAAGGCAAGACCATCGACACCGATTGGACCGGCACCCTGGCCACTGGCTCTGTGGTTCTGGAAGAGATCAATGACGCCGTTGCCGCTAAGGGCACTGCCGAGGCTATCGAGGCCGCTAAGGCCAAGCTGGAGAAGGGCGAGCTGCATGTCTTCGATACTTCCACCTTCACCACCCGTGCCGACGACACGATGAACGCCTTCAAGGTCGACACTCTGAAGGTTGACGGCGATGGCCACATCACCTCCTACATGGCCGATGTTGACACCGATGCCAACTACACCGGCGACACCGAGGCCATCAAGGACGGTTACTTCGCTGAGTCCAGCGACCGTTCCGCTCCTTACTTCGATCTGCAGATCGATGGCATTACCCTGCTGAACACCAAGATGTAATTTCTTACAGTATAATTCAAAAGATGGGCTGCTTCGGCAGCCCATCTTTTTTGCCATTGCCCTGTACCTGCTCCTCCATCCGGCCGCACTCCCCGCAAAAAGCTCGTCATTGCGCGATTGGTTTTAAGGTGCCCGTGACAATCCGCATCTCCCTCGCACTCCCCCTCCTGCAGCGTCCCTGCGGTGCATATTTCTCGCCGCAAAATCCTCCCCTTTTCCTCACTTTTTACTCCATCGGCAAATCGCACAAAGACCGTTTCTTATTCTTGTGTAACCTAACATTTTTTGTATATACCTTACAATTTTTTTGCAAAATATGATTTACAACTATTTACATATATGGTAAAATAAAACGTGTTGAATTTACCCCCGGCGTTTTACGAGGTGTTGCAGCCAACTGCGCCGAAAGAAAGGATGACAGCCTTGGAAAAAAAATGCGCAATTAGAATGGAGAACATCACCAAGCGCTTCGGCAGCAAGGTCATCGCAAACAAAGATGTGAACCTTGAGCTGTACGAGGGTGAGATCCTGTCTCTGCTGGGCGAAAACGGCAGCGGCAAGACCACCTTGATGAATATGCTCTCCGGCATCTACTTCCCCGATGAGGGACAGATCTATGTCCACGACCAGCCCGTCACCATCGCCTCTCCCAAGGATGCTTTCGACCTTGGCATCGGTATGATCCACCAGCACTTCAAGCTGGTCGATATTTTCACCGCCACGGAGAATATCATCCTGGGCTTGGAGGGCAAGCTGGACCTGAACAGTGCCCGCCAGAAGGTCAAGGACATCTGCCAAAAGTACGGCTTCGAGATCGACCCCGACATGAAGATCTACGATATGTCTGTTTCCCAGAAGCAGACCGTGGAAATCGTGAAGGTCCTGTTCCGCGGCGCCGACATCCTCATTTTGGATGAGCCCACCGCCGTTCTGACTCCCCAGGAGACCGATAAGCTCTTCGCCGTCATGCGCAACATGAAAAACGACGGCAAGTCCCTTATCATCATCACCCACAAGCTCCACGAGGTGCTGGATGTGTCCGACCGAGTGGCCGTGCTGCGCAAGGGCGAGTACATCGGCGATGTGATGACCAAGGATGCCAACCAGCAGTCCCTTACCGATATGATGGTGGGCCACAGTGTCACCCTGAATATCAACCGTCCCGACCCGGTGAATGTTACCCCCCGGCTGGAGGTAAAGGATCTCACCGTATACGACGAGCTGGGCGTCAAGCGCCTGGATAATGTCACCTTCACCATCAATGCCGGCGAAGTGCTGGGCATTGCGGGCATCGCCGGCTCCGGTCAGCGTGAGCTGCTGGAGTCCATTGCGGGCCTGTATCCCATCAAGTCCGGCTCCGTCCTTTTCCATAACCCGGAAACCGGCGAGGAAAAAGACCTGGTGGGCCTGGATCCCATGGATATCCGCAAGAGCGGCATCGCCATGAGCTTCGTCCCTGAGGACCGTTTGGGCATGGGCCTGGTGGGTTCCATGGGCATGACCGGCAACATGATGCTGCGCTCCTGGCGCAAGGGCAAGGGCGTGTTCCTGAATCGTAAGGATCCCGAGGCACTGGCCCAGCGCATTTGGCAGGAGCTGGAGGTGGTCACTCCCAGCACCAGCTTCCCCGTTCGCCGTATGTCCGGCGGTAACGTGCAGAAGGTCCTGGTGGGCCGTGAGATCGCCCAGCAGCCCTCCGTGCTGATGACCGCTTACGCTGTCCGCGGCCTGGACATCAATACCTCTTATACGATTTATAACCTGCTCACCGAGCAGAAGATGAAGGGTGTCGCCGTTGTGTATGTAGGCGAGGACCTGGATGTTCTGTTGGAGCTGTGTGACCGGATCGTGGTCCTTTGCGGCGGCCAAGTCTCCGGCGTAGTAGACGCCCGCAAGACCGACAAGCGCGAAGTGGGCGCCTTGATGACCCGCATGGAAGGAGGCAAGGAAGATGCATAAGAAGCAATCCCTATTTCAAATTTCTAAGCGTGATACATTGCCTCTGTCCAAGGCGCTTCTGATCCGCGGCGGTATCCTGCTGCTGGCGCTGATCTTCTGTGGTCTGATCACCACGATCCTCACCGGCAAAAACCCTCTCAGCGTGTATGCAACCATTCTCTCCGGCGCATTTGGCACCTCCCGCCGCATCGGCGTGACCTTCCGTAATGTGGCCGTTCTGCTGGGTATCTCTTTGGCCGTGACCCCCGCCTTCAAGATGCGCTTCTGGAACATCGGCGCCGAGGGGCAGACGATGATCGGCTGCCTGGCCACCACCAGCTGCATGATCCTTCTGGCGGACAAGGTGTCCACGCCTCTGCTGATCGTGATTTCTCTCATTGCTTCTCTCGTGGCCGGTGCCATTTGGGGCTTCCTGCCCGCCTTCTTCAAGGCCAAGTGGAACACCAATGAGACCCTGTTCACCCTGATGATGAACTACATCGCCATGCAGCTCACCTCCTACTTCATCATTATTTGGGAGGTTCCCAAGGGTGCCGGCAAGATCGGCATCATTAACCAGGATACCCGGGCTGGTTGGCTGCCCTCCATTGGCAACGATTTCCTGCTGCCCATCCTTATTGTAGCCCTGATGACCGGGCTCATGTACATCTATCTGACGTACAGCAAGCACGGCTATGAGATCGCCGTGGTTGGCGAAAGCCAGCGTACCGCCAGCTATGCCGGCATCAAGGTAGACCGGGTCATCATCCGCACCATGGTTCTCTCCGGTTCTCTGTGCGCCATGATGGGCTTCCTGATGACCGCCGGTATCGACCATACCCTCACCACCACCATCGTGGACAGCCGCGGCTTCACCGCCGTCATGGTCTCCTGGATGTCCAAGTTCAATCCCTTTATCATGATCGCTGCCTCTCTGCTTTTGGTGACCATGGATCGCGGCGCCAGCGAGGTATCCAGCTCCCTGGGCCTGAACCATTCCTTTGCTGATATTCTGACCGGTTTCATCCTCTTCTTCATCATTGCTACCGAGTTCTTTATCACCTACAAGGTCACCCTGCGTAAGAGCAGCAAGAAGGAGGCGTAACGGATGACTTTTAACTTTATTTCTTTCTTCCCCCGTGCTGTCATGCAGGGTATCCCACTGCTATTCGGCAGCACCGGCGAAATCCTCACCGAGAAATCCGGCAACCTGAACCTGGGTATTCCCGGCATCATGTATGTGGGCGGCATCAGTGGTGTTATCGGTGCGTTCTTCTATGAGCAATCCGCATCCGGCGCGCTGAATCCCTTCCTGGCAGTGCTCATCCCCATCCTCAGCTCCCTTCTGGGCTCCCTGCTGATGGGCCTGCTGTACTGCTTCCTGACAGTCACCCTTCGTGCTAACCAGAATGTTACCGGTCTGGCCATGACCACCTTCGGCGTGGGCGTCGGCAACTTCTTCGGCGGCTCCCTCATCAAGCTCACGGGCAGCAATGTTCCCTCCATCGCCCTGACCAATACCAGTATCTGCTTTAAGACTACACTCCCCGGCGCCACCACCACCGGCTGGTTCGGCGAGCTGTTCCTGTCCTACGGTTTCCTGGCGTATCTGGCTATCATCGTGGCTTTGGGCACTTCCTACTTCCTTAACCACACCCGTCCCGGCCTGCATCTACGCGCCGTGGGCGAGAGCGCTTCCACCGCCGACGCCGCCGGCATCAATGTCACCAAGTATAAGTACCTGGCCACCTGCATCGGCTCCATGATTGCAGGATTGGGCGGCCTGTACTATGTTATGGACTACGCCAACGGCGTTTGGTCCAACAACGCCTTCGGTGACCGCGGCTGGCTGGCCATTGCACTGGTCATCTTCACCATTTGGCGTCCCAATGTCAGCATCCTGGCCTCCATCCTTTTCGGCGGCCTGTACATCCTGAACATCTATCTGCCTACACCAGGCGGTCAGATGGCCATTAAGGAGCTGTACAAGATGCTGCCCTACGCCATCACCCTGGTGGTGCTGATTGTTGTTTCCCTGCGTAAGAAGCGGGAGGATCAGCCCCCTGCGTCCCTCGGTCTCTCCTACTTCCGCGAGGAACGCTGACACCGTATAAAAAGAGTAGGCCCGCACAGGGCCTGCTCTTTTTTCTTTGAATAAAGGAGGATAAACTATGTCTACCCTGCTGATCAAAAACATTTCCCAGCTTGTCACCTGCGATGACAAGGACCAGGTCCTTCAAAACGTGGACATTCTATGCAAGGACGGATTCGTTGAAAAGATCGGTGTGAGCCTCAACGCCGCAGCCGACCACGCCATCGACGGCTCCCATATGCTCTGCTACCCCGGCCTGGTGAACACCCATCACCACCTCTATCAGATCTTTTCCCGCAATCTTGCCAAGGTGCAGAATATGGAGCTGTTCGATTGGCTGAAAACCCTCTATGAGATCTGGAAGAACCTGGACAGTGAAGTCATACGCCTTTCCTCCCTCACAGGCATGGGCGAGCTGATGAAGCACGGCTGCACCACCTGCTTTGACCATCATTATGTTTTCCCCGCCCACGCCGGCGACCTGCTGGGCACCCAGTTTGCCGCCGCTGACGAGCTGGGCATCCGTATGTACTGCAGCCGTGGCAGCATGGACCTGAGTGTGAAGGACGGCGGCCTCCCCCCTGACAGCGTGGTTCAATCCGTGGACGAGATTATGAAGGACTCCGCACGGGTCATCGAGCAGTACCACGATCCCTCCTATGGTGCCATGCACCGGGTGGCCCTGGCTCCCTGCTCCCCCTTCTCCGTCTCTGCCGACTTGCTGCGTGAAAGCGCCATCCTGGCCCGGCAGTACGGCGTGCGCCTACACACACATCTGTGTGAGACCAAGGATGAGGAGAACTTCATGCTCCAGCGTGAGGGCGTCCGTCCCCTGGAATACATGGAACGGCTGGGCTGGATCGGCGAGGATGTGTGGTTTGCCCACGGCATCCACTTCAACGACGAGGAGCTGCGCATCCTGGCCAAAACCGGCACCGGCGTTGCCCACTGCCCCATCAGCAACATGAAGCTCTCCTCCGGCATCGCCCGCATCCCCGAGATGCTGAAGCTGGGCGTGCCCGTGGGCCTGGCCGTAGACGGAAGCGCCTCCAACGATGGCTCCAGCCTCATGGAGGAGCTGCGGGTGGCCTTCCTGCTGCATCGGCTAAACTCCAGCCGTGAGGCCCCTACCGGCTACGACATCCTGAAAATGGCCACCCGGGGCAGCGCCCGATTGCTGGGTCGGGACGATATCGGTCAGATCGCTGTAGGTAAATGCGCTGACCTGTTTATGATCGACAGCCGCCGTTTGGAGCTGGTAGGCTCCTGCTACGATCCCAAGTCCGTCCTGGGCACTGTGGGCGTCCGGGGTCCCGTGGACTATACCGTAGTAAACGGCAAGGTCACCGTAGAGCATGGCCGTCTCGCCACCATCGACGAGGAGAAGGTCGCCCTCCAGGCCAACCAGAAGTGTGATGCCTATCTGTCCATGTGAGCTTAAAAACGCAAAAAAATCGGAGAGGGCTTTCCTCTCCGATTTTTCTCTTGTTTTTTATTCCTCATTGAGCATCTCGTCCACCTCTCTGCGGTGGGCCTCATACCAGTCCCGGTACTCCTGCATATCCTTGGCAAACAGGTCCTTGCTGCTGGGCGGTGTGTATGTAATAGCGTTGGCCCCTGCCCGGATGGCCGTCAGAATCGTCTCATCCGTAGGACCGCCGGTGGCAATGATAGGCAGCTCCGGGTATTTCGCCCGAATTTCCGCCACAATTTCCGGCGTCCTGGCCGCGCCGGACACATTCACAATGTCTGCCCCGGCTGCCAGCCGCTTATCCAGGTCCACATGCTCTGACACCACCGTGAAAACCACCGGAATCTCCACCATGCTCTTGATATCGCGGATGGCCTCATTGGTGATCATAGCGTTGCAGACCACGCCGAAGGCCCCCAGCTGCTCCGCTGCCGCCGCCATATTCACGGACCGCTGCCCATTGGTATAGCCACCTCCAACACCGGCAAACACCGGCACATCAGAAGCGCTGATAATGGCTTGCGTAATGCTGGGTTGGGGTGTAAAATTATATACGGCAATTACGGCGTCGGCGTTTATATTCTTGATAATAGCCACATCCGTGGAAAAAACCAGGGACTTAATACGCCGCCCAAACACTCGGATACCGCTGCACTCACTGATACACCGGGGAATCTGCAGTGCGTGCTTTCGTAGCTCCCCTTCATATTCGGGAACAAATTTCTGCTTCACGTCCTCTCCTTCCTCCGCGCCTCAAATAATTATGTTAACTAATTTTAACATAAATTGCAAATAATTTCAAGAATCTTTTGTCGAAAGGGAAAATCTTTTCAAATTATTCACATATATCGAAACGTGTCTTTGCCTTTTATCTGATATTATTCTGTCAGATTTTTATAAGCTCATATTCCCGGGTACCCAGGCCCAGCTTTTCGGCATGCTCCAGGCAGCTCATCCAATCGGTGTCCGGATGAATGCAATGGAAGTGATCTTGATCGTGGCAGTCGCCGATATCGGCAGCGGAACCACGGAGGATGGGCTGTGTGTTCACGGCATCTACGCAAGCCATATCCAGGGCCACCGGATCAAAGGAGGCAAACATGCCTACGTTAGGCACGATGGCCGCATCGTTTTCCGCACGGCAATCGCAGTTGGGCGACACATCGATGATCAGGGAAATATGGAAGCAGGGCCGCCCATCTACCACGGCCTTGGCATACTCAGACATTTTACGGCTCAGGTTTGTGTGGGACTCATCAAAATTTACGGTAATGGCATTGCGGGCGCACACAGCAATGCAGCGGCCACAGCCCACACATTTGCTGTGGTCAATAGCTGCCTTCCGATTCTGCACAGATATGGCGTCGTGAGCACAGATTTTGGTACACAATTTGCAGCCCACGCAGTGCTTCTGTACCACATGAGGTTTCCCAGCGTTGTGCTGCTCCATCTTGCCCGCCCGGCTGCCGCAGCCCATGCCGATGTTTTTCAGGGCACCGCCAAAGCCGGCGGATTCATGACCCTTGAAATGGGTCAGGGAGATAAACACATCCGCATCCATGACAGCCCGGCCAATCTTGGCATTTTTCACATATTCGCCGCCCTCAACCGGCACCTCCACCTCGTCGTTGCCCTTGATGCCGTCGGCAATAATTACCTGACAGCCGGTGGTCATGGGGTTAAACCCATTGAGCATAGCCGTGTCCAAATGATCCAATCCGTTCTTGCGGCCGCCCACGTAAAGGGTGTTGCAATCAGTGAGGAAGGGCTTGCCGCCCCGCTCTTTTACGAAATCTGCCACGGTTTTTGCCCAATTGGGGCGCAGAAACGCCAGGTTGCCCGGCTCACCGAAGTGCATTTTAATGGCTACATATTTGTTGTCGAAGTCAATTTCGCCCATGCCGGCGGTTTTCATCAACCGGGTCAGCTTCTGCTGTAGATTTTCCCGGAAATCTGCCCGAAAATCTGCCCAATATACTTTAGATGCCATAATAAACAGCTCCTTCTCTTACTTGATTCAATTATGGTATCATAATTGATCGAGAAAATCTACCCCCGGAGGCTCCACTTTATGAGAATCCTTACACACATTGTCACCGCCCAGGAGGATGGCGCCACGGTAAAGCACCTGCTGCGCCAGCGTTTTGCGCTGTCCTCCTCCCTGCTCAAGTCCATCAAATGGCGCGAGGGGGGAATAACCCTCAACGGTGTACCGGTCACCGTAACCGCCCTCTGTCATGCCGGCGATCGGCTTGCGGCAGATGTATCCGATTCGCCCAGTCAAAACCCCAACCTGCACCCGATAGATTTTCCTCTCTCCATCCTATGGGAGGATGAGGACCTGCTGATCCTAAATAAGGCTGCCGGCATCACCGTCCACTGTGCCGCCCTGACTCAGGAGCCAGTAACCGTTGCCGGAGCAGTGGCACACTACCTGAACAGCGACCAGTATCACGGTGTGAATCGCCTGGACCGGGGTACCACCGGGGTCATGGTGGTAGCAAAATCCGGGTATATCCACGCCCGGTGCATGGCCCTGCTCCACTCCGGAGATTTCTATCGGGAATATCGGGGCATCTGTCTCGGCACACCAGAGCCAATATCAGGACACATTGACCTGCCCATCGACCGAGACCGTGACTCTCTGCTCAAGCGGCACATTGACCCACAGGGCGCACCGGCCCATACAGACTATGAGGTGCTGGCACAGCGAAACGGCCTATCCCTGCTGCGCCTTGTGCCCCGCACAGGCCGCACCCATCAGCTGCGGCTGCATATGGCCGAAATAGGACATCCCCTGGCTGGGGATTGGCTCTACGGTACGGAGGACAAAGCTCTCATTCCCCGGCCTGCCCTCCACTCCTACGCTGTACACCTGCGGCATCCCGTTACGGGGGAGGTGCTGGACATCACCGCTCCCCTGCCGGAGGATATGCAGCGGCTCTTAAAGTAAAACATGCGAAGCTGGCGCATAGGCGAAAGCCTATGCGCCAGCAATTATTTATCAAGTTTTTTCAATTTTTATTTCGCTGCTTTTTATCCTCGTCGATGGCCCGGTACAGTGCCGCCAGAGCATCCTTCAGTGTGCCCACCTGCTGCATAAGACCCAGAGCCACAGCATCCTCCCCATAGAGGACGCTGCCCACGTCGTTGGCCATCTCATCTGTGCGCAGCATCAGCTCCCGAAAGGTCTCCGCCCGGATCTGGGAGTGTGCTGCCACGAAGCGGACGATGCTCTCCTGGAGCTTATCAAAATATCGGTAGGTCTGCGGTGCAGCGATCATGGTTCCGCTCATACGCACCGGATGCACTGTCATAGAGGCCGATGGCGCGATCATATTGATGCGGCCGGAAACCGCCAGTGGAATGCCAATAGAATGGCCGCCGCCCAGCACCAAGGTGGCCGTGGGCTTGGTCATGCCGGCAATCATCTCCGCCATGGCCAGCCCCGCCTCCACATCGCCTCCTACGGTGTTCAGCAGGATCAGTACCCCGTCCACATCATCGCTTTCCTCTAACGAAGCCAAGAGCGGCAGGAGGTGTTCGTATTTTGTAGTCTTTGCGTTATCCGGTGCGTTGGTATGCCCCTCGATCTGCCCGATGATGGTTAGGCAATGGATAGTGCCGTGGTGATTGGTCACCACGGAGGAGCCCAACTCCACGATTCTGTCCGTTTTTTGCTTCGGATCCAGGTCCTTTTTTCCTTCCTCACTGGGCAAATTCTGCTGCATCAAAGTAACCCCCTCCTTATCTTGAAGGTAGGATACCCACAGGGCAAATATTTATGCATCACAAGCTGCCATAGGAAAATGCATTTTCCTACGTCTATCACAGGTTTTCTTTTAACAAACGGGCGGCATGTCCAAAACCTCTATGCCCCGGCGCATGGCGTAGGCGATGGTCTTTTGCGTGCCGCCGGGAAGGCCATCATGCACAGCAATCAGCATAGCAGCGTGGTCCACCAAATAGCGGTTGCGCCGCTGCATGCAGCCTGGTGAATACTCCTCCTGCACAACGGTCTCGAAATTGCAGCAGTTCAGGAGCCGCTGATAACGGGCCCGATCCCCCCTGCTCCAGCGATCCGCCTGACCGAGAAATGGTATCACCGCCTCCAGAGACACATCCGTTTGAATCTCTTGCAGACGCAAAACCGCCTCACAGAACCAAAAGTCACTTCCACGGGCCATGCCGCATAGAAAATGCCGGTACCCCTGGTCATAGGCTGCCAGCACCGCATCAAACAATCGTTCCTTCAGCTCCGCACAGCGAATGTCCGATTCGTCCTCTCCCCAAGGCAATTTTTCCGGACGGTGGCCGGTGAAGCTGCAGGTCACTTGCCTGGCTCGCACATGCATCCCCTCTCTTTCCCACTTATAATAGAACACATTTTCGATTTTGTAAAGTCTTTTTGTAAAAATAGCAAATAATATGCAAATTTTCGCCTAAAATTTTACTTGCATTTTCTATAGACCAGGTATATACTTTGAGCAGTGAACAAACGAATATTTGTCTTCGAGGCGGGGTGTGATTCCCCACCGGCAGTATAGTCTGCAAGCGGCCCCCTTGGGCTGCACGAACCGGTGCGATTCCGGTACCGACAGTATAGTCTGGATGAGAGAAGGCGTGTACGGCATATTTTGGTATGCTCTTTTTAATGCGTGCACCTTGGAAGACAGTTTCCGGGTGTTCCACACATTGAAAGGAGTATTTTTTTATGACTCAAAAGCAAAAGACCCACCGTTTGGCCGTGGCGGCCATGCTGACGGCTGTAGCCGCCGTGCTGCAATTCGTGGAGTTTGCCATCCCCCTGATGCCCTCGTTTATCAAGCTGGACATCTCCGACCTGCCCGCCCTGCTGGGCACCTTCTCCCTGG
>ERZ773229.2031-NODE-2031-length-12608-cov-2.413686_pt1 | contig 12608 bp, 13 predicted proteins | sample MGYA00580992_ERZ773229 | MGnify/ENA primary metagenome ERZ773229 (study PRJEB29015, sample SAMEA2737795) | human gut metagenome | biome: human gut; feature: human-associated habitat; material: faeces | place: China | collected 2012 ... | reverse complement strand
ATAGTGGAATAGGAAATTAGGAAAAAGTTAAAATAATGGTTGACATTGTACGTACAAACTGATATATTAAAGATGTACAAAATGTACGTACAATCTGAAAGGAGTGATAAAATGTCTCCCAAAATAGGGCAAAAGTTGACGGACAATCCTAGAAGCGTAAGATTGGAAGTCAGACTTACACAGGAAGAAAATGCACTATTAGAGGAATGTGCAAAAAGACTTCAAGTTACAAAGACAAAAGTTATCACAAAGGGAATCGAATTAGTAGATAAAGATTCTCGAAACTAAAAAACAGCCGTAGCACCGACCAAAGCACAAACGACTGTTTAAGCAACCAGAAGTCTCACCTCTGGTAATTAATATCTTATCATTTGTGAGACTTCTTTTCAAGAGAAAAGGAGTATTTTTTTATGCAAAACTTAGTAGTAAAAAATGTAAATGTATTAGGTGACATGATTATGGCAGCAAAAGGTACTGATGGATTCGTATATGCAGGAGTAAGTTATTTCTGCAATGCCCTTGGCATGAGCAAAGGACAAAAAGATAGACAGATTATGAATGTCCAAAAAGATAAAACATTACAAATGGGGTGCCTCAAATTTGAGGCAGGGGTATTTGATAAAAATAACGAGACTGTTGCACTTAGATTAGATTTTGTTCCACTTTGGCTTGCAAAAATAAACATAACAGAGAAGATGCAAAATGAGCATCCAGAATTAGCAGCCAAATTGCTTGAATACCAGTTAAAAGCAAAGGATATTTTGGCAGATGCTTTTTCAGAAAAGAGGAATTCTCCCATGACTATTCCCGAACAGATTCAGCTTCTAGCACAGGGAAACGTAGAACTGAATAAGCGAATTGACGATATTCAGATAGAGTTTGAGACTTTGAAAATGGATTTGCCGATTCTCCCGATTGAAGCGGAGAAAATCACGGAAGCCGTAAAGAGAAAAGGAACACTGGTGCTTGGCGGTAAGGAATCTAATGCTTACAATAGCCGTTCCATTCGCCAGAAGATTTACAGTAACATTCATTCCAATCTGCGCTACCAGTTCCAGGTCAAAAGCTACAAGGCAATTAAGAGAAGCCAGGTAGAACAGGCAGTCAAGATTATTGGAGAATACAAACCGCCAGTTTTCTTGAAGAATGAGATTGATACAGAAAATGCACAGCAGAGATTCTTTTAATTAGATTTTACAGGGATACACAGGAGGAAAAATAAAATGACAGAAAATATGGATAGAGAAGACACAATGTTCGAAGTAGAGGACACTATTGATAAAATCAAGTTTCTTGTGGATGATTTCATGGAACAGTATGGATTTAACAGCACAGAAGAGATGGACAAAGAGAAAAGCCTTTTCTTTGCATATAACAAGCAATTTATGACAATGAAACTGTTGATTTTGAGCGATTATGCCAATAAAGCAAGACAGAAATTTAAGGCTCTTGAATCTATGGAGCAGAAAGCGTGATCGTATGGCAAACAGAATCCAGTTCAATGACTTTCAGAAAAAGAGTGTGTACGCCAAGTGCAACGGAAAATGTGCGATATGCGGTAAGCCTGTCAAATTTAAGAAAATGACAATCGACCACATTATGCCGTTGTCTCGGGGCGGCACCAATGATATTAAGAATCTGCAACTGGCTTGTAAGCGCTGCAACAGCATGAAGAGCAACATGACAATGGATGATATGATGGGGCAGATTTCCGAGATTTTGAAGTATAACCGCAAACAGAAGTTGATTAGAGTGTTGGGAGGAATTGTAGAATGAATTACTATAAGACAGAGATTATTAATCTCGTACAGAATTGCGATAATAGCCACTGGCTGAAAGTTGTTTATGCATATGTGAAAAGATTATTGAAATGATACTATAATATACTGAATGATACTTTCGCCGTATGTTATAATATAAAATCATAATAAGCAAATTTTAAAGCGTTTACCTTTCTGGGTAGGCGCTTTTTTCGTGCGTAAAAATACATGAGGGTTATCATATGGCAGAAGTATTTCTTAAAGTGGATGGGAAAGCATTACCCTGTCCTTCTTCTTTTACATGGGGGTTACAGGATATATCGGCGGCAGAATCCGGCAGAACAGACGATACAACCATGCACAAAAACAGAGTTGGACAGAAACGAAAGCTGTCTGTAGGTTGGAATGGCCCAGACTGGGACACTGCTTGCAAGATTATACAGGCGGTAAACCCAGAGTACATACAGGTCACATATCCAGACTTGTTATCCGCAAACAAACACGAAACCAGAACATTTTATGTTGGGGACAGGGAATCACCCTTTAAGTGCTGGTGGATAGGCAATGAGCGCATGGAAGGACTTAAATTTGATTTTATCGAGAGGTAAGATATGCGAAATTTATCAACGGAATTTAAAGAACAGCAGAATAGTGGGAACCGTAACTATCTGAAATATGCAGATTTTACCTTTACGGACGGAAGCACATTATCTATCACCAATGAGGATTTATGGTCTAATGGCTTCAAGTTTGAGGATGCAGTATCGCAAAGTGGTTCTTTTGATATCGGCGCAGCTATCGTAAATAAGCTGACATTGCAGATCAACAATTTTTCTGGCAAGTACACAGATTACATCTGGGACGGAGCAAGGGTTGTTTGCTATATCGGACTTGAATTATCTACTGGTATTGAAAAAATCCGTATCTGCACCATGACAGTAACAGATGCACCATATCAAAGCACTGCAATTATCAGCCTAACTTGCGAAGATTCAATGCGATTATTTGATCGCGATTATTCAGAAAGCAAGCTGTCCTATCCGGCAACTAGATTACAGATCATCCAGGATGCTTGCGAGGTGTGCGGAGTAACACTGCAATCAACAAGATTTGATAACGATGATTTTGTAATCCAGAATCGACCAGATGATAGCAGCATTACTTTCCGACAGGTAATTGCATGGGTAGCACAGATGGGCTGCCAGTGGGCGAAATGTGACGAATATGGTCGCTTATGCTTTGGATGGTACGAACGTGAAGTCCCGGATAATTTTTATGATTTGGTGGAAACTCCATGGAAAGATGTAGAAGGTAACGACATATTAGATACCACTGGTGAACAAATCATTACTATCATGCAGACTGGGATTACAGCAATTCAAACAAACGGATTTACTCCGTGGCTGTATGATCTTGAAATAACAGGTATAAAAGTTACAGAATACGTTGAAAATTCTTCTAAAAATGAAGCGAAAACATATCAGTCGGGGAAATCTGGCTACGTTATCGAAATAAGTGATAATAAGCTAATTCAAGAGGGAACAGGAGAAGCAATCTGCAAGATTATTTCAGACAGATGTGTTGGAATGAAATTCAGACCGTTTTCTACTGGTGCTTTAACAAATATTGCATGGGAAGCTGGTGACACCATTGCGATTTCCGATAGAAACGGAAAACAGTACAAGAGCTTCCTAACTTCTGTTACTTTGAATCCAGGCGCATTTGAGCAACTTGAGTGCAGTGCTAAAAGCGTATCTAGGAATAAGCAGAAACAGTATACACTTAGCCAACAAGTGCAAGCTGAAAATAAAAAGAACTTAAAAGATGAACGTACCGCCAGAGAAAAGGCACTGGAAGAATTATCACAGCGCCTTGCGGAATCTTCTGGAACATACACGACAGTAGAAACAAAGCCGGACGGAAGCAACATCTATTATCTTCATAACAAGCCACAGCTGTCCGATTCTGATATTGTATGGAAAATGACTGCGGAAGCGTGGGCTGTTTCTACAGATGGTGGACAACATTGGAATGGCGGCATGACTGTTGATGGTGATGTGATTGCCAGAATCCTTACGGCTACAGGTGTTAATGCTGACTGGATTAATACAGGAACCATTAAGGCTATTGATAAAGATGGAAACACAACTTTCCTGGTTGATGTAACAACAGGAAGGGTTATTATTAATGCAGATTCTGTACAAATCAAGGGAAAAGATGTTAATGCGATTGCAAAGGAAAAAGCAGAAACAGAAGTAAATAATTTTATCAGCAATACATACACAACTGATATTAATAATTTACAGTCTCAAATCGACGGACAGATTGAGACTTTTTTTTATGACTATGAACCAACCTTACAGAATATTCCAGCTTCCGAGTGGACTGCCAACACTGAACGAAAGAAACATGAGGGTGACTTATTTTACTGGAAATCCAAGGGATATGCGTACCGTTTTATGCAAGATGGGGCAACTTGGAAATGGCAATTGGTGCAGGATACGGATGTCACTTTAGCACTTGCCGCCGCAGAAAAAGCGCAAGATACGGCAGATCATAAGCGGCGTGTATTCGTAGTTCAGCCAGAGCCGCCTTATGACATTGGAGACTTATGGACACAAGGCTCTAATGGTGACTTGATGAGATGTAAGGTTGCCAGAGCAAGCGGCTCTTATTCAGTGGATGATTGGGAAAAGGCTTCAAAGTATACGGATGATAGCTCTTTAGACTTATTTATCAATGGTGTTTTTAAAGATTCACTTAATTCTTTAAAGACGCAGATAGACGGGAAAATTGAGACTTGGTATCAGCCAAACGATCCATCTGTAAAATGGACAAAAACAGAGGAATATCCATGGTGTGATATTGACGGAAACAAGATTCTGGATGAATCCGGGAATGAAATTGTTTTAATATGGGAATCAGAAAAAGCAGAGCATGAGGGCGACCTTTGGCACAATACTTCTGATAACACACAGTGGATATACAAATCTGGCATCTGGCAACCACAATCAATTCCAGATGAATTATTGGACAAGATAGATGGGAAGTCATCTGTCTATATGGTTCAGCCAAAACCACCATATTACAAAGGCGACTTGTGGGTGACAACCAATAGTGAAGGAAAGGCTTCCCTCAAAACCTCCACTGTAAATCGTGTTGATGGAGATTTTGACGCATCTGATTGGATAGATTTCAAGTATGCAGACAAAGATGATATCAAAAATGCAATTGACAATTACGATACCAGTCTTGGACAGGATGAAGTGTTCAATAAACTCACAAAAGGTGGAGCAGAACAGGGAATCTATATCGAAGATGGAAAGGTATACATCAATGCAAAATATATTCTGGCTGGATTGCTTGCCGGTGAGAGAATTAACGGTAGAGGGCTAAAAGTTATTGATGATGACAAGAACGTAACCTTAGAAATCGACAGCAAAGGAAACGTCATATTAGCTCCGAAAACTTTTTCCTTACAAGGGAAAACAGTAAAGGAAATTGCAGATTCTTCTGCCAGTACCGCAGTTTCTGGACAGACACAAGCTGATATTTTCAGCAAGCTTACCAATGGCGGCAAGGCACAGGGGATTTACTTAGATGAAAATGGAAATGTCTATGTAAATGGAGAATACGTGCAAGCCAAAGGGATTAAGGTTGTTGATAGTAATGGGAAGACCACTTTTGCCATTGACAAAACTACTGGTTCGGTAACAATAGCCGCTTCCAGTTTTGCACTTGGAGGTAAGAGCATTTCAGAAATTGCTAGTAAGGAAGCGCAAAAGAAGATTGATGCACTACCAAGCGATACGGATAACCTTATAAATGGTTACTTACTTACGGAATCTGATGTGGAAACATATTGGGATTCTTACGGTACAATTAATCATAGTGTATTAAACCCAAATGGAAAATATGAAGAAGCTTTAGCAATAACTGCAAACGGCTCTGACTGTTATTTGAGTGCTAAAAGGAGCAGTAATCCAGTCATAAGACTACCGGGTAAGTATCAAGTTTCTGTCTGGCTCAAAGCTTCTGCAAATATGACGATAAAAGTTTCTTTGAACAGAGTTCTAAGAGATGTAGATGTTACAACAAGTTGGAAAAAATATGAATTTTCTCTAACTGTTACAACGATAGCTTCTAGCTCTCAACTATTTACAGTGGGTGGATTTGGAAGCTTTACAAGCGGAACTTTAGGAATATATCGCCCAGAGGTTACGGTGGCAGTAAGTAGTGAGCACATTTTGAATCTACTTACAGATAACGGTGCAAAGCAAGGAATATACATGTACAACAACCAACTTTATGTGAATGGACAGTATATTAAAGCTTTGAGTATAGCAGCCAATGCGATAGAAGCAAGCGCAATTACAACCTCAAAATTAGCAGCAGATGCAGTGACAGCAGATAAGATATCAGTGACCGAACTTTCGGCATTAGATGCGACAATTGCAGGTTTTATTATCAGTAGCGACAGAATAAAAAGAACACTGTCTGGCAATACATTAGATATATTCGCAGGAAATGAATACAATCCTCCTAGTTTACTTTCGCAAAATTCAACAGGCGAATTCGTGAAATACTCTGGAAATGGGGTACAATCGAGCACACCTGCGTCATTGACTTTAGTTTTGGGAGATACAACCTCAGAAAAAGGATGGACATCTGGAGCAAAACATTATTTGGGAAGAACTCAATTTAATGAAGAGGTAAAGGTAGTTGGAAACTTCTCCGTCACAGGAACTAAATCCGTTATAGCTGAAACAGAAAACTATGGCGATCAACTATTCTACTGTTATGAAACCCCAACTCCAACTCTTGGAGATTTTGGCGGCGGAGTAATTGGGAAAGACGGAATAGCAATCATCTCAATTGATGATATATTCCAGGAATCAGCAGAAACAGAAATTGACTACTATGTGTTCCTTCAAAATGAAGGCGAGGGGCAATCTTGGGTATCTGAAAAGTCAGATACCTATTTTGTTGTCAAGGGAACTCCAGGATTGCGGTTCGCATGGGAATTGAAAGCCAAACAGAAGAACAAAGAGTATATCCGTTTCAATGCCGGAAAAGAAGACCGAGAAGTGAATTTTGAGACAGTCAACCTTGAAAATGTAATGTTCGAAGAACGTGAAAAAATCATACAGGAAATGGAAGGAGAATTATTATGAGCGTGATTAAAAAGCTTACATCATTTATGAAACTGTCAACAGGAGAGGGTGATAGAATCGCCTTTACCTACTCAACGATTGATACCGAAAGCGGAAAGGTTTTGAGCCAGAATGAGAAAGGAAATTTTCTAATTTTTGACGATGGGCTTTCAGCAAACATTAAGGCGATTGAAGACTATATCAATAAAAATCAGTTGAATTAAAGGAGGGCAACAACATGCCGAAATGGTCGGAATACACCAAAAAGAATCAACCGTCTGATAACGACATTATGATGATTGAGGATAAAGATGCTAATGTAAATAAGCTTCTTACTTTTTCTGGACTGTCAGACTGGATTATTGAAAAACTAAAAAAAAATAATGTAATAAGCGGTGCATTAAAGTTTAAAGGAAGTTCTGCCTACGCATCACTTCCTACAAATCCAGAGCAGAATGATTATTACTACAGTCCAGATGGGAACGGTACGGACGGTGCCGGTTATTATGCTTGGAACGGAACGGCATGGATTTTCATCGGGAATAATGACAAAGGTGTTGACAGCACATTTACGGTTGAAGGAGCTGCGGCAGATTCCAAAGCGGTAGGGGATAAATTTGCGAAAATAGACAGTGAGACTGCTTCGCTAAAGGAAGATATTGCTGACTTAGAAAGCGAATTAATTGAAACGGTTTACGGAAAGAACCTGTTAGATATTTCGAAATGTACTGCCAATTCATATATTAATTCTGATACAGGAATTATAGAACATGACGATAGAAGAAAAGGATATGTTACTGATCTGATTCCAGTAAAAGAAGGATACAAATTAGTAAGTTCATATTATCTAAATAAAGTAACGCATCCATACGATATGTTATCTATCGCTCATTATGATGCCAACAAAAATTTTATACCTTTATTTACTACGAATATAGATATACATGAAATTCCAAGTGGTGTTGCATATGTAAGATGTACAATTCATAAGAATCTTTTCAATTATAACGGGCAACTTGAATTAAATAAAGATGGTATAGCCACAACTTATGCTCCGTATGTTGATCCACTCGTGAAGTTACCAAAAAAAATAATTGATAATAGTAACCTTGTAACACATGATGAGTTAAATGAAAACGAATCCAAAACTGTCGTGGCAAAAGGTTTTAATATGATTGAAGTGTGTGAAACAGGAATTGGTGCATATTATGCAAGCGGTGGAGATATCAAGTTTGAACCTTCTTATACAACATATGCTTATATCATTGCAAATGTTAAGAAAAACACTCGTTATATATATAAAACGATTGGTGCATCTGCTAGATGGGCAATCTTGGTTGATGAAAAAAACGATATAATAAAATCATTCGTCAACACACCAAAAAGATATTTTGACACTGAAAATGCAACAAAACTATATATTACACTTGCAACGTACGCTTTTGATAATGGAGTTATTCTATCAGAAGGAACCAATGGACAATCTGATATGATAAAAGTTCCCGTTGGATGCAAAGATTCATTTTATCGTCAAACAAAAGAAACATATGCGTGTGCATTACCTGTAACAGAATTACATTTTACAAAAGGCTGGGATGAAAAATTTTATTTTGATTCTATACTAACACCATATAAAAACAATGTTTTTGATGGAAGGTATAAATCAGAAGATTCTACGGGCATTATATTTAATTCTTCTAGTTCTTCTAATCACTATAAATATGATATTTATGATGAACAGCTTAATAGAATTGATAACAATTGTATATGTCAAATTGTTTCTAAACCAATTAATCTTTCAGATAAAACTGCACTAGTAATAGGTGATAGCACAGTTGATTTTGATACTATGACTGCTAAAATGCTAGAATTATTTACAGAAAATGGTGCTGAATTAACATTATTAGGAACACTTGGTGATGGTACAACCACAAATAAGAATGAGGGAAGAAGTGGATGGACTACAAGCGATTATTTTACAAACAAAAAATATAATGATGTTGTAAATCCGTTTTATAATCCAGATACAGAAACATTTGATTTTAAGTATTATATGAATCAACAAGGTTATACTTCTGTAGATTTTGTTATTATTCAGCTTGGAATCAACGACCTTTATAATGCAACAAATAATTATGAATCGGCATCAAAAAATGCAATCTCAAATATAAAAAAGATGATTGATAGTATTTTTGTGTTTAATGATTCCATTAAGGTGCTTATTAATCTTCCTACGACACCAAATTCAGACAAAAGTAAACACAGTGTATCTGAACCATTATATAGAAATAGGGTTATTAAATATAACGAACTTGCACAAATTGAGTTAACCGATTATCCAGAATCAAAAGTAAGAACATCTTATTGTCATCTTATTCTTGATAGCAAGACGGATATATCAGACAACGTACATCCAAACACCGAGGGATTTGCTAAGATGGCAAAAGAAGATGTGAGTCAGATGAATGTATGGATGAATAGCTAAAGAGGGCTAATAATTGGGAGAAAGTTAGAGAGCTACTGACAGTACATTATTGTGGTTTGGCACCATATGAACATATGGATTTAAAGGGAGATGATGAAAATGTCTTGGGGAAGTTATACTCTTATGAAATGTAAAAAATGCGGAAAAGTATACGAAGTAGAAGATAGTACGTTGATTATGAATCAGACAGATTATAACAAGTGCCCAGTATGCCATTCTGAAGGAGAAATAGTATCTAGCAGATCCATATTAGATGTAATGAATGAACAGAGTGAAAAGTTTAAAAAGCGTAAGAAACATGGTTTTTAATTAACTAAAGAGGGCTTTAGTGAAGCATTGCGCTCCTTAATTTTGAGGGGCACGCCAAATATGAAAGGAATGATATAATGAGCAAATTACAGGAATTTTTAAACCTTGGTGATTATTACGCATCCAACGGCGGGTACCTTGAAAAGAAAAGTAATGCCTATCTGGATGATTTTAAAAAGAATGCCGGATATAATAATTACACTAGATTTGCCCGTGATGTAAACTCATGGGGGCAACCAGGATGCCAGGGACAGCCGTGGTGTGCGGAATATCAGTTTTGGAAATTGGTGAAAATCCTAGGAATCACAAAATCCTTACAGATTATGGGTGGAGGATTTTACAATTGCGTATCAATCACTAATTGGGCTAAGAAAAAAGGTACTTGGCGCAATACTCCAAAGGTAGGTGCGCTTGTAATCTTCCGCAATGGCTCCCATGTTGGAAGTGTGCAGAGTTTTGATGAAGCTAGAATTTATACTAATGAGGGAAATACTTCCAGTGCTCCAGGAGTGGTGGCAAATGGCGGAGCGGTTCGCAATAAGTCCTATTTAATCAGTGATTCTTCCATTGATGGATATGTTTGGATTGATTGGGAATCCTATGAAGATACTGCCACATGGAAAAAGACAGGAACTAGAATAGCGACTGTGAACGATTTATACGTCCGCGAGACACCGAATGGTTACGTTATGGGTTCAATCAATAAAGGAACCGTTGTTGAAATTGATGGAAAGACAAGCGGAAAGTGGACGCATGTAAAAGTTTCCGGTATCGGCATTGGATGGATTTGGACTGGATACCTGGCGAAGGAGGGAGGATCCACATCCGCTACCATTACAGGAAAACAGGATAAGACACAGGTGCTTTTCAAAGGCAATGTAACCGCCACTGTGCTTAATGTGCGTACCTGGGCTGGAACTGAGTTTCCAAACATTAAAAAGTACCCAAAACTCAACCAGGGAAATGAAGTGGAAGTAATGAATTTTACACAGAAAGATAAAAACGGTAGTAAGTGGTATTATGTCCGTATTTCTGGAAAGTATTATGGCTTTGTATCTGCAAAATATATCAAAAAGCAGTAAAAATTATCCCGGGGTTAATTCCACCGGGAATTTCTTTTCAAAATTAATGATAACATCAATGAGCCAGTTCGTCAGCACACAGAAGAAAGAGGTAATCAACGGCGAATGGGGAACTGAACAGGACAGAAAAGACCGACTGGAAGCTGCCGGGTACAATTACGCAGAAGTGCAGAAAAAAGTCAATGAATTACTGAAATAATAATACTCCCGGGAAAAACCCGGGAGCTACTTAAAAATCGTATAATCTTCAAATTCGTTTCTTATTTTCGCAAAGTCTTTTCTTCTGATAGGCACTATATTCCCGGAGAACATGAGGAACGAATCGTTTATTTCTTTTACCTCGTCCATGTTTATTATGTAGCTCTGGTGGCATCTCAAAAATCTGGAATCTAGTAATTCTTCAATATCGGATAGTTTACATCGTTCCGTATAAACTATACCGCAAGTGCAGTGAATAATGATGTATTTGTTTCGACTCTCAATATATTCGATATTTTGAAATTCCACCCGATGAATAAAGTCTTTTCCTTTTATCATAAGAGTGCTTTTGCTGATATGTTCCAGAGCATGATTGAAAGCAGTATACATTCTGCCATTTTCAGATCCTTTTATAATATAGTGAATTGGGAGTAAATCAAGAGCTTCAAAAACATACTCTTTGTGGGCTGTCCAGAAAATAATATTTCCATCATAGCCATTTAATCTCAATTCCTTTGCAACTTCAATTCCATTTTCTTCTCTCAAAATGATATCCAAAACTACAATATCATACCATTCGCCATCTGCCACATCATCAATAAGTGGCTGTCCTTTATCATACGGAGTAATCAATGCTTTTACATCACCATTTCGTTTGAGAAAATTATTAATCCGATGCATAAATATACCAATCTGGATTTCGTTATCATCACATATTGCAATTCGCATTCAAATCATCCCTTTTCATGTAAAATTCGCCACCAGAGGTGCTAATTTCGCCATTTTCTGTATGATTGTATATTTTTTGATACAATATTATCGTACCACATAAGAAAGATAGTGTAAAGAGGCTAGATGATGGAAAGATGTAAGAAGATAACGATTATCTTAATATTGATGTCTGTGCATGTGTTTATTGGGATTCATATGTATTTCAGCCCAGAGCGTAGTATTATCTTTGGGAGGGTTAAAACTATCGCAAACATGGTGACGGAAATCAAAAGTAATCCAAATGAGCACAAAAAATCCCTCGATTCCAGAAGCCCAGCCTCTTTATTTCTATCTACATATATAACGAATGAAAAGTACCAAAATCACAATATCTATACTGAAAAAATCATAATTTGCAATAATATCGAGGAAAAGCAACTTGCCAGAAAGGACTTGAGTGGAGATGATTCCATCCCAGTATATAGTTATGGAAACATGATATAATTTAATAAATAAGAACAAATGTTCTTGATAAAACGAAACTGGATTTTTTTCTGGAAGTGTGATATAATAGTATTAACCGCCATCCAGTATTGATTGACACGTTCTTGAAAAAGGGCTTAAATGTCTGTCTCATACTGGATGCTTTTGGATTAGAGAGCGTAAAACGAATGTTAGGAACGTTTCTAACTCAACTCTCCGTACCACTATTGAAGCGCTTTATAGCGGAAAGCTATATTGCCACAATAACTGCCAGAAGAGGGAGGATTTATACATATTGGGGCAGAGAGCAGATGTTTAGGGCTTTGTATTAGTGGAGGGATTTTAATGGATTTATTAAAAAAAGAGTTAATTGAGATGATTCAAAAATGCGATGATATGCATTGGCTAAAAGCAATATATGCATATG
>ERZ773229.2030-NODE-2030-length-12614-cov-2.538021_pt1 | contig 12614 bp, 13 predicted proteins | sample MGYA00580992_ERZ773229 | MGnify/ENA primary metagenome ERZ773229 (study PRJEB29015, sample SAMEA2737795) | human gut metagenome | biome: human gut; feature: human-associated habitat; material: faeces | place: China | collected 2012 ... | reverse complement strand
TTGCGAATCGCTGAGCCTTCCACCTTGACATTGGGAATGATGTACGGGCCGCCGCTCATCAGCGCGCCGGTCATCAGCGTGCCGTAGCTTTCGCACTCATACGGGCCGCCGTCCGAGAACATCCGGCAGTCCAGATACTGAAATCTGCCGTCCGGCGTAAAGCCAATCTCGTAATCCGTGTGATAGCCGTGCCGCTTGGTGGTGAGGAGCAGATCCTCCCGGCGCGTCAGCGTGATCTTGACCGGCTTTCCGCACGCGAGCGCGGCCACGGCCGCCGGCGCCTCGAGGAACGCATCGCATTTCTTGCCGAAGCCGCCGCCGAGCGGTGTCACGATGACACGGATGTCCTCCTCGGGCTTGTCCAGAATCTTCGCCAGCATGCTGCGGATTTCGAACGGCGCCTGCGTGCAGGCATAGACGGTCGTTTTTCCGTCCTGCACCATGCCGATGGCGGAGACCGGCTCCATGCAGGCGTGCTCCTGCGGCTCGATCTCCTTGGAAAAGTTTATCTTTACGATGTCCGGTCGCTGCTTTGCCTGCTCCACATCGCCGCTCTTGCGGCCGGTGTGCACGATAAAGCTGTTTTTTCGGTAGCCGTCCGCCATCGTGTAGATGCCGGGCAGCTCCTCATAGTCGATCCTGACCAGCTTCGCGGCCGCTCTCGCGTGCTCCACGGTATCCGCCACGACAAGCGCCAAATGGTCGCCGAGGAAGTTCACCTCGTCCGTGCAGAACACCGGCTGCTCAGGCGTCCACGTGCCCATTTTGTTCATGCCGGGCACATCGGCGGCGGTGACGATGCGGACAACGCCCTCCGCCTGTTCGGCGGCGGCGTAATCCACCGCGTTGATCTTTGCGTGCGGCACCGGCGCCCAGACGAACGCACCGTGCAGCAGGGTGTCCGCACCGATGTCCCCGGCGGTGTAGTCGTCGCAGAATTTGAGCCTGCCGCCGGTCTTGTCCATGCCGTCCACATCCCAGACCGACTTGCCGACCGCGGAGCCGGTGATGGGCGGTACGGTCTGGTTTTCACCGACCACGATGACCGTGCTTTCGTGCGTGCGGAAGCTGTCGATGTCCGGCGTTTCGCCGCGCAGGCGTGCCGCCGCCAGCTTGACCGCCTCGATGATCTTGACATAGCCGGTGCAGCGGCAGTAGTTGTTCTTCAGTCCTTCATAGATCTCCCGCTCGGCCGGCGCGGGATTGTGCAGCAGCAGCGCCTTGGTCGCCATGACCATGCCCGGCGTGCAGAAGCCGCACTGCACCGCGCCGACATCGAGGAACGAGCGCTGAATGGTTTGCAGCATGGCATCATTCGGCGCATTTTCGATGGTCTCTACCGTTTTTCCGTCCACCCGGCGCAGCAGCGTCACACACGAGCGCGTCAGCCTGCCGTCCACAAGGACGCTGCACGCGCCGCAGTGTCCCGTGCCGCAGGCCTCCTTGGTGCCCTTCATGCACCTGACGTTTCGAAGGAACTCGAGCAGCGTGCGGCTTTCGCCGTCCTGCACCTCGACCGATGCGCCGTTGAGCGTAAATCGAATCATTGGCTTTCGCCCTCCCTGCCGTTACCTGATCTTTGCCTTGATACGCATGAACCGTCTGTGGCCGGAGTCCAGTGCCTCATAAAAGTCCTCGCTGTCCTTGGGGTCGTCCTTGGTCAGCTTGGAAACCACATACATCAGCACGAGCGCCACGGCCAGACCGATGGTGCCGTACCACACATAGCCGAGGTCCCACACGAAGAACGTCAGGCAGATGGTGATGGCACCGGCCGAGATGGAAGCGATGGCCGCCTTGCGGGTCGCCCACTTGCAGTAGATGCCGAATACCAGCGCCGGGAACAGCGACTCGACCAGAGAATCCGCGAAGATCATCAGATTGTAGACGTATTCCCAATGCATGAGCGAAACGCCGACCGTCACCGCGCCGAACAGCAGAATGACCACGCGGACGACCGAAGTCTCGGACGCCTTGAATTTGCAGTGGCCGATGCCGACCAGCAGGTCCTTGTAGATGATGGACGACATGACCATCAGCAGCGCGTTCGCGGTGGACAGACCGACCGCCAGTACGCCGATGAGGAACACGATCATCAAAATCTGCGCGAGCAGACCGTGCGTGCCCGCGATGATGTTGCACATATACGGGATGACCAGTTCGGTCTCCGAGCTGGTCAGGTCCGGCATGGCTGCCAGCGCGACCAGACCGATGAGCATCGTGCCGCCCCAGACGATGATCTGGAGGAAGGGCGCGAGGAATGCCATCTGACGCTGGTCCTTCAGGCCCGCGCTGTAATAGCCCGAGCGCACAAAGACCTGCGGCAGCAGCAGCGTGTAGCCGAACGCGCACGCAAGCGGATAGCTGACGCGCGACGGATAGGTGCAGATACCGATCGGACCAGGGTAGGAGAACCAGTCCGGCGTCTGCACGCGGACGGTCTGGAAGGCTTCGAAGATCGAGCCGTTGAACACGACCTTGAGCGTGACGAAAATGATCGCCCACAGCGCCAGAATAAAAAACCAGCCCTGTACGGCATCCGCCAGCGCGGTGGATTTTACGCCGCCGAGCATGACGAATACCGTCATGATAATGCCGCAAATGAGCGTAAACGTCTGCGAGGATACCGAGCCGCCGGTGGCCACCTCAGCTGCACGTCCGCCGGCTACCAGTACCGCCGAGATAAACGGTACGGCGCAGATAATGTAAACAATGTCGATGATAACGGTCAGCGCCTTGGACTGATAGCGGCAGAAGAAGAAGTCTGCCGGCGTGGTGAAGTGCTTCTGCTGGTTGACCAGCCATACCTTGGTCATCGTGAAGTAGCAGATGATCGGGAACATGGAGTAGATGCACATCTCCGAGAAAAAGTATCCCAGTCCGTAGCGGTAATACGCGCCCGGGCCTGCAAAGAACACCCAGACGCTCATGCACGAGGCGATATAGGTCATGACCATGACCGGCCATTTGAAGCGGCCGCCCTGTAAATCGACCCTGCCTGCATCGCGCTTTTCCTTCCATGTCGTATAACGTGCGATAGCGATCAAAAACAGAAAGTATACCGCAAAAACGATCCATACTGTTCTGCCCGAAAGTAAACCCTGTGTTGTCATTTCTCTGTTATCCTTTATCTGTTCCGTTCGGTTTCAGCCGCGGGATGCGTATCCTCCTGCGCCGCTTCTTCCTGTTCCTCGTCCTCGATCAGAGGATATTCCTTTTCGGTCAGCTTGCAGCCGATGTACACGGAGAGCACCGTGCCGATAAAGCTGATCAGGCCGTGCACGATGCAGGCCGTTTCATTGCCGTAGGCCGGAAATCCCGGGAAATTATAAAATACCCAGAAAAAGAACACCGCCGCCAGCCAGCATTTTTCCGTTCTTCCGATTTTCATAGCTTACTTCACCTTTTCATTCCTTCTGCGAGCGCCATTCGCCGAGCAGCGCCTCCGAATCCACGACCAGTCCCAGATGCAGCGAGATCATGCGCAGCGCAGGCTCTTCGAGGTGCTCGGAGCCGCGGGTCAGGTCGCGCGGCACGACGACGCGGAAATCGCGGTTTGCGGCATCGAATGCAGTGTTGATAACGCAGCAGTCGGTCATGCAGCCGGTCAGCACCACGCGGCGGATGCCCAGATTGCGCAGCAGCAGCTCGAGATCGGTGGGGTAGAACGCGCTCAGGCGCTTTTTCGTCGTCACCATGTAATCCTCGTCGTGTACGTCGATGGACATTCTGTTCCAGCGCGTGCCCTCGAGGGCGTGCTCTGCGATGTTGGGGATTTCGCCGACCGTCACCGGAAACACCATGCGCCACGCCGACAGGAACAGTTTTTCATCCGCGCCGTCCCTGCGAAGCGTTGAGCGCACATGGATGACCGGCAGGCCGAGTGCGCGCGCCTCGTCCATAAAATGATTCAGCGGCTCGATGATCTCGCGTCCGCGCAGAGACGGACACGGGCAGTCCGGGTCGGTTGACAGATGGCCGTCGTGCATGTCAATGGTGATGACTGCCGTGTCCTGCCGCGTGAGGAATACCTCCCGCAGCTTGTCCGGGACCTCCTTTTCGATGCTGTCGAAATATGCTTTCATTCGCTTATGCTCCTTCCCTGTCAAGCACCGCCGCTCTTATGATGCGGTGCTGCCGATAGCCGTTTTACAGCTATTATAGCACACGTGTCATGACATGTGCAAACTTTTTAGTCTTGCGCGAAAAAAATCCGAGGCGCATGGCCTCGGATGAAACTGTCGTAAAACGATCGTCTTTCCTCTGTATCTTCTGTTATTTCTTTGCGGCGGCGGCAATATTGCTCAGCGCCTTCGCGACCTGCGCCCGGTTTACATTGCCCGTCGGGTTGAATGCGTTCCTGTTGTCTCCCTGCATAAGGTGGTTCTTGATGCAGAACGAAACCGACGAGATGGCCCAGTTCTGGATGCTGCGGCTGTCGCTGAACTCATAGACCGCCATGCCGTCGCCGGGGACAATTTCGGCAAGGCCGTTCTCCGCGAACAGCTTCATCGTGCGCTGAAGGACGGCTGCGAACTCCTGCCGGGTGATAGCGGCGCCGGGGTTCAGCTTTTTGTCCGAGCCGGTCATGATGCCGTTTTCGTAGCAGAACGCCATCGCGTTGTAGTAATCCTGACCGATTTCAGCGTAATCCGCCATGCCGGAAATGCCGCTCTGGCTCGGCTCGCCGGCGAATTTTGTGCTCAGGCAGCGTGCGGCGCGGCAGATCGCGTCCGCGACCTCCTGACGGGAAACCGTGCGCGACGGCTCGAAAACGGGTGCGCCGTTCTCCGGGTGTCCGACGTCCATCAGGTCATATTCCATCACATAGCGCACCGCCGGGGCGTACCAGTCCTGCGACGCCACATCGGCCGGGAGCATGATCACCGTATCATCCGAAGCGAACGCCGCCGTCGTCATGGACAGCGCGGTCGCGCCGGTCAGAAAAAATGAAAGAACCTTTTTGAAGGTCATCGTGTGTAGCTCCTTTCGAGGGAAATTGGCGAAGATGTATTTTCTTCGGCTATATGATTATACCACAGGTTGTGCTTTTTGTGTATAGTATGGGTGCAATTGTAACGCAGGTGTAACACTTTGCTTCGGGGCGCAAAAAGCCCTGCTTTCCGAGGAAAACAGGGCCTTGCGTATCCTTAAAACAATTAAAAACGAATGATATCGCTTACTCTGCGGTGTACGGCAGAAGAGCGATGTGACGTGCACGCTTGATTGCCTCAGTCAGCTGACGCTGATGAGCAGCGCAGGTACCGGTCATGCGGCGGGGCAGGATCTTGCCGCGCTCGGACATGTACTTCTTCAGCTTGCCGGCATCCTTAAAGTCAACGTGTGCAACCTTATCTACGCAGAAAGCGCAAACCTTGCGACGGCGACGGCCGCGCTGCGGACGCTCTGCACGCTCCGGACGGGGAGTAAATTCCTTCTTGGTTTCTTCCATTGTCACGTAACCTCCTTCAGATTAGAATGGGACATCGCCGTCATCGTCAGCGAGCTCCTGAAAATCCGAATCTCCCGCCGGGAGATCGAACGCCGGAGCAACCTGCGACGCGGCAGGCTCGGGCCGCATCTGCGAACCATTATCATAGCCGCCGGTAAAACCGCCCTGACCGCCTGCGTTGTAGGCGTCGCGGGACTTCTTGGTCTCACCGAAGGAAACCTCATCGCAGTTGACTTCAATCGCGGTGCGGTTGTTGCCGTTCTGATCCTGCCAGCGGCGGGACTGGATACGGCCGACTACGATCGCCATGGAACCCTTGGTGAACCACTGTGCAACGAACTCTGCCTGACGGCCCCATGCGACGCAGTCGATGAAGTCGGTCTGGCGTTCGCCGTTCTGATCCTTGCGACCGCGATCGATCGCGAGAGAGAACGAGCACACAGCCATGTTGGACTGGGTATGACGAAGTTCGGGATCACGGGTCAAACGACCCATCAGAATAGCCTTATTGAGCATTTTCAGTTCACCGCCTTAGTCGTCCAGGCTGACGATGATAGAACGCATAACGCCGTCCGTAATCTTGTAGATACGGTCCAGCTCAGCCGGGAAATCGGGCTTGGACTCAAAACGAACCAGCGTGTAAACGCCCTCCGTCTGATCCTCGATCGGGTACGCCAGACGGCGCTTGCCCCAGTCCTCGACCTCTACGTTCGTGCCGTTTGCCTCGACGAGAGACTTGAACTTGTCCACAACAGCGGTAGCTGCTGCCTCTTCCAGAGACGGGTTGACAATGAAGATCGTCTCGTACTTGCCAGAAATCTTTGCCATATTCTTAGCACCTCCTTTTGGACTTTTGGCCCACACCCTTTGATGTGAGCAAGGATACTATACCATTATAACCAACCGTGGCGAAAAGTCAAGAGAAATTTTCAAAAAAATCTTGACGAATTTTCAAAACCATGCTATACTGAAAAAGCTGTGAACGAGAAGGCCACTTCTCACTATATAGCATGCTTGTGTGGCTCAGTTGGTAGAGCAGCGCATTCGTAATGCGCAGGTCGCCGGTTCGAGTCCGGCCACAAGCTCCAGAGTCCTTCCGAAATTTCGGAGGGACTTTTGCTTTTTTATTCCCGATTTTCCGCTCTTGCAGGGAAAAAGGGGACAGAACCGCATGTCTGTCCCCTGCTCCCGCTACTTTGCTGCCAACGCGGCCGCGGCTGTGTCGAACGCCGGCGACGCTTCCTCTTTTCCGGCAAAGGTGCGCCACAGCCTGTCCACGCGCGCCAGACCGCCGCCGAGCGCGGTATAGAACACGAGCTGCTCCATGCCCACCCGCGCGTTGGTCAGCCGCAGATGCACCATGCACTGCCCGGCGCTGAGCGCGATCGGGTGCGTAAAGCGCAGCTCGTCAAAGCCGCGTATATAGGCCCAGCGGAACAGCTCGCCCTCCGCCAGCTCGTGCACCGTGCCGTGCTCCCCGAGCCGCACCGCCGTGCTGCTCAGCACCACGCCTGCTCCCATGCTCGTCAGGCTGTCGCGCTCCCGCTCGGGCGCGTCGCCGGTATCGAGGACGCAGAGCGCCGCTTCGCCGCCCTGCCGCAGGCGGACACAGCGCCGCGCGACCCGGACGGCCGTCTTTTCCGCGTTTTTCCCGCTGTTTTCACCCGTTCTGTGCCGTTTCTCTGTCAATGTATTCGTAACCGGTTCCTCCGTTTGTCTTGGTTTGCCGCAGGCGGTTCCCCTTCCCCGCGGATGCCTATTGTATCACGGCTGCACCGCGAGCCGTGCCGAAGGCGGCAGAGAGGAAATACATCCTTGTGACGAAAAGATTTCCCGGCGGTTTTTGTTCCGCAAAACACAGAAAAAGTGCTCCCATACGGTTTTTTACGCCGCATGGGAGCACTTTTTATTCTACAAGACCGGAGGCCAGCTCCAGCATGGTCTGCGCGTCCAGACCGGTATCAAAGCCGTACAGAGAATAGCTCATGCCGTCCTTCTGCCAGCTTACCGACTGGAACTGCCTGTCCTCGACCTCGTCCGAGCCCTCGCTGATGGTCAGCTCGCCGCGGCGCTCCAGTTTCTTTTCCTCGTCGCTCGGCTCGTAGTCGGGCGGAACGAAGCGGAAATGCGAGTCCCGGAAGGAAAGCGTCACGCCGTTTACCTCCTGCACCTCGTCCGGCTCCGGGTCGCTGTTCTCTTCCTCGGAGAACACGGTATAGGTCTTGTGCGCGTTGAAATTCAGCGTTACGCCGTCCTTTTCGTACTCCGCGTTCACCTCATCGACCTGCTCGGACTTGCCCGCCGCGCTCTTCGCCGTGGCGGCCACGTCATAGCCGTGCGAAAACGTGAAGTCGCCGATCGTCTCGGGCAGCGTGAGCGCCGCGCCGGCATCCTCCATGTGCTGCTGCGTCTGCTCCATGCTCAGGCGCTGGTCAGACCACGAATGGCTCGTGATGCTGCCGAATGCACCGGCGGCGAACGCGCCGGTCACGGTGATGGCGGCGACGGCCGCAAGCGCGATCAGACGGCGGCCCCAGCGGCGGCGCGGCCTGCTGCTCCCGTTCTTCAGCGCGAAGTCCACACGGGTCTTGAGCTTGTCGGGCGCGTGCAGCTCATCTGCGCACCGGTGCAGCATATTCTTCATTTCCTTGTCAAAAACGGTCTCATTCATGTGATACAGCCTCCCTCGGCTCTGTCTCTCCTGCGGTCAGCGCCTGCCGCAGATGACGGCGGGCGGAAAACAGGCGGCTCTTGACCGTGCCTTCGGTCACGCCGGTCGCCTGTGCGATCTCTTTTACGGAGCGGTCGTCAAAGTAGTAGAGCACGACCGCCACGCGGCGTTTTTCGTCGAGCGTATCGAGGGCGGCGTACAGTCTGCGCTGCTCGTCGGTCCGGAGCACGGCAGAAAGCGCGCTTTCTCCGGTTTCCCCCTCGAAAAACTCGCTGACGGGCGTTTCACGCTTCGCCTTGCGGCAGTATTTCCACGCCGCACGGCTGAGCGTGCGGAGCAGCCACGGCCGGAATTTCGCGCCGTCGCGCAGCGAACCGATCGACTGCGCACAGGCGACAAACGCCTCCTGCGCGAGATCCTCGCCGTCCGTCCGGCTGCCGGTGATGAGGCAGGCGAGCCGGTATGCGTCGTCCTTGTAGCGCTCGTAAAGCGTGTCGAACGCCTGCATATCGCCCTGCTGCATCCGCCGGACGAGTTCACTGTCTGTCATCTTATCCTGTCCTTTCCTTGCAGGTGCGCGGCCTGCTTTCGATGCATCTGTATATAAGAGCCGCGAGGAGGATTTCGGTTCAAAAAAAAATTTCCCGGCTCCGTTTTTTTCGAGAACCGGGAAAGAGTCAGCTTAAAATTCCGCCGTCACCATCAGCTTGGCGAAGGCCGCGCGGGTAATGGTCTGCTGCGGACGGATCGTGCCGTCGTCATAGCCGGAGATCAGACCGCGCTCCATGCACAGCGCGACTGCCGCGCGCCGGGAGGCCGGGATGGCCGCGGCGTCTTTGACGTTTTTCAGCGCTGCTGCCGTTTGCTGTTCTCCGGGGAACGCCGCGCCGCCGCGCACGAGCACGTTCGCAAACACCTGCATCGTGTCCGCGCGGGTCATCGCCGTCTCAGGGTCGCGCGTCGGGTCAAGACCGTCCAGCAGACCGGCGTTCTCTGCGGACGATACCGCACCGGCGTACCAGACCGTGCTGTTCGAGGCGGTGCTCAGGCCCTCGCGCCGCGCGAGCGTCATGCACACCTCGGCCTCCGTGACCGTGTCCTCCGGGCGGAACGCGCCCGAAGCGCCGTTCATCAGGCCGTCAGCCGCCGCCTGCTCGATATAGCCGGATGCCCAGTAGTTCGCCGGAACATCGGAAAACGTCGTTTTCGCCGCCGTGAGCGGACGGGAGTACGGCGTCTGGAGCGCCGCCCAGCACGCGCTCTTATGGTCGACCGCAGCGCCGAGCGCCTCGTAGGTCAGCAGATAGCTCTCCGTGTAGGCGCGGCGCGTCTCGCTCTCGTACTCATTATAGTAATAGGTGATCCCCTTCGTGCTGATGCGCGGAAAGCTGTACAGATACAGCTCATGCTCCGCCGGGAGCAGCTTTTTCACGGTATCGATGTAGTCGCCCGTCAACAGATCGGTCAGGCGGTACTGCCTGCCGGTATTGAGGTCAAAGGCAAGGCTGTTGTTCCAGACCGACGAGCCTGCGCCGCGTCCGCTGACGCAGTTCGCCCACACGACGAGCACGCTGCCCTCGACGGACGCGCCGTAGGTACCCTCGAGCGCCTCGTATTCCGCCGTGACCGAAGGGCCCTTGAGGAAGAACGAGCGGATGTCATCGTTGATGCTCTTCTGCACCTTTGCGTCCGCAAGGCCGCTGATCTCCGGAAAACAAACGTCCCAGCCGTGCTCGGTGCCGTCCGACTGATAGCCCATGAACTTCTCGTAGTGCACGGTTTTGGCCGTGATGCCGCTGCCGAGATCGAACGAGGCCGCCTGCGCCAGCAGCGTCCTGCCGGTCGAAAGATTGATGTATTTCGTGGTCTCATCCTGCGTCACGCGCACGACGTTTTCGCTCAGGAGCGTGGGATTTTCCGCATTTTTCAGGCTCGCAAAATAGCCGCCGTTCTTTTTGAAGAAGATCAGGCTGCCGTCCGCCATGCCGTGCCACGAAAGACCGTAGCGCAGCTCGTTGAAGCCGCCGACATAGCTCATCGTGCGGTAGGCGATGTTGCCGTTCGCGTCCACCGCAGAGGCCGAACCGTCCTCGCTCCGCGCGGCATACAGGCCGTCTCCCATGTAGCTGAGGTAGTAATACGTCGGCGCAGTCAGCAGCTTTCCGTTCGTGCCGATGAGGCCCCAGCGGTTGATCTGGCGCACCATCGCCGCGCCGTTACGGAACTCAGAGATCGTTTTATAGAGAAAATCCGTGAGATATTCGCCCTTCGAGATCGAGTACAGCGCGCTGTTCGTGCCGTTGGTCATGACGACCGTATCGCCGCCGTAGACCGTGTAATATGCCGGGTCCGCACCTGCGTCGAGCGTCGCTTTTGTCGCGCCGGCGGTGTCGATGACGAGATAGGCGCCGCTCAGGCTGCGCACGAGCGCGAGACCGTCCGAGAACGCGCCCGCAGCGGCATATTCCGCCGCGAAGGCCGCCGTGCCGTCCTCCTTCACAAAGGAATACCGGCCGGTCTGCGCGTTTCTGCACAGCAGCAGTCCGTCCTCAAAAAAGCCCTCAGCGCCCGGATAGGAACCGAGCTTCGTGCCGGAGAGCGTGTAGTAGACGCTGTGATCGGCGTAGCGGTAGGCGATCATGCTGTCCGAAAAATCGACCGAGACCGGAGACTCGGTGTAGTCGACGATCAGCTTTCCCTCGCGGTCGATGACTGCGGTCTGCCATTTTTCGTCCTCGACCGCCGCAAGGCCGCAGGGCGCGAATTCTCCTGCGCTGGCGTAGGCGAAGGGCAGCACGGTACGCCCTTCCTCATCGAGATAACCCGAACGGGTCACGCCGTCGATGTCCGTGCGGCTCGCCGGGAAGATGTTTCCCACGGCTCCGGCCGCCGTCATCACGGCGAACACCGCAAAAACGGTGCACAAAAGTTTTTTCATCATAGCAGTTTTCCATCCTTGGAGCAGTATTATTCACAGCGCCGCGCGGCGCTGCTCACGTATCAGACCGGGGACAGATATCCCCAGTTAAAATTATACCCTCCTGCTCCGCCGGAGACAAGCAAACCGGACCAAGTGTAACAAACATGACATAAGCAAGCCAAATATTACAGTTATGTTACCGTATCAGAAAAACAAAAAAGGCCGGGAACAGGTCCCCGGCCTACGGCACTCGCGCGACAGCGCGCATAAAATAGCAATCACTCCGTGATTGCATGAAAACCGGGGGCGTGTACCTCGGTTTTCATACTTCTGGAGGGAGAAAGTTTCCGTATGGGAACTTTCGGACGACTCGTGTTCTGCGAAGTCAGAACACATCTTGTCGGCGAAACGTCAGTTTCGCGACAGGCTCTTCACTCTTCGTCCAGCACCTCATGCAGCGCCCTTTGCAGCTTTTCGCTCGTCTCGACGAGAGCAAGCTGCTCTGCATCCTGCATCCGCCCGAAGGCGGCGCGCTCGAACGCACAGATTTTATCGCTGAGCGGCTGTGCGCAGGCGCGGCCTGCTTCGGTGAGGCGGACATAGCGGCGGCGGTGGTCGGCGCTCGACACCTCGCGCACCGCGTATCCCTTTCGCTCCAGACCGCTGACCATGCTCGCGACCGTCTGCTTGGGCAGGCCGAGCCGCGCACCGATTTCGCTCTGCGTCATGGGCGCTTCGGCGCAGTACAGCGTGTCGAGCAGATACAGCACGTTGGAGGTCACGCCGCACCTCGCCGCGATGCGGTCGTAGGCCGCGTTGATGCCTGCCCACGTTTCGTAGTACCGCGACAGCAGGCGGTGAATATCGGTGTTTTTCATGGTGTTTTTCTCCTTTTTCACGCGCTGTATTTGTCAACCAGAAGCCGCGCCATGTCCATCGCCCTTTCGTTCCGCTCAAGCCGCAGCGACAGGTAGGGCGACGAGCCTGCATTGAGCAGCAGGCGTCCCTTGAACGCGCTGTCGCCGCACAGAGCGGACAGCCGCGCGAAGTCGGTTTCCGCAAAGGTCAGCAGCAGACGGCCGTCCTGCTGTTTGATTTCCATTGCTCCGCAACTGGTCAGCTTCTTAACCCATTTATTATGTGGCATAAATAGATGAACACGCCCATTAAAGGTTCTTGCCTTCTGTCCGTTGCTTATCTTTTTGTATTCATTGCTTCTGGAAACAGCGAGCATAAAATAATCAAAAAGATTCCCAAGCCTAGTGCGATCTTTAAGACCATTCCCGTAATCTGCCGGATTGGCTCCATTCGTTTTGCATAATCTTTTTTGTGCAATATATTCATTTTTTTACATAAAAAGTATCGATTATGATACAATAATGACATAAAATAAGATATAATATAAAATATATCATAAAAAGGAGTGTAAAAAATGAAAAAAACATGGAAAAAATGGGTTGCACTAGGAATGACTTTTGGTATGATGGCGGGTATTGCTGGTTGTGGCAGCAGTAAAAATGCTAGTTCAGAAAGTACAACGGAAGCTGTGAAAAATCAGGAGGCAGCTGCTC
>ERZ773229.2024-NODE-2024-length-12642-cov-2.954795_pt1 | contig 12642 bp, 4 predicted proteins | sample MGYA00580992_ERZ773229 | MGnify/ENA primary metagenome ERZ773229 (study PRJEB29015, sample SAMEA2737795) | human gut metagenome | biome: human gut; feature: human-associated habitat; material: faeces | place: China | collected 2012 ... | reverse complement strand
GAGTGAATGACACAAATATCAATTATCCATTGGTGCAGACGGACAATGATGATACTTATATGAATACAGATGCGGAAGGAAACTATTCCTTAAGCGGAGCAATCTTTTTACATTGTGCAAATAAGCCGGATTTTTCGGATTTTGATAATATTATATATGGCCACCATATGGAAAAACACATGATGTTTGGAGATATCGGTGAATTTACAAAAGAACAGTATTTCAACGAACATCCATATGGAAATCTGTTCTTTGACGGAAAAGATCATGGAATCGAATTCTATGCATTGATGCAGGTAGATGCCTATAATGAAACGATTTTCAATGTGTGTCTGGACACACCAGAAGCGAAACAGGAGTATCTGCAGGAAATCGAGAACAATGTTTTATATAAAAGAGATATGAATATAACGGAAGATGATCATCTGGTTTTGCTGACCACCTGTACATCGGATATGACAAATGGAAGAAATATCCTGGTGGGACGCTTAACAGATCAGATATATCCGGAAAAAGAAAAAGCCAAAAACGTAGGTACAGGAATTGATGAACTGAAAAATGCAGTAGGAAAAGTGCCAGTTATTGTATGGTTTATCCTGATTGTCCTTGTACTGATTCTGATAGCAAGACAGATAGAAAAGAAAAGAAACAAGAAGAAAGAAGGAGAGGGAGAAGTATGAGAACAACACGTTTGACAAAAATAGCCATGGTTATATTCCTGTCCATGATATTCTTTCTGGGTGTTCAAAAACCAGTACTGGCAGCTGGCAAAAACACAACAGTGAAAATACCAGTGGAACAGATATTTGAAGCGAACAATTCTGTAGATGCTGACAAAACAGGCTCTTATGTTTTAATAGCAGATCAGATACAAAATCCAATGCCGGAGGGAAGCAATGGAAGAACATTTACCTGGAATATGAGTGGCAATTCTTCTACAGAGCTGATTATGAATGTCGGACAGGCAGGAGAATATCATTACAAGCTGTACCAGGCAACAGAGAATAAAGAAAATTATACATATGATTCAAAAACCTATGATGTAACGATTGAAGGATTCTTTGATTCCAATAATGAACTGATGGCGGTAACAGTGGTCAAAAATGAAAATGGAGATAAAGTATCGAAGGTTTCATTTAAAAACTCATATACCGGTCAAACTGGTAAAAATCAAAACCCGGTTCCATCTTCCCCAAGATCAAAGGATATTATTCATAATGGTTCGCCGGTAAAGACAGGCGATGATAGTCCGGTTGCAGGCTATTTGTTCTTATTCTTTGGCTCAGTTATCTGCCTTTGCGGATTACTCATGGAGAAGCAGAAGAACAGGAAGGAAGATGCGAAAAATGAGGCATAAGAAATGGAAAACATATTTGAAAATAGCATGTTCCTGGCTTCTAATCTTTTCTATTTGTTTTATGAATCTGGAAACCGTAAGTGCATCAGAAGAGGAGACAGAAGTAGTCACAGAGCAGGAAGCAACGCAAGATACAGAAGCATTTACAAGTGAGACAGATGCACAACAGACAGAAACCGAGCAAACTTCGGAGCAATTTACATCAGAAACAGAAACTGAGACATCGGCAGAAACTGAGGAACAGATTCCGGATAGCATAGAAGTGGAGAAGCTGGAGAAAGAAATACAGGAAGCAACTTCAAATGGTCAGGTACCGACCACAAAATTGGTGGAATATGTAGATGAATCCGGCAATGCGATTGAAGGAGCACCAGAGACCATTGAGCTTGGAAAAATATCAGATCATTCAGAGTTAAATATTTCTGACAAAGATTATGAATTTAAGAGTGCAAAAGTAAATGATGCAGACTGTTCCTTTATAGGAGTATATAAAGATACGGTTTATTGGAGTTCCGATAATATCAATGCCAATAAGTTTGCAGATGGACAAAAACTGACTATGACTTATGCATTGAAAGAAAAGGAAAAAGAGTCAGAAATATCGAAGACAGAAGACCTGGAGCAAGAAAAAGATACTACAGAAACTAAAGAATCTGAAACAGAAATATCAGAGAAGTCTTCAGAGCAGATTATTGACAATGAAAAATCTACAGAACAGGCAAGTGATGAGCAGCTTCCAGATACGATATCTGTACAGAGTTTGAATATCGCAATGCAGAGAAGTGTTACGAATGGTAATGAACAGACGACTAATCGTGTGGAATATGTTGATGCGAACGGAAAAGCAATTGACGGTGCTCCGACTACGATTGAGCTTGGAAATATCGAAGACCACAAAGAACTTACGATTAGTGGTTCCGGGAAAAACTATGAATTCAAGAGTGCAAGAGTAAATGGGAAAGATTGTGTCTATATCGGAAAATATAATGACACTGTATATTACAGCACTGATGGCGTGATTGCCATCAAATTGGATGATGGTCAGAAACTTACAATGACTTATCAGGAATATTACAATATTAAAGTCAATGAAGAAATCCCGGAAGGTGGAGTTGCTGGTACGATTACGACAAAAGCAGGAACGGTAAAGGTAAATACTGCTGAAACGATACGTGTAAATGCTGGAGAAACGTGGAAGTTCACCGTGAAACCAGGAACAGCTAATAAAGTCAGATATAAAATTGGAAGCGTTACAGCAGCAGATGCGTCTACAAGTATTAAACGAGTATCTGGAGATGAATATGAAGCTTATTATGAAGCAAATTTTCAGAAAGACGATACAGTAACGGTTGCATATGATAAAACGGGTGTATATCGTGTAACGATTAACACCGAAGACAATAATGGATTTGAATATATCAATATTGAGCATAGTAAAGAGAATGGATGGGACTATTTACCAGAACAACATAAACTTGTATGGACATATACGGAAGATCAAGTGAAGTACGATGGATCTATTGATGTTCCAAAATTTCATATAAAAAGAGGATATAGATTGGTTCATATGGCATTAAATGGAGAAACAGTAGCAGCTGCAAGTAGTAACAAGGAGGTTCCAGATGGAGTTGGACCGGATAATGGCGTGAAAGGCCATGCTGGTGAACTTATTGTGAATGCCGAAATAACCAAACAGTATAAGAAAAACGATAATGAAAAAGATTGTGGGTTCGAATACAGTTTCAATGTGCAATGTAAAGACGGAGGAGGGAGAGATTTTAATTTTAATTTAGCTCCGTATCAAACAGGGCAGCAGGTTTTAACCGTACGTTTAAAAACAGACAACCGTCGAAGTGGTGAAGGTATCGATGTTGTCATGTGGGATCCTGATCAGAATAAGCTGGTTCCAATGAAAGATAATGATACGGTAAATATGGATCCTGTGGGAGATGCAGCAGCAGTATCTTTAAATAAAAGACAAGTGAGAATCTTTTTTGCAAAGCCAAAACCAGGATATCGATTTGCAGGAGTTGGTGTAGACAGTGCACAGCCGTCAGGTGGAGTTCATACTGATGGCGGAAAATCTAGATCTGTTGTAGATGATCTAAATAATATGAATGCTACTTCTCTTGGAAAAAAAGGAGAATTTCAAGTTTATGATAAAATTTGGGAAGCAGCTAAAGAAGCAGCCAGTAGTGCAGGGTATAAAAAATTTTTGGCATTTGCAGGAGAGAAGACAACACTTAATACCGATTGGGAATTGTATGCGGGATACTTCATGTCTGAGAGGGAAAGTATCTATGTACATTACAATTCTGGTGCCGGCGAAGGTGTGCTTCCGGCAGATGCAGTTGTGAAAAATATTCCGTATAATGAGGAACTTGATACTGTAAAGAACAAACCAATGCAGTCTTATGGAGAAAATCCAAACACCCATGAGGGGACAAGAGGTATGGGAAGCACCTTTCGAATAGGGGAGGAATGGCCAGAACCAACCTGTGAGGGATATGAATTCCTTGGCTGGAAGCTACGTCTGAAACCATTTTATGGACCTTCACAATATAGTGATAAGTTATATCAGCATAATGAAGTCTTTAACATTTCTGAAGAGAATTATGAATTTGCCGCAAACCGTGACCTTCCAGTGTCTATATGGGATAATGAGGTGGGATATCAGATTGTAGCCCAGTGGAAGAAAATTGATACGAAAAAGGTAGAAGTGAAGCATTGGCTTAAGGTACCGGATGGTACAAAAAAATTGGGAAAGACAACAGCAGGAACCATTTCCTTTGCAACAGAAAATGAGAGTGTTAAAGCGTACGCAAAACCAGAAGCAAACGGAACATTTCCAGGTTATGTTTTTGATACAGAAGATCCTCGGAACAAAAAATTAGAAAAAGAAGTAAAAAATGATTCGTCTTCTGATACAATTACACTTAATCTGTATTATAAACCAACTGTTTTAACGGTAAGCAAAACCGTAACCGGATACAATATGGAACCGAATAGATCGTATGAGTTTACAATAAAAGCCGTTCCACCATCAGGAACTGATGCAAGTACCGCTACTATAACGGATGGTCAGATTTTCATAAGAAAAGGAACTGATGATAAAGTACAGAATCTCACCTTTACAAATAATCGGGCTACGTTTACCCTGGCAAAAGATGAATCCGTAGACATTAGTTGTCTGCCAACAGGATGGACATATACAGTTACGGAAACTAATCCTGGAAAGAATTACAAGACAAGCTATATATTGAATGGTAGTGATGCAATTGATGGAACAGCAGCAGAAATCATAACTTCCACAACAGGAAATGATGAGGTTACGTTTACAAATGCATCTACAGTGGCACCTCCGGAAACAGGAAGAACCATTCATGATAGCGAATGGATTTTATTGCTGATTGTTATATTGGTTATAAGTGCAGGTGGCATGACATTTCTTAGAAAAATGAAAAAGCATTATTAGACAAATAGGAAGAATTATGCTTGAAATGTGTGAGTGAAAAGTATGATTCTTCCTTTTTCAATCAATGAGTTTATGTACGGGACAAAGAAAAAAGAGAGAGGTGAGCACTTATGCAGCTTACAAATACAACGGATTATGCAATCAGGATTGTCTGTTATTTGGCAATAAAAAAGCGCAGGGTTACAACGGCAAAATTAGCTTCTGAATTAAAGATTCCGGAGAGCTATATTCCAAAAATCACAAAGCAGTTAAAAAAAGAGAAGATTATTTCAGCTTCTGAAGGTACCAGTGGAGGATATGCCCTTGCCAAAAATCCAGAAAAAATTTCTTTATTTGATGTCATATCATGTATGGAATCAACAATGGCAATCAGTCGCTGTCTTGAAAAGGATGGATTTTGCTCCAGAAACTATACGGATTGCTGTAAAGTACATCAAGTCTTATTGGACTTACAGAACACTTACAATAACCGATTAGAAAATGTGAAAATCTCTGATATTATCAGACCTGGGAAAGATGAATATTTTGGGCGATTTTATATCATTCTGAAAGTTAATTTAGCGGAAAACAGTTATGAATGTATCTATTCTCATAACAGGGGGATTTATGATGATGTAAAAAATGCAGGAACATATGATGATTTTCTGAAAGTATATTGTGAAAAATATGTATGTGAAAAAGATTGTGAAAAACTGCAGGAATTTTTGAAAAGCGATTCGTTGACAGAGCATTTGAAAAAGGGCTGTTCAGAAGAAGATATCGTTTATCAAAGAAGAAGCGAGAAAAACTCAGAGACTTATGTTTGGATGGAAGTAAAAAGATTTGTGGATGAAAATGAGAAAACTGCTGTTATTACATTCCATAATGCAAAAGTTATTCCTAACACAATTGTAAATATGGAACGGGAATTAAGACAAAAAGCACAGGATGAGACAAAACAGTATTGGAAAATGGTTTCGCTTCTGGCTGCAGTGTTGAATCACAATAATCTTATAGAAACAGAACATCAGGATGATATCTGTTTTTATACAAAACAATTGTATCTTCAACTACAGAAAAACTATCCGGAGTATGGGATTACAGAGGAAGAAATAGAAAATGTCTCTCATCTGTCTCCAATTCATGATATTGGAAAAATCCGTGTGCCGATAGAGATATTGAACAAAAACGGTAAATTAACAGCTGATGAGATGGGAATTGTAAAGCAGCATCCTCTTACAGGGGCAGAGATGACATTGCGGTTTCCACGAGGAGCTACGACAGAAAAACTTAATAAGTATAGCTATGAAATATGCAGATATCACCATGAAAGATATGATGGTTCTGGTTACCCGGATGGACTAAAAGGTGATGAAATACCACTTTGTGCTCAGGTAGTAGGCCTTGTGGATGCTTATGATGCATTGGTCAGTGTACGCCCCTATAAAAGAAAATTAAAGCATGAAGAAGCCATAAGAATGATTGCCAACGGTGAATGTGGTGTATTTTCAAAAAAACTATTGCAGTGCTTTATAGCAGCGGCAATGCAGAAGGAATGGATAAAAAAGGCAGATAGTTGAGAAAAGGAAAATATGTTTTTAGGAGGAATTTGTGTGAAGAGGAAAAAGAGATGGCTAAGATGGATAGCCTGGACACTTTTATTGGTTTTGTGCATGAATAGCGCAGGAACGACAGTTTTGGCAGTTTCAGTGGAAGAAGAGAATATTCCAAATATAAATAGTACTCAAGAGGGTGAAATGCGCACAGAAGATTTTATTCCGGAGGAAAGTACATCATTGTCGGAAGAGACGTCGAAAGAAGAAAATACTTCGCCATCAGAAGAGACTCCTGGAGAGAAAATCACCCCGCCATTAGAAGAGATTCCGGAGGAAGAAATTACTCCATCCCAGGGAGAGCTTTCAGAAGAAGAAAAAGCCTTCGAGGAGCAGATTGCACAAGAGGAATCACCGAAACTTCAGGAGATTTCCGAAGGATTTGATATTGATTTCTATGTCATTATTGATGGAAACAAGGTAAAGCTTCAGCATAATGACATTACCGGCATTGCAACATGGAAAGACGGAAGAACTACCTATCATGGTGTTTCCATTGAGGACCTGCTCCGGATATATGGAGAATTTGGATTTGTGAAAAACAGCGAGAGTCAGAATCCGGATGCGATAAAAAAGTTTGTATCTGCATACCGGGGAAAAAGCGGGATAGAATACGGAAAAGTTTATACAGACACAGAATCCGGAAAGACATATGTTTCTTACAATTATGGACAGAATAAACAAGGGGAAGCGATAGATGTTTACTACCTTCCAAATGGAAAAGGCGTTGCATTAAATTTAAAAGATTCTGTAAAAAAGGACAACTCGTTTTATTCCGTAGAGGTAAAGGGAGAAGGGCAGGATCGGATTCGTTATGCATTAACAGGAACTGTAGTGGAAGAAGCTGTGGCTGATTTTAATCCCCAATTGTCGGACCAGACAGACCAGATCGAATGGACCTGTATGGGAACAGATGATAAGGTGATAGATGGTATACGGGAATCAGGGAACCAGACGAGGTTCACAATCGGAAAGATCACACAGTCTTATGTGATCCAGAGAGCGGATCAGACAGCCTTTGACATTCAGTTTTATATATATGCAGACAATGAGGTTCGAAAGCTGCCGGCTGATTCTCTGAAAAAGGTGTATAAATGGAACCGTCAGGGCAGATGCTATTTATCTGTCAGTGATCTTGCTGAGATTTATAGAGAGTTCGGCTTGAATGCAGAGGAAACACAGTCCGGAAATTATTTTCCATATACAGTCCGTGGTGAGAAGACATTAGCACAGGCGACAGTGGTAACTTATAAAGGACAGCAATATGTATCTTATAACCTGGACAAGCAGGAAGCAACTGTACCAACAGACGTTTATTATATGCCAAAAGGAGCATCTGATGGCGAAAAAATTCCGGATAATAATTCAGACCAGATGAAGCAGAATAAGAACAGTTTCTATTCGGTTACAGTGATCAATCCGGATGGAAATCGAACTGTGAGTTACTATAAGAAAGATTCTGCGGTCACAATTTCCGTTGATCCAGGAGATACGAAGGAAAGCGACTGGCTTTGTGCCAGTGAGGATGAAAATAAAACAATCCATCCGGTAAAACAGGGCGATAAACTAACCTTTTCTATTGGGAAGATAGAGCAACCATATACGGTTGCATGCAACACTTTTGCACCAGCAACCTTGAATATTAAATTCTATACTTTTGTAAATAATGAGAGATATAATGTTCTAAACGAAGAAATTCCTGTTATAAAAGATACTACAACAAAGCCGGGAACAGTTTATTATTATATTTCTAATGATGAGTTAAAAAAGCATTTTGAAAAATTTCATTACGATGGTTCTATTCAAAATGGAGCAAAAGAGCGTTTTTATTATTCCAAGAGAGATTACGATACAATCCATAATGCAGGGAAATACACGATAGAAGGTCATGAATGTATTTATATAGGAAAGTCCGGAGAGCCGATGGATGTGTATTACCTGCCAGACGGACAGAATATTGCCACCATGAGTGCAAAGACCTTACTCGAACACGACGATGATAGATATAACGGTTTTTACAGTGTGACAGTACAGGATGACGATGGACAGGTTTACAGCCAAACAGCTTTGCGTGATCTTCCGGCAATTGATTTTGTTGCAAGAAAGTCAACACTTACAAGAACAGTTAGTACAAACCCGCGTGTAGAAGAACAAACGCAGGATATAAACTGGGAATGCAGAGAGGAAGATGGTACTCTTTCAGCAGTTACATGGAGTAAAAATGAAGCAAAGCATACCATGAGCTTTACTATTAAGCCAGATGATGCAGTACGTCCATATGTGATTGTTCCTGATAATACAGAAAAACCGGCAGCAATAAAAGAAGCAAATATCAGTTTTTATGTATTTATCGATGGACATTATAAGCTGATAAAGAACCTCAATGCTGAGCAGCATTACATAATCAAAGCAAACAGTGGCCGAGCCAGTCGTTATTATTTGCGAGCTAAACCAGATGATACGATTTCTAAAATTTACAGTGAGTTTGGTTTCACTCCGAGCAAGCTGGAGCCCGGCGCAGATCAGAAAGAGAAGATTCTGTTTGGTTATGCGACAGACAGCCGTGTGTTTGTACAGCACCCTTATAAGGACAACGATGGTACATGGTATATTCCTGTCCTGAAAAACGGGAAAGATGTATCTGTCTATTATTTCTCACAGCCAAACCCACTGAATCCAGACAGAATCGAAAATTATTTTGATCGTTTGACAGGACTTTCTTCTCAGGTTGGGCTGGCAGGAAGACATTTCAGTGTAGAGGGAAGTTTTCATCTGATTGAAGTGTTGGATCCACTGAACCTGACCAAAAGAGAGGCGATTAAGAGACAGTATGTAGGCCATGGGGAAGCATATACTGTGGAAGTACCAAAGAGGGCAAGTTTAGAAGGTGAGTATTATGGCAAGGAGATTGTCTGGAGTTGTACATCTAATGACAGGGACGAAAATGAGGTTCTTCCGGAACCGTCCGGAGATGATAAGGTAAAATTTGAAATTCCGAATGTTAACTCATCTTATGAGGTGATCGCAGACAAACCGCTGGAGTCTGGGGCAGTCAGGGTTATCTATAATACAACTCGTTATATGAAGAAACTTCCTAAGGAAGCTAAGTTGACCCCTCAGGTTGAGAATAAGACAAGACATACAGATGATTATGAGAATGAAATAGAAGCTGGAAAACATAACGTTAAGTCACCATATCCTCTGGTTTATGATCATGAAGATAATGACAGCAAAGAGTTGGAACAGTATGAATTCGATCATTGGGATTACAGAAACAAAGACGGAAAGTGGCAGGAATGCGGTGCAGGGGATTCTATTTCTGATCTTATAAATAATAATGCAAGACAGCCAATCACCCTCTATGCAGCGTGGCGTAAGGTGAGTAACCAAAATCGAAAACAGGTACAGTTTTATATCTGTAAGTCAGCGATGCCGGAAGATGGTTCGGTAGCATTACCAACCACGAATGTAGACGATTATACAAGTGCGGTTGCCGTGGCAAACTGTAATGTGAAGGCAAGTATATTGCATGATGTTCCAGTTCTTGGAAATAAGAATCCATCTACGTGGGAACAGTATGCGGATGGAAATAAGAGAGTGCAAGAACTTTTGCAGGGAACTAAACCAGATGAGGGATATATTGGAAATGGAGACTATATCTACAAGATAGATAGAATTCCTTCCGATGAAGAGGTATTCCAGACAATTCGTGAAAGCGGACGTATGATTCGTATCGGAGACAGGGAGATTCCGCCATCGAAATTAGATACCGAATTCTTCACCATTTATTGGTATTCTTTCAAAAGTGAAATGTCCGATGGGTGGCATATTGACGGACGTATTGTAGCAAAAAATGGTTACCTGACAGTAAAGAAAGATTTTGTCGGAATGCCGGAAGCAATAGAGGAAGTCAAGAAAGATTATTATATCCAGGTAGATATGGATGAAAAGCTTTTAGATGGAAAACCTCAGCCACCTGCATTTCATGAGCATATGAAACTTGTGCTTCCTTCAGAAGATAGCCAGAAACCGGATGCAGAAGCTCCGCAAGCGGAGGATGCTCCAATAGAAGTTGTAGGTACATGGACAGATGATACACATACAAGCTGTACGTGGATCGTTAAGGCGGACTCATTCTGGAAATACACATTAAAAGAGTACAACTATAAGCCAAAAGATGCGAATGTGAAATTTTCAGGTTGGTACAATGTTCGCAATTCTCATGAACAAGGAGATAATGTAAATTCATGGGAAGCATATCCAGAAAGTGGAATTCAATTCACAGGACGTGGAATTGGACGCGGTGGTGAGACTCTTACTATTGAATTGGAGAACCGTTATCAGAAAGAGGGAATACTCACACTGAACAAATTTGATGAGTCTACCGGACAGGGAATGGAGAAGATCAATTTTGCTGTCAGTAAGAACGGTGTTGAGGAGGAAACGGTAACAACTGATAAATACGGAATCGCACAACTTCACATTCCGTTACAAGATGAAAACAAACAGAACAGAACAGCAACTGAGACGTATTTGTTGCGAGAGACAAACTTACCGACGGGATATGTAGACACAGGAGATATACAGATCACAGTTGAGATTGCCAATGGAGCATTCAAAATCACTGATGCAAAACTGGTGGATAGGGAGGCTAACGAAAATCAGGAGGCTGTTAAGGCACCAGTTGATGGTAAGATAGACGGAAAATCTGTTCTGCTTCAGCGAGGAGATACCAGCCTTAATATCCGAAATTTTGCTAAAACAGGCACTCTGCATATCAAAAAGACATGGGAAAATCCAAATGATGCACTGACGGAAAAACAGGTGAAAATCAGATTGTATCAGAATGGAATTTCTACAGGACAGGAATTCCTGCTGAATGAAGAGAACGGATGGGAACACACAGTCGACAATGTTCCACTATTCCAGGACAGAAATCCGGTGGAATATAAGGTGGAAGAAATCGAGATAGGAAAGACACATTATTCTTTGGAATACGGGGATGGTTTCCTATATTATGAAGTTATTTATCCAGAGATTCAGTATTTCGATTCAAATGGACAACAAATATTCCCGAAGGATGGGAATGAGTTCAAGGATGTTTCCAAGATGGAACTGGAAGTGCAGAATCTGCATTTCAATCTTGCTGAACGAAGTTTCTTAAAGACGGATGATCTTCCAAGAAACCGACTTGCTGGTGCAGGTTTTCTGTTCTACAAAGTACCGTATGATGATGTTACGAAAGAATATGCGGATGATACAGGATATACAGTAGATTATGACAATACACAGAGCAAGGACGATATCGTTCTGAAAAAGGATGGAAAAACGTGTACGACGTATCGTTCCTTAGAAACAGATGAAAATGGAATGCTTCAATTACCGGAGGACTTTGAGAACGGACGATACTGGATGGTAGAATCTGTTACTCCAAACAAAAAGGACAAAGCAGATAAAACCAAAACACAGTATCAGGATAACTTTAATTTATATATGGTCGATGTAGAATCCGATATTTTATTCCTATATGAGAAATCACCGATGACAAATACCTGGAGAGCTGTTTCGGACAGACATATCGTCAATCATCCGCAAAAAGGCGGGGTGACGGTTGAGATTACAAAGGAAGTCACTGGTCCACTTGGAAACCGCAAGAAGCCATTTGATATGGAAATTCTCTATTGGGAAGATGGTCAAAAGCTGCGTAGCAAGACAATTAGAACTTCTTTGAAACATGGAGATAAAGTTACATTAAAAAATGTAGATATATCTTCGGATATCATAATAACAGAAACTGTTGATACATCAAAATACGCTGTTTCGATTTCTAAAAAAGAAGAGAATGATAAGTATTCAAATCCAGTGCAGGCAACATCGAATGGAAATACAGCTGTCATGAAACAGCGGATTGAGGCTGCACGAGGAGACGTGATTGAGTTAAAAATCACAAACGAAAACACACAATTAATACCGGAAACAGGGGTTCGTCTGAGAACAAGCAGGCATGTATGGTTACTATTTGCCATAAGTATTATCATGATTCTGTTTTTCAGAAGAAGACGGAAAATAAGATAAACACTGCTATGGAACAAAACTTGCAAAAATACATCAGACATTTTACATGTTTGTTGCATTGGAATAAAAAAAATAAACCACTATAATAATGGTATGCTCCCCGTCAAGAGGACAATAAAAAATAATAAATTTTTGTATCGTCA
>ERZ773229.1989-NODE-1989-length-12848-cov-4.494020_pt1 | contig 12848 bp, 8 predicted proteins | sample MGYA00580992_ERZ773229 | MGnify/ENA primary metagenome ERZ773229 (study PRJEB29015, sample SAMEA2737795) | human gut metagenome | biome: human gut; feature: human-associated habitat; material: faeces | place: China | collected 2012 ... | reverse complement strand
TCGTGGCCTCGGCGTGCATGTCCACGAGGACGATCTTCGCCTGCGTCTGGTCGAGAATGTCGTCCACGACGAGGAAGGGATTATCCGTGTTCGCATCGAGCGTGAAGCGTCCCATGAGGTTGATGACGCAGATCGGACCGCCGCGCACAGAGTATTCGCCCCAGCCGCGGCCCGGGCACTGCGGCGCGAAGTTTGCCGGGCGCAGGATGCGCTTTTTCTGCTCGAGATACGGCTGCAGCTCATAGCGCGTCCACGTGTGGTTGCCGAGCGTGATGACGTCCGCACCGGCGGCGAAGATCGCATCCGCCTGCTTGGGCGTGACGCCGACGACATTGGCGTTTTCACCGTTGACGACCGTGAAATCGATGTGCTCCTGCTCCTTGAAGGCACGCAGGTGCTCGCTCAAAAATGCAAGGCCGGGCGCGCCCACAACGTCGCCCACGGCCAGAATACGCAGAATCATACCTGTCCCTCCCATTCGATCGGAAGAAAATTTGAAAGCTATAATAAAAGTAGTATACCACCGACGGCAGGCGAGAAGCAATCCAGAAACTGCATTTGCGTGCCGCGCATGGCTTTTCGCGCCGCGCGCATACTATCCGCGCAGCAGCCTTGCTGCGAAGGGAGGCAAAAGCATAAGCAGAGACAGCAAAATGTGCGCCGCGCAGTTTGCCAAGGGCATGGGCATCGGGCTGGGTGTCGGCATGGCGGTCGGCGCGGCGGCGGGCCTGATGATGCAGCCGCAGAAAAAGCGCGCCAACGGCATCGTGGCCGACGCCGTGCGCACGGTCAGCGATGTGACGGACACGATCCGCGACACGATGGGCTGGCAAAAACGCGAAGAAGAAAATATTTTTGAAAAGGGCTTGCAATTCCGGCAGAGCTATGCTATTATACTTAGGCGCGTTAGGAGCGCACTAAGCGCCGTTAGCTCAGCTGGATAGAGCGTCTGGCTACGGACCAGAAGGCCGGGGGTTCGAATCCCTCACGGCGTGCCAAACAGCCCCGAAATCTTCGGATTTCGGGGCTGTTTTTGCATTTTGGGGAACTTCTCGCGGGGCGTTGATTTGCGCTGACCCATACCGTGACCCATACGGGAACGGGGAGAGGAAAGGGTCAGAGAGCAGCGGAGAGAAAGGAACCTACCTTTTCTATGACTCAAAATTTTATATTTCGGTGTTGAGATAATTGTGTGGGAACGGTTGATATGTCCTGCATCCCATGGCACCAGGGGATGTATGATTTTTCGGTTTTATCGTATTTGGAATACGGATTTAAATGCGATTGAGTAATTGAGTATATATTCTCATCGTCAATCGGGCTAAGTAGTTTATAAATCCAAAACATAAATTTTCCGGAGTTCATTCAATATTGTTATTTGACTAACAATATTTTATTGAACATAATAAAGAAAACGGTGCCTTATTGAGCATAATAAAGAAAACGGTGCCCAGATGAAACATGAAATGGGGGACAATTTATGGATATTGTTGCTCTGGAATCATTTGTAACGGTGTACAACTACAAAAACTTCACAAAAGCCGCAGACAAGCTCTATATCTCCCAGCCTGCGCTTAGCCGTCGTATGAAAGCATTGGAGGAAGAATTGGGAATCACCCTGTTCAAACGGCGGGGGACAAGTATCGAAGGGATCACCGAGGGCGGAAAATTCTTTTACAAAGAAGCTGTGAAGCTTCTAAAGCAAGCGGATGAGCTGCGATTGAAAATCAACCGGTTCCGGGAAGGTGTCTCTGGAACGTTGCGGATTGCGGTATCACCGGATTTTTCCCTTTCCGTGGTACTGAAAGCGATCCAAAAGATGAGTATAGAATGGCCCTATATCGAGATTATTCCCGAATGTTATACGGACACAAAAAATCTGGACTTACTGCGATTTCTGACCGAGCGATCGGTGGATATAGCGATTACATCCCGGGCCGAGGTGGAGGATGTCCCAGGAGTCAACTTTGAAGTCATCAAGGAGAATATCTCATCGGTTTTGATCTGCCGTGGGCATAAACTATATGGCAGGAACAGACTCACTCTGGCGGATCTGCATGATGAACCGAATTGTGCACTGTATAACGCAAACTCATTGACAAAGGCGAAGATCATTCAGTGGATGAATTCCATGGACGTAAGGGTGGGACCCACCGTGTATTGCCGGTCGTATCAGGAAATCATGCTGTATCTCAGTACTGGGAAATACTACTGTCTGCCTGGAGTGCTGACGAATGAATTACTGCAAAGCTATAGCGATGATTTTCATAATATTCCGCTGGTCGAAGGACAGGTGCCCATTGGCGATCAGGTATTTGCGTATATCGAGAAAACAGAGACCGTTGAAAAATTCTTGAAATGCATCAAGGACAGCATCGACGTTTGAGAAATAGCTGTCCTCTTATTATCAGAAAAGTTTTTTAAAACTGCCCGCGCTTCGTTGCGACGGGCAGTTTTTATTTTTCGTCATGAATTATAACAGTGCCCAAAGTTAATGAGAATTCGGTATTTCACAGCAAAAAGCAAAAGTGTTATCTTGTTAACAAGCAAGAATGCATTCGAAACCTTGGCGCGCAAACTTAAAAAAAATAAAAAGGAGTAAAAAGGAGACTGACGTATATGAATTTTAACATTCTTTCCAAGCCCGCAATCATTTTCGGTGAGAACAAGATCTACACACTCCCCGATGAACTGAACAATCGGAACCTCAAAAGAGCGATGCTGGTGGTGACCCCCCACTTCGTGAACAACGGGCTTGCCGCCAATCTGCAGGGTAAGCTGAAGGAAGCGGGAATCGAGAGCGTCGTTTACAGTAACTTGATTCAGGATGCACCTGACTTTACTGTTAACAACGGTGCGCAGATCGCCCGTGATTTCAAGGCGGATACTATCGTTGCCATTGGCGGTGGCAAGGCTATGGATACTGCCAAGGGCATCAACATCATCGTCAACAACCCCGGCAAAACCATTGCCGACTATCTGGATCCCAGCACGCTCCCGAGCCGGAACCCCGGCGCATTTCTCATCCTGTGTCCCACTACCACCGGCACGGGCAGCGAAATGACTTTCGCCAGCGTGATTCATTTCATGGATACAGATAGAAAGCTTTCTGTGGGTGATGGAACTGCTTTTGCGAATCTCGCCATCGTGGATCCCGTGCTGACTGTTGAACTGCCCAAGGATGTGACAGCATACACCGGTCTTGATGCTCTCACGCATTGTGTGGGCTGCCTGACCAGCATTTACAATGTGAATCCTCTGAGCGAAGCCCTTGCTCGCGACGGCATCGGCATCATTTTGGAAAATCTTCCCAAGGTCGTTGCGAATCCCTCCGACCTGGAAGCTCGGAATATGATGTGCTACGCCAGCATGACCGCAGGTATGGCGTTCATCGACCAGATCTGCAACATCGACCATGCCCTGTCCGAGTCCATGGGTGCTGTGGCGGGTACGCCTCACGGCGTCGCCTGCGGTGCCGCGCTGGCGCCGTCCATCCGTTTCCTGTGCGAAGCCGCTCCGGAAAAGGTGCGGAAGGTCGCCGATGCCATGGGCGTCGACGTCAGCAACCAGAATCCTGTGGAAGCCGGTGAGACCGTTGCCAATGCGTTGGCTGCGTTTGTCAAGTCTGTGGGATGCCCGTCGATGAAGGAACTGAACTACACGGAAGAGCAGCTAGAGTGCATTTCTGAACTAACGCCTCAGGCCGTTGGTTCCCTCCTTTCCCCGAGACACGTGACAAAGGAAGAGGTTCTTGCACTGCTTCACGATGCTATGCAGCGGTAATCATCTTATTTCAGGAGAAATACTATGGACAACAAAGTCAAACAACTTTTCACCCCGTTTCAAATCGGTAAGGAAACTATTAAAAACCGCTTTGTGGTGGCGCCCATGGGCGTGCCTGCCTATGTAGATAGCAATGGTGCGTTTACCGAGCGTGGGATGCAGTATTTCGTTGAACGCGCGAAAGGCGGATTCGGTCTTATTTATACCGGCGTCATGCTGGTAGATAACCAGGTGGAGCCCATGGGTCCCAGCTTCTTAGACCATCCCGAAATCTTCTATCCTGCCGCAACGAGACTGAATGAGAGACTCAATACATACGGTACCAAGATGATCTGTGAAGTGGGACTGGGCGTTGGACGCAATTATCCCACGTTTAAGTCTCCGTCTCCTGCGGAAGTTTACGGTTATCCGCAGCTGACATCTGAAGCACTGTCCGTGGATGAGATCCATAAAAAGCGGGACTGCATCATCAAAGCGGCGGCTTTGGCAAAGCAATCCGGGTTTGCCGGAGTTGACATCCACACTCTGCACTGGGGCTACCTGCTGGATCAGTTTGTGATGTCCATCACCAACAAGCGGGAAGACGAATACGGGGGAACGCTGGAAAACCAGATGCGCCTGGTTAAGGAAATGATTGACGGTATCCAGGCGGCTTGCGGCAAGGACTTCCCGGTGACCATGGGTCTGGGCGTAAAGAGCTATATCAAGGCGCTGAACAAGGCATCCCTCCATGGTGATGAAGAGGCAGGCAGAACGGTCGAACAGGCGATCCAGATCGCAAAGATGCTGGAGGACTATGGTTTTGCCGCTATCATGACGGATACCGGCACTTATGACTCCTTCTACTACGCATGCCCTCCCTGCTATATGGAGAAAGGCCACGGCATCAATCTGTATGAGCAGATCAAGAAAAATGTCAACATCCCCATCATTGCACGTTCCAAGATGAATGACATTGAATTGTGCGCCAATGCTCTTGATAAGGGTCAGGCTGATGCGTTCATGTTCGGAAGGCCCTCTCTGGCGGACCCGTATATTCCCCGCAAGCTGGAAGCCGGCAAGCCCGAGAAGATCCGTCCCTGCATTGGCTGCAATATGGGCTGCATTGGCCGTCACCTGGATTTGGGCCTTGGCGAGTATACCACATGTGCGGTCAACCCCAGAGCTTTCAATGAGATCAATACGCTTCCGAAAAAAGCGGTCCATCCGAGACGCATTGCCGTTGTCGGTGGCGGCGCAGCGGGCATGGAAGCTGCCCGTGAGGCAGTGGAGTGCGGCCATACGGTCGAGATTTTCGAGAAGTCCAAGGTTCTGGGCGGCGAGCTGAACGCTGCCGGTGCGCATGCTTTTAAGGAAGAAATCCACCAGCTGCGTGACTGGTATATCGCCGAGTTGAAAGAGAAAAACGTTCCCATTCACATGGAAACAGAATTTACGCCGGATATGGCGGACAGCGGCAAGTACGACACGGTCATTCTCGCGGTCGGCGCCACGCCTATTATGCCTGCGTCTATCGAAGGTGTTGAAAAGGCCATCTCTGCGGTGGAATTGCTGGAAAACCACAGCGATGTGGGTGAGACCGTTGTAGTGGTCGGTGGCGGTATGGTAGGCTGTGAAACCGCAGTTGATTTGTCCAAGGCAGGTAAGAAAGTCACACTTGTGGAAGCCCTTCCCGCTGTTTTGTCCAGCGAATACGTGACAACTGCTCACAAGATGATGCTCCAGGACATGATGGAAGATCAGAAGATCGAGATCATGGCCGCTCATAAAATTGTGGCTGTCACCGATGAAGGCGCGGTCGTGGAACCCACGGACGGTGGTGAAAGAATGACCATTCCGGCAGATAAGGTCGTGCTGTCCATCGGCTTGAAACCGAATCCGTCTATGGCGCTGGATTTGGTTGGCAGAGGCGTTGAAATCTATGAAATCGGCAGCGCCCGCCGCGCCGGCAATGTGATCACCGCTATCCATGATGCCTTCAATGTAGTCTACAACTTTGAATAAGTAAAGCACACCCGCTGAAACACCAGAGCAGTCTAAAGCATGGAACTCCAAACACACCTTTCAATACTTCCTTGAACCATGCGTAACGCTCCGAAGCTCTCCATAGCTCTAGACTGCGCGGCGTGTATCAGATTACCCTTGAATGGCACCGGGCAAATGACAGGCATCTTCCTTGCGTTGCCCGGTGTCTGCGAACAAGGCTTTACCAAATTATTAACAGGAGAATGAATATGAATCCTTTTCTGATTTCCACAAAATGCCCGATGCTGTTCGGTTGCGGAACCTCCATGACCGTCGCTTCTAAAATCCAGGAATTGGGCTGCAAAAAGGTAATGATCGTCTGCGATGACTGGCTGTCTAAGCAGGAGAATTTCAAGGCGTTTATGAACACTTTTTCTGAGGTGGAGACCTACGTCTGGAACCATGTCATCCCGGATCCCACGGATATCAGTGTGGAGGAAGGCGCAGTCATTGCCAGACAGGAAAACATTGACGGCATCATCGGCATTGGCGGCGGCAGTTCTTTGGATTCCGCCAAGGCGATCAATACTCTGCTCCACAGTGATTTCCCGATCAATCAATATTTTGCCGAACTGGGGCCTGATGCCAAAGTCCCGAATCCCGGTGTACCTATGATCCTGATTCCTACCACCTCCGGCACGGGGGCAGACTGCTCCCCGTCGACTGTCATTACCAATACCCGGCTGAACAATGTGAAGAATAACCTGTTCGTGCGCACTGGCATTCCGGATCTTGCTGTTGTTGATCCGAACTGGGCCATGACAATGCCACCAAAGCTGACAGCATCTTGCGGGTTTGACGTGTTTTCCCACGCAATCGAGACGATCTCTTCCAGCTGCTGGAACCCCATGTCTGAGACAATTGCTCTCAAATGTATTGATATTGTGTGGACTTATCTGGAACGGGCATATCACAACGGTTCGGATGTCGAAGCACGGGAGTACATGCACTTTGCGTCATCAGCGGTTGCGGTTGCGTTCAGCGACTCCTTGATCAATCTGGGACATGAAATCGCCCACATGATTGGCGCACGGTATCACATCCCTCACGGCGATTGCTGCGCCATGGTCACACCCGCCTGCCTGAAATTCCTTGCCGGCAAGCTGCCCGTGGAAATGGGACGCATTGCCAAAACGCTTGGTGTCGATGACCGGGAAGATGGTCTGGGCAACAGACTCTACGATGCAGTGCTGGCGTTCCGTAAACGCTTGGGTATCATGAGCGCAAGTGAGCATGGACTTGACAAGGCCGAATTTATGGCAATGGCCGATGATCTTGCCTCGCCGGTGTTCCTGTCCTACACTATGACTGCAGATGATTACAGGAGCATTCTTGCGGATATCATTTCCGAATAATGCGACCTATGTGTAATATGATTGAGAGGTTATAAAATGAATCGAACAAAGAAAAACGCTGTCATGACAGCGATCGGTTGCGCATTGATCATGTTCGCAAACGGCGGCATGACAAATACGTTTGCACTGAATCTTCCAGAGTTTGTGGCCGCGTTCAATGAATCTGCGGCAACGATTGCAATTGCTGTCACTGTTGGCACCTTATTCAGCTTTGTGCTGAGTCTTGTCGGCGGTAAAATTATCCAGAAGCTGACTCCGCGTGTCACCTTATTCATCGCATCCATTTGTACTTTTGCATATGGCTTGATGCACTATCTGGCACCGAATGTTACATGGCTCTATATTGCAGGTATGCTTTCTGGTTTTGTTTTGGCCCTTGGTATGCATGCTTGTATCGCCGGCGTTTTGGCTGGTCATGCTGGATACTTCGGAAATAAGATTTCCAGCACACTGGCTCTGGTGTTTGCAGTCACTACCTTGGGAAGCGCGGTCTATCAGTTCCTGATGGGGCAACTCAATGCGATTGTTGGCTGGCGCATGTCTTTTCTGATTTTCGGTATTGTTTCTGCGGTGATTGGCATTATTGGAAACGTTTTGTTCCTGAAACCGCCGGTTTACGATGAAAGTGCTGGCACGGCGGAGGAAAAAGCAGCCGCTCCGGAGTTGGATGGAATGTCTGCCTCCGAGGTTCTCAAAACACCTTCTTTTTACCTTCTGTTTATCGGCATCGCCATGTCCGCTATGATGATGGCAGGTATGGCCACTTATGCTACGAGTTTCTGGCAGACCTACGGCCTTAGTGCAACGACTTCTGCTACGATTCTCAGCTTGCTGTCTCTGGCAACAATGCTCGGTTCTTATCTTTCTGGTCTTGTCATGCAGAAATGGGGCGGAAAGGTATATGTATGTTTCATTTTTATCGGCTTTGCGATTGGCATTGTTCTGGAATGCCTGTGGCCCAGTACTCAGATCACAGCCCTATTGTTCATTGCACTGTTCTTCCTGATGTGGGGTATTGCAGGCAGTGCCATCTCTTCTCAGCTGGTGCCCTCTATTTTTGGCGCTAAGCACTATAATGTTATCAACCCGATTTTCATGGGGGCATTTTATCTGGGCTGCGCCCTAACCTCTGTGTTGGTGGGTACCATCGCTACTGCACATGGCTACATTGTTGCCTTCTATGTTCTCGGCGGTTTTGCTATTGTCGGTCTCATTTGCTGTCTCTTGGCGTTGGCACTGTCCCCGTATAAGAAATTGGCAAACAAAGAATGAAGTAGCTTGTAATATAGGTAGCATGAAAGATATCTGAATTTCATATTGTTCTTAAAAAGCAGGCCTGAAACGTGAGTTTCAGGCCTGTTTTGCTGTTTTTGGGAACTTTTTCTGGGGTGTTGATTTGGGCTGACCCAAACGGGAAAACTACATCGCTTTGGAGAGAAAACTTCCTATTTTTTCGGCGGCGTCTTGCTTCATGGCCGGGGTAATGTGGCCGTAGGTATCGAGGGTGAATCCTGCGGAGTAGTAACCCAGCAGGCCGGAGCGTGTTTTCACATCTACACCATTTTGCAGTGCCAGCGTTGCGAAGGTGTGGCGGAGAGCATGGAAACGAACTTTTTCTAATCCTGCCCGTTTCAACACTCTATGCAGCATCTTGAGGACGCTGTCCGGTGAGATCGGGCCGCCTGTTGGCGAAGAGAATACATATTCGGAGAAACCATTTTCCCGGTCTTTCTTCTGTTTTAGGATTTCTGCCACTTCTGGCGGTACGATGATCTGCCGATAGGCACTTTTCGTTTTGAGAGGGGATTCCTTTACTTCTCCGTCTGTTCTGGTGATTTGCCGTTGGATGTAGATACTGTTTGCGTTGAAATCTATGTCTGTCCATTTTAGACCGAGTAGTTCTCCTCGCCGCAGGCCTGTTGCGAGTTCGGTAAAGTACAGCTCAAATACGCCTGACTTTTTAGCTTCCTCAAAAAACTTTTGCAAGTCAGTCAGAGGGAGAATCTCAATTTCCTTTTGCTCTTTCTTGGGGAGCATACAACGGCTTGTCGGGTTCTCAGAGATGAGTTTCTCATCGATGGCCCGGTTCATAGCGTGGGAAATGAAGCAGTGAATATTGCGTACAGATTTGGCAGACAAGCCTTTTGGCTTGTTCTGCGATTCTTTTCTTTGTACTCTGCCGCTCTCGCTCATGCGGTTGTAGAACTGTTGCAAGTCGTTGGTGGTGAGCTTGTTCAGTTTGATTGTAGCGATAGGATCGTTTTTGATACCCCGCCCATCTGATTCCAGGCGCACAAAAAGCGCACAGCTGATGCGCTCACGGCCAAACATGCGCAGCTGGTTTTCCTTCGCATCGTTTGTATTTTCGGATTTTTTGTGATATAATAAATGTGCAAAAATACTGGAGTATCAAGCTTTTCAGGGATTTCTTCTGCGTTAGGAGCGCACTAAGCGCCGTTAGCTCAGCTGGATAGAGCGTCTGGCTACGGACCAGAAGGCCGGGGGTTCGAATCCCTCACGGCGTGCCAATAACCGGATCACCGATGGTGATCCGGTTATTTTTTATGCGCCGGGCATCCGACGGCGCGCAAGGCGCCTGTGCCTTGCGGCGCGGCGTGCCGTATGGTACAATAAATGCAGCTTTTGGATAGGCGGGCACGGATGCCTGCCTTTCATAACACTGCAAGGAGTTTGCCATGTCCAAGAGAAAATGGATCATCGCCGCGGTCGCAGTCCTGCTGGGGCTTTGCGTGCTGCTGGCCGTGGTCGCAGTCCCACGCACCCCGGCTGCGCAGACCGCCGACGTTGCGATCCTCATGTACCACGCCTTCACCGAAGACGAAGCGGACACCGGCTCCCTGTGCACGCTGGCATCCGAGTTTGCGCGTCAGCTCAGCGCCCTGCGGGACGCGGGCTATACGTCCGTCGGCTATGCCGATCTGATCGAATTTGTCAACGGCGACGGCAAGCTGCCGGAAAAGCCCCTGCTCATCAGCATAGACGACGGCTATCAGAACAATCTGGATCTGGCGGCACCGCTGCTCGAAAAATACGGCTTTTGCGCCAACATCGCCGTGATCGGCGTCTCCATCGGCCGCACAACCTACAAGGACACCGATATCCCGATCACGCCGCACTTCTCGCTCGAGGATGCGCGCCCGTGGGTCGCGCGCGGCGTCCTCACGACCCATTCCTATGATATGCACCAAGTCACCGCAGTCGACGGAGCGGGCTGCCGCCGCGGCGTGCTGCAAATGCCCGGCGAAGCCGAGCCCGACTACATCGCCGCGCTGACGCAGGATTACACACACGCGCAAGAGCAGCTTGCCGGACTGCCGGGCAAGGTGCTGCCCGTGTTCACCTACCCCTTCGGCGCGTATTCCGAGCTGTCGGAGCGCGTGCTGCAGGAGCTGGGCGTGCAGGTCACGGTCACGATCGCGAACGGCGCGAACCGTCTGGTCAAGGGCGAGCCGGAAACGCTCCGGCTGCTGCACCGGATCCATGTATGGCGCGGCACGAAGCCGGACATGCTCCTCAGCCGCATCGACGGCGCGCTGCAGGCGCTGCGCTGACACCGCGCACCGCGCTTCCCGCCCGAGCGGATCGAAGCGCGGCGGCGTGCATGGGCGGCGGCCGTCTGCCATGAGCCGCTAACGAAAGACAGCAAAGGCGTCCCCTTTCGGGGACGCCTTTGCCGTGCTTTGATGCGCTTACGCGATGCCGGTGACGGTGTAGTCCTTGGCCTCGACCGCGGCCTTGAGCGCGGCGTCGTCCACCGGCGCGCTGAGCGTCACGACGGCGGTGCCCGCCGTGTGGCTGACCTCAGCCTCCGTGACTTCCGGCAGCGCCTCAAGCGCCTTCTTCACGGTCGCCTCGCAGTGAGTGCACATCATGCCCTCGATCGAAATGGTCTTTTTCATTGTGGTTTCCTCCTTGATTTCCGGTACTTCTTTAAGATGGCTTGCACGTTTATGATCACGACGTGCATCGTGCAGGTCAAACAGGTTCAGGCGCAGGGCGTTCGTGACCACGCAGAAGCTCGACAGACTCATGGCCGCCGCGCCGAGCATGGGGCTGAGCGTCAGGCCGAGCGGGACGAACACGCCCGCCGCGATGGGGATGCCGATGGTGTTGTAGAAAAACGCCCAGAACAGGTTTTCGTGGATGTTGCGCAGCGTCGCGCGGCTGAGCCGGATGGCCGCCGGGACGTCGCTCAGGCGGCTGTTGACGAGCACTACGTCGGCCGCGTCGATGGCCACGTCCGTGCCCGCGCCGATGGCGATGCCGACGTCCGCGCGCGTGAGCGCCGGTGCGTCATTGATGCCGTCGCCGACCATGGCGACCTTGCCGCGCGCGCTCAGGCGGCGGATCTCGCGCTCCTTGCCGTCGGGCAGCACGCCCGCGATCACCTCGTCCACACCGGCCTGCGCGCCGATGGCCTTGGCAGTGCGCGCGTTATCGCCCGTGAGCATGACGACGCGGATGCCCATGTTCTGCAGCGCGCGGATGGCCTGCGGGCTGTCGGACTTGAGCACGTCCGCGACGGCGATGACACCGAGCAGCTTACCGCCGCGCGCGAAAAAGAGCGGTGTCTTGCCCTCCTCCGCGAGCTGCTCTGCGCGCACCGAAACGACGTCGGGGAGCGCCGCCGCGGTGCGGATGAAGTCCGCATTGCCGCCGCAAAGCTTCTGCCCGTCGAGCATGGCCTGGAGCCCGCTGCCCGGCAGCGCCTGAAACGCCGTCACCTCGGCGGCGGTCAGCCCGTCCGCCTGCGCGCGGCGCAGCACGGCCTTGGCCAGCGGGTGCTCGCTCTTTTGCTCGAGCGCGCAGGCTGCGCCCAGCAGCTCCGCCTCCGTCACGCCCGGAACGGGGCAGATGTCCGTCACCGTGGGCTCGCCGGAGGTGACGGTGCCGGTCTTGTCGAGCGCGACGATCTGAATGCGGCCGGTCTCCTCAAGGGAGGCCGCCGTCTTGAACAGGACGCCGTTTTTCGCGCCCACGCCGCTGCCGACCATGATCGCCACCGGCGTGGCGAGGCCGAGCGCGCACGGGCAGCTGATGACCAGCACCGAGATGCCGCGCGCAAGCGCGTAGCCCACGCTGCGCCCGAGCAGCAGCCAGACGAGAAACGTCACGAACGCAGCGCCCATGACCGCCGGCACGAACACGCCGGACACCTTGTCGGCAATCTTGGCGATCGGCGCTTTCGTCGCCGCCGCGTCGCGCACCATGCGGATGATCTGCGAGAGCGTCGTGTCCTCGCCGACGCGCGTGGCGCGGCATTTGAGAAAGCCGGACTGGTTCACCGTCGCGGCCGACACGGCTGCGCCCGGCGCTTTGTCGGCCGGGATGCTCTCGCCGGTGAGCGCCGCCTCGTTGACCGCGCTCGTGCCGTCGAGCACCACACCGTCGACCGGGATGCGCTCCCCCGGCCGCACGAGAAACACGTCGCCCAGGCGCACCTGCTCGATCGGCACGGTCAGCTCCGCGCCGCCGCGCTCCACGGTCGCGGTCTTGGGCGCGAGTTGCAGGAGGCTGCGCAGCGCGTCGGTCGTCTTGCCCTTGGCGCGCGCCTCGAGCGTCTTGCCGACGGTAATGAGCGTGAGGATCATGGCGGCGGACTCAAAGTAAAAATCATGCATATAGCCCATGACGGCCTGCGCATCGCCGCGCACCTGCGCGCCC
>ERZ773229.1985-NODE-1985-length-12862-cov-4.358476_pt1 | contig 12862 bp, 7 predicted proteins | sample MGYA00580992_ERZ773229 | MGnify/ENA primary metagenome ERZ773229 (study PRJEB29015, sample SAMEA2737795) | human gut metagenome | biome: human gut; feature: human-associated habitat; material: faeces | place: China | collected 2012 ... | reverse complement strand
AAGCACCGAAAAGACTGGCTGTCCGACGTGTGTGCTCTTGTTAATCGACGCTATAGTATAAAGATTTTGCAAATTTGCAAAAAAGACATAAATTTTAAGAGAAGATACATTATAATATCTATGCAGGCAGGGCAGCGCCTCTGCATAAACGAAACGACAACTTTTGCGAGGTATATACTATGGCCAAGTCCTTAATGATGCTGGTGAACCCCGCCGCCGGGCGGTCAATGTCTGATCTCAATCTCGGCACGGCAGTCTCGACGTTCGCTCTGAACGGGTATTGCCCGACCGTCTTTTATACGACCGCGCCGGGCACGGCCTCGAAGATCGTCGAAGAGAACGCCGCGAACTACGAGCGGCTCGTCTGTCTCGGCGGCGACGGCACGCTCTCCGACACGATCGCGGGCCTGATGACGCTGCCGCAGGAGAAGCGCCCCAAGCTCGGGTACATCCCGATGGGCACGGCGAACGACGTGGCAAACACGCTCGGCCTGCCGATGCGCCAGCCGGGGCGCGCCGCGGAAATGATCCTCGCCGGAACGCCGCTGCACTACGATGTCGGTGAAATGGACGGCGTTGGCTTCTTTACCTATATCGCCGCATTCGGCGCGTTCACCGAGGTGAGCTACAAGACCGACCAGGAGCTCAAACGAACACTCGGCCATCTGGCGTATGTGCTCGGCGGACTGAACGCCCTTTCCACCATCAAGAGCTACAAGGCCGTCATTGAGCACGAAAACGGCGTCGTCGAAGGCGAATTCATTTACGGCGCGATGTCAAACTCCCTGAGCGTTGCGGGCATGGTGCGTCTGAACGACGATCTCGTCGATCTCTCGGACGGCAAGTTTGAGATTTTGCTCGTCCGCCGCCCGAAGGACGTGATGGAGGTCAACAGCATCCTCACGGGCGTGCTGAACAAGACCTACGACAGTCCGTGCCTCACCGTAGCGCAGTCGAGCTTCGTAAAATTCACGTTTGAGGAGCCCGTGCCCTGGACGCGCGACGGCGAGGACGGCGGCGCGCACCGGACGCTTACTCTGCGCTCCCACCGCCATGCCGTGGATATCTACTGCTGAAAAACAAAATATAGTAGTTCGCCGCCGCTCTTCCGGCGGCGAACATCCATATATGCCCCCGTGCCGTATCCTTTCCGGAGACCGGCGCGGGGGCATTTCGCTGTTCTGCACAGTTTCCGGATTTACTCTGCTAAATTTTTTGCATAATAATTTCTCTTAAAATTCAAATTTGTTCTTGCAATCGCCGTTTTCAGCGTTTATAATGCGTTCATACGAAAGTTATTTCCTGCGGCTTGCAATTTTCGCGGTTTTGCGGGAAGTGCATCCGTCAGAATGAAAAGGAGGAAATGAAAATGAAAAAAATTCTGGCTCTGGTTTTGGCTCTGTGCATGGTGTTCGCGCTGTGCGCCTGCGGGAGCAGCTCGGGTGATTCCGACACCCCGGCGGCAAGCACCGTTTCGCTGAACGTCGGCACCGGCGGTGAGAGCGGCACCTATTACGGCTACACCGGCATCCTCGGCACCGTGATCGGACAGAAGACCGATGTTAAGCTCACGGTCGTTGCGACCGGCGGCTCCAAGGATAACCTTGTGAGCATGCAGGACGGCATGTACGATCTTGCGACCGTCCAGTCCGACGTTATGACCTACGCCTACAACGGCACGAACTCCTTTGCCGACTCCGGCAAGATCGACGGCTTCCGCGTTCTGTGCGCTCTGTATCCCGAAACGGTGCAGATCGTCACGACCGATCCCACGCTCAAGACCGTGGAAGACCTGCGCGGCAAGCGCGTGTGCGTCGGCGACGTCGGCAGCGGCACGTACTTCAACGCCGTCGATGTGTTCGCCGCCTACGACATGACCATCGACGATGTTTCCCCCGTGTACCAGTCCTTCGGCGACAGCACCGAGAGCCTCAAGGACGGCAAGATCGACGCCGCGTTCCTCTGCGCCGGCGCTCCGACCCCGTCCGTTACCGAGCTCGCCGCCTCCAAAACCGTGTACATGATCGGCTTTGACGACGCGCACATGGAAAAGCTGCTCGCTTCCTGCCCGTGGTACGCCAAGCTCGTTCTGCCCGCCGGTACCTATACCGGGTTTGACGAGGACTGCGCCACCGTCACCGTGAAGGCTACGCTCGTCTGCCGCGCCGATCTTGACGACGACACCGCTTACACCATCGTCAAGACCATCATGGAGAGCAAGGACGACATCGCCGCCCTGCACGAGAAAGGCAACAGCATCGATCTGACCTTCGCCACCGAGGGCATCGCCGTTCCGTTCGCCGCGGGTGCCGCGAAGTACTTTGCCGAAAACGGCATCACCGTTGAGACCGCCGGCTGATCCTCCCGGCTGTCTCCTCTCACCGGGGGCGCAAGGCCCCCCGGGCGGAGCAGATCCCGCCCCTACAGGATAACCTGGATTTCCCGTAGGGGAGGGGCTCTGCTCCTCCCCTTTGCGTATGTAAAAGATTCTTTTTTCGGGAGGTAGCCCCATGTCTCACGACGCGACAAAAAATCTCAACGATGTCATGCGCAAGTATGACCGCGAATCGAATACCCGTGCCTGGGAGGGCAAGCCGAAGATCGCTGTGCAGGCGTATCTCGCGGCATTCGCCATTTTCGAGGTGTATGTCACGCTGTTTGGCACGATGCTCGACGAGGTGCGGCTCACGTCGTTCGTCGGCGGGCTGCTGATCGCAGGCTTTCTCATTTTCCCCAGCCACAAGCACGAGTTCCGCGTGAACTATGTCCCCTGGTACGACTGGGTCATCATGGCGCTCGGCGCGGTATCGTTCTTCTATTTCTGCTTCAACGCCAACACCATCGTGCAGCAGCTCCCGGCGCTCAAGACGTACGAGGTCGTGCTCGGCGTGATCGGCATTCTCGCGCTCTTTGAGCTCTGCCGCCGGAGCACCGGCGTGCCCATCATGATCGTGGCGGGCGTCTTCATTGCGTACGCGCTCTACTACTACGGCGTCAAGCGCGGGCTCGGCGCAGGGGCGTTCAAATCGCTCGTCTGCTCGCTCTTCTATAAAAAGACGGGCATTCTCTCCACGCCGATCAACGTCTGCTCCAAGTACATCGCCGTATTCATCATCTTCGGCGCGTTTCTTGAGCGTACCGGCATTTCCGATTTCTTCATCCAGCTCGCAAACTCGCTGGCCGGCTCGTCCGCCGGCGGCCCGGCGAAGGTCGCCGTTATCTCGAGCGCGCTGTGCGGCATGGTGTCCGGTTCGTCCGTCGGAAACACCGTAACGACCGGCAGCGTCACGATCCCGATGATGAAAAAGACCGGGTATAAAGGCGAATTTGCCGGTGCGGTCGAAGCGGCGGCATCTACCGGCGGGCAGATCATGCCCCCGATCATGGGCGCGGCGGCGTTCCTGATGGTAGACTACGTAAGTCTCCCGTATTCAAACATCGTCGTCCGGGCGATCCTCCCGGCGGTGCTGTATTTTACCGGCATTTTCATCTGCGTGCATCTCGAGGCGAAGAAATCCGGGCTGCAGGGTGTGCCCCGCCGCGAGCTGCCTCCCGTGATGCCGCTTCTGAAAAAGACGTATCTGCTGCTGCCGCTCGTGATCCTTGTGTATCTCGTCTCGTCCGGCAGCCGGACAATGGCCTTTGCCGCCGCGGTAGCAACCGTCGCCGCGATCGTCGTAAGCATGTTTTCCAAAGAAACACGCATGACTCCGAAGAAATTCTTTGAAGCTTTGGCCGGCGGTACGCAGGGGTGCATCTCGGTCGGCGTCGCCTGCTGCGTGGCGGGCATCGTCGCGGGCTGTCTCACGATGACCGGTCTCGCCAACCAGATCCTGCACGCCATCATCGGCGTTAGCGGCAACGCGAAGCTCCTCGCGCTCTTCCTCACAATGCTCTGCTGCATCGTGCTCGGCATGGGCGTTCCGACGACCGCCAACTACTGCATCATGGCCACGACCTGCGCGCCCATTCTCGTACAGATGGGCATCCCGACGGTCGCGGCGCACTTCTTTGTGTTCTACTTCGGCATCGTCGCCGACCTCACGCCGCCGGTCGCGCTCGCGGCCTACGCCGGCGCCGCCATTGCGGGCGCAAATCCGATGAAGACCGCCTTCAACGCAACAAAGCTCGCTATCGCAGCGTTCATCATCCCGTATATCCTCGCCTACAACCCCGCGATGGTGCTCGTCGATACGACCGTCGTGGAGGTCGTTATGATTGCTATCACGTCGCTCATCGGCATGTTCGGTCTCGGGATGGCGCTCGAGGGCTACTACCGCGGGAGCATCCCCTGGTATCTGAGGATCCTCTCCGCCGCCGGCGGACTGTGCCTTGTGTACCCCGGCACGGTGACGGACGCGATCGGAATCGTCGTTGTCGGCGCGATCGTCGTCATGCAGATCCTCCGGGCGAAGAAGACGATCAAAGCCGCATGAAACATCCGGGCAAAGCAGCGCCCCTGCGATACCCCTTGAAAAGCCCCTCCCGCAAATAAAGGCCCTGTCAAGACGCAGCCAAGATCCGGCTGCGTCTTGTTTTTTCGTTAAAATTCAATGAAAATTCACGATTTTGCGGCGGCGCGGTGCTATCATAGAAAGAATAAATTCGATTCCCGAAAGGATCCTGCCCGATGACTTCCTTCAGCGTAAAAAAGCCGTTTACCGTGTTCGTGGCGGTGGTAGCCATTTTGGTGTTCGGCGTGATGTCGTACGTCAAGATGACCCCCGACCTGATGCCGAACATGGACTACCCCTACGTCGTCGTGGTGACGACGTATCCGGGCGCCGCGCCGGAGGAGGTCGAAGCCGTCGTCACCAAGCCGATGGAGCAGAGCATGGCGACGCTCAATGATATCAAGACCGTGACCTCCACCTCGGCGGAGAACTATTCGATGCTTGTACTGGAGTTTGAGCAGAGCACGAATATGGACAGCGCCGTGGTGGACATTCTGCAGAAAACGCAGATGCTCACCGGCCGCTGGGACGATTCCATCGGCACGCCGAGCATCGTCCGCATCAACCCGAATATGATCCCCGTGATGGTCGCGGCGGTCGATTCTTCCGAAATGGACCGCTACGAGCTCTCTCGCTTTGCCAAGGACACCGTCATCCCCGCGCTGGAAGGCACGACGGGCGTGGCGAGCATCACGACCGGCGGCATGATCGAGCGGACAATGACCATCGAGGTCAACGAGGCCAAGCTCGACAAAATGAACGCAAAGATCGCCGAAGCCATCGACAAGGCGATGGAAGACGCCAGAAAGCAGCTCGAGGACGCGCAGAAGGAGCTGGACGAGAACCGCGAGAAGGTCGAGGCCGGCACGAACCAGCTTCTCAGCGCATCGAGCGGCATCTCCGATTCCATCAAGCAGGGCGAGGACGATCTCGCCGACACGCTCACCGCCGCCGGAGAGACCGCGGCGAAGCTCGCCTCCGCGCGCGCCGCCATCGACGCGCTCAACGCCCAACTCGAACAGGCGGAGGCCGCGCTCGCGGAGGCCGAGGCGCGTCTGGCCGAAACCGACGCGCGCATCGCCTCGCTGGAAGCGGACAGCGCGCTTTATGCCAAAGCGCTCGGCGAGCCCTACGACTCCATGGACGCCTCCACGACGCTGGAGGCCGCCGGACTGGACGCGGACACCGTTGCCGCGCTCAACGCCAAGGGCTGCACCGATCTCGGCAGCGTCCGCACGATGAACAACTTAAATGACGTGAATCTCTCCGCGCAGCGCACCGCGCGCGCAGCGCAGGCCGTCGCGGTAGAGACCGCGCGCGTGCAGGCCGAGGAGCTGCGCACGCAGATCGCCGCAGCGGAGGAGCGCTGCGCCCAGCTTGAAGAGGAATCCAGAAAGCAGATGGAATCGCTCGAAAACATGCAGAAGCAGCTCGAGGAGCTGCCGGGCGAGCTCATGGGCGGCGTAACAAAGATCTCGCTCGCGGGCGGCCAGCTCGCCGCGGCGCAGACCGCGCTCACCAGCGCGCAGACGCAGCTCGACGCGGCGGTGAAAACGCTCGAGGAGCAGCTCGCCTCCGCGCTCGACGCGGCCGACCTCCACGGCGTCATCACGCTGGAAACGCTGAGCAGCCTCATTGCCGCGCAGAATCTCGACATGCCCGCCGGGTATGTGTATGACGAGAACGGCAACGGCATCATCGTCACCGTCGGCGACGCCATCGCGGACGGCGAGGATCTCGAAACCCTTGTGCTGCTCGATCTCGGCATCGAGGGCCTTGACCCCATCCGCGTGTGCGATGTGGCGGACGTTGTCCGCGCCGACAACGCGGGGGAGATCTATGCCTCGCTCAACGGCAACAACGGTCTCATCCTCATGTTCTCCAAGCAGTCAAACTACGCGACGGCGAAGGTGTCTGACAACATCAACGCCGCGTTTGAAGAGCTGAGCGCGCAGTATCCGGGGCTGACGTTCACCGCACTCATGGATCAGGGCGATTACATTTATCTCCTGCGCGACTCGATCCTCTCGAGCCTTCTCTGGGGCGCGCTCTTCTCGGTCGTCATCCTCTTCCTCTTTCTGCGCGACTGGCGGCCCACGGTCATCACGCTCTGCTCGATCCCGATCAGTCTGCTCTTCGCGCTCACGCTCATGTACTTCACCGGCGTTTCCATCAACATCATGTCGCTCTCCGGTCTTTCGATATCGGTCGGCATGCTGGTGGATAACTCCGTCGTTGTGATCGAAAACACCTACCGCCTGCGCGCGCTCGGCGAATCAACGGTCAAGTCCGCCGTGTCCGGCGCGCGGCAGGTCGGCGGCGCGATCGCGGCCTCCACGCTCACGACCATCTGCGTCTTTGTCCCGATCGCGTTCGTCGAGGGCCTTACGCGCGAGCTCTTCACCGATATGGTGCTCACGCTCAGCTACGCGCTCATCGCCAGTCTCATCGTAGCGCTCACGCTCGTCCCGGCGCTCGCGGGCAAGCTGCTCGCGCACGCCAGGCCCCAGAGCGAAACGGCGTTCACGCGCTTCATGCCGAAATACAAAAAATCCGTCCTCTGGGCGGTGAACCACAAGGCCGTCACGCTCCTCACCGCGGTGGCGCTGCTCATCGCAAGCGGCGCGGCGGTGATCGCCAAGGGCTTCACGTTCCTCCCCGATATGGAGATGGAGCAGATGATGGTAACGCTCACGATGCCGGAGGGCAGCTCCTTTGCCGACACGACCGCCGAGGCGGACGAGGCAGCGGCGCGAATGCTCACCGTGCCGGGCGTGGAGACCGTCGGCGGCGCCATCGGCGACAGCGCCGGCTCCAGCCTTTCCATGATGACCACCGAGGGCGACGTTTCGTTCTATGTCCTGCTCGAGAGCGGATATAAGGCGAGCCGCGTTGCGAAAGAGATCAACGAGAAATGCGCCGATATGGAGGCCGATGTGAACGCCGACGCAAACTCGCTCATGTCCTCCATGACGCAGATGCTCACGAGCAGCGGCATCACGGTGCGTGTATACTCCAACGATCTCGACGATCTGCGCGAGACCGCCGACGCCGTGGCCGATGTGCTGCGCGGCGTGGACGGCACGGAAAACGTCGCCGCCGGGGAAGAGGAGCCCACCGCCGAGCTGCACTTCACCGTGGACAAGAAAAAGGCGGCAAAGGAGCAGCTCACCGTGGCACAGGTGTATATGCAGGTGGCAAAGGCGCTCACCGGCTCGGCCGATCTCATCGAGCTTTCGGACGGCGGCGACACCTATGCCGTCAGCGTACAGACCGCCGGGAAGGACAAGATCACGCCAGAATACGTCCGCTCTCTCACGTTTGACGTGACGGCGAAGGACGGCACGGTGCATTCCGTCGCGCTCAGGGACATTGCCACGGTCGAGGAGACCGAGAGCCTTTCGAGCATCCGCCGTCTCAACCAGCGCCGGTACATCGACGTGACCGCCGACATCGCCGAGGGCTGCAACGTCACGCTCGTGACGAACGCCGCCGAGGAAGCGCTCGCTTCGTTCTCCCCCTCAGACGGCACGACCATCGGCTTCACCGGCGAGCGCGAATCCATCGTCGAGGCGCTCAGACAGCTCGTTTTGATGCTCGCGGTCGGTATCCTGCTCGTATATCTCGTGATGGTCGCGCAGTTCCAGGATCTCAAATCGCCGTTCATCGTCATGTTCACGATCCCGCTCGCGTTCACCGGCGGCTTCCTCGCGCTGCTCATTGCGGGGCTGGAGATCAACCTGCTCTCGATGCTCGGCATGATCATGCTCGTCGGCATCATCGTGAATAACGGCATCGTGCTCGTGGACTACATCAACCAGCTGCGCATTGGCGGCATGGACCGGCGCGACGCGATCGCGGACGCCGCCGTCACCCGTCTGCGCCCGATTTTGATGACGAGCATCACGACCATCCTCGGTCTCGTCGTCATGGCGCTCGGCCAGAGCGAGGCGACGTCGCTCATCCAGCCGCTCGCCGTAACGTGCATCGGCGGACTGCTGTACGCCACGCTCATGACGCTTTACGTCGTGCCCGTCATGTACGACGCGCTCTCCAAAAAGGCGCTCTACCACGTGGACGAGGCCGATCTCGAACTCAGCGAAAAATAAATCCCTGTCTTGGAACCCCCTGCTCTTGAAAGAGCAGGGGGTTTCGGTTACAATGAGATAATGTGATATTATAAGGAGGTCGTATTTATGAACGTTCTCGTTACCGGCGGCGCCGGATACATCGGCAGCCACGCCTGCGTGGAGCTTCTGAACGCCGGACATTCGGTCGTTGTGGTGGACAATCTCGTCAACGCCAACGCGGAGTGCCTGCGGCGCGTCGAGCGCATCACCGGAAAGACACTCGAATACCACGAAATGGATCTTTTGAACCGCGCAGCTCTCAATGAGCTTTTCGATACGCACCGGTTTGACTGCGTGCTCCACTTTGCCGGTCTCAAGGCGGTAGGGGAGTCGGTGCAGCAGCCGCTGCGGTATTATAACAACAATCTCGGCACGACCATCCACCTCTGCCAGACGATGGCGGCGCACGGCGTGAAGAAGATCCTCTTCTCCTCGTCCGCGACGGTGTATTCGCCGGACAATACGATGCCCGTGGACGAGAGCGCCCGCACCGGCGGCTGCACGAATCCCTACGGCTGGACGAAGTACATGAGCGAGCAGATCCTCTCCGATACGGCGAAGGCCGACGGCGAATGGACCGTTATGCTGCTGCGGTACTTCAACCCCGTCGGCGCGCATCCGAGCGGACTCATCGGCGAGGATCCGCGCGGCATCCCGAACAATCTGATGCCGTACATCGCCCAGACCGCCGCCGGACGGCGCGAGTATCTGAGCGTATTCGGCAACGACTATCCCACGCCGGACGGCACGGGCGTGCGCGACTATCTGCACGTCGTCGATCTCGCGCGCGGCCATGTCGCGGCGATGGACTATATGGCGGAGCGGAAGGGTGTTTTCGTGTTCAATCTCGGCACCGGCCACGGCTACAGCGTGCTCGACATGGTGCATGCCTTTGAAAAGGCGACGGGGAAGAAGGTCCCCTACAAGATCGCCCCGCGCCGCGCCGGAGACGTCGCCGAGGTGTACTGCGACCCGGGCAAGGCCGAGCGGGAGCTTGGCTGGAAGGCGGAACACTCTCTCGAGGATATGTGCCGCGACAGCTGGAACTGGCAGAGCAAAAACCCGAACGGGTTCGCGGGATAAAGCTTCCCTCCCGGAGGGAGACGGTTGGTTTTGCGGCAAACGAACACTATGCCTGTAGGGGCGGGGCTCTGCTCCGCCCACGCAGCGTTCCGCGCAAAACGTTTTTCCCTCCGTCTTTTGCCTCCGCCCCTTTTCACCGGGGGGATGCACTTCACAGGATAACCTGTCCACCTCCCTCAAAGAGGGAGGCATTTTTTAAATGAATAGATGAAAAGGAGACGACCCATGCCATCCAAAGTATTTGATTATATCGCCCGCGAGCAGGCGCGGCAGGACACTACCGTTGAGCTGATCGCGAGCGAAAATTTTGTGAGCGAGAATGTCCTTCGCGCCGTCGGCTCGTGTCTCACGAACAAGTACGCCGAGGGCTATCCCGCCGAGCGCGTTTCCGGAAACCGCGGCCGCTACTACGGCGGCTGCGAGATCGTGAACGACCTTGAGGAATACTGCTGCGCCATGTGGAAAAAGGTGTTCCATACCGACTACCATGTGAACGTCCAGCCGCACAGCGGCGCGAACGCGAATCTCGCGGCGTATATGAGCGTATTGCAGCCGGGCGACACGGTCCTCGCCATGTCGCTCAATAACGGCGGCCACCTGACGCACGGCTCGTCCGTCAATTTCAGCGGCAAGCTCTTCGATATGAAATTCTACGACGTGGACGCGCAGGGCTTCATCGACTTTGCGGACGTGGAGCAAAAGGCCGCCGAATATAAGCCGAAGCTCATTCTCACAGGCGCTTCGGCGTACAGCCGCGTCATCGATTTCGCGCGCTTCGCAGACATCGCCAAAAGCGTGGGCGCATACTTTATGGTGGATATGGCGCACATCGCGGGTCTCGTCGCGGCAGGGGACCACCCGTCGCCGTTCGGACTCGCCGACATCATCACGACCACGACGCACAAAACGCTGCGCGGGCCGCGCGGCGGCATGATCTTCTGTAAGCCGGAGCTTGCGAAGAAGGTGGACAGCGCCGTGTTCCCCGGCACGCAGGGCGGGCCGCTCGAGCACGTGATCGCGGGCAAGGCCGTCGCCGCCGAGGAAGCCTGCACGGACGAATACCGCGAATACATCCACGCCGTTGTGCGAAACTGCCGCGCGATGTGCGGGGAGTTCCGGAAAATGGGCTACGACATTGTGACCGGCGGCACGGACAACCACCTGTTCCTGCTCGATCTCACGAAAACGGGGCTCACCGGCAAGGCGGTGCAGGACGAGCTCGACCGCCATGGCATCACGCTCAACAAAAACTGCGTTCCCAACGAAACGAGAAGCCCCCAGCAGACCTCCGGCGTGCGCATCGGTACCGCCGCGATGACGACAAAGGGATACACCGAGGCGGACTTCATCGCCGCCGCGCACCGGATCGACGAGGTGCTGCGCGCGATGCAGGCAAAAACCATGTAAAGTTTTGGCGAAATGCCATAACAGGTCTTGCGTTGGAAACGGTTTTATGGTACGTTAAATACAATACCGAACGGCTTCCGCTCTCCACCTTACGAGCGGTACGCGGTTCGATGAAAGGAGTTTGTTTTCCCCGCAGGATCCGCGGTGCGGCAGTGTGGAGACCTGCCGTATAGCCTCCGTACATTCATCGGCGGAGGTAAGGTCTGAGCAGCGGAGGCTCTCAGATCAGGATCGGTACGCATGGCAGAAGTACGTCTGGTAGACATCAAGAAGATCTATCCGAATCAGGGCGGCACGAAGAAGAAAAAGGGCGACGTTCCCGAGAAGAAGCACAACCTGCAGATCACCGAAGAGGGTGTCGTTGCGGTGCAGCAGTTCTCGCTGGATATCGCCGACCGTGAATTTATCGTGCTCGTCGGCCCGTCCGGCTGCGGCAAGTCCACGACGCTGCGCATGATCGCCGGTCTCGAGGAGATCACCTCGGGCGATCTTTTCATCGACGGCAAGCGCATGAACGACGTCGCCCCCAAGGACCGCGACATCGCCATGGTATTCCAGAACTACGCTCTTTATCCCCACATGACCGTGTATGAGAACATGGCGTTCTCGCTCAAGCTCAAGAAGCTCCCGAAGGCCGAGATCGACAAGAAGGTCCGCGAGGCCGCGGAGATCCTGGACATCACCGCCCTGCTCGACCGTAAGCCGAAGGCGCTCTCCGGCGGCCAGCGCCAGCGTGTCGCCATCGGCCGCGCCATCGTGCGCAGCCCCAAGGTGTTTCTCATGGACGAGCCGCTCTCCAACCTCGACGCCAAGCTCCGCAACCAGATGCGCGCCGAGATCATCAAGCTGCGCGAGAAGATCGACACCACCTTCATCTACGTCACCCACGACCAGACCGAGGCCATGACGCTCGGCGACCGCATCGTCATCATGCGCGACGGCTTCATCCAGCAGATCGGCACGCCGCAGGAAGTGTTCGATAAGCCCGCCAACCTCTTCGTTGCCGGATTCATCGGAACACCGCAGATGAACTTCTTCGATGCCGAGCTCAAGCGCGACGGCGACAAGTACACCGTCGAGGTCTGCGGCGAGCAGGTCAACCTCACCGAGGATAAGCAGGCCGCGCTCCTCCGCAACGATGTGAAGTCCGGCCCCGTGACGCTCGGCATCCGCCCGGAGCACATCGTGCTCGCAAAGACCGGCGGCATCCCCGCGCGCGTGGACGTGTCCGAAATGATGGGCTCGAGCGTGCATCTGCACCTCACCGCCGCCGGCCACGACGCTGTCGTCATCGTCCCGACGCTCGAGCTGGACGCCATCCCGTCCTACGGCCAGCAGGTCTCTCTCGAGCTGCACGAGGACAGCATCCACCTCTTCGACCGCGAGAGCGAGAAGTCTCTGCTTCTCTGATCGACCTCTTACAAAAACCCCGACCCGCCGGGATATCCCGGCGGGTCTTACAATGCGAAAATTTTTCGGAGGAATCCCCTATGGAAAACCCTGCGCTTATTATCATGGCCGCCGGTATGGGCAGCCGCTTCGGCGGGCTCAAGCAGATCACGCCCGTAGGCGACAACGGCGAGATCATCATGGACTTCTCGCTGTACGACGCTTACCAGGCGGGCTTCCGCAAGGTCGTGTTCGTCATCAAAAAGGAACGCGAGGCGGATTTCCGCGCCATCGTCGGCAGCCATGTGGAAAGCCGGATGGACGTGCAGTATGTGTTCCAGTCGCCGGACGATGTGCCGGAGTGGTTCACCGTTCCCGAAGGGCGCGAAAAGCCCTGGG
>ERZ773229.1981-NODE-1981-length-12878-cov-9.194494_pt1 | contig 12878 bp, 10 predicted proteins | sample MGYA00580992_ERZ773229 | MGnify/ENA primary metagenome ERZ773229 (study PRJEB29015, sample SAMEA2737795) | human gut metagenome | biome: human gut; feature: human-associated habitat; material: faeces | place: China | collected 2012 ... | reverse complement strand
AAGTAAATAGAAAGCGCCAAACAAATAGTCTGGCGCAGATGGTGCGGGCATGGGGACTCGAACCCCAACGCATCGCTGCACGAGAACCTAAAGGGTATGTCACCTTAGTGAAAGGTTTTCAAAGCCCTCCATATCGTAAGGGAAGGACATCTTTCCAACGCTTCAAAAGATGTTCGGTCGTGGCCGGCCGAACATCTGCTATATTATAGCACACTCTGCCGGAAAAGTATAGCATGATTATAGCTTGCTGGAGAAAGTTTCTGCTTCTACATGACGCGGTTTATAATGTGAGTATGATGCATTGTAAATCTGAATGCGATCCTGAAGCCCGAGGTCACCGCCCTGCATTTGAAAATATTGATTTTACGGACTTTCTCGTGTTTCTTATTAAGAGGCGGGGGATGGGGCGTCTTTCTTTAAATTATACCATGCCCCCTACCGAATGCAATCGAGTCGGGCGGCAGCTTGTTGCAGGCGGTTTTCACCGCCTGCCTATACGAAAAAACCATTCTTGCTTTTTTTGCACCTTTCTTCTATAATGTGGAAAAAACGGCAAGGGGGGTGGCGGTCGTGTCCGATATGGAGCTGCGGCTGGAGCCGAAGCAGGCACTGCAGGTGTCGCCGCAAATGCTGCTGGCAACGCGGATGCTGCTGATGCCGGCGCAGGAGCTGTCGGACTATCTGGCGCGCGCCGCCGAGGAAAACCCGCTGTTGGAGCGGTTGGAGCCCTGCGGCTTCTCCTCCAGCCGCGAAAGGACGTATGCCGTCGAGCCTCCGCATACGGCGGAGGTCGGACGGTGGGACGCTTCCATGACGTCCCTCGCGGCCAGCCTCACAGAACAGATCGAGCGGCTGCGGCAGGATAAGGCCACCACCGCCTTGTGTACCTATATGGTGCAGCTCTTGGATGAAAACGGCTATCTGCACCCGGAGGATCTGGCGGACATCCGACAGCTGGGCATTGAGCAGACGCTGATCGATCGGGCGCTGGCCATCCTGCAATCTCTGGAGCCGGCCGGTGTGGGCGCCCGCAGTGCAGGGGAGTGCCTGCTGCTGCAATTGCAGCGACGTTACCCGCGGGAGAGGACGGCGGAGCAGATCGTCACACAGTGCCTGCCGCTGCTGGCCAAAAAGCAGTATGCCGCCATTGCCCGGCAGCTGGGACTCCCGGAGTCGGAGGTTCGTCGCGCCTGCGGGCTCATACAGCGGCTGGAGCCCTACCCCGCCGGACGCGAGGGGCCTGCGCCGGAGCCAGTCTATGTACTGCCTGATATAACGGTGGAGGAAACGGATGGACAGTGGTGCGCACTTCTTAATGACCGGTATTTGCCGCAATTCTCCATCAGCCGCCAGTATGTGGCGCTGTTGGAGCGCTCCAACGAGGAGGAGGTGCGGCGATACCTGAAGCAGAAGCTGCGTCAGGCCCAGTGGATGCTGTCCTGTCTGGAAAAGCGGCAGCATACCCTACAGCGGTGCGCCGATCTGATCCTGCACACCCAGGAGCACTTTTTTCGGGGTGAAACGGCACACCTGTCGCCCATGACCCTGCGGGAGGCGTCGGTACATATGCAGCTGCACGAATCCACCGTGGGACGGTGCGTAAAGGGCAAATATCTGCAATGCAGACAGGGTGTGTTCCCGTTGCGGTATTTTTTCTCCGGATCGGTGAACGGCTGCTCCGGACAGGCACTGCGCATGGAGCTCCGGGCGCTGATCCGGACGGAGAATATACACAGCCCCCTCAGCGACCAGACCATCGCCCGTCTGCTGGGCGAAAAGGGTATGCCCATCGCCCGCAGAACGGTGGCCAAATACCGGGAGGAACTGGGCATACCGCCCGCTTACCAGAGAAAACGGACATAAACACCTTTGCCGGGGCTGCGCCCCGCTTAGCTTGGGAGGGAGACGGCTATGAGCAGCAGCGACGCATTGAAATGGCTAAATGAAAATTTCAACTTTGTGGACTCCGTGACCATCATCGACCACAGCGGCACCATTATCGCCAAACAGCGGTTCAACCCCCGCTACACCGACGAGGAGAACGCCGCCGACAACCAGTGGGCACTGGGCAAGAACCTGCTGGAGGTATTCCCCGGCCAGAACTTTCAATCCAGTGCGCTTCTGGCCGCGCTGAAAACCAACGGCGTCATCTACCGCCAGCAGGAGATCGCCTGGAACCATCTGGGCAAGAAGTCCGTGACCAACAACCTGACCATCCCCATCGTCTGCCGGGGACAGTTTGTCGGCTCCGTGCAGCTGTCCCGCGATGTGACCAACATGGGGGGCTCCGGGCGGTCTGTCCAGCGTGCCCGTGAGGAAAGCTCCGCGCCCGCCGCCACCGGCGCTCGCTACACGCTGGAGGACATCGTGGGGCAGTCGCCGGGGATACAGGAGGTGCGCCGCCTCATCCAGCGCATTGCCAACAGCAGCTCCTCTGTGCTGGTCTACGGTGAAACGGGCACCGGCAAGGAGCTGGTGGTGTCCTCCATCCACAACGCCAGCTACCGCAAGGATAAGACGTTCATGCCCATCAACTGCGCCGCGCTGCCGGAGTCCATTCTGGAGAGCCTTCTGTTCGGCACCCGCCGGGGCGCGTTTACCGGCGCAGAGGATCGGGTGGGGCTGATCGAGGAGTGCAGCGGCGGCACCATCTATCTGGACGAGATCAACTCCATGCCGCTGAAGCTGCAATCGAAGCTGCTGCGGGTGCTGGACACCAAAACCGTCATGGCGTTGGGCGCATCCAAGCCGAAAGAGGTGGATATCCGCATCGTAGCCTCCGTGAACCGCTCGCCGGAGCAGCTGATGCAGAACAAGGAGATGCTGCCGGATCTGTTCTACCGGCTCAACGCCATCCACATCCGGGTGCCGCCGCTGCGCAGCCGTCCGGAGGACATTGAGCTGCTGGCGCAGCACTTTCTGGACAGCTACAACCGGCAGCTGGGCAAGCAGAACAACGGCATCAGTCCGGAGGCCATGGAGCTGCTGAAAACCTACCACTGGCCGGGCAACGTCCGTGAGCTGGAGCATACCATTGAGGCCGCGCTGAATCTGACCGACGGCAGCCGGGAGCTGCGGGTGGAGGATATCCCTGCGTACTTCTTCTCCCCCGCCGGCGCGCCCGCCGCCGGCTCCGGCGGAGCGAATGCGCGCAGCGTGCCCAATGTGCCGCTGCGGGAGGCCGTGGCCGACTATGAGCGCGGCTTGATCCGACAGGCCTTGCAGGAGGCAAAGGGGAACATAGACAGGGCGGCAGCACTTTTGCAGATCCCCCGCACAACGCTGTACTCCCGCATGAGCAAGCTGGGGCTGCGCTGATTGTCCAGTTTTCGACAAATCATGTCGAAAAACAGACACGCACCGCGTTCCACCGTGATTCCAGCGGGTTTAAGCGGGGAATATCCACATATTTCCAGCAGGGGTAGTTATGTCGAACTTTCGACACAACTACCCCTCTCTTTTCATTCAAGCCCTCCGGCGCACCATTTTGCCGCACCACGCCACGGTGATCGCCCATATTTTTCAGCAAATCGCACAAATGCTTTGTCAAAAGTCCGGCAAACCCGACAGCACATTCTGGCACGAAACTTGCTACTAAATAGGGCAACGGCAGGTTCACGGCGCACGGCGTGAAACAGGCAGCTCGTGTCAGCCGCAGCCGGCCGCAAAATCATTTTAGAAGGAGAGACAATCACATGGATATTAACTTCGGTATCTGGTCTCTGATCCCCCCTATCCTCGCGGTGGCCTTGGCCTTTCTGACCAAGAACGTCATTCTGTCGCTGTTCGTTAGCCTGTTCAGCGGCTGCCTGATCCTGGCCTACGGCAACCCCTGGACGGCGCTGCAGACCACGTTCAGTGACTATCTGTTCGTGGATATGACCAGCGGCAGCAACGCCCAGACCATTGTCCTGATGGCCGTCATCGGCGGCTTCGTGGCATTGGTAGAAAAATCCGGCGGTGCACGCGCCTTTGCCCGGGCCATCTCCAACAAACTGACAAAGCCCGTCAGCGCACAGATCGCCTGCTGGCTGGGCGGACTGGCCATCTATTTCTCCGACTCCGGCAACAGCCTGATCCTGGGGCCCATCTTCCGCCCCGTGTTCGACAAGCTGAAGGTCTCCCGCGCTAAGCTGTCCTACATTCTGGACTCCACCTCCTCTCCGGTCTGCATCCTGATCCCCATCACTGGCTGGGGCGTGTATGTCATGAACATCATCGCCACCCAGTATGAGGCAATGGGCATCGAGGGCTCCGACGCGGGCACCTTCATGCAGGCCATTCCCTATCAGTTTTACGCGATCCTGGCGCTGGTTCTGATCCCCGTCATTGCCCTGAGCAAGAAGAACTTCGGCCCCATGGCGCACTCCGAGCAGCTGGCTCTGAAGGGTCTGACCGAGGAGCAGATGAAGTCCGAGGACGCCATCGTTGTGGAGGACGACAAGGAAGTCTCCATGTGGAACATGCTGCTGCCCCTGATCGTTCTGTTCATCGTGATCTTCGCCATGTTCATCGGCTGGGGCTGGCCCACCCACAACATCGCCGGCTCCAAGATCCGTATCGCGCTGACCTCCGGTTATCTGCTGGCCGCCATCACCTGCCTGATCATGATCGTCAAGCAGAAGCTGATGACCTTCCAGCAGGCGTTCGATATCTTCGTGGGCGGCATCCAGAAGATGGGTTCCATCCTGGCCGTCATCGTGGTGGCCTGGGGCGTGGGCAGCGTCTGCGGTACGCTGGGTACCTCCACCTTCATTGTGGACTCCACCACCGGCACCCTCAGTCCCGCGCTGGTTCCCGGCCTGCTGTTCGTCATCGGTGCCGTGATCTCCTTCGCCATCGGCAGCTCCTGGGGCACTATGGCCATCCTGCTGCCCATCGGCATCAACATGGCATACAGCTTCGGCCTGGATTTCCCGCTGGTCATCGCGGCCGTCCTCAGCGGCAGCCTGTTCGGTGACCACTGCTCCCCCATCTCCGACACCACTATCATGTCCTCCATGGCGGCGGGCTGCAACCACATTGAGCATGTAAAGACCCAGCTGCCTTACGCACTGGTAGCCGCGGGAGGCTCCTTCATCACCTATCTGATCGTGGGCTTCGCCGACATGAGCGCCGCCATCGCGCTGCCTATCGCCATCGTCGTGGCGCTGGTGCTGTACTTCCTGTGCTGCAAGCTGTTCGTAAAAAAGGCCGCCTGACGCGGAAACACACGTTTGGAACCAACGGAACCATTTGAACTACAAAGGATCGTCTATATGAACAAAGATTACTACAAGCCCTATGAGGGGCGAGACATCAAAATTCTGGATCAGCACGCCGCCAACACCATCGCGGAGGATCACCTGACCTTCCCCTATCAGCTGCTGGATCATCTGGCACATGTGCTGATGCTGAAGGAACAGGGCATCATCTCGCAGGAGGATGCCGCCCAGATCCTCGGCGCTGTTCTGAAGCTGCGCCGGGAGGGGCCGGACATCGTGCCCCATAAGCCGGGTCTGACCGATTTGTTCTCCAACGTGGAGGAGTGGGTCATCGACCAGGTGGGCATTCAGGTGGGCGGCAAGATGCACACCGGCCGCTCCCGCAACGACATGAACCCGGCCATTGAGAGAATGTACATCCGCCGGAAGCTGCTGGAGCAGATGGAGGCCATCACCTTCCTGATGGAGACGCTGCTGGTACAGGCAGAGGTGCACAAGAACACCATCATCCCCGCCTATACCCACCATTCCCAGCAGGCGCAGCCCATCACGCTGGGGCACTTCTACATGAGTGCCTTCGAGAACTTCGGGCGGGATATGGAGCGGCTGATGCACGCCTATGAGCATGTGGATCTCAGCCCCATGGGTGCCGCCGCCGTCGCTACCACCGGATTCCCCATCAGCCGCGAGCGGGTGGCGGAGCTGCTGGGCTTCCACGGTATGCTGGTCAACTCCATGGACGCCACCAGCACGCTGGACTACGCCTACGAGCCGGCCTGCGCCATGGCCATCTTCATCAACAACGTAGGCCGTGTCACCGAGAGCCTGCTGCTGTGGAACCTCAACGAGGTGGGTATCAGCCGGCTGGCACTGCCCTACTGCTCCTACAGTACCATCATGCCCCAGAAGCGCAACCCCGTGGCGCTGGAGACGCTGCGGTACTCCGGCGAATGGACCTACGGCACGCTGTCCAGCATGTTCAACACCATGAAGGCCTACCCCCCCGGAAACGGGCGGGAGCCCGGCCTGGTGGTGGGGCAGTTCTTCGAGATCATGCAGCGTATCACCGACAGCGCGTTCCTGCTGGAGGGCATCATCCGCAATCTGGAGGTGGACGTGCCCCGCGCACTGGAGGTCGTTCGCAGCGGATTCAGCACCGTGACCGATCTGGCCGACGAGATGGTGCGCAGCATGGGTCTGTCCTTTGCCGCGGCCAAGAAGATCGTGGGACGGCTGGTGGTCATCGCCCACGACGAGGGCATCGCCTGCACGCAGATCGACACCGCGCTGGTGGCGCGCGCCGCCAAGGAGGCGCTGGACATCGACCTGAGCATGCCGCAGGAGCTGATCACCAACGCGCTGGATCCCGTGCAGAACGTCACCCGCCGGCACATCATCGGCGGCCCCAGCCCCGAACGGGTGCAGGAGACCATCGACAACGGTCAGGCGCAGGTGGAGCAGCTGAAGGCGTGGCGTCTGGCCGAGGAGTCCCGTCTGCAATCGGTGGAGGACACACTGGTGTCCATGGCCGAGGACGTTGTCCGCGCCTGAAACGACTTTTCCTTTCTCCTCACATACGGCAAGAGCGCCGTGCGCTCCGCACTCTTTCCGTGCGGGGCGCACCGGCTCTTACCGGCAAAACCGACGCGGCGACGCCTTCGCCGCATGATCCCATGACAGGAGGAAATTGATATGTATCTCAGCGAGATCCTTTCTTCGTTTATCTGCGGAAAGCCTGACTTCGATCCGCAGGTGCGTTATCTGGCCAAGCGCTCCATCGTGGACACCATGGGCGCGATGCTGGCAGGCAGCTGCACCGATGTTGTCAAACAACTGCTGCCGGTGTATAATGCTCCCGGATGCTGTACGCTGGTGGGGCTGAAGGGCACTGTCAGCGCCAACAACGCCGCCTTCCTCAACGGCATCAGCGGCCACGAGCTGGAGCTGGACGACACGTCGTCGTCCAACCTCGGCCACCCCACGGTGGCCGTGCTGCCCAGTGTGCTGGCCGCGGGCGAGGAGCGGGCGGCCTCCGGCGAGGAGGTGCTGAAGGCCTTCATTCTGGCCACGGAGGTAGAGTGCAAGATCGGGCGGATCTGTGCCGCCGAGCTGCACCGCCGGGGCTGGCACGCCAGCAGCATCACCGGTGTGCTGGGCGCCGCCGCAGGCGCCGGGTATCTGTACGGGCAGGACAGGGATACCATGCGGAACACGCTGGGCATCGCCGCGTCCATGGCCTCCGGCGTGCGGGAGAACTTCGGCACGTCCACAAAATCCGTTCACATCGGCAAGACCGCCGGCGATGGTGTGCTGGCCGCGCAGATGGCCAGCCACGGCATCACCTCCTCCCCCTCCGCGCTGGAGGGACACGAGGGCTATCTGCGGGAATACGCCGGGTTTGACGGCGTCACCTTCGGGGACGACTTCGCCCGGACGCTGGGCGCGCCCTACGATCTGTGCTCCCCCGGCTTTGCCATCAAGCTGTACCCCTCGTGCAGCAGCACCCACCGCGCCATCGACGCCCTGACGGAGCTGATACGGGAAAACGAGCTGAAGCCCGCCGACATCGCCAAGATCGAGATTGGCCTGAGCCAGAGCGCCCTGCGGGAGCTGGTGACGCCCTATCCCCGTGACGGCGAGGAGGCCAAGTTCTCCATCGGCTTCCAGATCGCGCTGTATCTCAACGGGCTGGACAACATGCCCGTGAACTACCGGGAGGACGTGATCCGTCAGCCCGAAATAGCGCGGATCATCCAGCTGACCAGCATGTACAACGAACCGAAATACGACAACCTGCCCACCGATATGGGCGTAGGCCCCGCCTTTGGACGGATCACCACCACAGATGGCCGGGTGCTGACGCGGGAGCGCGTATACCCCGACGGCCACCTGACGCACCCCATTCCCGATCAGGGCATCCACGACAAATATATGAAGAGCGCCCTGCCCGTTCTGGGGCAGGAAAAAGCAGAGGAGCTCTACCGCCGCCTGATGGCGCTGGAGGAGGAGCGCGACATTCGCGCACTTCTGGCTCTCTGCCGCTGAGGAAAGGAGCAGTCCCCTATGGACAATATCAAGGAAAGAACACTGGAAATGCACCGGGAGCACCGGGGCAAGCTGGAGGTCGTGCCCAAGGTAGAGATCTGCGACACCGATTCCCTGTCGCTGGCCTACACCCCCGGCGTGGCGGAGCCGTGCCGGGAGATCGCCAAAAATCCCGATGACGTGTACACCTATACCACCAAGGGCAATATGGTGGCCATCGTTACCGACGGCACCGCCGTGCTGGGTCTGGGCGACATCGGCCCCGCCGCCGCGCTGCCGGTAATGGAGGGCAAGGCGTGCCTGTTCAAGACCTTCGGCGGCGTGGACGCCTTCCCCATCTGCCTGGACACCAAGGATCCCGATGAGATCGTGCGGGCGGTGCAGCTGATCGCCCCCGGCTTCGGAGGCATCAATCTGGAGGATATCTCCGCGCCCCGGTGTTTCGAGATCGAGCAGCGGCTCATCGAGCTGCTGGATATCCCCGTGTTCCACGACGACCAGCACGGCACCGCCGTGGTGGTGCTGGCCTCTCTCATTAATGCCGCCAAGTGCATCGGCAAGCCCCTGTCCGCCATCCGGACAGTCATCAGCGGTGCAGGCGCCGCCGGCATCTCCATCTGCCGCCTGCTGCTGAAGGCGGGCGTGGAGGACATCGTACTCTGCGACCGCAGCGGCGCCATCTACGCAGGCCGGGAGGGGCTGAACAGCGCCAAGGAAGCCATCGCCGCCGTCACCAACCGCAGCATGTGCAAGGGCACACTGGCGGACGCCATGGTGGGGTGCGACCTGTTCATCGGCGTGTCCGGCCCCGGCATCGTTACGCCGGACATGGTGCGCTCCATGGCGGACAAGCCCATCATCTTTGCCCTGTCCAACCCCACGCCGGAGATCATGCCGGACGCAGCCAAGGACGCAGGCGCCTATATCGTGGCCACCGGCCGCAGCGACTTCCCCAACCAGATCAACAACCTGTTGGTGTTCCCCGGCATCTTCAAGGGGGCACTGGAATCGCGTGCGCGCCGCATCACCGAGGATATGATGATCTCCGCCGCCCACGCCATCGCCGGGCGCGTCAGCCCCGCGGAGCTGGCTCCCGACCATATCATCCCCAGCATCTTTGACAAGGCCATCGCCGCTGTGGTGGCGGACGCTGTAAAAGCACACGTGAAGGAGTGAGCGCCATGAGAGAGCTGAGCGCAGCCGCCGTGCAGAGCGCCGTGGCCGCCATGGTTATTGACGCCAACTGCCGCATCAGCCCGGAGGTACTGCGGCAGTTAGAGCTCTTCCGTGCGCAGGAGGAGCGACCTCTGGCCGCCAGTATCCTGGGACGCATTATCGAAAACGATCAGCTGGCGGCGGAGCAGTGCGTGCCCATGTGTCAGGATACGGGCATGGCCGTGTTCCGCGTGCAGCTGGGGCAGGATGTACACATCACCGGCGGCTCGCTGGAAGACGCCATTCAGGAGGGCGTGCGGCAGGGCTACCGGGAGGGCTATCTGCGCAAATCGGTGGTCGCCGACCCGGTATTCCACCGGGACAACACCGGCGACAACACCCCCGCCGTCATCTACTATGAGTTGGCGGCGGGCGACGGCCTGACGTTGACCTTCGCGCCCAAGGGTTTCGGCAGCGAGAACATGAGCGCCGTGAAAATGCTGAAGCCCGCCGACGGTGCTGAGGGCGTCAAGGCCTTTGTGCTGGACGCCGTGCGCCACGCGGGTCCCAACCCCTGTCCGCCCATCGTGGTGGGCGTGGGCATCGGCGGCACCTTTGAAAAGTGTGCGCAGCTGTCCAAGTTCGCCCTGATGCGGGAGCTGGACAGCCACCACCCCCTGCCGGAATACCGGGACATGGAGCAGGAGCTGCTGGCCGCCATCAACCGCATGGATATAGGCCCTGCCGGTCTGGGCGGACGCACCTCCGCGCTGGCCGTCCACATCGAAACATTCCCCACCCACATCGCCGGGCTGCCGGTGGCCGTGAATATCTGCTGTCACGCCTACCGCCACAGCACCGTGACGCTATGACGGAGGGACACACCATGAAGCATCTGACATTACCCCTGACCCCGGAGGCCATCGCCTCGCTCCGCGCCGGAGATGAGGTGCTGCTCACCGGCTGGCTCTATACCGGCCGCGACGCCGCCCACAAGCGGCTGGCCGCCTGCCTGTCCGCCGGAGAGCCGATCCCCTTTCCTCTGGAGGGCGAGACGATCTACTATGTTGGCCCCGCGCCGGCGCGCCCCGGGCAGGTCATCGGCCCTGCGGGTCCCACCAGCAGCTACCGCATGGATCCCTACACCCCCGCCCTGCTGGAGCACGGGCTGAAGTGCATGATCGGCAAGGGTCGGCGGTCGCCGGAGGTGGCGGAATCCATCGTGAAGAACCACGCGGTGTACCTGCTGACCATCGGCGGAACGGCAGCGCTGACCGCTCAGTCTATTTACAAGAAAGAACCGGTATGCTATGATGACCTGGGCACCGAAGCCGTCTGCCGTCTCTATGTACAGGATTTCTATGCCATCGTGGGCATCGACTGTCACGGCGGCGCCATTGTCTGACCGGTGCGCCTACTACGCTTGCAGAGTGTGATGCTATGAAAAGTGGGATCATCGGAACATATTTTTCCACACCGTCCTTTTACAAAAAAGCGCTGCGTCTGGCGCTGCCCATCTGCTTTCAGCAGGCGCTGAACCAGGGTGCGTCCTTTCTGGACACCATGATGGTCAGTCATGTGGGCGGTGTGGGCGCCGTAACGGTGGCCACGCAGATCGACAACCTGCTGATGCTGGTGGGTTTCGGCGTCAACTCCTGCATTCTGATATTCGCCTCCCAGTTTTTCGGTGCCGGGAACCGGCGGAACCTGAAGCGCTGCTTCGGCTTACAGCTGCTGCTGAACGTGTGTATCGCGCTGGCCTTCTTTCTGCTGGCCAAGCTGGGCGGCACATGGTTCCTGTCCTTCTTCAGCGACGACGCCCGGCTCATCGAGCTGGCGAAGCAGTACATCTCCATCAGCGCCTTTTCCTATTTCTTCACCGCGCTCATCAACGGGTACACGTTCATGTACCGCAGCGTGCAGACCACGAAGGTTCCCATGCTCTTTGGCCTGGCCACCAACTGCCTCAACGCCCTGCTGAACTATCTGCTGATCTTCGGAAAGCTGGGCCTTCCCGCGTTGGGCGTGCGGGGCGCGGCCATCGCCACCGTCATTGCCACCTTCTGCGGGCTGGCGGGGCATGTGACCTACGCCTTTGTCACACGGCAGCCGTTTCTCGGCTCCGCCGGAGAGCTGTTCCGCTGGTCGTCCACGTTCCTGCGCCCCATATTTCGCCGCATGATCCCCATGGCCGGCAATGAGATCGTGTTCGGTCTGGGCGACGCCATGTATCTCAAGGCCTTCGGCATGCTGGGTACCGCTATGCTGGAGGCCTATCAGGTAGCCTATAAGATCGGCATGGTGCCTCACACCATTGCCGACGGCATGGGCAGTGCCAGCGGCATCCTGCTGGGAGAGCATCTGGGGCGCGGTGAGACGGAAAAGGCCCGCTCCGTTATCCGCGGTCTGTTCCCGCTGGCCATCGGCCTGTCCATCGTAGTTTCTGCTGTGATGATCCTCATCGCACGCCCGGTCGTCAGCATCTTTGCACTGCCGGGCAGCTCTGTAAATTTGGCCGTCCTGATGGTCAGGCTGTTCAACATCCGTATCGCTACGCGGATGTTCAACGCTGTGCTGCTGTCCGCTATCCGCGCCGGCGGCGACACAAAGTTTCTGCTCCTTATGGACAGCGGCCTTGTCTGGCTGGTGGGCATTCCTGCCGCCTACATCGGCCTGCTGGTGCTGCGAGTAAACTCTCTGCCCGTGTTGTTCCTGCTGGTGCAGACGGAGCAGGTGGTGCGCCTGATCGTCGGGCTGTTGCGATGCCGCTCCGGCAAATGGCTCCATAATCTGACAGAGGAAACAGGGACGCAGTAAGCTGCGTCCCTATTTCTTATGATTGGAGAAGAGCTGCGGCACCCATGATAGGCGGGACAAGGGGGACGGTGGGCGGTACCTGGCAGGAAAATGGGCTTGCCTTTTCCAATCAGAAGGGAGGTCATCTGTCCTATTGCACATTGAATATTTACGGACACGTCACGAAGAAAATGAAGCAGGATAGCGCACAGCAGATGGCTGAGGTACAGATGTGCCGGAAGGCGTTCTGCCGGGAATGTCGATAGGCTCCGTCTCTTTCTGATAGCAGCCCATGACTGCCGTGGTCATGGCAAAGAGAAGGACGGCTATGTAGATGATCGGACGAATGATTCTTGTGATTCTTTTCCTAATGCTGTCTCCTTGCCGCGGCGGGATAGCGGCACAGCTTAAAATGTCATTGATTAGCTTCTTGTAGTGATGAAAAAGGAACAGCTCAGCTTCTGGGTATTTGTCCGAAAGCTGCGCTGTTTGTTGGCCTTTAAGGCATGATAAGACGATTACCGTACGCGTTTTCTCTTATAGTGGACGGCGCCGGCCAGCGTAAGGGTACTTGCCAGCAGGAGGGCGCTCCACAGCGGAAGATTGCTGCTGTCTCCGGAAACGGTGATTTCATTACCGCTAACCGATACGCCGTTTGTGGTGCAGGCTACCTCTGCA
>ERZ773229.1979-NODE-1979-length-12905-cov-2.477821_pt1 | contig 12905 bp, 28 predicted proteins | sample MGYA00580992_ERZ773229 | MGnify/ENA primary metagenome ERZ773229 (study PRJEB29015, sample SAMEA2737795) | human gut metagenome | biome: human gut; feature: human-associated habitat; material: faeces | place: China | collected 2012 ... | reverse complement strand
AAACCTTCGCAACATCTTGCACCCACGCCTTGTCGAACACCTGCGCATTGTCGAACACCAACGCGTTGCCGAACACACGCGCCTCGTCGTACGCCCACGCCTCGCCGAACATCCGCGCCATGTTGGCGACCCATGCGTTGCCAAACACCCACGCGTTGCCAAACACCCACGCCTCGTCAGCGACCCACGCTGCACCTTTCTGAGACAGATTTCTCTCCGCCTCAATCCAGCCGCCCAAGTCACCAGCCTTCACGTTGTGTTCCGGGATGTCGCGCACTGCACGGATTCGATGCAATATCTTACGGCCGATGTATTTTACTTCGCCAGTAAACTCATACTTTTTCATTTTTGCTTTCCTCCCACGGCGTATTCGCCATTTCTTCCTCCGTCGGCTTCCGCAGCCAGAAGCGGAAACCGCGCAGATACTCATCCAGCGGATAATCCCAAACGTCACCGCTCCTTGTATACACCTTGATTTTCTTTTCTGTTTTCCATTCTCTGTTTATTACCTCTTCCACAGCCACAAGACATTCTTCAATATCGCACGCCTCACCATGCCACTCAACGAAGCATTCTTTTGAACAAATATTGTACAGCGACAAAATCTTGTTCGGCTCTTCGTCTCGTTTTACTGCCGCTTTGTATGCTTCTTCTGCTGTTTTTCGTGTTGGGCTATCACTTTCGCACTCTTCATTGGTACATTCGTACCAATAGCGCGGCACACAATACCCGTCCGTTTCGAACGAGTCAAGGATTCCGGTTCTCAGCAGCATCTCTGCCCCACAATACGGACAAGAAACGGGAAACTTCTCGTTACTCATTGTCGCTTTCCTCCTTTGGCGCGTCCGGGTATGGCATCCAGTGCGTGATTTTCACGGCTCCAGCGAAATACGGCATCCCCATCAAAATCATCATATTTGGAGCTTGGTATACATCAGGACTTCTTCCGCAGAACGGACACGGTTTCAGTTTATAATCCTGCATTCTTCTTTCTCCTTTCGTCGTTGTTCCACGCTCTCACGGCTTCGGCTCTTGTTTTCCCAATCTCACCGATATAGCCACAGTCCAAGCATCTTACCTCAAAACCGTTACCGCCGAAAAATTTAGTCAACATTTCCACGTACTTGCTTCCGCAATTCGGGCAAGGCTTTGGTTTTACTCGCATTACGCCCATCCCCCCTTAAACTTGTTGATGAAGTACACTTGCCCTTTGCCCGTCACTTTCGGCGTTCGCCGCAGTATAACGCTGCCGTCCGACGTTGTGATAGCCGTTTCCTTTATCTCGAAAAGTCCCATATCCATAGCTCTTTGCGTCGGGCAGTTGTGAAGCTCCCCTTTGCTGCACAAATATCCGTTCACGCGCAGGAGTTTGAACAGCTTCTTTTCGCCGATTTCAACGCCATTCTGCCGCAGCAGCTTCGCCATCTCGTTCACAAGGATGCTTGTTTTGCTTGCGCTCACAGCATCCGCGAACAGCGCCTTTGGCTGCATCTCCGTGATTTGCTTGTCGCGCTGCTCAATCTGTCGCTGGGCAACAATCAGGGCTTTCGCCATCAGGTCAGCGTCGCTCATGTCTTCCTGCCCTGCGATGTAGCCGCCGCTCTTTCGGATTGATGGGATGACATCGTGCGTAATCCAGCGCTTGAACTCTTTCGCCTCCGGCTTGCGACTGCTGAGGACGAGTGCGTACAGCCCGGGTTCGCTGACGACGGCCACATTTGGATTGCCGCGATTTCCGTCGGTTAAAACGACGGTATTCTTTTCGTCGTCGTCCAGGCGTGCCACTGCATCCCGTGCGTTCTTGACTTCCAGCGCTCGGCACACATCCGCCGCCACGAACCACGGCTCTTGTTTTCCTTCTTCGACGAATGTCCGAATGTTTCCAAACCGTTTGTTCTCGTAAACGATGATGTTGTACATGGCTTTCCTCCTTTTAGTCCTTTTTTATGCATGTATACCGCATATGCGGCTTATCGAAGCCAAGATGCACAAGCCCCGTTGCGCCGTTTCGATTCTTCCTGATTCGGCACGTTTGCCACGTCAACCCGTTCGCTTGGCAATTGTGGTACATCTGCCATCTTTCGCTGTTCGCATCCTGCGGCTCTTCCGGCTCGTGCAGGATAAGAAACACGTTCGCGTCCTGCTCAATCGCGCCGCTGTCTCGCGCTTGTGACATATCCGGCTCGCTTCTTGTCGATTTGCCGAATCCCTTCTCACTCTCGCGGTTGAACTGCGTCATGCACAACAGCGGAACGCCTAAATCCATCGCCATCAGCTTCAATTCGCGGCTGATTTGCGTCACCTCCTCCGTGCGGTTCCCGCATTTCTCGTCGGCTCGCATGAGTTGGATATAATCAACCACAATCAGGCTCAACCCCTGCTTGCTTGCCTTCATCTTAGCTGCCGCGTTGCGGATTTGCAATGGCGTGACCGCTCTTTCCTCGATGGTGACTGGTAAATCTGCAAGAACCTGATAGCAGGGCGAAATCTGCGCGAAATCCTCTAATTCCATCTTGCCTGTGGAGATTTTCTGCAAGTCCACGCCTGATTCGTTCGCCATGAAACGCGCCGCAATTTCCACCGGGTTCATTTCCAGCGACACGAGCAGCACCCCGCCGCCGTGCTCCGCAACGTACTTCGCCATGCAGATAGCAAGCGACGTTTTACCAACACCGGGACGTGCGCCGATGTAGATTAGCTGTCCCGGCTTAAAGCCCCCCAGCATCACGTCAAGGTCTGCGATTCCGCTTGTTACCCCGTCCTTTTTGTCAAAAGAATTCGCAAGCATGAGCGACGCTTCGTGCATCGTCACCCCATCATCAACAGCGGTTGACGACTGTGCCGCCGCCACGCAATCCGCTTGCAACGATTCCACCGACGCGCCCGGATTTCCTACATCTTGCAGGATTTTTCGCGCCAGCGTCGCAAGTTCGCGGCGTTTCGCGCACTCTGCCAAAATCGCTACGTACTGCCGCGACATTACGGGCGAAATGCCCATCTGCACGCATTGCATCAAGAGTGCGGCATCTTGGAAGTCGCATTGCACTTCTGCATCCAGCGTTACAAGGTCAACGCTTTTCCCCTGCTTCACAAGACGCATAATTCCGCGCTGACAGGCTTGCATCTGCTTTAATCCGAACAAGCTATCAGACAGTGCGGCAACCTCTTGCGCCACAATTGCGTCTTGCATTGCAAGCCCAATCAGGCTCTTTTCCGCGTCCTCGTTGATGTATGCGTCCATCTTTAACTCCACGCTCTCGCTATTTCTTCCAGCTTTGTCCGTACCTCTGGATACCCCACGCTACTCAAAAATACATCTCTTTGTTTGACTTTCGGCGGTTCGTGCACTTCGATTTCGTCCGTACTTTTGATAAACCTTATCGGGTGCTTTTCCGCCTCAATCCGCGCTTGCTCTCGTCGCTCTTTCTCCTGTTTCTCTTTCGCGCGTCCATTGATTACACCCTTGAGGTATCGGATGTTAGGCTTCCCGGATTCTCCGGCGATTTTGACACATTCCAGCACCTCTTCCGTGCCGTTGTCCGCCACAAGCTGGTTGAGCGTCTCCATCGTCGCCGTCGTATCGGTGAATCCCTGCCGTTTCGCTTCGTCCAGCACCTCGTTTGTGCCTTGCTGGATTTCTGCTGCTTCTTCGTCGCTGATGAAGGGTGCAGGGGTACGCACTTCGGGCTTCTGCTCTGTTTCGGGATTGAGCTGTGCCGGTTCGGGCTGCTGGATTTCTTCGGACGGTTCTTTCTTCGGGCGACCACGTCCGCCGGATTTGCCAGCCGCAATTTTTTTCTCGTATCCATCGCTCGCTCTGTCCAGTTCGCGGACAAGTGCGTTATAAAGGTACTTGATTGTACGCGGCATTACAGCCGTTTCCCCGCTCCTGCCGTATTGAAGATACGCCCTGACAACAAGTCCAATTTCCTCGTCGGACAGCTCCTCGATGTCTTCAGCCATATCGAGCGGAATCGGCACATACTTTACCTTCGCCATTTGCTACCTCCATCAGCCGCCGTTAGAACGGCAAATCCTCGTTGTATACCGGGGTGTACTGCGGCGCGGGCGGTTGAGCCGCCTCTTGCGCTGTCTGCGGTGCATCCTGTTTCGCGCTGTCCAGAAACTCAACGTCCTGCGCAAAGACTTCCAGCGTCGCGCGTGTGCTTCCGTCGTTGGCTGTGTAGGGGCTAACGCTGACGCTGCCAATCACACACACCTTGCGCCCCTTGGCAAGATACTTTTGGCACGTTTCCGCTTGCTTATCCCAGACGGATACGCGGAAGAAGTCTGCTTCCGCCTTTTCGCCCGGTTTCGCGCGGCGATTGACCGCAACCGTGAAATTGGCGACGCTCTTGCCGCTCTGCGTCGTTCGCAACTCAACGTCGCGCGTCAGATTCCCGATGATTGTCAGCTTGTTCATTGCTTTTCCTCCCCAGCTTGTACCGCTTAGCTATTTTTTCGTCGATTTTTACGGGCTGAATGTGGTACTTCTCGTCAAAATCCGCCTGTGCCATCGTGTGGCACTCCGTGTGATGTACCCGGCAAAGCGGTTCGCACGTCAGCCCGATATGATTGATTTCTGTGCGGTCTGCGCCCATGCCGACGCGCTCCCAGTGATGGAGGTCTGACGGTCTGCGTCCGCAGATGGCGCACTGCTTGTGCATCACGCAAGCATAGATATACGCGCCGATGTCCTCCGCGTACTCCACAAGCGGCTGTTTTGTCGGAATGTTGTTTACCACGCAGAACTCAACCAGCCAATCAATATAAAGCCGTGCGGTTGTCATGTCCACGTCGGATAGGCTGAATGCCTTGATTGCCTCCGCTTGCAGCTTGTCAATCCGCGATCGCAGGAACTCCGCCTTGAGCATCGTGTTTAGGTCGCTCTTGTCGCCCTGCCCGATGTATCCCGTCGCGGCGGCAATCTCGCCAATCAGCGCCCACGCCTTGCGGCGTTGCTCTGGACTGATTGTGCGGCAGTCCTGCCATAGCACCGTGACGGTATCGGACAGGTTTTCCGCATCGGGGCGGGCAGTCTGGATTGTCAGGCTGCCCGGCTGCTCGATGACTTTGCCGACTGTCGCAATCATGGCTCACTCCACGGCTCGCGTTTGGATTCTTCTCGTGTCGGCTCTTTCTCCCAGCATCGCCACTTTGTGCCGTAGTCCTCTGTGTAGACGTAAAATGTACCAATGCCGATGTTGTAAGGTATAACGCGCCACGGGTATGCATCCGTTTTTATCCATGCGCGAATCGGGATGTTGTCTCGCAGTTCAAGCCACAAGCGCGCCGTCTTCTTGTTTTGCGCGCTTGCTTCGGCAAACGTCAGAACGCGGTTTCGCTGCTTAGCGCGGTTTCGCTGCTTAGTCGGCATTGTTGCTTTCCTCCTCCCACAGCATTGCTTCTCTCTCTTCATCTGTTGGCTTGCGTAACCAACAACGCCACGTCAGATTGTTAAGTCTCGTATCTACTCGTATTATATCCGCTATATAACCGCCGACTTTAACAGATTCGCTCAAAATCTCTATTACTCCATAGTCTCTTGCCGTGTACAGTAGCCCTTTTCTGAGATATGGTATTTTTCGTCCATCTATATAAGCCATTTCAATCCATATGATTTTATCTTCCGAATCCTTTATTTCTTCAATAGACAATAGGCGATTCGGCTCTTCTTTGAGGCTTGCTCCGCAATATGGGCAATGCGTTCGGTCTCCATCTTTGGTTGTTTTCGTCTGCTTTGCGCTTTGGACATATTTCTCCCAATAGCGTTCCTTGTGTTTTTGCAGTTCTTGTTTATGCGTTCTGTAATACGCACGGTAGTATTCACGCCTTGCTGCCTTTGCCTCTTCGTTCACGCCTTTATACCTCCTTTGTTCTCCCCGTGATAAACTCCGCTCTTGGCAGCGTCTCAATCCATGCGCAGAACGCCCTCCATTCCGGCAGACGGTGATTTTTCCGCTGCTGGTAAATCGTTTTGAGCTGGCGGTAGTTGGTGGTCATCCGCGCCGTCAGCCGCAAGCCAACAGGCACGTTGTAGAGGACTGCAAGATACCGTTCCGGCGTGGGGGCTTCCTTGTACTCCGCAACCAGCTTCTCCATAAGCTCGATTGTCTCCCGGCGCACATAGTCGATGCATTGCTCGTCGATATCCATGCTTGTTATGCGGTGCATGGTGGACTGGCTCGATACAAAATCCAGAAAATGATACCGCTCGGCTTCCACCCACGCCTTGATTGAGAACGTGAGGTCGAACTGTACGACGATTCCCGTCAAAAATTGGTCGTGTCCGCTCCCCGTCGGACAGTTGGCAAGCGCCATCGTCCGTTCCGTTACTTCCGCGCTGCATTGCTCCGTGTCGGTTGCCATCGGATAGCGGCTTGCCTTTACGCTCGACGCAAGCCCCATGATTTCCACGTTGCTGACTACATTCATCGCCGTTCCCCTTTCTCGATTTGCTCCACCATGTCAAACGGGTCGTCGAAATCCAGCCTGATGCCCGTCTTTCCCAGCACCTCATCAATCAATTCTGCCGTTGTGAAGTACGCGCCGGGTTGCAGATACTTTTGCGTTGCCGTCAGCATCCGATGAATCCGCTGTGCGCCGAACCCGAACTCCTCTTTCATCGCAAGGCACATCCCGGCGAAAATCATCTTGATTGCATGGCGTTCTGCATCCTTCGCTCCGCGCTCATACTCGCGTTCGTAGCCTCCCCGCGCCCTCATGATGCTCTGTGTGGCGTGGGTCATATCCCGCGCCGCTCTCCTGCGTTCTGCCCGATTCATCACGATGCCTCCCGGAAATTAGCTTTCACCGCGTCCATCATCGCCTTTGCGTCCGCCATCGTCATCTCTTTCGTCGGAATGTTGCGGACGATTTTTTCTTCCACAAGCGCGGCGCGAACTCTGCTCAACTCCTGCACATCCATGCCAATGTTTCTGCACTCTCGCTTGATATAGTCCGCCGGCGTTTCCATCTGATTCTCTACTGGCTTGCTCTGCTGCTTCGGCTGCTCCGGTTTCTTCTGAGTTTCGTGCTTTGTCTCGTAGCTTTCACCGTCCGGGTCGGTCATCTCCTCTGTCGGGATGCAGAATACTTGGAAAAGTGCATACTTGTAAGCAATCGCCATTGCCTTGTTGCTTGCCTTGTCGCCGCTGTCCATGCCCTCGCCCAGCGTCACCGCCTCGACAAAGCTGCCGTCGGTGGTATAGAAGCGGAACGCGATTTTCAGCAGACTGTAACGCAGTTCTCCGCCTTTCGCCGTTACCTTGATTTCTCGCGTCTGCTCCAAAACCTGTGGAACAGTGAAAATCTTGTTTTTCGTCAGGATGGGCTTCAAGGCGTTCATTACATCGTCGATGCCGCGGAACTTAAAACCCTGCTGTTGGTTGTACTTGTCCTTGCCGATTGCGGAAATGTCCGCCATCGCCGCGCTGATTGCGGCGTAAATCTGCCCGTTTTCCATGACTTATTTCCTCCCTATCATGCTTCTCATTCTGTCGGCGGCGGCTTTCCGCTGTTCCTCCGTCATATTTACGCGCTTCGGCGGCGAAACTTTCAGCCACTTCGCCGGGACTTTACAATACAGGCAACCGTGATTTTCCTGCGGCGTTTTTACAATCTCGACTTCCTCCGGGTGTGCGTCTCTCAGTCTCATGATGCGCGTGATAAGCCACTTCTCATCCGTGGAAATCCACATTGTTTTGTCCGTGTACTCCAAGCACGTTTCCATTGTCGTCCTCCTATTAGCACTCATACCATCTCTGATACTGGTCGTTTATGTACTTCTCCCAGCGCCAATCCTCTCCAGTGCGGCTGGCTTCATCAACCCTTCGCACGGGCTTCCTGCACCCTCGCGGCACTTCGTCCGTTTGGCTGCATCCGCAGTCGCAGCGCTCCCCGCTATCCAGATATGCGCCACATAGGCAGCAGCGTCTTGCCATTTGCCTCACCCCTTCTGCACCGCGAAAACCGGGTCGCGCGGAATAATCTTGATGCCGGGAACGACTTCGCCCGTCAGTTCTTCAACCGCCTGTCCGTTGTTCTCTGTAATCATCCCTTTCAGCGCCGTCCATTTCAGCTTCGGCACGTTCTCCACGCAGGACGGCGCATTCTCTGCGCACCACGCGATAATCTGCGCATCGTCGCGCTCGTACTCCGGCGCTTGCGCCTTGCGAACCAGAACGCCGCTCGGCAGCTTGTACTTCTCGCTGGTCTTCGTCGCCTTGTGCGGAACGGTGTCGAAGTAGCTTTCCAGCAGGGCGGTAAAGTAGTCAATGCTCTGCTGGTTGGACTGCGCCACGCGCTCGCTCTGTGCCTTGTAGTAGTCCTTCCACTTCTGCGTGTCGGCTTCCAACTCCGCAATGCGGCGAACCGCCCAATCCGCCTTCTGGTCGTTGTCGATGACAAAACCAGCGCGTTCTTCCTGCTCGTTTTCCTCGATTTCGCTGATAAACTGCTCCATTATATGTTGACTTCCTTTCGTTTTTGTGTTAGAATGTAAGTGGCTTAACCGCCCCTTACCCTTTCTGTCTGCTCGTGCCGCGCTTTGTACCCGCGTCACGGGCGCTTTTTTTATGCACGTCTCCGGGCAATTGTGCCGTCAGGATTCATCAGCCCGCGCGCAACAAGGTCGTTGCGCTTCTTGCGCTGGCGGATGACCTCGTTCTCCTGCTCCTGCGTCGGGTAACGCTTGCGCCGCTCCATCTCTTGCTCAAAGTCGCTGACAGTGACGCGGATGGTTTCGTGCGCCCTGCCGCCGATGCAGACGTGCGGCATTTCGCGCATAAATTTCCGCGCGCTCTCCTTGCTAATGCAGAGGATTTCGGCGACGCGCTCGGTGTTGAGGTACTGCGTCATTTCGCGCCACTCCTTTTCTCGATTCTCGCAAGTGTGTCGGACAGGCAAGCAACCACCTTTTTGATTAACTCGACGTACTTGTCGCGGTTCATCAGGTTGTCGATTTTTCCGTCGTCGCTCACGTCGCGCTCAATGGCTTCCTGCAATCGCAGGATGTCCTCTATTGCGTACCGATTCCGCAGGACACTTCCCATCGTGGTTGTGTTGCTAATTGGGCTGTAATGCCGCCGATAACTGTCGCTGTGTGAAAGCATCCAGCGATGCCACAGCATAGGGCATTTGTACAGCTCCTCAAGCTGGTCGATAACTTCCGGCGACGGCTCTGCTTCGTCTCCTTCCCAGCGGCGGATGCACGATTCCGATGTGTGGATTTCCTGCGCAACTTGCCACAAGCGCAGCCCTGCTTGCTCTCTGGCGGTTCGCAGATCATAACCGCGAAATTCCGGCATTTACTTTGCCCCCTTCTGTGCTATCATTTCCGTAGGCGCAAGGGCGAAAGCCGTCGCGATTACCTCCGCGATAAAATTGCCCTGTGCGTCAATCTCCCCCGCCTGATACCGTCCCGTCTCGGACAATGCGCGGCTATACGCCCGCTCGAATGTCAGCTTGGTGATGTCGTCCGGCGTGTTAATGCTCGCCATGTTGCAGACGGCGTCGTAGACAATCCGCATTGCGGCACTATCTCCCAGATGGTTGCGAATCTGCTTGACTATTACCGCGTCGATGGGACACCACCGCAAGCCTTCTCCTTCCTCCGGCTGCATCGTTACCCCGGTTGCTCGCTGGAAGTCAGTCATTCCAAAGCGCTCCCATCTTGTCGCTGATTTCTTCAAGCAGCTTATTCATGATGTCTCCGTAGACAACGTAGGCATCAAATTCGCCGGGGAAAACCTTCTGAAAGGCTCCGTAGTCCTTCACCTTCCCGCTCCGTACGTCCATCCAGATAATCTTCCAAATGCGGTCGGCGGTGCGCTTGCTATCGCAAGCGTTGTCGAGTTCGCGGATGATGCGCGGCGCATTGAGCCGCAGCGTGGTTTCCATCATGTGCTGCTCAAAGAGTTCCTTCCGGGCTTCCTCGTCCGGCACGATTTTCTCAAGATTCAGGATTTTCATTTTCTTTTCCCTCCCTTAGACGGCTACCGCCGTCTTGTCCATCTCGTACTTAACCGCCAACAGCAGGGCTTCCATCACGGCTGCATACGCGCCGTATGCCTCGCTGATATAGTCCCAGCTCCCCAGCTTCGCGAACTCGTCGCGCGTCATGGCTTTCAGCTTCCGCGCGCTCTGGCGGATGGCGAAAATCGCCTTGTTCGCGTCACCACGCGACACGCAACCGCCAAGGCACTGGCTTTGAATGTCCTTTCCGTACTCGTCCAGCAGACGGTTCGCGATTTGCACCTTGACAACTTCATTACTCATTTTGTGATACCCCTTTCTATCTTTGCGCTTTTCGCGCTGTTAGTCTATGAGTGTCCACCAGTCCACGCCCAAGGTTGGCGCAAGCTGCTTTGCAACTTTCGGCGTGACGTTGCGTTCACCATTCGCAATCCGCGAAAGCATTGATTCTGAAATGCCAGTGATTCGCGCAATGTCCGCCATCTTCAACCCCCTGCTTTCCGCAAGGTTTCTAATGTTTACCAACGTTTCTCCTTTCCTTGACTTGCCCAACGGTCAAGTTTTCCGCTAAAAAATTTGATTTTTCTTCTTCTTTGGGGATAGACGTTTGATTTTGTCAATCCCCTTGTGTTATGCTTTGTGTGTAGGATTCTGTCATCTCTGCGACTTGCGTCCCTCGCGCTCTACGCTGATGTGGGTTGCTACCTCGTTAATCAGCCATAGCGCGGCGATAAGTGCGATGCTTAGTCCCAAAAAGACGAATCCTGCCGGGTCTGCGTGTGGCATCTCCTTGTCACTCCTCTCTCCGTAACAATTCCCTGTGGGAAGTGTGAAATACGTCCTCCAGCGCTACCAACACTTTGTAGGACGGGTCACGCTTCCCAGTCTCAATCATGCACAGCATTGGTACATTCACACCGACACGCTGCGCAACGCTTTCGCGCGACCAACCGTTTGCTTCGCGCATCCGTTTCAGTTGCCTGTACATTGCTCTCCCTTCTTGCTTGAGGTAATTTCTTGACTTACCTCTGATAACATTATACATTCACTTTGCGTGAATGTCAAGGGGTAAACCATGTTTTCACGCGAAATTTTTTCTTCTCGACTGACTAATCTGTGTAAAGAAGCTGGCATTACAAACGCGGCGTTTGCCGATTCCTGCGGCATCACTCCCGGTGCGTTGTCGATGCTCCAAAAGGCAAATCGTTCGCCAAGTGTCGAACTCCTTTGCAAGATGGCGGACTTGCTCGGCGTGACGGTTGACTACCTTTCCGGCAGTGACGGTTCGCCATCTCCCAAAGAAACAGACACGCTCTACTTGGAGATTTCCGCGCTTGCTCCGTCCGACCGGGAGGAAGTAATGCGGTACGCTCGCTATGTTCGGGCGAACCCACGCAAGTGAGGTGATGCACCGTGCCGTTCCCGGAAATCCTGCTTGCTCTGCGGCTCTCGAACGGGCTAACCCAGCAGCAGCTTGCAGAACGCGCCAACGTCGCAGAGATAACAATCCAGAACTACGAATCTGGAAGAAGCAACCCCGTTCCGACGCGTCTTCTCGCAATCGCTGATGCTCTCGGTGTTTCGCTCGATACGCTCGTTGGACGCGATGAGAATGCGTTCTCGCCGCCCGACTTCGACCCGCTGGTAGAACAGGTAAAGTCTCTTTCCGCGCTCCAGCGTGCGGATGTGATGAAGTACATCGAGTTCATCAAATCGCGCTCCTGATGCGCGTTTGCGCTGGACAACACTCTACAAGGACAAAAACGGCTCTCTGAGCGCTTCCAGCCCGTCAGGTGAGGAAATACCAGTCCCGACGTGCAAGCGCTCCTGCGGGCGTTTTTGTGCGAATTAGACGTTGCTTCCGTTCAAAGCCTTTTTCGCGTCCGCCGCGTCGTGATGGCGTACTTCACCCGGTTTTCGATGCCTGGCGGGTTGACATGGTACACTACTTCTCGCTCCCCTCAATGGCGTGCTGGATGATGTGAATCATCTGCTGGTTGACGCTTCGGTTTTCGCGCTCTGCAAGGACTTGCAGCTTGCGATGAAGCCCCGCGCCCATTCGCAGTGTGACTTTCCAGCTGTCTGCCGTCATTGTGCCGTCACCTCTCTTTTATTATATAGTGCCGTCACCTTGCTGTCAAGGTGCTGACCGAAATTTTTTTGAAGGTGGTGATTCCCTTGCCGTCCGACCTCCCGAAGTTTACGCTCCGCACCGACAAGCAGACGCTTGACAAGTTCCGCGTGGTTGCGAAAAAAAACCTGCGAACCGTCAACCGCGAATTGGAGATGCTAATGCGTCAGCATATCGCGGACTATGAGGACAAGCACGGCGAAATCGTCCTCCCTCAAAATCAGGAATGATTGCTATGCAGTCATATCCTATGCAGGAATGGAGGTGAGTATGCCATGCTTGCGTCGGAATATCGTCTCTGCCGTGACTTTCAGCGCGGCAAACAGCTTTCGGCGGAACAGCTTGCGCGGTTGCGTTCATCTGGCTTCTTGGAGCCACAGCCGCCGCACCCATCCGACCTTGATGCACGTCCTCCGGATTATGTGCCGGAGCTGAACCGTCACGCGCTGGATGAAATGGAGCAGTACGAGTCAAGTTGCTTGCGATTCCTGCTTCCCGTCGGCATCTCCGCCGTCAGCTTGATTCTCTCGCTGATAGCTCTCTTCAAGTAGCCGAATCTCCTTCAAGTAGTCAAGCACATCGCGCATATACTTGCTATATTGGTCGAAGTCCAGCTTCAGATAGCGCGGAGCAACGAGGATTCGCCCGAACGCAAGGCACAACTCCTTGCCGTACCAGCTCAAAAGCGGATTGTGCTTGAAAACGCCGTCGCTCATGTACGTTTCCTCGCGAAGCGCGAAGTTCTCCTTTTCCAGCATCTCGACTTTTGCTTGCAAGTCCTCAATCCGCTGTTTCAACT
>ERZ773229.1977-NODE-1977-length-12913-cov-17.238840_pt1 | contig 12913 bp, 8 predicted proteins | sample MGYA00580992_ERZ773229 | MGnify/ENA primary metagenome ERZ773229 (study PRJEB29015, sample SAMEA2737795) | human gut metagenome | biome: human gut; feature: human-associated habitat; material: faeces | place: China | collected 2012 ... | reverse complement strand
CGTTCGAGACGAACATCCCCGGCGTGTACTGCGCGGGCGACGCGCACCGCGGCCCTGCCACCGTGGTCGAGGGCATTGCCGACGCCGCACGCTTTGCCGAGATCGTTGTCGGTCACCCGCACATCTACGACATCCCTGCCGAGGCCGATGTGACCGAGTTCGACGCGCAGGCCAAGAAGGGTATCCTCTCGATGGCCAGTAAGTGCATCTGCGACGGCGAGCGCTGCTTACAGTGCTCCACCGTGTGTGAAAACTGCGTCGATTCCTGCCCGAACCGCGCGAATGTCGTCATCAAGATGGCCGACGGCTCGCACGAGATCGTCCATGTCGACAAGATGTGCAACGAATGCGGCAACTGCACGCAGTTCTGCCCCTACGCAAGCGAACCCTGCCACGATAAGTTCACCCTTTTTGATACGCGTGAGGACATGGACGAGAGCGAAAACTACGGCGTGCTCTTCGAGGAGGACGACATGGTCCGCCTGCGCTACGAGGACGGCGTGAAGGAATACGACTTGGCTTCCTGCGACAACGATCTTCCCGTCGAGCTTGAGGCGTTGATCCTCACTGTGCGCGATAAGTACAGCTATCTCTACCTGTAAGCAAAACGAAAAATGAGGGAGCCGGTGCGATGCACCGGCTCCCTCTTCCTTATTGTAAGCAAAAAAGAGCGCTGCCTAAGCAGCGCTCTTTTTGCGTTTATATTTTGCCTTACTTCTCGATCAGGGTGAGCTGATAGAGGATCTTGGCGATCTGCGCGCGGGTCAGGGACGCGGCAGGCTCGAAGGTGGTCTCGGTCATACCGCTGATGACCTTCGCGTCGACGAGCGCCATCACGTAACCGTCGGTGCAGTCGGTGAACTTGCTCTCGGTCTTGGACTCGGCAAGCTTGTTGAGCTTGGCAGCGACCTGGCAGAACTCGAGACGGGAGATGGCCTTCGCACCGTCAAGATCGGCGGCAACAAGACCCAGCTCCGCAGCCTTGGCGATGGTGTTCTTGCTCCAGTCGGCGCCGGTGGCGTCCGCAGCCTTGAGATCGCCGTGGCTGACAAGCAGGAGCTTGAGCGCGGCAGCCCAGGTCAGGGTGTCGTTGGGCGCATAGGTGGTGGCGGAGGTGCCGTTGATGATGCCGTCATTGTAGAGGTCGATGACATACTTGCCGAACCAGGAGGAAACCTTGACATCCTTGAACGGGTTCAGCAGGATACGGCCCTGAGGCGCGGCATACTGCGCACCGATCACGCCCTTGAGCTCGGTGGTGACGTACTCCATCACAGCCTCGTCCAGAGGGATACCGGTATCGAACTGTGCGGAAGCAGCAGCGAAGGCATAGTAGGTGTCGCCGCCGCCGGCAACAAAGTTATTGGTAACGACCGCATAGGTATCGTCCGCCTTGAACTCCTTGCCGTTGATGCTGTTGATGACCACGCGGTTGATGCTCTTGGGACCATAGTAGGTGGAAGCAGGATAGGTCTCAGCATTGGCATCATAAGCGACAGCCGTGGAGAGGGTGAAGTTGATGCCGGCAACCTGCGGGAAGCCGCCGACGGGCAGGCTGTAGGTGGAAGCCTCGAGCGCTTCAAGAAGCTCTGCGCCGGTGACATAGATGACTGCGACCGTGTTGCCAAACGGTAGAACGGTGTTGATGTCCTTCTTGGTGACATCACCCGGCTTGATGGCAGCGCGGATGCCGCCGCCGTTGGTGATGGCGACCACATGGTCAGCATCGACGGTCAGGCCTTCCTTGTTCTGCATGACCTTCCAGAGCATTGCATCGGTGATGAGATTGCCGTTGTTGGTCTCGCTGTCGCGGTTGCCGTTGGGGGCCTTCGCGCCGTTGAGCGTGACCTCGCTCTTGGCGAACACAACGCCGTATTCCTTGTCGACGCGGTCAACGATCGTCTTCGCGGCCGTGGCAACGGTCGCGTCCTTGGCGGTGTCTTCCTTGATCTCGTAAAGGGAGTTGCTCTCGATCTTCTTGCTGGCGTCATCGATGACGATCACGCCGATGTTGGCAAATGCGGTACCGGTGGACTGGATGGGCTCGCCCTTCTCGCCCTTGGTCATCACGGTGTGGGAGTGACCGTCGACGATGAAGTCGATGCCCTTGACTGCGGCGTAAAGATCGGTGGAGCGGTAAGGAGCGGACTCAGCGTCCACGCCCAGATGCGCAAGGCAGATGACGACATCCGCATCCTTGAGCGCCGCGACCTGATCGGCGGCCGCCTTGGTGAAGGCGTCACCGGTCGCAAAGGTCAGGCCCTTGATGAGCGCGGGGTTGGCCTTGGTCTGGGTCTCGGGGGTCTCCATGCCGAAGAAGCCGACCTTCACACCGGACTTGGTGGTGTAGGTGTAGTTCGCATCGAAGATGGGGGTACCGTCCTCATTAAAGACGTCCGCGCAGACGACCTTGAAGTTGGCCTTGCTCATGTTTTTCTTGAGCTGGACATAGCCGTAGTCGAACTCGTGGTTGCCGAGGGTGACGACGTCGTAGCCGGCGGCATTCATCATCGTGACCGCATCAGCGCCCTTGGTGGAGCTGACATAGCTCGTGCCCTGGCTGTAGTCGCCCGCATCAACGAGGATGACCTCGGCGCCCTTGGCCTCATAATCGGCCTTGAGCGCGGTGATGTAGGCGTAGCCGGCGATCGCGCCGTGCACATCGTTTGTGTGCAGGATCACGGTCTTGCCCGCCATCGTCGCTTCTTCGGTCATGACTTCGGGCTCTCTTGTAGTTGCCGTGTCCTCGATCGCAAAGCCGGTCACAGTCAGGCTGAGAACCATCGCCATTGCGAGCAGGACGGATAGGAACTTGCGCATAGTGTTTTCCTCCTCAATTTTTTCACTCCGCTTTTTCTCTGTCCGCTCTTCGTGACACACAGCTCCTTTTCACATCTCTCAGTTGGTCTGCGCGCCAAAAGTTTGCTTTTTGTACAAATAAAAGCGGAATGTGGTATGATTTTATTGTATCGTATGTCTGCTACTTTCTCAATACGGCATTGTTCCGAATTTGCGGCAAAAATCTTGGCGCTTCTCACATTTTTTCCAAACTCTATGGAAATCAGGTAAAAAGTATGCTATGCTTTTGCTAATTTGGAACGGTATTTTTTCAAAGGAGGGTTCTTCCATGAAAACACTGCTTCGAGGCGGCTATGTCGTCAGCGGCCGCGGCTGCCGCCGCGCCGACGTGCTCATCGACGGGGAAAAGGTCGAAATGCTTGGCCACATTCCGCCCGAGCTCGCCGCGCAGAGCGAGGTCGTCGACGTGACGGGCTGCATGCTCTTCCCCGGCTTTATCGACGCGCACACGCACTTCGATCTCGATGTGTGCAGCACCACGACGGCCGACGACTTTGAAAGCGGCAGCAAAAGCGCCATCCGCGGCGGCACGACGACGGTCATCGACTTTGCCTGCCCCAATAAAGGGGAATCCCTTGCCTATGGGCTTGATCTCTGGCATAAAAAGGCCGACGGCAAGTGCTACTGCGACTACGGCTTCCATATGACCATCGACGACTGGAACGAGAGCATCGAGTCTGAGCTCGACGCGATGTTCGACGCCGGTATCACGTCTTTCAAGATGTACCTCACCTACCCCGCCATGATGATCGGCGACGGCGCGGTCTACCGCGCGCTGAAAGCGCTCAAGCTCCGCGGCGGCATCGCGGGCGTCCACTGTGAGAACGCGGGCGTCATCGACGCGCGCATCGCCGAACTCAAGGCGAGCGGTTTGGGCGCGGACGTCGTATCGCACCCGATCTCCCGCCCCGACTATTTAGAGGCCGAGGCTGTTTCGCGTCTGCTGCGCATCGCGCAGGCGGCCGACGCGCCCGTCATCATCGTCCACACGACGAACCGTGCTTCTCTTGACGAGATTGCCGCGGCGCGCCGCCGCGGACAGACCGTGTATGTCGAGACCTGCCCGCAGTATTTGGCGCTCGACGACGGCGTTTACTACGATCCCGACTTTTCCTCCGCCGCGCGCTACGTCTGCGCGCCGCCCATCCGCTCGCAGGAGGACAGTGAAGCGCTCTGGAAGGCGCTGCGCCGCGGCGAGGTGCAGACCATCTCGACCGACCACTGCTCGTTCACGCTCGAGCAGAAGGACATGGGCCGCGACGACTTTACGAAGATCCCCGGCGGTCTTCCCGGCGTCGAAACGCGTGGCGAGGTCGTCTACACTGTGGCCATCAATGAAAACAAGCTCTCGCTCGGCGGCGTCTGCCGCGCGCTGAGCGAAAATCCCGCCAAGCTCTACGGTCTCTACCCCCGCAAGGGCGTCATTGCTGCGGGCAGCGACGCCGACATCGTCGTCTACGATCCCGGTGCGAGTCACGTGCTCCACGGCGCGGACATGCTCTCCAAGGCGGGCTACACGCCGTTCGAGGGCTTCCGCACGAATGGCGGCGTGTCGAAGGTCTACCTGCGCGGTCAGCTGCAGGTGGACGGCGGCAAGGTCGTCGGCGGCAAGATGGGCGAATACTTGAAGCGCGGCAAATGCGCACTGTGAGGTAAGATATGGATCTGAGGGAAATTTTATTTGCGCAGTTCCCTGCGTTTTTTCTGCTGAGTCTGCTGTTTTTGATCGCGCACCTGCGCGTGCGCAAGCACAGCGCCGTCAAGTCGGTGCTGTGGGTGCTGCTGTTCGGCGCGGCGCTGGCCGTGTCGATCCTGTTCTGCTTCCTCGGCATGCAGGCGAAGTACTGGACGGTCAAGACGCTCTTCGAGCTCAAGTTCTGGAGCTGGCTCGGCCTTGCGATCGTGGTGTTCGTGTTCGTGCTGCGGCTGGTGTTCAAGCTGCAAAATAAGCACGCTCAGCACATGGTCGAAAAGGAGCGCGTCAAGGCGGAAAAGACCCGCGAGGAGGCCGTAAAGCAGGCGCGCGAAGAAGGCCGCGCCGAGGCCATGGCCGCCCAGAAGGCGCAGGAGGCCGAAGCTGTCGCGGCAGAGCCCGCAGCGGATGAGTCTGCCTCCCCCGCTGCCGAGGAGACCGCACCAGCAGAGAACGAAGATCCTGAAAAGGCGGTCGAACGTTAAGTATGGAACAGACACAACCGCAGCGCATCGCGTATTTTGACGTACTGCGCATTCTGGCGACTTTCGCCGTCATCGTGCTGCATCTGTCCGCGCAGCACTGGGCCGATACGGACGTCTATTCAAGAGCCTGGCAAGCCTTCAACCTTTACGACAGTGCCGTCCGCTGGGCTGTTCCGGTTTTTGTGATGATCAGCGGCGCGCTGTTTCTCTCCGGCTCACAGAGCATCGGGCACATTCTGAAAAAGAATGTGTCGCGCCTTGTCACAGCGTTCATCTTCTGGTCGGCGCTCTACGCCGTCTTCATGGTGAACTTCGAGGGATGCCCGACGAACCTTATTTTGCAACAGTTTCTCAACGGTCACTATCACATGTGGTTCCTCTTTATGATCGTGGGACTGTATCTGATCGTGCCGTTTCTTCGCCCCATCGTGCGGGATGAAAAGCTCCTGCGCTATTTTCTATTGCTCACGCTCATCTTTACGTTCCTGCTGCCGCAGATCGCGTCGGCCGTGTCGCTTCTCTCGTGGCAGTACTGCGCTGAATTCAAGGCGCTCACGGGCAAATTCTATTATCATTTCACGCTCGGCTTCGTCCCCTACTTTGTGCTCGGTTACTATTTGGTCCGCAAGGAGTTTTCCTTGACCGCAAAGCGTGTGCTTTACGCGCTCGGTGTGCTCGGCTTCGTCCTCACGGTCGTGCTGACGTCGTTCGCCTCGCGTTTGCAGGGCGCGGCAACAGAGCTGTTCTACGGCTACGATTCGCTCAATGTACTGTTTGTCTGCGTGGGGCTGTTCGTCTTTGCCAAAGAGCATCTGAACTTCCCGAACTTAAGCGAAAAGTGTCACAGGTGCATTCGCGCGCTGTCGCGCTGGAGCTTCGGCGCGTACCTCGTACACCCGCTGTTCATCGAATCGTTCGACATTTTTCTGCACTTCAACACGCTGTCACTCAACGTGTTTTTCTCCGTTCCCCTGCTGACATTGATCATCGGCGCGCTGTCGTTCCTCGTCTCAGCGCTGCTTCACCAAATCCCATTTGTCAAAAAGTATTTTGTATGAAAAGAGCCCCGCGGATCATGCGATTCACGGGGCTCTTCTTTTTCTGTTACGCTTCGGTCTTGATGCCGCGCTTGTCGAATTCCTCGACCAGCAGGTCAAGGTCGTTCGGCAGGCTCATCGGCTCGCCGCAGAACTTGATGGCGTTGGCCACGTCCTTGAGGCCATTGCCCGTCACGACGGAGACGACCGTGTCGTTTTCGCCGAGCACGCCCTGCTCGCAGAGCTTCTTGACTGCCGCCGTGCCAGTGACGCCCGCGGGCTCGCCGAAGACGCCGCAGGTCGTGCCGAGCAGCTTTTGCGCCGCCATGATCTCCTCGTCCGTCACGTTCACGACGATGCCGTTCGACTCGCGGATCGCCATGAGCGCCTTGTCCGCGTTGCGCGGCACGCCGACGGCGATGGAGTCGGCCAGCGTATTCTCCTCCATCGGCTCCCAGGGCTTGTTCTCCGCGATGGCGCGGTTGATGGGGTGGCAGCCCTCGGCCTGCGCGGAAATGAGGCGCGGGAGCTTGTCGATAAAGCCGATGGCGTACAGGTCCTTGAGGCCCTTCCACACGCCTGCGATGGTGCAGCCGTCGCCGACGGAGATGGCGAGATAATCCGGCATCTTCCAGTCGAGCTGCTCGGCGATCTCAATCGAAACGGTCTTCTTGCCCTCGGAGAGGTACGGGTTGATGGCCGCGTTGCGGTTGTACCAGCCCCACTTGTCGATGGCCTTTTTCGACAGCTCAAACGTCTCTTCATAGTTGCCTTTGACGGAGATCACGTTTGCGCCGAAGGTCATCAGCTGCGCGACCTTACCCTTGGGCGCGCGCTCTGGAACAAAGATGAAGGTCTTGAGGCCCGCGGCCGCGGCGTTGCCCGCAAGAGAGCTCGCGGCGTTGCCCGTGGACGAGCAGGCGATGATCTTCGCGCCCGCCTCCCCCGCCTTGGCGACCGCCATGGCGGACGCGCGGTCCTTGAGCGACGCCGTCGGGTTCTGTCCGTCGTCCTTGACCCAGAGCTTTTTGAGGCCGAGCTGCTTTGCAAGGCGCGGCTCTTCGTAGAGCGGGCTCCAGCCCACGCGCAGCGGCGTGTCGGGCGTTGTTTCCTCCACCGGCAGCAGCTCGCGGTAGCGCCACATCGTGTTCGGGCGGGACTTGAGCTTTTCCTTCGTCAGGTTCTTTTTGATGTAGTCGTAGTCATAGATGATGTCGAGAATGCCGCCGCACGAGCAGTTCGTGAGGTTCGCCGTGGCCTCGTATTCTTTCCCGCACTTGACGCAGCGGGCGCATTTGACGTTTTTTAACATAATAACTCCTTATTGTCCGCGCGCTGCGCGGTGGGTTTTTGCAGCGTGAAAGCGCTGCTGCTTTTTGTCCCCCTATTCGCAGGGAAGCGCGAGACAAAGGGGGTATTCTCTTTCCAAAGAGAATACCCCCTTTGGAACCCCCAGAGAAAGGCAAGGGGTCTTACCCCTTGACCCCGCACATTGGCAGTTTTTATCTTGAAGAGCTGCACGCGCTGCGCAATCGGGTGCGGTGTACATGGCTTCGCCATGAACCCCTGCGTTTCGTGACAACTCTCAACCGCGCCTTACTATCGTGAGGCGCGAGTGACGTTTGCTCGGCGGCAGACTGCTTGCGAAATAGCGGCATTGCTTCGCTCGCCGCATTGTGGAGACTGGCGGTAGACGGGAATTACTGCGCACTTCTACAAGATGGGCAGAGCGGCACCCGCAAGGGGTGTGCCGCATCCGTAAGGCGTCAGAGCCGCCAACGGCTGCGCAACAGCGGGTAGTAGGAGCAGAGACAAGTCGTATCGCAATGCTAACGCGGCAACGCCGCGCGCAGGAAGTCGCATTCCGGAGGCACAAAGGTCATTCAAGCCTGAGACTGCCAATCTAAACGCCTTTCTTTTGGACGGGCGACGCCCGTTTTCTTTCTCGGGAAAGAAAATGGGGGTCGCATTCGTGCAGCGCCTGCGGCGCTGCTTTCCCCGCGCCCGCAGGGCGCGTCCCCCCTTTGAGGGTATAAAAAAGAGGGCATCTCTTCGAGATACCCCCTTTTATCATCCTAACAGGGTTTGGAGCAAGGGGTTCCTGCTCCCCTTTCGCGCTCTTAGAGCGCTTTGAGAAGGCCGGTGGCCTCGTTGAACTCGTTGATGAGCTCGTCGAGCTCCTTCGCCTGCGCGTGGACAGCGTCCCACGTGCCCTTGGTGTCGTACCAGAGGGCGTTGAGGTCCTTGACGTCGCGCGCCTGCTGCTCGACCCAGGTGTAGTACTTGAGGTTGTGGATGCGCTTGCGGTCCTCGTACGTCAGCTCCATCATGCTGTCGGTCTTCAGGCCGAGCATGTGCAGGTTGTGGTCAAGGCGGGCTTCCTCTTCGCTGTAGGCGCCGTGCTTCTCGTTGAGCTCCTCAATGCGGCTGCCGTACATCACAGCGGAGTCGGTCAGAACGGTGCAGACGACATCGTCCTCGGTCAGCTCATAGTACTTGGCCATCTTGATGCAGCACAGGACGTTTGCGATGCCGGAGATGCCGAGCCAGGTGAGCTTTTCGATGAGCTCGTCGGAGAGCTTGAGCTCTTCTTTGAGGTACTTCTTGCCCTCTGCCGTGTTGAAAAGGCGCAGCAAACGCTGGGAATCCTCATCGTCGATGGCGATGGCCATGTCAGTGTTCTTCACGTTGTGGATCCAGGGGATGTGCTTGTCGCCGATGCCCTCAATGCGGTGGCCGCCGAAGCCGTTATTCAGGATCGTCGGGCACTGGAGCGCTTCGCCCACACCGAGTTTCATGCCTGGATAACGCTCCTTGAGGAGGTCGCCCGCGCTCATCGTACCGGCGGAACCGGATGTGAAGCACGCGCCCGCGAGACGCTGGCCGGGCTTCTTCACGGCCTCGAAGAGGTCTGCAAGGGCGTAGCCCGTGACATTGTAGTGCCACAGCGGGTTGCCCATCTCTTCAAACTGGTTGAAGATCATCATGCTGGGGTCCTGCTTGAGCTCCCAGGTCTTGTCGAAAATCTCCTTGACGTTGGACTCGCAGCCTGGCGTCGCAATGACCTGACCGGCGATCTTGCTGAGCCACTCGAAGCGCTCCTTGCTCATCTCCGCGGGGAGAATGGCGACGGAGTCGACGGCGAGGAGCTTCGAGTTGAACGCGCCGCCGCGGCAGTAGTTACCGGTGGAGGGCCACACGGCGTGATGATACGTCGCGTCGAACTGGCCGGTGACGAGGCGCGGGGCGAGGCAGCCGAACGAAGCGCCGACCTTGTGGCAGCCCGTGGGGAACCACTTGCCCGCCATGGCGAGGATGCGGCAGGGAACGCCGGAGAGCTCGGACGGAATTTCAACATAATTCGGCACGGCCTGATAGAGGCCGCCGGTCTCCTTGGCTTCGTTCTTCCACGTGATGCGGAAGAGGTTCAGCGGGTTGACGTCCCAAAGGCCGACAGTCTTGAGCTTTTCCTGAATTTTCTCAGGAATGGTCTCAGGATGCTGCATCTGCGCGATGGTCGGGATGATAACGTTGTTTTCCTTGGCCTTCTCAATGTTGTGCTGCAGGCCGGTCTTGTTGATGGTCAAATCGATCTTGCCCATGGTTCACTTCTCCTCCTGTTGTTTGTCAATATAAGAATATAGTGTATATTTGGATATGCCGAAGTATTTTGCGATCTTGTCTCCGGATTTTGTGACGAGGAATGCTCCATTCTGGCTCAAAAAGCCGATGGCGCGCATCTTATCTTCCTTGTTCATCAGCGCGACGGGTTTACCGACAAGCGCGACCGACTGGGCGATCAGCTCGTCAAGCAGGTCATTGACGTTGACGATCTTTTCCGGCTCGCCCTGCGTCTTATCCTTTGTGTCGATCAACTCGTGCACCGCATCCTCGACCATCAGGAGCGAGGAAATGTCGTAATTGATGCCAAGGATTGCAACCACCTTGCCGTTCCTGCCGCGGATATACATGGTAGAGGACTTGAGGATCTTCCCGTCCGGCGTTTTGGTGAGGTAGCTCAAGTGGTCGCTCGGCTGCGCGTCGGCCTGACGCACCTGCTCTAAAACAACGTGCGACGCGCCGTCGCCCACCTTGCGGCCTGTGACGTGGCCGTTCTCGATGGCAACGATGGAATGCTCGGGGTGCTTGGCGCCCACATCGTGGATCACCACCTCGCAATGGCTGCCAAAGGTCGCGGCGATGCCCTTTGCGACCTGCTCCAGTGTCTTCAGCGTTGCGGCTTCTATGGTCTATCCCTCCTCTGCCTGCCCGGGCATTTTGCTGTGCAAGTTGCACAGCTTTCCATCGGCACGGGCATGTTCTTTCATCCCTATAATACCATAAATTGATCGAATTGCAATCACTTTCTTAAAAAATTTTTGAAATGCAAATTTTTTGTTTGACAACTGCCGTTCTTATGCTATGATAAGGACAGTGTAACAGAAAATTGACCCCGATCGATAGAAAATACTATTACTTTTAACGGAGGTTTTACCATGGATTTCGAAGCCATCAAGAAAGCCGCACAGGCCTACGGCCCCGATATGACCCGCTTCCTGCGTGATATGATCGCCATCCCCAGCGAGAGCTGCGAGGAAAAGGGCGTCGCCCACCGCATCGCCGAGGAGATGAAGAAGCTCGGTTACGATAAGGTCGAGTTCGACGCGCTCGGCAACGTCATCGGCTGGATGGGCTCGGGCGACAAGATCATCGCCATCGACTCCCACATCGACACCGTCGGCATCGGCAACCGCGAAAACTGGACGCACGACCCGTACGAGGGCTACGAGGATGACAAGGTCATCTACGGCCGCGGCGGCAGCGACCAGGAGGGCGGCATGGCTGCGGCGGCCTACGGCACGAAGATCATGAAGGACCTCGGCCTCATTCCCGAGGGCTACAAGATCATGGTCGTCGGCTCCGTGCAGGAGGAGGACTGCGACGGCATGTGCTGGCAGTCCATCGTCAACGAATACTTCAAGGGCCCCGAGGATGCGAGAAACCAGATCGAATTCGTCATCTCCACCGAGCCGACCGACGGCGGCATCTACCGCGGTCACCGCGGCCGCATGGAGATCCGCGTCGACATGCACGGCGTCTCCTGCCACGGATCCGCCCCCGAGCGCGGCGACAACGCCATCCACAAGATGGCCGAGGTGCTGCTCAACGTGCGCGACCTGAACGAGAACGACGCCGCTGACGACAAGGAGATCAAAGGCCTTGTCAAGATGCTCGATCCAAAGTATAATCCTGAGCATTGGGAGGATGCGCGCTTCCTTGGCCGCGGCACTTGCACCACGAGCCAGATCTTCTTCACCTCTCCCTCCCGCTGCGCCGTCGCCGACAGCTGCTCGATCTCCATCGACCGCCGCATGACCGCAGGCGAGACCTATCAGTCCTGCCTGAAGGAGATTGAAGACCTGCCCGCGTGCAAGAAGTACGCCAAGGATATCAAGGTCTCCATGTACATGTACGACCGTCCGTCCTGGACCGGCCACGTCTACGAGACCGAGGCTTTCTTCCCCACCTGGATCAACAAGGAGACCGCGCCCCACGTGCAGGCGCTCGTCGACGCGCACCACGCTCTCTGGGGCACCGAGCGCATCGGCGCGGACGAAAAAGCCATGTCCACACGCACTGGCCGTCCCTTAACTGACAAGTGGACGTTCTCCACGAACGGCGTTTCTATTCAGGGCCGCTACGGCATCCCCTGCGTCGGCTTCGGCCCCGGCGCTGAATCTCAGGCCCACGCGCCCAACGAGATCACCTGGAAGCAGGACCTCGTCACCTGCGCGGCGCTGTACGCGGCTGTCCCCGGTCTCTACAAGCCCGAGAACAAGGACGGCTCTGCCACCTCCTTCCGTCAGGAGTTAACGGGCAATAATATCAAATAACGTGCTTCGCCCGTCATTTGATATTAAGAGGCTGCACTCCGCTTCGCGCCTCGCCTTTGGCTCGGCGCGCGCTGCGTGAGAAGTGTTTTTTGCCACGCGCATGTCGCGGCAAAAAACGGATCAAGATCATTCGCGCCGTGCGCGGCGCAAATATTTCAAACGATTTTTAATATACTATAAAATAAAGGAGAAAATTATCTATGAGCAAGACTGTTGAACTGGCACGCCACCTTGAGACTCTGCACATCAATAACATGTACAAGACCGACTTCTACTGGACGTGGGACAAGAGCGACGAGGAGATCGACGCGGTCTTCACCGTGGCCGACGCGCTGCGCGACCTGCGCGAGCGCAACAAGAACACGAAGATCTTCAATTCCGGCCTCGGCATTTCGATCTTCCGCGACAACTCCACGCGCACGCGCTTCTCGTTTGCCTCCGCGTGCAACCTGCTGGGTCTTGAAGAGCAGGTGCTCGATGAAAAGAAGTCCCAGATCGCACACGGCGAGACCGTGCGCGAGACGGCGAACATGGTCTCGTTCATGGCCGACGTCATCGGCATTCGCGACGATATGTTCATCGGCGAGGGCCACAAGTATCAGAAGACCTTCATGGACGCGCTCGAAGAGGGCTACCGCGACGGCATCCTCGAACAGCGCCCGACGCTTGTGAACCTCCAGTGCGACGTCGACCACCCGACGCAGTGCATGGCCGATATGCTCCACATCATCCACTACTTCGGCGGCGTGGAGAACCTCAAGGGCAAGAAGGTCGCCATGACATGGGCCTATTCCCCGAGCTACGGCAAGCCCCTCTCCGTCCCGCAGGGCGTTATCGGCCTCTTCACCCGCTTCGGCATGGATGTCACCCTCGCTCACCCCGAAGGCTACGAGGTCATGCCCGAGGTCGAGGAGATCGCCAAGAAGAACGCGGCGGCCACCGGCG
>ERZ773229.1976-NODE-1976-length-12921-cov-4.682885_pt1 | contig 12921 bp, 10 predicted proteins | sample MGYA00580992_ERZ773229 | MGnify/ENA primary metagenome ERZ773229 (study PRJEB29015, sample SAMEA2737795) | human gut metagenome | biome: human gut; feature: human-associated habitat; material: faeces | place: China | collected 2012 ... | reverse complement strand
TTAAATGATGTGTGTAAAAAGAATATAAAATAAAACATTATAAAAAGGAGCATATCCACTTTGCATTTTTCACCTTTTCTGAGAAATATAGCAAATGAATATGCTTCTTTATTTTTATCCTCTGGGGATTCCTTCTGCTATTCTTGTTATGCCAACGTAAATCTGAGATATTTTGTACCACGTACTAAAATCTACCACACCTGTTTGTGGCAAATCAAAAATCTTTTGGAATGCCCTCACCGAAGCCTGAGTACCTTCACCGAAAACTCCATCTGCTGAAACTCTTGGAATGGCTGTGTAAACTCTGGCAATGGTATCTAGCTGTTCCTGCATCTGCATAACCTTCTGACCACTTGCACCTATAGTCAGGTCGTAGCCGGGCCATGATGCAGGAATGCCTGAAATCTGTTCAGCAGTGTTAATATACATATCATCGCCATAATAGTTTCGTATGATTTCTAACGTTCCAAAGCCCTGCTCACCTAAATTGCAGGACCCCCACTGGCTAAGCCAATTAGGACAGGTAACTCTTTTTCCATCGCAATACTGAGTAAGAATTGGCTGCCTTACATCAGGTCTTGAAAGATATTGGTCGAAAATCTCATCAACAACCTCATCAATAGACTGGAAAATATTTCTTCCATATACAAATTTCTGGTCATAAGCAGTGGATGTTGTGATGGTGAAGTTATAGCCTTTGTTCCGGTACCATTCCGTGTAAACCCTGTTTAACGTAAAGGACATGATCGCAAGGATATTGGCACGCAGCGTGCTGTCCGGCCACGTGCTGTATATCTCGCTGGATGCCACATTTTTGATGTAATCCCGGTAACGGACATAATAATTTGCCGCATTGGGATCCGATGGCGGTCCGTCATGAACAACGACAAATTCCGGGATCACCACTTTACTCAGCACGATCTCCCCTGAGTCGGAGACAGGCTTGATCTCGGACTCTGCTATTTTTGCCGGGAAATTGCCAAACAACGTATTGACCGGAATCACAATGGAATCTATTTGATTTTCTTCCTCATTTTCTTCCGCCATTCGCACCTGTTGCAATGCGAGCTGCTCTGAAAAAACCTGAACACCCGAAATACTGACGGGACGATATCCCGGTGCGGTAACTTTGACTGTATATTGGGCAAATGGTTGATTTTCGGAGGGTTCCATCGAGTATTCAAGCGGAGGCGCATCAAGCGTAAGTTTTTCCGACATTCCCGAATCATCCGCGCTTACCTCCTCCACCGTGGAATCCGGCTTGCCCGAATAGGAAATCGTGATTTTCGCTCCCTCGATCGGTCGTCTGGTCCGGTTCGCAAGTACTTCTACCTTGAGGCTTCCTTTATCTACAGCCTCTGTCTGGGCATATTTGATATCTGGCATGAACAACCTCTTCCTATATTTCCTTATATTATATGCTCAGACATGCAATCCTGTTCTGCTTCCTGTGCAAAACATTCGATTTCCCAACTTCTCAATTTTTATTTCCGTTCTTTATCCAAATCCCCCAAAACTTAATTCTTACTCTACCGTAACTACCTTCGCCAGATTTCTTGGCTTATCAACATCAAATCCCTTATCGGATGACACGTAATATGCTAAAAGCTGTAATGCAACCGATGCAGGTAAAACCATAAATTCATCCTGCATATCCGGAAGCTTGATCACCTGATATTCGGTATCAAGATCACCGGAAAGTGCCTCTTTGATAAATAATACAATATCTGCACCTCTGGATTTTACTTCCTTAATATTGGAAAGCTCTTTTGACATGAGTTTTTCCTGTGTTACCGTTGCAACAACCGGTGTGTTAGTCGTGATCAGTGCAATTGGTCCGTGTTTTAATTCGCCGGAGGCATAAGCCTCAGAGTGGATATACGAAACCTCTTTCAGTTTCAGTGATCCTTCCAGCAGGATAGAGTAATCCAGTCCGCGTCCGATCATAAACAGATCCTTTGCTTCCAGAATCTTCTTTGCGATCACATGGATGTCACGTCTTTTCTCCAATACTTTCTGCATCACTTCCGGAACGCGCTCCAGTTCTGCGATAAAGTTCTTTGTCTGTTCCTCTGTGTAGACGCCCCGCAGGAATGCCATTTTTGCAACCACAAGATAAAATACGGAAAGCTGTGTTGTGTAAGCTTTTGTACTTGCCACTGCAATTTCAGGTCCTGCTGCGGTGTATAACACATAATCACTTTCTCTTGCAATGGAAGAACCTTTTACGTTGATAACGGATAAACATTTTGCGCCCTGTCTCTTCGCATATTTTAATGCTTCCAAGGTATCAATTGTCTCACCAGACTGTGATACTGCGATCACCAATGTTTTCTCATCAATGACCGGATCGGAATACATAAACTCTGATGCAAGTTCTACGTCCATCTGCACATGAACGATAGATTTTACCAGAGCCTGTGCCACAAGTCCCGCATGCATGGCTGTTCCGCATGCTACCACACAAATTCTGTCACAGTCTGTAAAAAGAGAATCCGGCACACCATCTGCTGTAAAATCAGGCAGACCATTTGTGATACGGTCTTTGATCGTGTTCCTGATGGCTTCCGGCTGCTCCATAATCTCTTTTTCCATATAAAATGGATAACCATTCTTTCCCGCGCTGTTCAACTCCCAGTCAACGGACAAAAATTCCGGTTCTACCACATTATCATTTAAATCCGTAAGTACCACATGATCTTTGTGCAACTCTAAAATGTGATATTCCGGTACAACAAAGTATTCATTTGTAAAACGGCAGAGTGCAGTCAGATCTGATGCAAGCATTGCTCCCTCTTTGCATATGGTTGCAACGATCGGGCTGACATTCCGGATCGAGTAGATCACATCCGGCTGATCTTCAAACAGGATCACAAGCGCAAAGGTACCCTTTAATTTGCTCACTGTTTTTTTGATCGCTTCCTTTGGATCTCCCTTATAATAATGATTTAATAATGCAGCCGCAACTTCACTATCTGTTTCAGAATGAAGGATTTCCTGCAAATCGTAATCGGCAATCAGCTCACGATAGTTTTCGATGATCCCGTTATGAACCAGAGTCACTTTCCCCTGCTGATGCGGATGTGCATTCTGGTCTGTAACTCCACCGTGAGTTGCCCATCTTGTATGTCCGATACCGCAGGCAGACAAAATCTTCTTCGAATCACAAATTGCTCTTAAATCACTTACTCTTCCGGCACATTTATAAACATTTGTCACATGGGAAGTTTCGTCTTTCACTGCAATACCCGCACTGTCATATCCACGATACTCTAATAATTCCAACGCATCTAATAAAACATCTTTTACGTTTTCACTGCCTGTATAACCTATAATTCCACACATATTAAATTTCCTCTTCTTTTCTATTTAAAATTTAAATCATATTCAAATCCAATTGTCCCATTATACCGTATTTGTTTTGCAGTCACCTGCATATTTGCCGGCATATCTCGCACTGGGAAGTACGAAAGGGCGTCCGCCGAATTTTCGATAACCCTTTTCCTCGTTAACCTGTGTATGGTCGTCCTCACAGGTACATGGCGCTAGAAGAGAAACCTAAATGTCTGCAATCAGTCACAGACAGGATCGCATATCTGAAAATATAAACCTTATTCGATTATCAATGTGCTATATATATTGTAAATGCCTTCATAAATGCTGCTACATCTATGAAGGCATCTATAACATGATTACTATACTATGATATGTGAAAAATGTCCAGAAGTTATTTTACTTCTACTGTCCAGCCATATTTATCCGGGATTCTTCCCCACTGGATACCGGTTAAGGTATCATATAATTTCTGTGTCAGTTCACCGATCTCAAAGTTGTTGACTGTCACAACATCATCTTTGTAACGAAGTTCTCCAACTGGTGAGATAACGGCTGCTGTACCTGTACCAAATACCTCTTCCAATGTACCGTCATGTCCGGCTTTCATCAGATCATCTACGGAAAGTCTTGTCTCATTTACTTTGTAACCCCAGTCACGAAGCAGATGGATCATGGAATCTCTTGTAACACCCGGAAGAACGGTTCCTTCGATTGGTGCTGTGTAGATTTCACCGGCAATCTTGAACATGATGTTCATGGTTCCAACTTCCTCTACATATTTACGATGCTCACCATCTAACCAGAGAACCTGTGCATAACCAAGTTTTTCTGCTTTCACCTGTCCTAAAATAGAACCTGCGTAGTTACCACCACATTTTGTAAAGCCTGTACCACCTTTTACTGCACGGACAAGTTCATCCTCAACCAGAATCTTAACCGGATTAAGACCTGCTGCATAGTAAGCACCTACCGGACAACAGATAATCATAAACTTGTATGCGTTTGCCATATGTACGCCGAGTGCTGCTTCTGTTGCAAACATAAATGGTCTGATATAAAGTGAAGTGTTTGGTTCAGATGGAACCCAGTCAGCTTCTACTTTTACAAGTGCTTCCACTGCTTCGACAAACATATCAACTGGGAATTCCGGCATGCAAAGTCTTGCGTTGGAATTGATCATTCTCTTTGCGTTCATCTCTGGACGGAACAGCTGGATTTTTCCTTCTGCTGTACGGTATGCTTTCATACCTTCAAATGTTTCCTGTGCATAGTGAAGTGTCACACATGCCGGATCCATTGTGATAGGTCCTTCCGGAACGATTCTTGCATCTTTCCATCCGTCTTCTTTTGTCCAATCCATGACAAACATGTAATCTGTCATATACTTACCAAAACCAAGATTCTTCTGGTCTGGTTTCTCCTTTAATACCGGTCTTTTTTCAAATCTGATATCCATAATATCCTCCTTGTTTGCGAAGCAAATGCGACTGTCCTTACAGGAGCAGAGGATTTGGCCTCCTTTTCCCATTACACTTTTGGGAAATTAACTTTGACAACCATTATGATACTTTCTTTTTTTCATGTCAAGATTATTCCGAAGCCTTATGTTATGTATAACTATTAGTTATTATCTGTTTTATTTTCTATAACCTGATTTTATTTTCTTTTTCAAGTGACTTTTCCACTCTCCTGTAATATAATAAAACTACCTAAAAAAATTATGAGAGGTGATCCCTATGCATACATTTCAGCCAATTCCAGTTGATATGCTGGACATGAATCCATTTACAAAAATCGGCAAAGAATGGGCGCTGCTCACAGCCGGAAATAAACAAAAATCTAATACAATGACCATTAGCTGGGGCGGTGTTGGTGTTTTATGGGGCAAAAATGTTGTCTATGTTTTTGTCCGTGATTCCAGATATACCAAGGAACTGATCGATGCGGGAGACTTTTTCTCCCTTACATTTGTAAGTGACCAGTACCGCGATGCCTTGAATTACTGTGGCTCCCATTCCGGCCGGAACGAGGATAAGATTGCAAACGCAGGGCTTACCGTGGACTACCGGCATGGAATCCCATACATTGATGAGGGAAATCTTGTTTTGGTCTGTGAAAAAATGTCTGCTACCAGAATCACGGATGATTCCTTCCTCGATTCCGAGATTGCTGACAAATGGTACAAAGACGGCGATATGCACACCATGTACGTTGGACAGATCATTGATGTGCTCGCAAGATGATCATTTCTGCTAAACTCTTATTTTTTTGCAAAACGCTGCATTCCTAAACCACAAAAGCCTCCCGGCAAAAATGATCCGGATTGCCTTTCATCGCAATTCCCACATTTTTATCGGGAGGCTTTTTTACTCATGAAGCAGATAACCACTTCTTATTCAACAAAAAAATTTATTTTATTTCAATGGATATTTCTCTGTCAGAGATTTCACGATCGCCTTTGCCTTGTCAGCTGCCGGCTCACCCTCTTTGATCATTATTGCGATCGCCTCTGCGATCTGATCCATATCATCCGTGTCTAATCCGCGGGAAGTTACCGCCGGAGTTCCAAGACGTACACCACTTGTCACAAATGGAGATTTCGGGTCGTTTGGAATGGTATTCTTATTGCAGGTAATGTTGACGGAATCCAGAAGTTTCTCAACTGCTTTTCCGGTAAGATCATAATTGGTCAGATCTACGAGCATGAGGTGATTGTCTGTTCCACCGGATACGATTTTAATTCCACGATCCATCAGTCCCTTGCAGAGTGCCTGTGCGTTGTCAATAATATTCTGCTGGTAAACCTTAAATTCCGGCTGCAATGCCTCTTTGAAGCAGACTGCCTTGGCTGCGATCACATGCATCAGTGGTCCGCCCTGAATACCCGGGAAGATTGCTTTGTTAAAGTTATACTTGTCCGCAACTTCCTGACTGCTCAAAATCATTCCGCCTCTCGGTCCGCGCAGTGTCTTGTGTGTTGTGGTCGTCACAACGTGTGCATATGGAATTGGGCTTGGATGAAGTCCTGCTGCCACAAGTCCTGCAATATGCGCCATATCGACCATGAGCACTGCACCACATGCGTCTGCGATCTCACGGAATCTCTTGAAATCAATGGTTCTCGCATAAGCGGATGCTCCTGCAATGATCATTTTCGGTTTACATTCCATTGCAATCTCTTCCACTTTATCATAATCAATGTATCCCTCGTCATTGACACCATATGGTACTACATGAAAATAACTTCCGGAAAAATTGACCGGAGAACCATGTGTCAGATGTCCACCATGGTCTAAGTTCATTCCCATGATCGTATCACCCGGTTTTAAAATTGCAAACTGTACCGCCATATTTGCCTGCGCACCGGAATGTGGCTGCACATTGACATACTCACACCCAAATAATTCTTTTGCGCGCTCTCTTGCCAGTTCTTCCACAACGTCCACGCACTCGCAGCCACCGTAATATCTCTTTCCCGGATAACCTTCCGCATATTTATTCGTCAGGACACTTCCCATTGCTGACATAACCGCCGGGCTTACCCAGTTTTCGGATGCGATCAGCTCAATATGACTGTTCTGTCTGTCAAGTTCATCGGTAATTGCCTGTGCGACTTCCATATCCACTGCCTGAATATCTTCTAATGTGTACATAAACTCCTCCTTGTCTTCCGCCAGATTTTAAAGTTCATTATAAAGGACTTTCTGTAAATATTCAATTATAAATTTATTTAAAAAATGTATACGCTGTCGCAAACCATGCATTGATCACATCCCAAATCCATGCATATTCCCGATCAATGCCGCGATGCATATCTGCAAGATCAGGATAAGCGGCATTCCTACCACAAAATACCAGTGCTTTGTCTTATGATGAAACAGATACATGCCGGCCCACGTTCCGACACTGCCGCCTAAAATACTCACAAGGAAAAGTGTTTTCTCCGGTATCCGCCATACATGATGCCGCGCCTTGCTTTTGTCCATTGCCATCACTGCAAGTCCAATGAGATTCATAACGATCAGATAGATCAAAAGTCCTTTTTGCATTCTCCTGTCTCCCTTCGTTTTTTCTGTAAATGTGAAATGCAAAAACGGCCGCCGGAAGGCAGCCGTTTTCCTATTTCACAACTATTTTGTTGCTTTATTTTTTCCTAAATGTACTTTCATGACATACCATAACTCTGTTGCGATGCAGATAGAAGAATAAGCACCACATACAAGACCTGCCATAAGTGGAAGTGAGAAATCGCGGATACTTGCCACACCTAAAATGTAGAGCATCACAACCATGATAAAGGTTGTGATAGAAGTATTAATACTTCTGGACAATGTCTGTGTCAGACTCTTATTTGCAACTTCACGCAATTCCTCCGCAGTCTGTTTTCCGGTCTTTAATGCAAGATTCTCACGGATACGGTCAAAGATAACGATCGTATCATTGATAGAGTAACCTACGATGGTAAGAACACATGCAATAAAAGTACTTCCTACAGAAATACGCACAAGTGCATATACTGTAATCACAACAAGAACGTCATGAACCAATGCAAGGATCGCACTTGCTGCAAATCTGATATCCTTAAAACGGAACCAGATGTAAAGTAACATAAAGATACAGGACACGATAACCGCTTTCAATGCATCGGAACGCATCTCACCACTGATGGTAGAACTGATACTCTGGGAAGTGATGGTGGATGCATCCACATCACAATTTTCTGCCAGTGTATCTTCCAATTCCTGACGCTCATCAAGACTTAAGGTACGTGTCTTAATTGTAACCTGTGTTGTTCCTTCTACTTTTGTTGCCTGCACATCGGAATCCCCGGTTACTTTTTCCACATAAGGAACAATGTCATTCTCGATATCCTCGATGGACATATCTTTGCCAAAATCAGCCGTTGTGGAAGTTCCACCCATAAAGTCAAGACCATAGTTCAATGCCTTGCCCTCTGTTGCGGAATGTACTCCCATACTGATCAGTCCGGCAGCGATAATGATACCGGAAATTGTAAAGAATACTGCTTTTTTTCCAATAAAATCAATGCTCTTTCTCTCTTTTGCACGACCGTAAAGTTTTTCACTTTTCAGTCCCAATGCATACAGAGAATACAGAATGTATCTGGTCACAACCATCGCTGTAAAAAGGGAAAGGATGATACCGATCATTAATGTATAGGCAAAGCCTTTTACGGTACCGGAACCTAACGCCATAAGCACAACAGATGCGATCAGGGTTGTAATGTTACCATCTAAGATAGCTGACATCGCTTTCTGGAAACCGATCTTCATAGATGTCTGGACCGATTTTCCGGTTGCGATCTCCTCGCGGATACGTGCAAATACGATAACGTTCGCATCCACCGCCATACCGATACCAAGGATAATACCTGCGATACCCGGAAGCGTCAGTGTGATTTCGAATAAATATAAGGTTGCGATCACTAAAGTTGTATAAATTGCAAGTGCTAAGGATGCTGCAATACCCGGTACTGCGTACATCACGATCATAAATACCATGACGATCGCAAGTCCGATCGCACCTGCCTTTAAACTGGAGGCGATCGCCTGGCTTCCCAACTGTGCTCCTACGACAGAGGACTCTAACTCGGAAAGCTGTAAAGAAAGAGAACCGATACGGATCTGCGTTGCCAAATTATCTGCCTCTTCAAAAGAAGACATTCCTGTGATCTGTGCTTCACCACCTGTGATTGCACTCTGCACCTGCGGATAACTGATCGTCTCCCCATCATATACGATTGGAAGGTTCTTGCCAATATTCTCGCTTGTTACTTCACCGAATATCTTTGCACCTTCGTCTGTTAACTTTAAAGATACAATATATTGTTTGTTTCCATATCTGTCGGTCGCTGTTGCTCCCTGAGCATCTTCCACCATGTCACCGGTCATGAAAACTGATCCATCCGGCATCTGGAACTCTAAAGATCCCGGATTTCCAAGATCCTCTAAAATCTCATTTGCGTCCTGCACACCAGGGATCTCAACCGTAATTCTGTCGTCTCCAACCTGATATACGGAAGCTTCTGTACTGTAACTGTCTACACGTTTCTGAAGTTTATAAATGGTATCACTCATATCTTCAGCACTTGGATTCTCGTCCACTACCTGATAAGTAATGGAAACACCACCGGAGAGATCCAGTCCCAGAGGAATTGACATATCTTCGCCGATTCCGGTGGATGAAAGAATAATTGATGCATAATAAGCAAGTCCCACAAACGCTGCAAGGATCACTGCCAATATGACTGCTGCTTTACTCTTTTTCATTGTTTTACCCTTCCTTTATTCTTCGTCTGCCTCGGCAGCCTTAATCATGATTGCGCATTCAATACGCTTTTTCTGAAGTGCACATCCGATGTCGTATGCATTGTGGATATCTCCATGGAAATTGTAGGAGTTTGCTGCACATCCGCCACTGCAATAGAATTTTGCAAAACAGTTACGGCATTTTTCTTTCGCATAAACATTGCAGCACTTAAATTCATCACAGATATCCTGACGTTTGATACCCTCGTCCACATTTCCAAGCAGGAAATCCTCATTTCCAACAAACTGATGACAAGGATAAAGGTCACCCCAAGGTGTCACTGCCAGATACTCTGTTCCTGAACCACAGCCGGAAAGACGTTTTGCCACGCACGGTCCACCCTCCAGATCTATCATAAAATGGAAGAAGTTGAAATCATTTCCATTTTTATGTCTCTTTACCATCTCAGCAGCCAGCTTGTCATATTCCTCATAAAGCTGTGGAAGGTCTTCCTCACGGATCGCATAATCCTCGGTCGGCTGTGCCACTACAGGTTCTACTGAGATCTGTTTGAATCCAAGATCTGCCAGATGCAGCACATCATTGGAGAAATCAAGGTTATTGTGTGTGAAAGTACCTCTCACATAATACTTGTCCTGATTGCGGCTCTCTGCAAATTTCTGGAACTTCGGCACGATCAGGTCATAGCTTCCCGCTCCCTTGCGGAATGGTCTCATATGATCATGGACTTCTTTTCTTCCGTCAATGCTTAAAACCACATTGCCCATTTCTTTGTTGGCAAATTCCATGATCTCATCGTTTAATAAAACGCCGTTTGTAGTAAGTGTAAAACGGAAGTTCTTGTTGTGGATCTTCTCCTGCTCTCTTCCGTAGGCTACGAGGTCTTTTACAACCTGCCAGTTCATAAGAGGTTCTCCACCAAAGAAATCCACCTCTAAGTTTCTTCTGTTACCGGAATTTGCGATCAGGAAATCCAATGCTTTTTTACCGGTCTCAAAGGACATCAATGCCCTTCTTCCATGATACTCGCCCTCTTCTGCAAAGCAGTAACGACAGGCAAGATTGCAGTCATGTGCGATATGTAAACAAAGGGCTTTTACAACGGTCGGGCGCTTTTTGAAATCCATCATATAGTTTTCATAGGTGTCCTTTGTGAAAAGTTCCTCATTTTTGATCAATGTCTGAACTTCGTCAATCGCTTCTTCTACTTCTTCTTTTCCATATTTGCCGGATAATGCAGTTACAATCTCTTCCGCAGAGGTATCTGCTACGTTCTCACGTGCAGCATACATCTCAATGACATCATATGTCACATCGTCAACTACGTGGATTGCACCGCTGTTTACATCCAGAACAATATCATAGCCGTTGTTCTTATACTGATGAACCACTATAATATTTCCTCACTTTCTATCATCTTTTCCTCATAATATGTGCAATCATTACACATATCTATAACGTACAAATGACCGCACGCTGCGCGAACGGTCGTTTGTGAGTGTCATTATTCACTTTTGAGTTCAAACTTATTTGTTCTCGCAAGTCTGGTTTCCTACTGTGCAGGATGTCTTACAAGCAGACTGGCAGGATGTCTGACATTCGCCGCATCCACCTTTTTTTACTGTGTTCTGTAATTTTCTAGTATTTAATGTTTTAACGTGTTTCATGATTATTTCTCCTTTAAAAATCTTTTTTCGCTGTTTTATAGTATAACACATAGTTTTTCATAAGAAAAGCATTTTTTTAACTGATCATGCCGCCGGCAGTTCCCGCACACGCACAGAGCACCCAGGTTGTGATCATTTTCACCGGTTCAATGCCTGCTCCCCCCTTTATGATCAGTGAGACGGCAAACAAAATTCCAAAATAAACCGTTCCTGCCACAAATCCCCAGAGGAACTTTTTATCCCTGATCTTTTTTCCCATCAGAATGCCTCCAGTCAGCCCCGTTATGATATAAATCACGATCACTGCCATTTTGACAACTGCTTCCGTGAGTTCCAGCCGGTATAAAAGCAATGCCAGAAGCAATAACAATAACGCACTTATGATAAACATGATAAAAAGGACGATCGCCAGCACTTTTGCCGGGTTTTCCTTTGCATCTCTCGCCCTTAATCTCAATCCTGTTCCCAATCCGCCACCGCCAGACTTTCACTTCTGTCTATATATATGAAGCAATCCGGCTGCTTATGCGGATTTTTTTCAAAGCCCGCTTATGTATTCCGGGATAGATGAAATCTTTCTCCCTTTTTACAGGTAATGGATGCTGTAGGAAGCCTCAAATGCCTGCTCCGGCTCCACTGCGTTCTCGTATGCCCGTTCCTCTAATGTGCCCTCAAAATCATCCGCATCACATCTTCCATACCAAGGTTCAATGCAGACAAACGGTGCGTCTTTTCCTTCCGGTGACCAGATCGCAAATAAAGGTGCATCAAAATCCATGGTCACATAAGGCTTTCCATCCGGTGTGACCAGTGAAACTTCCCCGGTCTGTTTTCCTTCCACCATATAAGTGCAGCGGTCAAAAAATCCTGGTGTAAAGTATACTTTCTCATCCTCCAATGGGATCACAATATCTTCACTCATTACTGCCAGTCCGGTATCCGGTGTATTTCCATGATGATGCACTTCCTTTAGTCCTGCAAATTGCAGGCCATATCCAAGCTTGCTTTCTTCGTCATGAAACGGACATAAGAAAGCCGGATGTGCGCCAATGGAAAAATATAAGGTCTTTGTATCCGGGTTTTCCACTTTCCACATGACTTTTAATTCATTGCCTGTCAAATTGTATCCAATTTTCAAAACAAACGCGAATGGATACTTTTCCATCGTTTCCTCATTGGAATGTAAGGAAAACCAGATGGTGTCCGCTGTCTGGGATTCCATGGTATGTTCCATATCCCTTGCAAAGCCATGCTGTCCTATTGCATACGTTTTTCCGCCATAGCGGTATTCTTTATTTCTGCAGTTCCCCACAAACGGAAACAACACAGGGGAGGTTCTTCCCCAATATTTTTTGTCCGCATACCACATGTACTCTTTATCGTCGGATTTTCTCTTTACGGATTTTAGTTCTGCCCCAAAAGAATCGATCTCCACGCGCAATGTGTCATTTTCCAAAACATATCTCATACAATCCATCTCCTTGTTATCTAAATATCGATAGGCGTTTGCGAAACTCATCCTACTCTTCTTTCAATTGTTCAAAATCAACAAAATTTTCGAAAACACGCTCCCGCTACGTGTCGCTGGTAACGGTACTAAGAAGCCAGTCACGATTAACATCGTTCC
>ERZ773229.1972-NODE-1972-length-12937-cov-515.252523_pt1 | contig 12937 bp, 24 predicted proteins | sample MGYA00580992_ERZ773229 | MGnify/ENA primary metagenome ERZ773229 (study PRJEB29015, sample SAMEA2737795) | human gut metagenome | biome: human gut; feature: human-associated habitat; material: faeces | place: China | collected 2012 ... | reverse complement strand
CTATGGACAGGCTGATGCTGACTAGTAGGGGCTGGGGATTGGTAAAACAATCTCCAAACCCCTTTTTTCAGAACAATTCTACGTAACAGCTCAAATAGACTGTTTTAATATATAGCGTTATTAACAAAACATAATCAATATGAAAGCAATAATTGAGAACGGGAAAGTAAACTACGGAATTCAAAACTGTTCAATATTAACAAGTGGTATTAGAATAGTATTCCAAAATAATGATTTAGCAGATAAGTTTGCTTTATCATTAAAGAAATCTGGTACACTATATATAAAGAACGAGAATTATGTAGAAGTACTAATATCGCATTAATTAAATGTGCAATATAACTCTATATGCAAGAGTATAAATAAGCATTGGCATTTGGAAAGACAAATAAAGACAAACATTACGCAACTAGCGTTGCTCCAAGACAAACATATAGTTATTAAAGGTTCCATATAATTGTAAATGTCAATTTTTTAGTGAATGTAGGTTGTAGTTGTTAAGTGTAACAGCGATAGTCTTGTACATATCACAGTCTGTGAAGATAGTGGTATGTTTATTTTGTAAAACAAATAAAGATAAAATATTTTAAGTCTAAGCAAGACTATAAATTGCTTATTTTAGGCGAGAGGATTGCCTTAAATATCCTCTATTTGAGTGGTATTGAACACTCCCTTTTGGTGGATGGTTAACCATAATAAAGGTTTTATATTTACATGTAATTGCCGCCCAATACCGCTCTCGACGCCTATATAAGAGAGATCAACTTTATTGGAATAAACGGCTAACGAATTTGGTAGGCTACCAAACTAGGGTAAAAACTAGTTAACTCAGCTAGGGAGAGTATAACATCGTCACTGATGAGACCTAGACGAAACTACACTTTGCATCATTGTGTAGTCTGATTAATTACTCAACGCGCAATTATAGACTTCATAATACAACAGTCTGTGAAGATAGTTGTATTAAACCGTTATCTCATGCGGTATATAAACTAGGATGACGGAGCGCCTATGCTAACGTGATAAATCGTAGGCAGTAATGTGGCAATCGTGGTCCCAAGCCCACGTACTACAACACGTGCTTATGGCACTTGCAAAGCTATAAGATGTCGATTGTAGGACACAGAGGGTAGTCGCCTGCTTTATAGGTAACAGGATTACATGTAAAACTGAGAATTACTTAATGCAGCCGAAAGTATACAGGTGAAGGCAAAGTGCGATCTAGTTCTCTATGACAGTCTGGAGAGACGGATAGTGGTGATAATGCATACATTTAAAATGTACGGGCGTTCTAGTGAACATTTAGGTGAGTCACATGGTTCGAGTCCAGTCACCACTCTAATTTGTTTTTTATTATACCGATTTTCTTGCATCATCTTTTAATTAAGTGACGTAGGTTTTATTCGATGCTCGACGTGCTGGTCTGTGAAGATAGGCACGTTTTTAGTATGTATACTAATCAATATTATATATATGGAAAAAGATAAAGTACACAGTTTTATGGACAACCTTAACCTCTTATTAGTAGGAGCTGTATTAGGTTGTTTTGTGGGTGCCTGCTTTATGTCAAATTACCATACAGGTAAGGGCAAAAAAGCAGAGAAAAAGATTGAAGCGTATGAACAGTACTATAAATGCACTGAGACGCTTTTAGACTCTCTTGATGGTACGCGAGATCTTGATCTTATGGATACAGATCTTGCTACAAATTATGGTAGTGATTATTTAGAAGCAAAATCCAAAGTTGATATGCTGGAAGCCAAATGATGGAAGAAAGTATTGACGTTACAGGTGTGCCAGGACCAGATCCAATGTTGGGATGTGGTTTTATATTATCTATAATAGGTATAATTGTGACAATATCGACATTAGGATATCTATTATTTAAAGTGAATGTAGTACTATTATTGTTATTGTATGGTATCATAGCAATAGCAGTTGGTATTGCAATTATTGTATTATGTTTAAAAGTAGAACATCATGGTAAATTATGAAATCACAAACGACATCTGGTACTCGTAAAAAATATAAACCGGGCCAATTAGTTACAATATGTAATTGTGTATTTAGAATTGCAAAGAATAGATCTGGTTTACCGGACTGTTATGTATGCGATCTAGATTTGTACCAAGTAAGAAAATATTGCGACCATTGTATATTGCATAGTAATTTGCAAGATAATCTACAAGGTTATTATTTCAAACTAGTAAAACATAAGGGTTGAGTTGCATCAACCCTAAGTGTTTAATGTAGCCGTAGGGAGTCCAAAGCCTCCAAAGGGAAACCGAATTACAGATGGAACACAAAACTCAAGTATAGGTGAGAAGTAGTCCTATACAAGTAAATAATGTTTTAAATTATCAAAATTATGAACATTTTAGAGAAATTGATGGGTAAGGATTACCCAAAGTTTGAATCAGCAATTTATGCTGATGGTAACACAACAATTGTAACAGTGTCTCGTACGCTGTCTCCTACACACGTTGATTTGGATTCTCCTAGTTATGTGGAGACTAAGTTCAAGAAGCGCATTCCAATTCTCAAGGAAATTGGTGTTACGAAGAATCAGGAGACTGATGAGCAGAGTATTAATGTAACAGTTGAGGTTGGTGGCACATTCAACGATATCGCTCATTTGAATCATCTCGTGCATATCGCTGCTGCTATCAGTGAAATTGCAGAGGACAGACTCAGTGAGCCTGAATGCATCAAGAACATCGGCCTGGATTGCAAACCATTCATTCATTTGTGCAATGAATCAGAAGAAGAAAACCACGAAGACGCATAACCAAGCGGTTAAGCCACAGTCAGCAAAAGGAAAACATGATGCTGAGTATCTTAACTACAAGGTAGTTGCTAAAGAGGGAGGATCCACAATGATCCTCTCTTCTGGGTTAAGTAAGGTCAACGCTAAGTCTCTCGAAAACACTTTGAGCAGTTATATTAATAACAAGCATTCAAATGTTCCAGGAGCTGGCAAGACAAGTGTCAAATTTTTAACAATCCATTGATCCTATGATTGATATCTTAATCGATAATGATAACAAGGTTTCTTTGAAGACTACAAATGGAATTGCTGAAACAGAAATTGCATCTGCAATAGTTGTAGAAGCAATGAGAAATCTCAAGAAACCAGAACCAGATGGTAAATCTAAACTTGTATTAGTAGCGTATAACGACAAACGCAAACTAGAAGCCGTAAAAGAGGTTAGAGATAAACTTGATATAGGCATAAAAGAGGCCAAAGATCTTATCGATAAATGCGTTGGTAGAACAATGGTAGTACTATCAAAAGGATTAAAGTCAAAAATGAACGTACTTTTTGATAGATTCGATCCTTCTATTGTACAAGTTAAAATTGTAGATGATAAAGAATGGCTGTAAGATTATACGAGAAGCCGGACAAATACAATCCTGGCCCATTGATAGCGATTGTCATAATAGTAATGTTATTACTCATGACATCGAAGTGCCATGCGCAGCAAAAAGCAGCGATTGACACTATGGTTTGCAAGGTTGAATGTATTAAGCAAATAGTACAACAACCTAGTTCTAACGGTAAAACCGTTAAGTATATGGCTGCATACATTGATAAGTCAGCAGGATTCTCAGAGATTATCCCAATCTCAAAGAATGTTGTTGATTACATCAACACGTGCAAGCAATTCTCTATTGAGCCAACACTTGGTATTAGATTAAGAAACGGTGTGATTACATCTATTGTTCGTTATAAAATTAAATTTGTACGCAAATGAAGTTTCAGAAGAACGATGTAGTTCGCCGAGTTCTACCAAGTGGAACAATGGTTGGTGGTTTGATGGTGGTAATCACTGAAGCTGGCGGTAAATGTACAGCTGTTAGGGATGTATCAACTGGAAAATGTTGTATATATAAGTCAAGTAGTCTGGAAAAGCTAGAAACTACAAAAATTATGGTTGGAGAAAGTGATATGAATAAAATTGACGCTATGAAAGGAGCTGGTTCGTTCTACCACGAAGTATCCTATGTGTATGATAAATTATACGCAAATCCTACAAAATTTGTGTGTTTCATTCTAGTTAAGAACGGAGAAACTATACATAGAACATTTCATCTTGGAGAAGTATCTAGAGTACTACGAAAAGTTGGCGAAACCATTAAAGGTTATCAAGTCGTTCCAGTTAAAAAGCCAATGTATAAACTACAATTGATTGGTGAACTATGAGTAAAAAACTTAGTCCTGGCAGGATTTATAAAGTAAATAATGTCATTGTTAGGGCTAAACGTCAGTACAACTGCAAAGGTTGTATCTTTAATAATCCTTTTTCTTGTCCGCGAGTAAGCGACTCAAAAGATTTGGATGATAAAGAATTATTATCTTGCATTGAAGACGGAATCATTTTTATTAGTCCTTAATTATGGCAAAGAGAAAGAAGAATGGACAAATGTCCGAATCTGAACTTGAGTTGCGTCGTTTTCATAGCGATGTAAGAAAGCTCAAGAAAGTGTGTAGAGAGCATAATATTACATTATTGGAATTTGATGAAGCAATCAATGACGATGTATGTATATTGTCTCAAAGTGAATATGAAATTGGATCCACAAAAGAGTATATTAGCAGTAGTCTAGAATGTTATTTTGTGCATGATTCAGATTTCAGTAGAACTCAGCAATTATTAGATCATGAGTAGATTAGTATATTTAGGTGGAAGCTTAATAATTATGTTAGCTTCATTTTATCCACTACTTAGCCTTATAGATGCATTAGGTGGTGTACACGAGATAAGTACGCTTGCTATTGGTCTTATAATAGTATGGTTGGTAGTTGCTTTGATTTTTGGCCTTCTATTATTCTACTTCACGTGGAATGACATAATAGAAGAGGAAGAAGAAAAATATATTTAGTTGCATTTCAAGGGGGCAGTTTATACTGTCCCCAAGATTTATTAGGTTAAAGGCCTACATAACAGTTCAAGTCTGTATAAAATCACGCATTATAGCGCCCTGGGGAGAGTTTGGCAGCATCTAAGAAAGGGGTAAAAACAAGACGAAAAACTGCCATTTGATACATTAGCTCAGCTGGAAGAGCAATAGATTTTTAATCTATGGGTCATGGGTTCGAGTCCCATATGTATCACAAATTGCGTAGAGAGGCTAAGTCGTTTTGGACATGGGTACCAAAATGCAGGTGTTGGGCGGTAAGATAAAATTCCTTTCTTACAAGTTATCTACGCAATTCGGACTTGTAGCTCAGTTGGTTAGAGCAACAGATTGTTTATATAGCGGTAATGCTAATATGTGGTATGAGCGCCATCCTTATAAGATGGAAATAGTGGGTTCAACTCCCACTACCGCCACTATGAAAAAAGCAATATCTGATTATTACAAAAAGAAAGGCTTTGAATGTGTTTATATAAACATAAATAAAGAGCCAAGAAGAGTTGCTACTTTACATAAAACAAATTATAATACTAGTATGAGTTATGCAAAATATCTTTATACGAGTCATTATGAATGTGATGTAGCAAAAGGAGACGAAGTCGACCACATTAATGGAGACAAGATGGATGATAGGATAAAAAATCTACAAGTAATTTCTAGGAGAAACAATATTCATAAATCTCACACTAGAAAAGAATTTGTAGAATTAACGTGTCCTGTTTGTGGAGAAAAATTCTTATATGAAAAAAGAAATTTAAATACACATCCTAATCCTTGTTGTTCTAGAAAATGTGGTGGAATAAAATCTAATTGGTAATAAATAAATCAATCTGGAGGTCCTAGGTTCAAGCCCTAGCTGGTCCACAAACAACGCTGTTGTAGTTTAATGGTAGAACCCCTCACGAATGTGAGTAGGTGGAGGTTCAAATCCTTCCAACAGTACTAAGATGATTCCGTGAATCTTTAAAACCCGGATAGTTAACATTTGTTAAATCTCTAATAAATTATCAAAATGAAGAGATTATTTGAAAAGCTTAGCATGTGCTTAATCATGCTTATTGTAGCTGTCGCAGTGTCATCATGTGACTATGTGAAGCAGACAAAGAGCGAAATCAGACGCGATGATTCGCTCATGGTATCAAAGATGATGCAGGAAATTGACAATCCTACATTCGTCGACTATTCTGATGCGTTAACGTACCAGAAAACAGAAGGCCAGTGGAGACATCAGGATTCTGTGTTCTTCAGCATACCTGGAAAGGTTATGCGTGATGTTGTATCGGTCCTAGAGAAATCTGGGGAACCAATAACTAAGGGAAGCATATCCCATGAGTTTGAGGTTAACAAGCATGTGTATATGAACTTGCCGGACAAATCAGATCAATACAATATCTTGACTCCGCCAGACATTCCTAACACGGAAACAATTGATACCATTATTGATGGTAAGCATGTGCAGATTGTGCAATCCTCCAGTACTAACATAATGCCAAAGGAGGATTAGCTATGAAGCGATACATCATTATCTCTTACGATGGTTCAAGTTTGAACCCATCTGAAGTTATAGAATTAGCTTCACAATTGAAGGCAATTAAGCCTAGTGTCGTAAATGCTCATGCGTCTACAATGGATGAAACTGAAGTTAATTCCATTGTTATCCGCCACGCAGAAAACAAGAATGCTACAGAATTATCTGTAGTAGAATCTGCGTGTATCTACGTAAAAGAGAAGTTTGGCAAGTTCTTCAACTCAAAAATGAAGTTGTTGCTTGCATTGTCCGAGGCTGTAAATGACGAGCCTAACAACGAGTCTCTTACAAATGCTATCAAGGTTATATCTTGTGGCGTAAGTAAGAGAATGCGTGATTCTTATGGTATTTCTACCGATGTTGTTTGTGTATTCAAAATGGTTCAAGGTAACATGTAATTATGTGCAGAACAAATCGCAATACTAAAAAAGTGTATCGTCAACGTCACGCAGAAGCTAAAGCAAAAGCTTATAAGCGTGACAAGTTTCAGAACAAATTAAATCCTCTCGATTATGTGGAAGATCCCAGTACATACGACTAAGAAGGTAAAGGGCAAGATTGTCAAAACTTTGGCATTCGAGTCTAAATATCTTAGCAAAGATCAAGCTGAAGAAGCAAGATTTGCGCTCATTCATTTGGCTAACTGTGCCCACATTGCTCCATGCGATGTAACCATTAATTCTAATGGTGGAACACTTATTCCAAATCCATCTTGGAATGTGGGTGAGGTAACATATGTTAATTAATTTATTTACAAACATTTTAAATCATTATCAAAATGGCAAAAGAAACAAAAGGTGCTGCTAAAGAGCAGCAGAATGTATCAGCAGACAACGTAGTAGAGAAGTTGATGAAGGGCAACCTCGTCACAGACATCGCAGACAAGGCTGCGGAAGAGATCCGCCAGGACGAGGAGAAGCGCAAGATTTCTCAGGTCAAGGAGATCGTTAAGTGTGCTGATTATCTCCGCATTAAGGAGCTTCTCAATGTCCGCAAGGACCGTGCGAAGGCAAAGATTACTCTCGACATTCTGAAGAAGCGTACAGAGCTGTTGGCCCGTCTTCTGGGCAAGGACGAGAATGGTACCGCCGTTCCTGATGATCAGAAGATTACACCTAACGAGTTCCGCGACATGTCTCAGAAGATCGATGAGGATCAGCGTAAGCAGATGACCGATCTGAACAAAGAATACGAGAAGCACGACCGTGAGTTGCGCGACAAGTATCCAAACAGCTGGTATTATGCCAACTACCAGTTCGATCGCTTCTAATTCTTTTTCCGGTGCAAGTATCTTTGTATCACGCATACAGGTTCCCAGGTATTACAGGAGGGCTTTGTTGCCGGCTAATGAAAGAACCTAGGAAATGAATTAACATTTCTATCAAGTATCTTCGTATCACGATAGGGAAAAGAGATGTGAACCCACACAATAAATTGGGACAGTAGATCAAACAATATGTTTTGTGCGTATCTTTGTATCGGGGAGACTTGATTACTTTGAGAAAGTTAATCGAACCCTGCAAAATGTATCAAAAATGCTGAATATAGCCCTCTAAGTATCTTCGTATCATGAGGATTCCTATATATTTTCAACCATGTTCTAATGCGTTCTGAGGCGTTGTAGGAGATAAGTGGAGTAATTAACCACGATGCTGCCGAAAGCGCCTTAGAACGACTCTAAAGTGGTTTAAATCGAATGTTCTGACCGATCATCAGGACATTTACAAAGAATGTACAGTGTGTATGAGTTAATTTTCGGAGACTTGGGTTCGAGTCCCAAATCGTCCACGTTCCTCCTCCCTACGCTTAGACTCCGTTTGGGCAACCTAGGCATGTTGTAAAACTGCCCATACGGGCGATATTTGGTTTTGATCCGAGAAGGAAGTAAATACATTAAGCACTATACTATAAATTAAACGGCAATGTAAATAACATTGTAGACTATACTTGCGTAGCGTAAGTTTAGTCTAGGTGCTTCCTACCTAAGTGGAGAGAAGAAAGAAGTTGGTACCGTCGCCTTTTGGTTTGGGTCTGGGGTTCGATTCCCCAGCTTCTTCCTATTAGTTATGACAAAGGGATATAAAGCGATGATAAAGGATAGGTGTCCTTATGTCGTCGACATCGCATTTAAATGGTGTACAGAGTTTGGTAGACTATCAAATATTGGTAAGAAGCCACACGAAAGAATTAAGTATGCCGTTAAAACGCGATGGATAGACCGTGTATATCAGGAGAATATAGCAATCTATAACACTGGAAAAGGGAGACCTCGAACAGATGAAAAGAATGCGTCAATAAGAAAAGCTCTTGGGATCCACGAGGGGTTTCAAAATTTTAATTTTGCAGACTCTATAAACTTAGAATGTATTAACAAGACTTTCAATGCTGGAGAATATGCATTTTGGGTATGGGTTAATAGTTGGGTAGTATGGTTCCAAAATAACTATAAATTCCTAGATAACTATTACAAAATATCATGCAAATGCGGTAATATGGCTATATTTGATAATTTCTTGTCAGAGAAAGCTGGATTTCTAGATGAATATCTTGAAGATTTTTCTAAGTTTATTAAGAAAACATTTAATTAAACAAAATAAAAAATGGAGTATTTCCCTTTAGTACTTAAGCATCGTGTAACACACATGCATTTCGATCTCCCAGACAATATGGAGCTTATATTATCGATATTTCGTAAAGTGCATGCTAACGAATATATTGTAGAGCCAAATGTATTCTGTCATGGAGATTGGTATGACGATTTATGTCTAAAAGAGTATTCATGTAATCCTAGACTGAGATATTTATCGAATTGGATTATGCGGAAGTTAATTCTAGAAAACAAATTAACTTGGGAAACAGCACAAGTTAGAATGAGAATAGCTTCAAATATGCTTTTTCAGATAGGAGTAGTAACAGGAGGTAAAAATCTACTTGGTATACTTCAAAGTAATTTCGTCAACAATGTATGGGCAGTTCATAGACAAAAATTGATCTATGACCTTCCATTTTATCAGGGGTAGGGTGAGAGAGATCTCCCCTACTCCACAATATGGAGTATCAGCGTATCACTCAATCTGAGATTGAGACCATAAAAGAAGCTCAAAAGGGAAATGAGCTTGCGTTTAATAAATTGTTTAACCGTTATAAGGAGTTCGTTGACAACGTACTCTTTCATTACGTGAATGACATGGATGAAGCTAAAGATCTTACAAATGTTGTATTTCTTAAGGTTCACCAGAAACTCTCGACATTCACAGATTATTCGTCTTTTGGCGGATGGCTGAGAATTATAGCTAATAGAACAGCTATAGATTATTTGCGAAAGATAAAGGAAAAATCTATGGAATTAGGAGAAGATATGGGCCGACTACCCGTAGAATTAACTAGTTCTTCGGAAGAAGAAGATCTTGTCAATCTTCTTGAACATGAATTTCTTTTAAAGGAGTTTGAAAAGCTTCCTAAAAAGACACAGAAGATTTTTAATTTGTTTTACGTAGAGGATCTGTCAGTTGATGAAATTAGCAAAGTGCTAAAAACTCCTACAGGCACTATAAAAGCTGCGTTAAGTCGCACTCGTAGGAAAATTAAAAATAATTTAAAAGTTTAACAAAATGACTTCACTTTTATTATTGATTCTCTCAATTTTTATCGCTCTTGGTTTCGCAAGATACAACAAGAGTAACAAGTTGTTCTGGATCATTCTTGTGAGTCTCTTGCTTGGTTTTACTGGTAAGAGTATGGTCAACAGTGCCTTTGTTGACCATAAAAGTGAAGCCAGCACAGTTAAATCTTCTGCAACTCCCATGCTGGCACCGACGTGCTCACTTCAGGCTTTGGAACCCTCAGAGGGCGCTGGTACAAATGTTGAGACAAAACCAGCAGGTAAGGATACAGTTGTAGTAGATACTGTTGCTGCGCTTAACTTGGGTGAAGACGAGCATATTAAAGTGCTCACTAAGCCTCCACAAGATTGGTTAAAAACGAACTTTATATTCGACACAAGTTGAATCTAAGTTAGTTGCCCAGAATTTTATTAATTAATTTTAGTATTTAACATTTTTAAAACATTATCAAAATGGCTAACAAAAAGAACAAGGGTAACGTTAAGGTTGCCCAGAATAACAACAATGGTGATAACGGTGTAAACGCAGCTGTTGAGGCTGCAGCTATGCTCACAACAACAGGTGGGTCAAGTATGGACCGTAATCATCAGGTAGACTTGTTGAAGATGGCTCATGATCGTTTCTTCTTGGATGAGAACGCTTCAGAGCATACTGGCATCCCACAGGGAACCATCGACAAGCTCAATCATATTAATGCTCTTGGCATTGCTGTATGCATATGCAATGAGGTTAAGTATGGTACTAGTGACTTTGCAACAGTGATCCGTAAGTCTGCACTTCCGGAGCTTACTGAGGCTATGAACGAGATTGGTGTAAAATTTGATGAAACCAAGCTCTTGCCTTCGACCGAAGATGCTGAAGCAGTTGAGGTTACAGGTGCAGCTGTACAGGTTTCAGAAGAGACTTCTAAGAAGCTTGAAGAGGATGCCAAGGCTCGTGCTGCCACAGCAGGCAAGGTCTTTGATCCTACAAAGATCAAGGACGAGGAAGAGCTTAAGGAGGCACTGTCAGGCTTCCTGGCTATGAATCGCGATTCTAAGCTTATGGACAGCATTATGCAGTGCGTAAACTTCTATAAGGCATATCGCTCTATCGAAGCTAAGCGTGCTATTGAGTCTGCTGAGAAGACTCTCAAGGACACCAAGGACAAGAAGTATAAGGCTAACGCTGAGAAGGCTCTTGCTTCTGCAAAGAGCAATCTTGAGCGTATCAACAACATGAGCTTCCATGACGTGTTTCGCGAGGTTGTTAACCTTACGGGTCGTGTCGGAACTCTCACTTATGGAATTGGCGCTCACCTCTTCAATGTTACCGCTACGTCAGGATCTCCTGTATCTGCGTTCTGCGAGCTTCTTGACCATTCTACAGACAAGAACACCGGTGTATGCAAGTATACCGATAATCAGATTGCAGACGCTGTAAGATGCCTTGTTCTTATCAGTGCTGATGAGGTTCGCTCTAAGGGTAAGATTCTGCTTGAGGAAGAGAACAAGCTTCCTGAGAAGGAGCGTGTTCAGGCTCACATTGATACAGCTAACAAGAACATCGCGTTTGCTGACAAGGCTACTTCGGCGGTTCTTGCTGCTCCAGGTGAGTTTGTTGAAACCCTGAAGAAGAACTTCTTGGATGGTAACAACTTCGCTAAGAAGACTGTTATCTCTATCAAGCGCGCATACTATCGCGATGTAGTTCCAGAGATGATGGCTAAGGTTAAGCCTGATTCTATGTTGGATAATGCTACTCAGTATGCAGGCATCATCTCTAATCTGTTCCGTAATCCTTCTGATCCACTCGCTGGTTATGCCAAGGAGAATATCATCGACTTGGCGTTTAAGACCGATGAGGAGATTAAGGCTGAGGAAGAGGCTGTTGCCAAGGCTGCTAAGGAAGCAGCTGATAAGAAGGCGGCAGAGGATAAAAAGAAGGAAGCCAAGGGTAAGGCTAAGGCTCAGGTAAAAAAATAATACGACCAATTAAGAAAGCTGGTTCACAACTAGTTGGTCGCGTTAAAAAAGCCTTTGATATCCAATGGCAAAGTGAACGTAAATAATTTAACTATCAAAGTATGAAAAAATTAGTAACAACGTTGTTAGGTGCAGCGTTTCTTGCGATCGGAATGAATATTGCAGACCTCAAGAATGTGCCCCTTCCAACGACAGTGCAAACAGTAGCAGCATCTACTGTATCGCAACCAATGGACCATTTACTTGGTCAGATGAATCGTGCTAATCCTGATACAGTGCATGATACCGTTAAGGTAAAAGTGCCTGTACCTTGTAATCATAAACAGTTGCCTGCAAAGACAATTGTTAAACGCACCGTAATTAAGAAGACAGATACGTCGTATGTACCACTTCTGTATATTATGGAACCTGGAGAAAAGGTCGACTCCACTAATCACAACTCTACCATTCGTAAGGGAGAGCTCCGTGATTATATCCAAATCGCCTCTAATGTGTGTAAGTAAACATAAGAACCCTACACACTATAATTAGGTAAGTACATATAGTAGATCCCATTAGTCTACGTACGAACATTAACTTGATCCGAGAATATGTTAACCCTGTCTTGCAGGGCGAGATCACTCAAAAGGTAGGATGAAATGTATCAAACATTGAAACAGTTTGATATAGGTAGGAGAAGCGTTGCATCAACTCCTATAGATTACACAGCTGGACTTGTGAGAACCGTCTGGAGACAAGCTGGATGAAGCTGTGTAATCTAAAAACGCATAAGTCCCAAGAAGGGCATAATGAACCGTATCGGAATTGTGTGTGATAATACTAAGCATACACGAACGTTACACGAGATGAACTATATTGGTCCCCAGTAGGTGAACAGAATTGCATACATGGTATGGTGCATG
>ERZ773229.1965-NODE-1965-length-12970-cov-5.479133_pt1 | contig 12970 bp, 10 predicted proteins | sample MGYA00580992_ERZ773229 | MGnify/ENA primary metagenome ERZ773229 (study PRJEB29015, sample SAMEA2737795) | human gut metagenome | biome: human gut; feature: human-associated habitat; material: faeces | place: China | collected 2012 ... | reverse complement strand
ATAACGGCAAATCCTCCTTTGGTGGGTTACTATAATGTTGCCGAAGGTCAAATCACACCAGATACAGAGAAAGGGCGACCACTTACGTGATCGCCCCTTTAGCTATCTCCTATTTACTTTCAACAGAAGCATTTTCGACAATTAGAAAAAATTTTGCTCTGAAATTTCACCTTCGCCCGAAATTTTAGCGCACTTTGAGTTTATTTTTTTTTTAGAGTGTCGAAGTCATCTTATATCGCTGATACCCATGCTGATATCCATTGTTAATTCATCCGGTTTCTGCGTTTCCCGTTCCGGTATTACACTGTATATCCATGTTGGTGAAATCGCGCTGATGACTCCGCCGATTGCCCATATCCTACATTTGTTTTGTTTACTTGGTGCCCCCAACAATTTCAAGTGTTTTAATTGTGGCATTTCCTGCCTTCTGTTGTCTATATATTTTTTCAATATATCATATGCTTTTAAGGAATCCTTTCCCGCGACAACGTAGATTCTTTGTATCACACTTTTTAAAAATTCGACATATGCTCTTCGAGAGAAATCATTTTCATCAAAAATCAACCCATCCGTACCGAAAACTACTGGAATAGTGCATTTTAACCGTAAATTTCTCAGGTGCCTAAGAGCATCCTCTTCTAGTACATCTAATATATTCACATCCATCGTACGGGAGATTTTCTTCAAACTCGTCAAATAATTCTCAAATTCTGTAATAGCTCTGCTATGATAAATCATTTCCTTTGCAAACTCATTCATCATATATTCGCTATAGCTCTCGCTCTCATATGCCCTATTTCCAATTTCAACCAGTTCATAACAAAAAGCATCGTATGCTTTTATCAAAGCACTCTTTCGAGCTCTTTGATTTTGATCTTCATTACTATCATCCAACCATTCCCATTCTATTACCGGCCCTCTACCTTTCATATGCTCAATGAATAATCGTCGCACCTCCACCATTTTATAGTCGATAGTTTCGGTTTGTTCGCTCTCTGCAATATCCCATATAATCTCTCTCACTACCGGTGCCAAAAAATCCTTTATTTTTTCTTGTGAAAAAAAGATGTATGTAGATGGAACTTTCAACGAAAGGTTGTTCGTGTACAAGAAGTCTTCTAGTTGCTCTATATATGCATCTTTTCCAAAAAGCTCTTCTTTAATTTTTTCTTCCCACCGATCGTTTCTATTATAAATTTTCTTACAATTTTCATTGAATGCTTTTATTTCGTATTTCAACCCCTCATTATTTTCTACAACTTCGTTTAGTATTGGATTGCACACTATTTTTTCGAATGATATATCTCGTGCTGATAAATACTTAAACGTCAGTAATGCACATATCAATGCATTACTAGTAAAAAAAGATTTAGCATCATTCTGATTGATGTTAAAGTTTTCCCATGGTCTATATAGCCTGAATGTCTCTCGAAGAATCGCATCTATCGCTCCATCGTAATCATCTGTACAGCACGGAGCAAATATGACTGTATCTCTTTTCAGATCTTCTTCTATAGAGTAAAGTACCAGTTGCTCTAGCCCTCCCTGATATTGCATATTCTTTCTCCTTCTTACATCACAGTATTTTTTCTATCTTCATTTCGGTCACAAGATCGATTTTTTGTGACCGATTTTTTGCCGCAAAAATTTTTGTTTTCGTTTAAAATCTAAGCCACAGTAGCGGGCAACGTTCACCGATGCCTTTCTACTGTACCGCACCTTGATAATTTCATAGTGGGTAGCATACGCCAATGGAGCGGTCAGACTGCCCACAAGAAGACATATTCACAAAAGGAGGTTTTTACCATGAGTAGCAAATTCATAGTCTCAAATCGAGTTCACGATCCACCCAGAGATTTTACTTCTGTACCTGCCTGTACCTATATCGACAGCAGTGGTCAGGAGTTCATTGACATGGAAACGCATCAAATGGATATAGATGCCAGAGATGCGGCCTACCGACAAGAAGTACACAATCAACTAGTTCGGCAACAGAGTGATCCTGCCCAAAAAGCTGAACTAAAAGCGTTCTTGGCCGAGTTTTATCACTTCGATAATTTTGGATTCGATGTAGATATTTACAAACGCCCTTGGATCATTAAGAAGCGGGCTCCGAACGACTCTCGACCAATCCGGCGGTCATTCACATCTTGCTATGATTTCAAGGCTATTGTTGTAAGGAAGATAGAGCGCGACAAAATAACCGAATGGATTTATGTATCGTTCCGTATTCCCAACAAACCGTCCGGAGCATTCTGGCTGGAGAAAGGCGATTTTAGTCCGAAGGCGTTGCTGAAGAAGTTTATGGCTACGGGTGGCCAAATCCATTATACCGAGGACAGTAAACGGTGGGCTGATTTGTTGGCGGCTTTCATCAGTTCAATTCTGGACACCGAATCCCCTTACTTGCTGCCTCCTGTTGGATGGTATCAACTAGAGGATGGTCGCTGGCTCTATACGCCGCAGATGAAGGACACCTTGGCCACCCCGTTGTTGGCCACCACTGACTTGGAAAAGTTGCCCTTGGCTTTGGTCAGGATTTTAGGGATTATCAAAACTAGAATCTCTGATAAATTTGAGGGCATTCATCGTTTCTTTGCTTTTGGGGACGATGATACTGTTGTTCCAACATGGATAACCGCTGACGATATACCGAAGCACTTCAATGAAATGCTCGATCAGCACGGCCCCGATGTCCTGCTTCCAATATCCGGTGACGATCCGATGCTCACAGCTACCGTTGGCGACTACCGTTCAAAAACGAACTTTGCAACACTGATTACGCGGACTAAAACAGAGCCTCGTTTTCCGCTGTGCCTTATCGTATCTACGAACGGCATTACTGAGTTGCAGCAGAAGCACTGTCTGTTCTTGCCTCACGAGGAAAGCCATACAGCCGCGCTGCCTCTGGCCGAAATCTTTAGCAAGCTGTGTGCCCTTGTTGAGCACAACCCAGATGCCTTTGAGCGCATCGTTGAGCGGTCTTACATAACCGCTTTAGGTTCCTTGGATGAAGAATGCGCCTTTCGGAATGAAATCGCGCTTCTAAGCGTTTCATCCGCTGTTCTTTGCTGGGCATTAAAACTCCTTAAGCAGCCGGATTCAGCGCAAACAACACACGAGGTCTGTCAGGCATACATCAATAATTGCTTATCCGAGTGGGACAGCTCGCTGGATTGCAACGCAAAGGAAATTTTACACAAGGCACTCTTTTCGGCAAGCGAAGCCGGTGATATTCGTTTTATACGCTATGAAGAGGTCGATTCCAGCTATGACCCTGACCGGGACATCGTCCAAAAAAAGGATGCTTTCCTTCTGAAAGGGTCTTTGCTGAAGTCTCTGCTCCATGAGTATGCACCGGGATATAGTGCACCCGATGTTATTTCGCGTTTGCAAAGTGAGCATCTGCTCTCTGAGTTCAGCACTGCCAAAAAGATCCGCATTAACAGCGGAACCTATGTAGATGCTCGACTCTTGACTTTGAAGTGCAATTGCTTAACCGAATATGAAGATTCTGATTAAAGCAGGAGGAACGGAACCATGAAGTTGAAAATAGGCTCTACCTATCAAAAAGCTGTTACAATCATCGAAAAACTCAAGGAGGGGAACGCTTCCATTTTTATCTGTGGAAAAAGCGGCGTAGGAAAGTCTACTCTTTCCTACAATATTACAAGGGGGCTGCTGGAGTCAGGTGTTCGGATCGTAGCCATAGATCATCGGCACGCTGTGTCCCTTCCAGTAGAACTAGAACCGTATGTACATCGTCAGGACGTGTCTCAAGAGCCACTCAAGCTGCATTTGTTCGGGGCATCAGATAATCCAGCGGATGCGGCTGCATCTTTTGCTGATACTATCACATCCGTTATCGCTCTGTCGAATGCACAAGAACAGCTATCGCGGTCTCTTTTAAAAGAGGTGCTTCGCGCTTCACCGGCTCCGAATGAAGTGCTGGAATACCTGCATCAGGAGATCAAGAGTTCTCATTCACGCTCTGCGCCCGGTTTGGAAAACGCCTTGGCACCCCTATTTGCACAAAAGCTTTTTGAGGATGGTGACATAGAGTTTTCTCCCGGCATCACCTTGCTGGATTTGAGCTCGTTTTCGTTATCTACGCAACACATCGTTGAAGAGGTGCTTTTTGCAGCACTGTTACGAGAAGCCACCTGCGAGGATTTTCCGCCTACCTTTTTGTATCTGGACGAGTTAAGCAACTATACGCTACGCTCTTCCAACGCATTGGGGCGAATCCTCTGTGAGGGCCGCAAACAAGGTCTGTACGCACTGCTGGTTGCCCAGAGCATTCGTGTGTTCAAGCCTGAACAACGGACTTTGCTTCAGCAATGCAAGTATATGATGTGTTTCCAGCCAGCTGATGAAGAGGTTCGTATGTGTGCCCGTTTAATTAGTTCGTCAGGTGGAACCAAGTTGACTTCCATGCTAAAGAGTCTTCAGGTTGGTGAGTTCATGGTCTCCGGCCCAGTTTATGTAGGTGATTCTGATACGCCGACTACCAAGCCACTGGTCGTCCATAGTAAGTCACCAGAGGATGTCGTTCCTGCCAATGGCCCGCTGGCGATTCCGGTACCTTCCGATACAGAACCGATCCTGCCCCCAGCGCAGATTGACCTTCTTCTGCCGTTGGACGCTCTTGATGACTGTGACGATGAAGAAGCCGCTCCCAGCAAACCGGAAACCGTAACGGAGAACGCCTGTCCTCTGCTGCCGGATTCGCCTTCGGAGCCTTCCATTGAACCGCTGCATCTTCGTGATGAATCTTCTGCTCCACAAGAACAAAGTCAGTCACCGCAAATGCAGCTGCTTCGATCTGCCGTTTTTACATCCGTTCCTATGAACTCATATTATGGTAATTATAACTGTTCTTGGCCACCAGCACAAGTGCACCCGGCAACCTTTTCTTACCCGAACATGGATTTCAGTTCACTGATTCAACAGGATGATGCGCAGATTTCCTTTCAAGCGCTTATCACACCATAAGGCAAAATGTACGCTAATTCAAGCAGATATGCTTATCATGAAGCAATCCGCTTCGCATTCAATTTTAATTTCAGGAGGAAAACACTATGAGCACTCATACCAACATCAACATGTCCACCGCTGCTTCCAATTTTGCAGCCGATCTCAACTCGGAACCGATTTCCTTTCCGAGCACCGATACATCCATCAAAAAGTCCGTCCTGTTCGTGCCGCTCAATGAAAAGTGGTTGTTGACGATTCCAGAGGCTGCTGCCTATTTTGGTGTAGGGCAAAACCGCATTTCCGAGCTTGCCTTGCAGGATGGCTGCAAGTTTGTTGTATTCGTGGGCAACACAAAACGTATCAAACGGAAAAAGTTTGAGGAGTTTCTGGACGAGCAGTACGCCATCTAACACGAAATAACGCACTCTAAGACTTGATTGCTTTTCGCCCACATGGTAAAATGGATTTGCTGTGTGGGCTTCTTTTTTATTCAAGAGACGAAAGGAGCCGCAACATGGGCAAAGATCTTAAAGGAAAAGAGCTCGGAAAGGGGCTTGGTCAGCGAAAAGACGGCTTGTACTATGCGCGTTGCCGAAATTACCGTGGTGAGCGTGAGGAACGCTGCTTCAAGACCCTGCCAGAAGCCAAAAATTGGCGACAGGAACAGCTCTATCTACGCTTACACCCTGAAGGTCGGACTGTGGCATCGCCCAATATGACGGTGGACGCATGGTTCAATCAATGGGTCAAGGATGTCGTTGGCAACCGTGCTCCGAACACTGTTCGGAATTATCGTGAGCGATACGAGCACAACATCCAGCCATTCATCGGTTCTATGCTGTTGCGCGATGTCAAGCAGATCGACTGTCAGCGGATTTTGAACGCCATGGAGGACGACTACGCCGGTTCAACCATCCGGCAGACCTATATGACAATGGGTACGTTCTTCAAAAGCGCCAGAGAGAACGACCTCATTGCCAAACACCCAATGGACGGTGTCCGCTACACAAAGCCCGTTCGTGCACCTGATGATATCCACTTTTTGACCGTAGCTGAGCAGAAACAGTTTTTGGATGCTGCCAAGCATTCCCATAACTACGCTCAGTATGCGCTGATTCTGGAAACAGGCTTACGCACTGGTGAAATGATCGGTCTGACATGGGATGCTATTGATTGGGAAAAGCATACTCTGACCGTCAACAAAACTTTGGAGTATCGTCACAAGCAGGGCGTGTGGCGTGCTGGCCCTCCGAAAACGGAATCCAGCTACCGCACCATTCCTCTGACCGACACCGCTTACGACATCCTGCGGGAAATCTATGACACCAGAGAATACCGCAAGGAATCGAAAGACCTGTCCACTGTCCTGACCTTTATGGATCGTAAGACTGGTCAGAAGCGGAAATTGGTTATGCGTGATTTAGTGTTCATCAACTGGCGCACCGGAATGCCCGCCAAGAACAGCTCCTATGACACTCACCTCTACAAGCTGTGCGACGATGCAGGGATCGAGCGATTCTGTATGCACGCTCTGCGCCATACATACGCTACCCGCGCCATTGAGAGCGGAATGCAGCCCAAGGTCCTGCAAAAGCTGCTGGGTCACGCCAGTATCACGACCACTATGAACCGCTATGTTCATGTAACAGACGATTCCATGAAGAAGGCCGTAGCACAGTTCGCAAAGGCACAGGAAGCACAAAAAGGGTGAGTAAAAGGTGAGCAAATCCGATTTGCCCACCCAACGCCAAATTTAGTTTTCGTAAAAAACAACCTATATCCGTTCAATATAGCTGTTTATCATCTACATCATAAAAGGAGAAATCATAAAAATGAAATTAGGTATCGTCGGCCTGCCGAACGTCGGCAAGTCCACTCTGTTCAATGCCATCACCTCCACCAAGAACGCAGAAGCCGCAAACTATCCCTTCTGCACCATCGAGCCGAACAGCGGCATCGTAGCCGTGCCGGACAAGCGTCTGGACAAGCTGGCCGAGATCTGGCAGACCAATAAAAAGACCCCTGCCATCGTGGAGTTTGTGGATATCGCGGGTCTTGTGAAGGGCGCCAGCCAGGGTGCAGGCCTTGGCAACAAGTTCCTGGGCCACATCCGCGAGTGCGACGCCATTGTGCATGTGGTGCGCTGCTTTGACGATGACAACATCATCCACGTGGTGGAGGATGTTTCCAAGGCTGAGGCCGTGGACCCCATTGCCGACATCGATGCCATCGACTACGAGCTGATCCTGTCCGACCTTGAGGTGGTGCAGAACCGCGCAGGCCGCATGGCAAAGGCCGCCAAGAGCGGCAACAACAAGGGTGCTGCCGCCGAAGCTGCATGGCTGCAGCAGCTGGCCGACCACCTGAGCGCCGGCAAGCCTGCCCGCAGCTTCGATTTTGACGAGGGTGATGCCGAGCAGCAAGCTGTTCTGCACGAGATGGGCCTGCTGAGCGCAAAGCCGGTGCTGTACGCCTGCAACGTGGGCGAGGACGACCTGATGGAGGGCATCGAAAACAACAAGTATGTCCCGCTGGTGGCCGCACGCGCCAAGGAAGAGGGCGCACGCTACATTCCCATCTGCGCCAAGACCGAGGAGGATATCGCCGACTACTCTCCCGAGGAAAAGAAGGCTTTTCTGGCTGAAATGGGCATTGAAGCCAGTGGTCTGGACAACCTCATCACTGCCAGCTATGATCTGCTGGGCCTGATCTCCTTCCTGACCGACGGCAAGAAGGAGTGCCGCGCATGGACCATCCGCAAGGGCACCAAAGCACCGCAGGCTGCCGGCAAGATCCACAGCGATTTCGAGCGCGGCTTCATCCGTGCCAGCGTCATTGGCTACAGCGATCTGGAAGCCAACAACTTCGATTACGCCGCCGTCAAGGCCAAGGGTCTGCAGCGCACCGAGGGCAAGGAATACGTTGTCAACGATGGCGATGTGATCGAGTTCCTGTTCAACGTCTGATTTTCGGCAAAGATGTCACTTCCGGTTTCGCCCCTTCCCGTGAAAAAGTAAGTTCCAAAAGTCCGCAGGCTTTTGGAACTTACAAAATTAAAAATAACTTTCCGCTATATATGGCCAGAGCGCACGCGTCGGCCATTTAAAATCGTAAAAGAGGTTTCCTATGATTTTCGGTATTATGGGCGCAATGCCCGATGAAGTCGATCAGCTGTGTGCAAAGCTGGAGAATGTCACCGTGGAGCCCTACGGCGGCGTGGATTACCACAAGGGCACGCTGGCCGGCAAACAGGTGGTGGTGTGCTGTGCCGGCATGGGCAAGGCCAATGCTGCCGCCACCACGCAGGTGCTCATCACAAAATTCGGCGCGGAGAAGATCATCTTTTCCGGCATCGCAGGCAATATGACCTCGAAGATCGGCATTGGCGATGTGGTCATCGGCAAGACCGTGCTGTACCACGACGCACAGCTGGACATGATCTGCCAGAACCCGCCGTTCCTCAAGGAATACACCGGCGACCCGGAGCTGATCGCTGCCGCCGAAAAAGCCTGCGCCGAAGCGGGTGTGAAGGCTCTGGTGGGCAAGATCGCCACCGGCGACCTGTTTGTGGGCGACAGTGAAACCAAGGCTGCCATTGAAGCCAAATGCGCCCCCGACTGCGTGGAGATGGAAGGTGCCGCTGTGAGCCAGATCGCCGCCAAGAACGGTGTGCCCTGCGTCATCCTGCGCGCCATGAGCGACAACGCTGACGAGGACGGCCACGAGGTGCTGGTGGTGAAAAAGTTCAGCATTGCTGAATATGTAGCCACCGCCACCAAGATCGTGGCAGCAATGGTGGAAGCACTGTAAAAAAGAACCCTCTCAGTCAATGCTTCGCATTGCCAGCTCCCCCGAAAGGGGGAGCTTTTGACATTCCGGAAACGTTTTCCGTTTTGCCAATGGCTCGCCCTTCGGGAGAGCTGGCGAACAAAGTGAGCCTGAGAGGGTTTTCTTTTACAAGAACTGTTCCAGCTTTACCCGGCTATCCTCTTGAAACTCCTGCAGCCTTTGGGCAAGGCGCTTTGCACCGGGCGCGGCATTGGGGTAATCCTTCTGGGCCTTTACGCAGTCTACCACCCCCATGCCGCTGCCCTGTGTGAGCATCTCGGCCAGATTGCGGGTGGACTTGTCCGTGAGGGTCTTCATACTGATGCCCATTTTCGTGTTCAGCTTTGCCATGGCGCTCTGCCCCTGCGCGGTGCCGCCGCAGGCCTCGATGGCGGTGTGCGCTTCCTGATTGAGCTGGTGGTACACATTGCGCTGGCGCAGCAGCTCGGCCTTGAACTGCACATCGTCGGTCATCGGCACGATCTGTTCCAAGGTGTTCTTGCCCATCTCGGTATTCTGCACCACGGCTTCCAGCAGGTTCAGGTTGTCGTTTTTCTGGTTTTCCATACAAAAAATCCCCCTTCTGGCCTTAGTCTGCGCCAAAAGGGGGATTTTATACACTGGTTTTATTCTGCACGCATCTGATCGCCGCCGGCGTTCTGTGCCTCCCGCAGGCGTGCATCGCACAGCTCGTACAGCGCCTGCCAGTTCTTTGCAGGGACATCCTCAAGGCTCGCCACGCCGCAGCTCAGGGTAAAGGGCACCCGGCGCATCATGCCGGTGGTGGTGATGCATTCCCGGGGCATCTGCCGATACAGGTTCTGCATCTCCTCTGCCAGCTGTTTGCCGTCGGTGTCCAGACAGCCCACCGCAAAGATGCTGCCGGTCAGGCGGCAGACCACGCGGACCGCAGGGGTATCAAAGCTCTTTTTCCACTGGTTGCCCACAAAGCAGTGCAGCTGGTCCATCACAGGCTGGCCGTAGGTATCCCGCAGCTTCTGGCCGTTGTCGATGCTCACCAGTGCCACGGCCGCTTTGCGGCCCTGCGCTGCACACTGTTCCAGCTTTTGGGCAAACACCGTTTCCAGATAGCGGCGGTTGTACACGCCGGTAAGGAAATCGTGGCTCATATCCTCGCGGCACAGCTCCCGCTCCCGGGGTGTCATGCGCTCTTCCGGCAGCACATTGCCTGCCAGCGGTGCGCACATTTCCAGCTCCCAGCATTTGCCGTCCGCTTCCACTCTGCGGTGCAGCACACAGTCCACACGGCCATTGCGCAGCTCGTAGTCCACCCGCAGGCCATCGTCCTGCCAGCCGTCACAAAGCGGTGCTTCGGTCAGGGTCACTGCCTCAAATACGGCCTGCGCTGAGCGCGCAAGTTCCCGCAGATCCTGCTCGGTACATTCTTTCTTCATGTAATTTTCCCCATCATCTGCGCACGCGGCGCTCCCGTATCCCGCGTGCAGTCACCTGTTCCCCATACGTTCAGGAACCATCTGCCGCATTATGCATCCCGCGCCCGCCCTGTTTCCGGAAATGCCGGGAACGCATCAGGCAAAGAAAAATGGCATAATGCCGCTTTAGCAACATTATACCATTCAGCTTCCGATTTTACCAGCAAAACGCACAATTTTCTGCCGGAGTTTTTATATTTTCGTCAAATTGCTAAGCTCCCGCCGCTCTGTGCCTTCTGTTTATACGCGGCAGTACACACTGCACTCGTCGTGGATGGTCTTGGCCAGTGCCTTGGCGGCAAAACCGTCAGCGGCGCGCCATGCCCAGTTTCCGCCCAGCTTGCCGGGGGTATTCAGGTGTGCTTCCGCGCCCAGACCCAGCCAGTCGTACATGGGGATGATGGCCCGGTCAGCCACCGACCCCAGCGCTGCGCGCAGCAGAGCGATGCGGACATCATCGGTCCGGATGGCCGCCAGCTCCTTTGCGGTGGGCTTTACGCCGGTCAGGTGCAGGTAAGCGGCAGCGGCAGCCTTTTCCTTTTCGGAAGCGCCGTTCTCCCACCAGTCGGTCAGGGTGGTGTTATCGTGGGTGCCGGGATACACCACGCTGTTCTTGACGTGGTTGTGGGGCAGATACTCGCTGTCCCCGCCGCTGAAGGCGAACTGCAGCACCTTCATGCCCGGGAAGGTGCTGTCGGCCAGCAGCTTTCGCACGCTGGGGAACAGTTCACCCAGATCCTCGGCAATGATGGGCAGCTTGCCAAGGGCAGCTTCCAGCGCATCGAACAGCTCCATGCCGGGGCCGTTCTCCCACTTGCCGGTGCGGGCGGTGGTGCTGTCCGCCGGGATGGCCCAATAGGTATCGAAGCCGCGGAAGTGGTCGATGCGCAGCAGGTCGTAGATGCCCAGTGCGTGGCGCACCCGGCGCACCCACCACGCGTAGCCGGTCTTTTTGTGGTAGGCCCAGTTGTACAGCGGGTTGCCCCACAGCTGACCGTCAGCAGAGAAGTAATCCGGCGGGCAGCCCGCCACACGGGCAAAGCCGCCGTCGGCATCCAGCTCAAACAGCGCGCCGCCCACCCATGCATCCACCGAGTCGGCAGAGACATAGATGGGGATGTCGCCCAAAATTTGCACGTCCTTTTTGTTGGCGTAGGCCTTCACCGCCTGCCACTGGGCCGCAAACTTGTACTGCACGAACTTCCAGAAGCCGATCTCCTCCTCGTTTTCGGCGGCAAAGGCAGCAAGGGCCTTCTTGTCGCGCAGGCGGTAGGGCTTGTCCCACTCCACCCAGTTCTTCATGCCGTTGGCCACTTTCAGGGCCATGTACAGGGCGTAGTCGTCCAGCCATTCCTCATTGGCGAGGGTAAAGGCATAATAATCATCCGGGAAGTAATAGCTGCAGCCGTGCAGCCCGGCGCACTGCTTGCGCCATGCGGCGTAGGCGGTGCGCAGGACTTTAAAGCGGCTCACATACAAAGTGCCGTAGTCCACCTCTTTGGGGTCTGTGCCCCATTTTTCGGCCTTGAGCTGGGCGGCGGTGAGCAGGCCTTCTTCCTTCAAAGCGTCGAGGTCGATAAAATAGGGGTTGCCCGCAAAGGCCGAGCAGCTCTGATAGGGGCTGTCACCGTAGCCGGTGGGACTGAGCGGCAGGATCTGCCAGATCTTCTGGCCCGCTTGTGCCAGAAAATCCACAAACTTGAATGCTTCCTTGCCAAAGCAGCCAATACCGTAAGGGCCGGGCAGGCTGGACACCGGCATCAGGATTCCACTTTCACGCATGCTATTACCTTCCTCATTTTTAACATTTTATGGGAATATCGTTGTTTCTTATCATAACATATCCGCAGACTATTTTCCACAGGCAAAAAACGTGGTATACTTATTTTTAAACTGGGTGCGTATCCCTTTTTCGATTTTAAATAGCCTCCGCTTTCGCTCTGGCTATGTTCAGCGGAATCCAGATTTTTTATTTCGCGTTTGTCGCGGCCTGCGGAACTTGTCGGGGCAAGGCCCCTCCATCTGCTGACGCAGACCGCTCGCCGCTTAAAAGCCCCACCGGGGCTTTCATTGCTGCGCAAACGCGGGCCGCTCCAAACGCATTTTCACCAGAAGGGCCGAAACCGGCAGATGCAGTAAAATCTCTTTTGTTGTTGGCCTTTACGGCCCCTTGCGTGAAAAAGCAGAATTGGAACGACCGCAGTCGTTCCAATTCTGCAAAAATAAAAATAAATTTTCCGCTGAATATGGCCAGAGCCTGCGGCGGCCATTTTAAATCGTCAAACTGCACCCTGAACAGGAGGTACCCGCGCCATGCAGCGCACTGAAAAATACTTTGAACAGGACGCTTTCCGCACCCAGTGCGAGAGCACCATCCTTGCCGCAGAGCCGGACGAAAAGACCGGCGGCGGGCGCATTGCGCTGGACGGCACGGTGTTCTACCCGGAGGGCGGCGGTCAGCCTGCCGACCGGGGCACCCTGACCCTGCCGGACGGCACCACGCTGAATGTGACCGATGTGCACGAGCATGACGGCATCCTCTGGCACAGCGTGGACGCTCTGCCGGAAAGCGCTGTTCCCGGCACTGCCGTTTCCGGCTGCATCGACTGGGAATGGCGGTTTGACAAAATGCAGCAGCACACCGGTGAGCACATCCTTTCCGGCATCCTGCACCAGATGTTCGGGGCCGAGAACGTGGGCTTCCACATCGG
>ERZ773229.1957-NODE-1957-length-13007-cov-3.305667_pt1 | contig 13007 bp, 10 predicted proteins | sample MGYA00580992_ERZ773229 | MGnify/ENA primary metagenome ERZ773229 (study PRJEB29015, sample SAMEA2737795) | human gut metagenome | biome: human gut; feature: human-associated habitat; material: faeces | place: China | collected 2012 ... | reverse complement strand
GACCGCCATCTGCGCCATCATCCCCTACGTCGGAGCGCTGATCTCCTGCGTAGTCAGCGTGTTCCTCGTGCTGCTGGTGGATCCCGTTCTGGCCGTGCGCTGTCTCATTGTTTACCTTGCCGTACAGTTTATTGAAAACCAGTTCATCTACCCCCGGGTGGTGGGAAAATCCGTGGGACTTTCTCCGCTGTACACCCTTGTGGCCGCTATGATCGGTGGAAAACTCTTTGGCATCATCGGTATCATCTTCTTTATCCCCCTGACGGCGGTGATCATCGAGCTTGTGAAGGAGGATGCCTGCCGACGCATACAGGCAAGAGAACCCCAGCGATCCGGGCCGTCTGAGTAAAGGTTTTCCCCCAGTGCCACATCCAGAACCATCATCGTGTGCATTGCTGTCGGCTGTTCCGGTGCAGGCGCGGGATGATATGCGTACAAAAATACCGCTGCTCTTGTGCATTTCCCCAAATGCAAGAGCAGCGGTATTTTATTGCGCCGCTTTTGTTTTCTTTTGCAGCGCTTCGTGCATATATCCCATCAAAATCAGGATCACCAGCAGGTAATACGGAAAAATCGCGATCGTGGTGTGGTTTGCGATTACGCCGAACAACGGCGGCATCAGGCAGTTGCCAATATAGGCGCTGGCCATCTGAACCCCAATGATCGCCTGTGACCTGTCCGCACCGAAGCGGCCCGGCGTTGCATGAATGATGCTGGGATAGATCGGAGCACAGCCAAGACCAACCAGCAGCAGCCCTGCCAGTGTCACTGCTTCCCCAAGCGGCAGAAGAAACGCCGCTATCCCAATCGCGATGATCCCCTGCCCCATACGAACCATCTGCGTATCGCTGAGTTTCATTGCAAGGAAGCCGTTCAGCGCGCGTCCGATGGTAATGCCAATAAAAAACATGCCGGCAAAACGGAGGGATAAAGATGGGATTGCAGGTATGCGCTCTGAACCGGAACAATATGCAGAAGGAATTACAGCCTCATGGAACCATCGAATTTCCATGCGCAGCTTATGCTTCCCGTCATACAGATGCACCCGGCGATGCGATTCCATGGCATTGGCATGAGGAGTTTGAGGTAATTTACATTGCCGATGGTACGCTGAAGCTGCAAACGCTCGGCATGGAGCATTTTTTAAACAAGGGAGATCTGGTTACGATCAATGGAAATGTTCTTCACTCTATCGTCGGTCATCCCATGGGAGAACTGCAATCCATCGTGTTTTCCCCATTTCTGATCACCGGAGGCGCCAGCACGGCATTTTATAAAAATACATTGGCCGACTGACCGCTTGTTCGGATTTTACCGTTTGGAAAACAGATGCCGACACAGACAGCAAGTGGTTTCTGGATGCTTTTTCCGCATTAAAAAACGATACTTTTGCGTATGAATTTACCGTCCGCGAAAACCTTTCCCATCTCCTTCTGCACTGCTATGCGCAAATGCGCCCGCATCTGTCCGCACAAACGGCCGAAAAACATGCAGACACAATACGCATTGAAAAGATGCTGCAATACATACAGGACTTCTACGCCGAACCGATTCCGCTCACAAAAATCGCAAACGCCGCCGGGCTAAGCGAACGGGAATGCCTGCGCTGCTTTCATCGGATGATTGGCGATACACCGATACAATATCTTCTGAAATACCGGCTCATGCAGAGCGCAGCAATGCTTCATGCCGCGCCTACCGCCTGCATTGCAGAGATCTCCGCCGCCTGCGGCTTTGACAATCCAAGTTACTTTTCCAAACAATTCCGACGATTTTACCAATGTACCCCACGAGAATACCGAAACGCCGCGTGTGAATCCGGTATGCAAGCAAAGGCAGAAGGTTCTTGACAGACGAAAAGCCCGGCAGGTTTTCCTGCCGGGCTTTGCTGTTTGGGCTTACTTTGCGATTTTGGTCAGGTAGGTGTAGATTGCCATGGCAACTTCGGCACGCGTTGCGTTCTGCACTGCGTTTCTGGCCTGTACGGAGGTCAGGATGCCCTCTGCAACAGCCCATTCGACGTTCTTCCTTGCCCAGCCGGAAACGACTGCGTCTGTGCTCAGCTGGCCGTCGGCCTCGATGATTTTGGCGTCGTTATACTGTGCGAAGCGGCTGAGGAATGCAGCCAGCTGCTCACGGGTCACGGACTTGTCCGGCTTGAACGTGCCATCGGTGAAGCCCTTGACAATGTTATTCGCCGCTGCCCATTCGACAGCCTCGGTGTAGTAGCAACCTGCCGCTACGTCCTTGAAGCTGCCGCTCGTGTGAACTGCAGGTTCCCCTTGTGCTCTATACAGGATCGTTACGACCATTGCGCGGGTCAATTCGCCGTTCGGACTGAACTTCGTGCTTGAGGTGCCGTTCATGATGCCCTTGCTGTACAGATAATCAACCGCGTCGTAGCAGCCATCATTTTTGCTCACGTCCGTGAACGGGAAATTCTTGTCGGTCTTTCCGGGGTTCGCCGGAATGATCGGGCGCGTGTTCCCGCCTTCATCCAGAATCTTGCCGCAGTTCTCGCAGACGTATCTTCTGGTACGCGGGTCCCAGCGGTAGCTGTGGCCGGTTGCAGGCAGGACTCTGCTGAACCGCACATCGCCGCAACGGGAGCAGACCTCTTCTTCCTTACCGTCCTTCTCGCAGGTCGGCTCGGTGCGTTTTGTCTCGTAGTTGTGCCCCAACGCATTGAGTTCTTCGGTCTTTGTCGCGCTGCACTTCGTGCAGGTATAGGTCTTGACACCCTTTGCGGTGCAGGTCGGCTCGGTGGTAACAACGCCGTTGTCCCAGACGTGTTCGCCGGTGGCCTTGATGCCTTCTGTCTTGGTATCGGTGTAGTTCTTCTCGCCAAAGGTGACAGAAGCAGTATAGGTGCGCAGGCCATCCTCGGTGCAGGTGGGCTCTTTGGTGACTGCGCTGGTGACGGCTGCGGCGACAGTCTCCTCGTGAGAAGCGTCGTTTGCGCAAGTGAAGGTTGCCGACGCGCTTTCATAGCCGATCCACGTCCATGCCGGTTCGCCATACTGGTGGCCGGTTGCGGGCAGGTTTTCGGTCTTTGTGCCTCCGCACGTCGAGCAGCTGTAGAAAGCGGAGCCGTCAGCCGTGCAGGTGGGTTCCTGACGCTTTGCGGTGTTCTCTGTCCAATCATGGTCGCCGGACTCGGTCGGGCAGTTTACATAATAGAAATCGATCCGGTCGTTTGCCTGAAGGAGATACTTGTCCAGCGTGGCGTAGGTCGTTGCATCCAGCATAGGCATCTTGCCGTTGACGGTGTACATCCAGCCAGACCATTCGCCGTGCGCCGGATCACCTGCGTACAGGCGGCAGCCTGCGGGGTCGGTCACACCGGTCACATAATTGCCGGAGCCTGTGTAAGTGTAGCTGTTGGAGGTCAGCACGGATTCCAGTGCGTCCCATGCCGTCTGATAGGCATTGCTCTTGCAGGTATAGGTTGCAGCTGTCAGATCGGCGAAGGCCGGTGCAAAGGTGCTGCCGGTCACGTTCACAGTGATAGTGATATCCTCAACAGACGGGTCCTCGATACCGGTAGTTCCGATCACGGTGACGACCGTACTCACCGGCTGCTTGTAGAACTGCTTGAACTGCGCATAGGCAGGATCAGAACTGAACTTCTCGTAATACTTGCCATATTCGACATAAGTCAGAACGCTGTCAATCTTGACATGCGTGTTGTACTGCGGCTTCGTGACGGACAGCTTCTCGTGCGCGACCACACTGGGAACGCTGGAACGGAAGCAGCGGTACTGCTCGGAGTTGTACCAGCCGTCGATATCATCCACCTTCACGCCGAGCCACTGGGATTCGGCCGAGGTGCGGAGGAACTTGTAACTGTCACCGTCCGGGACGATCTCCATGAACGACCACAGATCGCCGGTAACGTTATCGCGCGCGGTATTGGCCTTGCGGATGCCCTCCCAGTAGACGTCCTCGGTGCAGACCTTCTTCATAAAGGCCGCAGCTGCATCGATCTCGGTCTGGGACATAGCCGGGACGGTAATCTGGATCTCCTTGCTTGCAAGGACCTGCATGTTGTCATAGTCCTTGCCGGAACCGCTGGGGCGGGACAGGATCTTGACGGTCAGCGTAACCTTGGCATCTTCCTGACCGGGCAAAGGCCGGTAGACCCACGCGCGGGCAGCATTGGCTTCGAGGGACTCCACGACCGATTCATTGCTGCTGGTGATCAGGATAGGGGTGTATTTTCCGTCAAAGTCTGCGCCATAATTGTCAGCAAAGACGCTGCGCATATCCGAGGTGGTGGGGAAATGGATGTCGGTGGTGACGTTGTTCACGTCAATCTTCGCACCGGTCGCGGGGACATAGAGTGCGCCGTAGGGGTCCTGCGTGCCGCCGGACAGCCAGAGTTCCAGACCTTCCTGATATTCGATAGCCTTCTGGGTGCCCTTGACCGTTACGGTGTAGGTAAAGTAGACCTTCAGATCGTCGCGGCCACTGTAGGTCAGAGCGGCGGTGAGCGTCGCGCTTGTATCCGTCTTCGGGCGGCTGACCTTCACGGTGTATGGTGCGTAGAGCTTGGTGGTATTACTGCCAATGCCGATCACAGATGGGTTCGAGGACTGCCATGTGACCTCGGCCCACAGATGCAGATCATCGGACGAATTGTAGTCCACGCTGCTCTCGTCCACGCCTTCCTTGACCATGTAGTGCGGGACGGAGGTGAGGGTCGTGTCGTCGTTCAGCTCCTGCGGGATGCTGATGCGATTGCCCTGTGTGCGCAGCGCTTCGAGCGCCTTGCCCTCGTCCAGACCGAGGGCGACGGTCACGTCTTCCGCCTCGTCGTTGTACGCACCGCAGGCGAGGGTCAGCGTAGGCCGGCAGTACAGAGTGGTCGAGGAAGTCGTGCCGTTGTCGTTCCACTTATAATGCAGCGTGCCGTCCGCATCGATGCCGGCATGCGCGTCCGTGAACATATCCTTCGTGGAGACAGGGGCCTTCATCGCAACGGTAACGCCCTCGATGCTGCCAGCGGTCAGGCGGGCCTGCGCCATATCCAGAAGATTTTTATCCGTTCCGTATTTGGGCTGATAATTCTTCTCCAGAAGCGTCTTTGCAGCGTCCAGCTTTTCGCGGGCGGCCTTTTCCTCGTCGGACATATTTTTGCTCCAGCAGGCGTAGAGGTCGAAGAATTCTCCGTCCTCGCTGCCCTCATCGCCCCAGTCCCAGTCGCCGTCATCCCATTCGCGAAGCAGCTCCGCGCCGTCGGCGTATACCGCCTTGCCGCTGGCACTGGTGGACCAGCCCGCGAACGTGTAGCCTTCGCGGCTCAGCGTGCAGGCAGACAGGTGAATGGTCTCGTCAAACGGGGCGCGCTGGTCTTCCATGCTGCCTGTCACGTCAGCGCCGTTGGCGTTGTAGCGGATCACGTAGCTGAGGCTGTACCACTGCGCCTTGAGCGTCACGCCGCTGTCACGGTAGGCGCTGAGGTCATAGGAGGCCGTCACGCGGTCGCCCAGCGAGCCGTCCGCCAGCACGATGTACCAGTCGTAATACCTCTTTCCGCTGGGGAATTTGGCGCTGTTCAGCGCGGGAAGCACCGCATGGCCGTTTTCGTCAATGTCGGCGTCCAGAATGGCTTCCTGATAGCCATTGCCGTCAAAATGAACGGGCAGATTGGACTGCTCGGCCTCCCAGAGCGCGTAGAGCGTGGTGTCCGCCGTCAGCTCGACTGCCGCGCCGTCGTTATAGACCTTTTCGCCTGCGGGCAAAAGCGCCCAGCCCGCGAAGCGGAAGCCCGCTTTCGTAAAGGCGTTGGGCGTCAGCGTGCCCTTGCCCCCGGTCAGCGTCTGCGCGTCCATCGTGCCCTCGCCGCCGTTCGCGTCGAAGGTGACGGTGACATCCTGCACAGCCTTGTCGACCCAGTTGATGATGAAGGTGACGCTGCCGCCGGGGATTTTCTCTGTGTAATCATAGGGCTCATCCAGCGGATAGACCTTATCGCCGAGGGTGCCGTCGGCATTCCTGATATACCAGCCGCCAAAGTCCTTGCCGGCGGGGAAGCTGCTGCCGCCGAACTTCAGCAGATTGTCCGTTACGGATTTCAGCTGCGTGTCCATGGTGGCAGTCCACCAGGTATTCACGCCGCCGAGGTTGCCGCCATAGCCGTTGCCGTCCAGCGTGACATTGAGCCGTTTGGACCATTGGGCGTAGAAGGTAACGGGGCCATTGTTGACCATCTCCTGCGTGACGCGGGCCGTAACGACATACTTGCCCGAAATATCGTCCTTTTCCGTGATGGTCTCGCCGCCCTTCGGGAGCGTCCACCAGCCTCTGAAGGAGTAGCTTACGCCGTCCTGTGTGCGGGTCGGCGCGGTGGGAATGGAATACTTGTCACCGACTGCGCTGGCCGTATCGTTAATTTCGGGAGCGTCCGGATAGTTTGCGTCAAAATGCGCCGTCAGGTTATGTCCGGCCCACTGCGCATAGAGCGTGGTGTCCGCCGAGGCAGTGATATCCGCGCCGTCGGCATAGCTGTCGCCGGTGCCGTCCGCCGCAGTGTTCCAGCCGAGGAATTTTACGTCTCCGCCGTACTCCTTGCCGGAGAATTTCCTGCTGTATACGTTGGTGAAGGCGTTTGCGTTCAGCGCCGTCGCCGTACCGGCAGGAACAATCTGCGCGGCCATTGTGCCGGAAACCGTTCCCTTGGTGTTGGCCTGATTGCCGTCAAAGGAAACGGTGACGTCCTGTGCGGCAAGGTCGGTGCAGCGGATGTTCTTCAGCGTCATTGCGCAGGGCGTCATGAAATCTTCTTCCGAGTAGAAATCGATCTCGAAAATGTCGCCTGCTTTTACATCCACGTTGTACGGACTTGCGAGTTTATCGCTGCTGGTGCCCTTGGCGATTGCAGTCCCGTTAAGACGCAACTCGGCGTAGCTGTAGGGAGAACCGGAACTGATGGAGAACAGATGCTTGAACCAGAAGTTGCAGTTTTTCTTGAACGTAAACGTCAGAATCGCGTGCGTGTCCTCATACAGCTTGCTGCCGTCCTTGTTGAAGACGGCCACACTGGTTCCGTTGTTGCCGGTGTTCCATGCCGCGGTCTTATTCGCTGTAGAAAGCGGCGTTGTGGTCACGGTGAAATAGTCGCCGAGGTTGTTGGGCCGGGGCGTTTCCGTCGTGTAATTCTGTGTAAAGATCGTTGCGTTGGGGTCAAAGGTGTAGCTTGCTGCGAAGACCTGTGCGGGCAAAAGGCTCAGAAGCATGACCAGCACAAGCACGATGGGTAGAATTCTCTTTTTCATCTGCAATGATTCCTTCCTTTATTTAATATCTATCTGAAAGCCCATTTAAGCAGCCGATAACTCATTCCGATTGAATCAGCGGTTACTTGGGCTGAGTGCACGCAGAAAAAAACGCCCAAGCGAGTCTCCGCGTTCGGGAAACTCACTTGGGCGTCGGTTCTTCCGATGGCCCGGCCTCACAGCCTGCAAACCATATGTTACTTTTCCTCCAGCTTTTCGCTCCGGGTCGCCTCCATCTGAACGGGCACGCCGTTCCGCATGACGATACGCATCTCCCCGTATTTCAGCTGGCGCAGTTCCGCGATAATCCGCTTTTCTGCCTTTGTCAGCCGAAGTTCATTCTGCTGCTCCATATTGCGGCTCCTTTCACCGTCCGATACAAAACAAAAAGCCGTGCGCCCCGATTTGGCCGCACGGACAAAGGCGTATAAACGCCCATCCTGTTCGGCTGCGGTGACGGCGCAAGCACAGGACAGCACTCGGCGTATCTGACTGATCCCTCCATGCCGGAAGGCTTCACAGTGACCCACTCGTGGGGCTTTGCACCCCGTTCCGCCTGCGGGTCAAGACCCGCGCGCGCTGTCCTTGATTCAGTTTGTTTGATCTATTTGTACTATAACAAATACGCTGTCGGAAATCAAGTCTGCAAACGGGATTTTAACAAGAATGCGCACGCGCATTTTCCGGCAGTATATTGCTCTTCCAATGCTCGACCAGCATTTTTTCCAGTTCCTTGGCGGCGACGCTGAGCGGCTGATCTTTGCGCTTAACGAGGCAGACACTGCGCGGCGGAAGCGGTTCAGCAAGATTAATGACGCACACATTGTCGGATGGGCGAATAAAATCCTGTGGGACGATGCCAACGCCGAGGCCAGATTCGACCATCGGGAGAATCTGATCGGCGGTAAAGGCCTCGATATCCGGACGGAACGGCAGGCCGTGAGCCGCAAAGAAGCCGGAATAAAGCGCATAGGACTGCGTATCCGCGCCGAGTGTGATGAGCGGATGGGTCCGCAGTTCCTCCAGCGTGACGGTACGGTCCAGCAGGTCCCGGAAGGACGGAGAACAGACGGCAACCTCCTGGATCTGCCGGATGTTTGTCTGTTGAAAGGCCGCCGCGTGCAGAACCGGCGTCGTGACAACGGCAAAATCTGCAGTCGTCTCTCGCAGAGCGGCGATAGCCTGCGGGGTCGAATGATTGCTGATGCGCAGGCTCACGCCCGGATATTGGGTGCGGAATGCCTCGAGCACCGGCAGGAGCACGCAGCGCAGCGCGCCCTCGCTTGCAGCAAGAAACACCGTACCGGCTTGCAGAGAACGGCTCTGCGCGAGTTCCGCTTCCCCGGCTTCCAGCTGTTCTACTGCAATTTTGACATGCCGGTAGAGCCGTTCGCCCTCCGGCGTTAACTTCATGCCGCGGTTCGTCCGGGAAAAGAGCGTGCAGCCCAGCTCCGCCTCGAGATTTTTGATCGAGCGCGTCAGGTTCGGCTGGTTGTTGACCAGCTCTCTTGCCGCCTGCGAGAGATTGCCGCATTTCGCAACATAATAAAAGATCCGGTAATAGTCATAATTTACGTTCATACATGTCTCCTCTGATATGTCATATTCATATGAAGACCATATTTATTTCGGATTTTACACATATCTGCATGCGCATTATAATATGGGCACTTCGGGAAGTCAAGACAGCGTTCAACTGCTTTCCGAAAGAAAGGGAAACCAAAATGGCACTTACAATAGAGGCGCTGGCCGCAGCCGTCATTGATCTTGTCCTGCTTCGCGTCATGCTCCGTCTGGAAAATGAACCGGGCGCAGATCACCCGAAGGAGCGGCGCTGGATGCTGGCCGCGGGCGTTTTACTTCTCATGGGCTGCATCGCGGAGATCGCACTGCGCGGCGCGCATATTATGCAGATCCTGCTTGGGATCGGCTTCAATCTCGCGTTTGTCGCCTACTTTTTCAGCTTCCGCGCCGCTGCGCAGGAAGCCTGAGCGGCGGCAGGCCTGATCAAAGGAGGATGCATATGAGCAAGAAGCGTAAGATCATTTCGCTTGCGGTTCTCGGCGTTCTGCTGCTTGCCTCGCTGGCGCTCAGCCTGCTGCTGGGCAAGGGCGGCGCGAAGGAATCCCTGCAGACGATCATGCGGGACGCGGTTCTGCATGAGGACAATAAAATCAGTCTGTTCGGGCTGATGGACGTGAATCCGGCGGTCGTTTCCGGGTTTATCGTCACGGGCGTGCTGCTGGTGCTGGCGGCGCTGGCGCGGATCTTTGTGATCCCGCGATTCAAATATAAGCCCGGAAAGCTTCAGCTGCTGCTGGAAGAGCTTGTGACATTCTTCCAGAACCTCGCGCAGACGAACAGCCCGCACCGCAATGGCTTTCTTGGCGCGTATCTGTTCGGTGCGGGCGTCTATGTGCTCTTCGGCACGCTCTTTGAGCTGTTCGGCCTGCAGGCCGTGACGACGACCGGCGGCTCCATTTCCCTTCCCGCGCCGCTGTCGGATATCAACGCGGCCATCAGCGTGGGCTGCATGTCCTATCTCGTGATCCTTGGCGGCGGCATCGCGGCAAACAAGCTCCGCGGCGCTGCCAACACGCTCAAGGATTTCTCGCTTCCCATCTCCATGAGCTTCCGTCTGTTCGGCGCGCTGCTGAGTGGTCTGCTGGTCACGGAGCTTGTTTATTATTCGCTCAGCCTGAGCTTTGTGCTGCCGGTATTCGTGGGCGTCATGTTCACGCTCCTGCACGCGCTCATTCAGACGTATGTCCTGACGACACTCGTGTCGATCTTCTATGGTGAGGCCACAGAGCCGCATAACAAAAAAGTCAAGCAGGCCGCTTGACGAATGGAGGAACAGAAAAATGAAACTGACTGCAAAACGAATGGTATCCCTGATGCTTGTCATGCTGCTTGTCTGCGCGCTGCTCGCCGTGTCGGCCAGCGCTGCGGATACCGCTGACGCCGCGCCTGCCGCGGAAGCCGCGGCCGCGGCTGAAAACTCGACCGGCGCAAAGGCGATCGCCGCGGCCGTTGTCGTGGGTCTTGTCGCGACGGCTGGTGCGCTCGGCATGGCCATCGCCATCGGCAAGAGCGCCGAGGGCATGTCCCGCCAGCCGGAAGCCTCCGGCAGCATCCGGTCCTCGATGATGCTGGGTCTGGTCTTTATTGAGACCGCCATCATTTATGCCCTGATCGTCGCCATTCTGATCATCTTCGTGCTGTAAAGGAGAAATAGTATGGGAGTACCGCTGAATATCGACTGGCAGCAGATCCTGCTGCACGTGTTTAATCTGATCATTCTGACGGGCGGATTGTATTTCCTTCTGTATCAGCCCGTCACCGCATTCATGAAAAAACGGCAGGAGTATTATGCCGGACTGGAAGCCGACGCGCAGGCAAAGCTGCAGGAGGCCGAACAGAAGATCCGCGAAGCCGATGAAACGCTCTCCGGCATGCAGGCGGAAGCCGAGCAGCTGCGCGCGGACGCCATGAAGCAGGCCGACGCGGAAGCGGCAGCCCGTCTTGCAGGCGCAGACGCAGAAAAGCAGAAAATTCTTGCTGCCGCAAAGGCGCAGGCCGCGCGGGAAAAGGACGCCATGCTGCGTGAGGCCAACGAGCAGATCGGTGCGCTGGTCTCCAACGCGGTCGACAAGCTGGTCTCCGACGCGGACGATCCGTATGCGGATTTTCTGCACGCAGTCAAGCGGGGAGCATAACGCATGAGTGAGCAGAAGCTGCAGGCCCGCGTATACAGCCGCACCGCTCCGACCGAGGAGCAGCTTGCGCAGCTGCGCGACTTCCTGCATCAGAAATACCAGCGTCCGGTCAACCTGCACTGGGAGCGGGACGACCGGATGAAGGACGGCTTCCGGCTGGAGCTCGGCGAGGGCGAGAGCCGCGAGCTGGTCTATGACTGGAGCAGCTCCGGCAAAAGCCGTCAGCTGAAGGACAAGATCGCCGCCGCCATCCGCAGCCGGAGCGACGTTATCCCGCTGCTCCGCAAAACGCTGGAGGATTTCCAGCCGGAGGCCTCCGCGACTGAGATCGGCACCGTCCTCTCCTACGGCGACGGCATCGCCGAGGTCAGCGGTCTGCCGGGCGCGGAATACGGCGAGATTCTGATTTTTGAAAACGGCGTGCGCGGCATGGTGCTCGATCTGAAGGAAAAAAGCATCGGCTGCGTTGTTTTTGCGGGTGAGGCCGCCGTACAGGCGGGCAGCGTCGTCCTCCGCAGCGGCAGATCCGCCGGTATCCCGGTCGGAGATGCGTTTCTCGGCCGCGTGATCGATCCGCTCGGCGCGCCGATTGATGGAGAAGGCGAAATCGTGGAGTCCGATTATTACCCCATCGAATCCCCTGCCCCCGGCATCATCGACCGTCAGCCAGTCAACAAGCCCATGCAGACGGGACTTCTGGCCATCGATTCCATGTTCCCCATCGGCCGCGGCCAGCGCGAACTCATCATCGGCGACCGCCAAACCGGCAAGACGGCCATTGCGCTCGACACGATCCTCAACCAGAAGGATCAGAACGTCGTGTGCATCTATGTCGCCATCGGCCAGAAGGCGTCGAGCGTTGCGCAGCTCGTGCAGGCGCTGCAGGCGCACGACGCGCTGCGGTATACCATCGTCCTCTGCGCGGCGGCCAGCGATTCCGCGCCGCTGCAGTACATCGCTCCCTACGCAGGCTGCGCGATGGGCGAATACTTCATGCATCAGGGGCGCGACGTGCTGATTGTGTACGACGATCTTTCCAAGCATGCGGTCGCGTACCGCGCATTGAGCCTGCTTCTGAAGCGGTCTCCCGGCCGTGAGGCCTACCCCGGCGACGTCTTTTATCTGCATTCCCGGCTTCTCGAACGCGCAGCGCATCTGGCCGACCATCTGGGCGGCGGCAGCATGACAGCGCTTCCCATCGTTGAAACGCAGGCGGGCGATGTTTCCGCGTACATCCCGACGAATATCATCTCCATCACCGATGGCCAAATCTTTTTGGAGAGCAGCCTGTTCTTCGCGGGCCAGCGACCGGCGGTCAACGTCGGTCTGTCCGTGTCCCGTGTCGGCGGCGCGGCGCAGACGAAGGCCATGAAAAAGGCTGCTGGCGCGATCCGTCTGGAGTTGGCGCAGTACCGCGAGATGGAGGTCTTCATGCAGTTTTCCAGCGATCTGGACGACGCGACGCGGCGCCAGCTGGCCTATGGGCAGGGCCTCATGCAGCTGCTCCGGCAGGAGCAGTCCCACCCGTATTCCCAGCACGCGCAGGTGCTCCTGCTCGTGAGCGCGCTCGGTCATGTCTTTTTGCCCGTGCCGCCCGCGCAGGTGCGGAGCACCGCGCAGAAGCTGCTCGCCGCATTGGAGCAGCAGCTCTCCGCCCTCTGCAGCCGGATCGACACGACCGGCCAGCTGACAGACGGGGACTGCGCGCAGATCCTTGACGCGGCAAAGCGCTTCATCGCGCAGCAACTGAACCCGGACGGTGAGCGCAAATGAGCGGCACAAAGGAGATCAAGGACCGCATCGCAAGCGTGCGTGACACGCAGAAGATCACGAACGCGATGTATCTCATCGCGTCAACCAAGCTGCGGAAAGCTCGCGCGGAACTCGACCGGACGCGGCCCTATTTTGACGCGCTGCGCAGCGAGATCAAACGGATTTTCCGCACAGTGGAAGGCGTGGAGAGCCGGTATTTTTACCCCGGTGACGATCACCCGCTCAGCGGAACAGATCG
>ERZ773229.1954-NODE-1954-length-13020-cov-5.807636_pt1 | contig 13020 bp, 14 predicted proteins | sample MGYA00580992_ERZ773229 | MGnify/ENA primary metagenome ERZ773229 (study PRJEB29015, sample SAMEA2737795) | human gut metagenome | biome: human gut; feature: human-associated habitat; material: faeces | place: China | collected 2012 ... | reverse complement strand
TCTTCATACAAAGCAAAGCCATTGAAGAGAACTTATATCGAAAAGAATGGAAAAACGTCCACTAGGGATACCAACTATGACCGACAGAGCCATGCAGGATCAAAGGTACACAGGTATCAGCCATTCTTTGTACGGAATCCCTGTTACCCCTTCAGACAGAGCATTACAACCCGATGCTTACAGATGAGATATTAGATTCCTGCAATGTTATTACGGAAGAGTAGAAAAACAGAAATCAGGAGCCATAAGCCCCTGATTTTACTCGATAGTCCAATCTTCCAGTTCTAAACCTTCTACCCTACAAAATTCTCTTGTATTATTGGTAACCAGTATTAAATTTTCTGATTTTGCATGTCCTGAAATCAACAAGTCCATTGGTCCAATAGGTGTACCTTTTTTCTCAAGATCAGCGCAAATCCACCCGTATTCCTCCGCAGCTTTGCTTCCAAAATCAAGGATTTGAATGGGAGATAGGAACAATGATAAAGCTATCCTGTTTTTTTCTACAGATTGACTTTTTTCAACTCCATGCATCAATTCTGCATAAGTAATTGAAGAAATGCACAGATCTTCCGGTTTATGGGATAACAGTTTTCTGATCACCACGATCGGCTTATTCTTAATTGCATATATACAGATATTTGTATCCAGCATATACTTCATAGAATTTCTCTCTCCTGATTTTCTGGCTGTTCACGTCCATCCTTCATGAAATCATCCGTAAACAATTCCAGACTTTCCATGAAGCCAGCCCATTTGTTGTCTTGTGGCATTAAAATCACGACATCCCCTATCTTATTAATAGATACTTCGTTTCCAGAAAAGCGATATTCCTTCGGCAATCTAACAGCCTGACTTCTACCGTTTTCAAATAACTTTGCTGTTGTCATAATAATACACCTCCTTATATAATATAGTATATATCTTGATATATACTGTGTCAACAAACATTTCTCAAAAATCTTTTTAATGCTAGTATTTTGTATAACGCAAAATGTCGAAAAAGGCAGGTATTTTGCGAACTGTTTTCGTGGCAGGAATTTCACAACCCTGAGCCCGTATGGACAATTTTCTGTTTTAAATCCAGGAAGGCCAAACGCTTTTCATCTTATAGGCAGAAGTCATTATCCCGTTCTCCGCAGATTACAAAACCGAAAGAAAAATATGCTAAACTAAAGAAAACGCCAGAGGAGGAAATGTCTTATGAGAAGGAACCAACTGTTAGCCGGGATAATGACAGTCATGACTGTCGTAATGCCTGTTGCCAATGTATATGCCGATTCCGCAAAAGACCATGAGGTCCAGATTGCAGCATCTATTGAAGAAGAGAAATCTGATATCAACAAAACCGCAGTATTGCAGAATTCCGTAAAAATGACAGATCGGATCTCCGCAGCAGCCGATGGAAAAAACATCATGTTCAGTCCCACAAGTCTTAACTTCGCACTCGGTATGATCGCGGAAGGTGCAAAGGGAGAAACCAAAAAAATCCTGGAGGATTACCTGGGAACCGATGATTTTGCTTCCTATGCAAAAGATTACCTGGACAAGATCAAAGAATACAATACCGAAGACGAGAATTACGGATATAAATCGAAATTAAAGATCGCAGATGCGGTCTGGGCAGATGATGAACTGACGCTTCAGGAGAAATTCAGGAATACAGTATCGGACAGTTTTGGGGCTGAGGTAGAAAATGTGGATTTCTCTGCCGCGGAGAAAACATGTAGTATCATCAACTCCTGGTGTGACAAAAACACAGAAGGTCTGATCCCGGAGATTATAACCCCGGACCTTATCAGCGACAGTACAGGACTGTGTTTAACCAATTCCCTGTATTTTGAATCCGGATGGAGCGGGGAACCTTGGAATATTTCTGATACAGAAGAAAATTTTGGAAAAAAAGAAAAGACAAAATATATGACCTGTACAGGAGACCGGTATTATGAAAATGACAAAGCTACGGCTTTTGGCAGGGATTATGCCAACGGGTTAAGTTTCATAGGGATCCTGCCAAATGATGAGGGTAATTTCACTCTGGAGGATCTGGATATTAGCGGACTCCTGAAATCCAATCCAGAATATGATGCAGTTGACTGCAAGATGCCAAAACTTAACTTTGAAACGAGCGCCGTTCTGAACGACATGCTCTCAAATCTGGGACTGGGCAATATATTTTCCAGCAATGCTGATTTCTCCGGTATTGCAGACCAAAACGTAAATGTGGATACGATCCTTCAGAAAACAAAACTGGAGCTGGATGAAAACGGCACGAAAGCAGCGGCAGTGACTGCTGTCATCATGGAATGCATGTCAGCCGCAGAGGAGGATGAGCCGATCATCAAAACTGTGGAGCTTACCCGACCGTTTGCCTTCCTGATCTATGACAGTAATAATGATGAAATACTATTTATGGGAAAGGTAATGACTGTTTCCAGATGAAAAGAGGGGATGCCATATGCATCCCCTTTTCATGATCAGCCTCCAAATGCCAGATTTTTAAACAATGGGTTTTTATAAGCTACTATCCGTTTTATTCCTTTCACCCAGCCAAATTTTCCATTGTATTCGACTCCGACTAGAAGTGTCTTCCGATTGTAATAAATCTTTGTTATTTTTATTTTTGCACCTTTTTTGATTGAAAATGCCCTGTCTTTTGTAGTGATGTCATTGTATGCCGTCAGTTTTCTGGCAGTACTGACATATGAAGTTCTGAGCATTTCATGCCCGGTGGTATACCTGTCGAGAGCTGCAACGTCATATACATTGTGTCCTTTTCTCTTAATATCTCCATCCTTGTATACAAAGACACATGGTTTTAATCTGGTAAATCCGGTAGATCCTGTCATTAGAGAATATTGGACTGTAAAAGTATTACCCGAAACACTGAGATCACTCACGCCGTACAGCCATCCATAAGCACCAAAATCAAGGTTGATAGACTTCGGTTTGTCATTCTTATAATAAACAAGGGTAGCCTGAGCAAGATCATTTACGCCATAACTCTCAATGAATAAGAATGGAGTGCCATTCTCAAATCTACAGTAGCGGACGGTCGGATCATATTCGATTGGAGTTTTGTTTTTGTAAACGGTCTTTCCGTTAACAATGACTGACACGTATTCGTCAAATGCCCATTTTGTTTGTATTGAGTCTTTTTTGTTGTCTCCCGTGATATCGTAGCTTTTACACGGTTTTTTGGTGTTAATGGTCTGCATTGTGGAAGCCTGTACTCCAACCGGTTTCATGCAGAGCAGTACCGCACAGACAAACAGCATCAGGGCGGCAAATTTTACATTTTTCAACTTTTTCATAAAAAAATTTCTCCTTTCTTTTATCTGTCTTAATTGTAGTACTATCAAATGGCAAAGTCAATCTGCGGAAAACAATTCCCCCACAATTTCCCCAACTTTTCAGACATCTGCCTGTATTATTTTCGCAGCCTATATACGCATACAATGCCCCGAAAAAAGATTAAACTGATGGTAATTTGTATAACGCAAAATGTCGAAAAAGGCAGGTATTTTACGAACTGTTTTTGTGGAGAGAACAGAATATCTGAGGTATGATAAACATACACACAAAAACACATAACAGGAGGTTCACACATGGACGCAAACACAGTATACGAAATGGTAATGGGAGCAATTACAGAAGATGAGGCTTCAGAAGAGTACGCAAAAATACAGGATGAGTTTTCAAAAGACTCAGAATGTGACAGGCTGTATGGAGAAATATATGAGGCCAAGCAGCATATCAGCCAAAAACTACATAAATCAGGAGAAGAAGATCCTGATGTGGAATTAATCATCAATCATATGTTCAACATTTGCCGTATAATTGGCATCAAAATGTTTGAATATGGTGCAAAAACAGCGTAAAAATGTAGGCGGCCTGCAGATGCAGAGCTGCCTTATTTATTTCTGAATTTTGGGACATATCCAGATCAATTGCCAGGGCGATAATCCTGCCTGCTAAGTGCAGGACTTTCTAATTTATATTTTCCCTTAATCTCCGCGGAATCATGAAAACACCGCGGAGATTTTTGATTTTTAAAAAAGCAAAATCTTCAGTAATAATATGGCTTTGAGGCTAATCTTAACTTTGTTGATGTATCTTAACTCAAAAAGAGTTAAAGTACAAAAAACAAGTTAAGAGTTTTTTCGTACAAAAAGAAGAGTTTCCCGTTCTGTTATATTATTAAAGAAAAACAGAAGGGAGAAAACAAATGTATAGTAATCAGTCTCCGCAGAAAGCATATCAGCAGTTTTATAATAACATGCCATCTTATCCTCAAACCAACCAGCCGCTCCCAGATAAACAGGCTATGGTAGAAAAATATCCCCTGCAGATCTGGGTGGCTGCCAGAGCAGGAATGTCCCTGACCTGTGCCGCGGACCTTAATGTCCCGGGAGAAGGGGATACAAAAAATTCGCCAATGGAAATGCACACCGGTTATTCCGTATTCCGTATGGCCATCGCCTCTTCGGAAAAGGGAAGCGTGGTTGCCAATATCCCGGCTAATGACATACCGTATCTTCTGAACCAGTATCAGTTCCAGCGAAACATATTAAACCGGCAGGCAATGAGCAAGCCAAATACCCCGGCCTATACCGTCCCGATCAAAGAAAGGAACTGCAAGAACCGGACTGCCGCGGAGGTAATGCAGATGGAAAACGGGCTGAACATCCTTACGAACGCGAGAAAGTTTTTTGCAGCCAATTTAGACAGATACCCCAAAAATAAACAGATGGTAGAAGCCATAGATGAAGCATTGTACCTGTATCAATCACATCGTCTTTCCCAAACCATCAACCTGCCTCCGCTGTATTCTTCCCCAGTCAAACCAAAATCTACTGCGGATAAAAACAACAGGCGTACGGCTTACTCGATCTCAATTTCCGGTTCCTCTTCCTTAAGTGTGGACTGGACCTTTGAAATCTTTAACTGCAAAGCATTTTTAAGGGATATGGGAAAGCTGAAGACCGTGGACTTAGAACATGCAGAGGATAAAAGGACCCTTACCTTTAAGGTGAACCAGCAGGAAATGGATCTTTTCATTTACCGGCTGCAGTCCATTCTGGAGAACTTTGAAAGGATGAACTTTTTAGGACAGTACAAAATCGCAAAAAGACATATTAAATACAGCAGGGAGGTGCCGGTATGACAGAGAATCCATATAAAACCTTAACTTTTGATGAGTTAAAAGCAGTGTATACAGATATCCAGAAATCAGAAAAGAACGGCAGGAGAGTAGACAGTCTCCTTCCGTACGCAAAAGAGCTGAGAGAAGAGATCGGGGCAAATGAGATCAGCCTTCGAAAGACACTGGATTTTGCAAAGAAAGAATATTATGAAGAGGTTGCCAGAAGATACTTCTTCTACTGAAATGAGAGGACAACTCTTATCCCACAGAGACTGCCCTTATATCCGGAATTGACTCCTTAAAGGACGACGAGGACGGTGTAGTATTAATGACGCTTCATGGTTCCAAGGGACTGGATTTTCCACATGTGTTCATAACCGGAATGGAAGAAAACATGTTCCCGGGATATCGCGCAGTCAACAGCACGGATCCAGCTGCCATGGACTGCATGGAAGAGGAGAAACGTCTTTGCTATGTAGGCATCACCAGGGCAAGGAAATCCCTGACACTCACCAGTGTCGCCCAAAGAATAAATTATTGACGAGATCCCCAGGGATCTGGTTGACCATATGGCGGTCCGGTGGTAAAAAAAGTGAATTCGAATTCACTTTTTCTCCTGCCAGAGATGGCAGGATTTTTTTTTTAGATTTTTTTCCATATTAGGTACATCAAAGGAGGTTTAATTGAATGACAGATTTATTTAGAACAGATTTTTCCGCGGGGCTCCCGCTTCAGATTTCAAAGCATATCGCAAGACTGGTTTCCGGAAACCTGCTTGCCGTCGGAGGGACTGCGGATGAAGTACGGGACCTGATCGTCCTGAATCTTCTTACTGCAAACGGATCCTATCTTGTCTGGGATTATAACGGGAAGATCAGTGAAGCAACCGCCGGTAGGATGAAGGCAAAGGGGTACCAGGTCTATGAAGTGGATCCACTTAATAAGAAATACTGCTCCTGTGTCGAACTGCTCGTCTGCAAGCCGAAGATGTTTTTTGAGGATAAGGTTGTGATCTATCTGAAACATCCATGCCCCTGCAGTACCCCGAGGTTCGTTGACATGCTGTTAAGGGGCAAATATCTCCACGCACAGCATCTGACACTGATCGCTAATGGTTTTGATCCAGATTATTCCTACATGTGGGACAAAGGATACGATGAAAGCCAGCTCTCTACATTTGTACATATCGACAGCCTGGCTGATGCTGATGAGACAATCATCAATTCCTGTGACTATAAGCTGTTTTTAGATAACAGTGATGATTCTTCCATCTCTTACCTGAATAAGATTATCCCTGTATTTGCCAGCTTTAAGGATATCAACCTTACAGATTACCGGAATGTAAAAACCAGCCATGGTTCCGCAGCAGCTGATGTGAAGATTTTAGAAGGATTCCGGGACATGGATAAAGACGACTGCCTTTTTGTGGAGAATGGAAAGACCTTTATTTTTGATAAAAAGAAGACCTGGAAGCCGGAGATCGGGGAGGGTCTGAAGCCGGACCATACGGGACAGTTACTTGCCGCACTTTTAGCGGGAACAGCTACCGGGATCCTGCTCTTTATGACTAAACGAAAAAGATGATCCAATATGGGCCGGAGCTTCTGGTCCTTATTTGGATGAAAGGACACTATGCTCTTCCTTAAAATACTCCGGATACTCAATGGAATATTTGTAATATCTGTAGCATTAAGTGCTGCTGCACGTATATTCCCCATTTTTCGAAATAAGAGGACGGTGATGGTCCATCTGTTTGTACTTGGTATGGCAGGGATACTTACCTCACTGCTCTTTAAACAGTTTTCCATGGTCTGCATCAGCCTAGCTGTCTCCCTTCACCAGCTGTATACGCTGGAAATGTACCAGCGGGATGCCCGGCTGAGAAAAATGAAAAAAAGCATGCTGCGAATGAAAAGAAGGATCGACCGGCTGGAAAGACGGATCGGAGGTGACAGGGATGTATGAATCGGGGAATGCCCTCCGCGGGATCTTTCTTACCGCTTTTGTTGCTTTACTGCTGTTTTCCTCTTTTATCTTCTGCTTTCATCTGGAAAGGCCGAATGCCATGACGGTAGAACCGGAGATGACAGGGTATTATTTTTACCATCCGGATATCGCCGTCTTTCATCCATCGGAAAACAACGCCGCTCTGACGGCGAAGGATCCAACGGCAGCTGGTTCAACTACAGGTTCGCCAGCTGCAAGTTCGCCAGCTGCAAGTCCGCCGACTACAAGTCCGGGTGAATGGTGGGTTAATTTCTCTACCCTTGGGATGCTCCTGTCATCCTGTGCCTGCCTTGCCTGTATCTGTTTTGCAGAATAAGAAAGCCATATGTGATTTTATCTATCACCTTCATTTTTCATTTTATCCAAAGATCAAAAACGAAAGGGGATTTTTTTATGAAAGAATATGACCTGGAAAGAATCAAGGAATGCGTCAGCATGGAAGATATCTGTGATATACTTGGCATAGAGAAACGAAGGATCGGAGGACTGACTTCTGTCCTTTGTCCGTTCCATGACGACCAGAGATTTGGAAATGCCTTTATCATGAAAGACAGCCGGATCAAATGTTTTGCCTGCGGACATACTGCGGATATTTTCGACCTGTATATGTTCCAGACAGGACTCAGCCTGCTGGAAGCTGCTAAGGAGATTTCTGAACGGTTCGGCCTTACGGACGTGACGGTGCAGAAAAGGTCTTCCGGAATGCCGTTCAGCATGGAGGAACTGACTGCGATCGGTCTGCTGACTGAGGACAGAAAACCGGAAAGATACCCGGAATCCGTACTGGAAGCACCGGAAAAAAGACTCGGCTATACTGTCAATAAAGAAACCACTCTAGGTTACTCAAAACGTACCAGAGAGGTTGTTGCTCTTGTTGATGATTACGTGGTCAGTAAAAAGGGACAGCCAATGTACAAGCACCTGACAGAACTTTATGAAACAAATAAAGGAAACTTTTACTGGATGGTACGGAACAAATGCCGCGAATATTATAAAAAATACATTGCGGCAAAAAAGACTATTTCTGTCCTCCAAGAGGAGATCCAGAACGATTTTTTTGATTATCAGATGTCAGTTGTCAACAAAAAACTTGCACTAATCGAAAGTGCATATAAAAAAACAGAACAAAAGAAATATCACAGGTCACAGAGAAAGACCGCCTAGGTCTTTCTGTATAAAAACGGGAGGAATTTTCCTCCCCTTTTCTTAGGAGGAATTTTATGCTGTTATATATAGCCGAAAAGCCGTCCACCATGATACTGGTGAAAAAGGCTTACGAAAAATCAAATAAACCCTGCGGGGACATCACATTCGTTGCCCTTGCAGGCCATGTCTGCGGACTGATGGAACCCAAAGAATACAGCCAATGGAATTTGAAATGGAAGGACCTGAAGCTTCCGATGGTGCCTGACAGTTTCCGCATCAAATCCATCAAGCCGGATCTGGTAAAAAAGATACGTGATCTTATAAAGTCCGGGGATTACGAAGGCATCATCGTCGGCACCGACAGTGATGTGGAGGGGAACGGGATCTATGCCCTTTTGGAAAAGAACCTGCATCTGGAAAAGATGAAAGCATACCGCTTCTTTGAGACCGACCTGACAGACAAGGGGATCATGGATTCCTTCAAAAACCTGACGGACTTCCATACCTGCCCCAGGGATGTGGGTATGACGCAGGCATTCTGGATCCGGGCACAATTTGACTGGCTGACCGGGTTCAACCTCTCTGTCGCATATACCGTCAAGACCGGCATGCTCATGAGGGTGGGAAGAGTAAAGGCGCCTACCCTGAAGCTGGTCTATGACAATTGTAAAGCGATCGATGAATTTTCCTCGAAAAGTTCCTACCTGCCGGTCATCCAGACAAAAGGTCCGGAAATGGTAGCGACACTGGTCGATGAAGAAGGAAAAGACCTTGCCTTCCCAGAACTGGAAAAAGCTAAAGAACTGGTAAGCGGTCTTGGCCCGGAAGCCATTGTAAAGAAAACAGAAAAAAAAGAAACCAAAAAGCCTCCGCAGCAGCTGTACAAACTCTCAGACATCCAGGTGGAGGCAGGACAGAAGTACGGGTACTCCCCGGATGAGACCCTGCAGGCTCTACAGTCATTATACGAGACGCACAAGGTCATGTCCTATCCGCGTACCGACGGAAAACATCTTTCTTCCGAGAAAGCAAAAGAATTTTCTTCCCTGCTGCGAACGGTATCCGCTGTTCCGGGGATGGAACCATATCTGTCTTCCATCACCCCTGAAGCCATCAAAAAGACGGCGGTAAACAAACGATACGTAAACGATGAGGAAGTTAAAAAAAGTTCCCATGGTGCCCTGATCCCGACAGGGAAGATCCCGGATTTTTCCAAACTGTCTGAAATGGAAAAAAATGTATGCATCATGGTCTATAAGCGTTTTCTGGCAATCTTTCTTCCTGACCTGGTGGAAGAGAAGAGAAAGTATCTCCTCGATGTGGATGGGAGTTTATTTGTGAGCAGGGGTTCTGTTATCAAAGACCGGGGCTTTACTGCCATTTTCGACACGAAGATCAAGGAACTGCGCCTGCCGGATGTATCGGAAGGACAGAAGATAGGGATCGCCCAGAAAGGGATCCATGAAGTCGTGATCAGGCCACCCAAACGGCTTACCGAGGCGACACTGGTAGATGCCATGGAAGACATACAGAAATACATGACAGACCGGGATCTGAAAAAGATCATGAAGGAAGCCAAGGGAATCGGGATGCCTTCTTCCAGGGCCCAGATCATCAAAGACCTGATCACCACCGGGTACATGGAGGTAAAAGGAAAAGGACTTTATATCACCCAGTCCGGAAAAGATTACATCGAATATGTAGGAGACCATAGTATCGTCAATCCGGAATTATCCGCGGAGTGGGAAACCCACATCAAAAATGTCCGTCAGGGAACAGAAGCCTATGAACCTGTCCGGGAGCAGATCTTAGGATATGTGGACCAGATCGTCGATGAGGTCATGAACCGGGAATTTGAAGTACATGAGAAGAAAGCATCCGGTCTCACCTGTCCTCTCTGCGGAAAACCATTGAGAAAGACAAAATTTGGTTACGGATGTACCGGGTACCCGGAGTGTAAATTCCTGATCGGGGAAGTAGCGCACAAGAAGCTTACAGACAAACAGATATCTGATCTGCTCACAAAAAGGCAGACAGGAGTGATCAAGGGATTTAAGAAGAAGGATGGGGGAAAGTTTGATGCGATGTTAAGATTAGAAAATGGGAAGATTGCGTTTGCTTTTCCACCGCGGAATCAGTAATTTTTCATTTTCAGAGTTTTTTCATAATGAACAACGGTGTGATCATCAGTGCTTCCGGTTTCCAGGTCTTCTGATCTGGAGCCGGCTCTGGGTGTCAGGAAATTGACCGCTTCGGCGGTCTTTTTTTTGTGTTTTTTTCGATAGTGTAAGCCTGGGTTTTTGTCATATTACAGTTAATCATTAAATCTCAAGGAGGACTGTTTTATGAAAATGTGTAACCTGAAAATGTGGCTTCCTGGCATGATCCTGGGACTCTCTCTTCTGGCAGCAGTGCCAGTCTCCGCGGATATTACTAATTCTGGTAGTCCCCCCCCCCTGATAGAATTTTCGAAAGTAAGTAATACGAATGATGTGGCTGCGGAAGCGGGATCCCAGAAAAGCAGTGATTCCGGAAAAGTATATGATTTTAAGGATTCCAAAACTTCCGGTGTAGTAACTGTTACCAAATCATGGGATGATAATATGTCTAATAACGAACGGTCGATACCGGATGTTACAATCAGTACAGAACCATATCATAGAAATCCGTTAGGTTATACCATCACTTACCATGGGAATGGGTTGACTTTTGCAGATGGAAGTACGGAAAACGAAATTCATGTCAATGCATCTGGTAAAATAATCTCTGGTCAATTTAAAACCATTCCCGGTCAGGTCAAATGGTATTCTGATACTAAATATACTCGGGAAATAGTACTGGATTCCAATGGTTTACCATCTGAAAAGATTACTGGAGACCTTGACCTCTATGCCCATAAAATGACTTATGTATTAAAAACAGGATCTAATTTTAACAGATTGATTCCGTCTTCTACAACCTCAATTATTTTTACGGATGAGGAAAAGCCTGCTTCCGCAGATTTGATCGACGTAGATGCAGATGGAGATAATGGAGTGGTCGCCTGGATGGACGGAACAGCTATGAAAGTATCTTCACAAATATATGGACAAAAGATTTTTGCTTCTGTAAGTAGTAATAATATGTTTTACAATCAATCAAATCTTAAAAGCATTGATCTATCTAATTTGGATACACATAACGTTACAAATATGGTTTCAATGTTTGAAAGTTGTTCAGGTCTTACTTCTCTTGATCTTACTTCATTAAATACCAGTAGCGTTACTAATATGTCCTGGATGTTTTTATCCTGCCATAATCTGGTCGAACTGAATCTTAGTTCGTTTAATACTGAAAATGTTACAGGTATGAATTCCATGTTTTGTGACTGTGTAAGCCTTACATCTATCGATTTAAGTAATATTAATACGAGTAACGTTACAAATATGGATGGAATGTTTTCTTATTGCGATAATCTTACCAAGTTAAATCTTTATGATTTTGATACAAATAATGTGATTAGTATGAAAAGAATGTTTAAAGGAAGTCAAAAGCTCGTAAATATCTCTCTGGGTGATAGATTTGTTTTTGTTGGTTCAAATTATAATCTTCCTTCCGGTACATGGTACTCCTCAAACGGCACCGCCTACACCTCTGACGGTACCACTTGTACAATACCAAGCAGCAAGGCCGATACATACACAAGGCGATAGTATTTTTTTCCACGGAGAAACTCAGCCTCCATCACCCATTAAACACTGAAACATTCTCAAATCAGTGTTTTGGGGAATAGCTTTTTTTCGTACCAGTTTTTGCAGGCTTTCAGTATCAGCTATAATACAACTATGAACAGGAAAAATGTTCATACCTATTTTGCCCTTCGTTTTAAGTCATCCGCGGTGTTCGGAATTTGCCGCGGATGGCTTTTTTTACTCTGTTTGGAGCGAAACACAGGTTAGTTAAGGATAGGAGAGAACAGAAGTGTTTTTGTCATATTAAAAACAAACTTCTTTTTATATTACGCCAATATCATATTTTATATATAATAATAATCAGTTATGGAAGATCCACAAAAAAAGTGAATTCGAATTCACTTTTTTGTCTCTCGTATATTAGTACATTTTATAAATTCAGACAAAAAACCGGCCTACCAAAATGGCAAACCGGTGTATGAGAATTAGTTTTCCACATTATTTCTGTCTGTCAAAATAATTCCCTTATATCTTGGAGAAGTGCGTTCCAGTTCGTAACACTCGCCTTCCGGGGTAGGATGCTGGTTTATAAAATCCCGGATCGTTTTCATTTCCTCATCAGTCAGGTCAAATTCCAGTGTCTGAATGTTGGACGCTACATGTCTGGAGTTTCTGGTACCGACCATGACGGCACCTACACTTTTCTGGTTTAAAATATACAGAGTTGCTACATTGGCAATGGTAACTCCATGTTTATCTGCGATCGCTTTCAGTACCGGAAGCAGCTTATGCATACCGTCCCATCCCAGGGAATCTTCAATGAGGACGCAAAAGAAACTATGCAGGAGAAGATCAAACGGATGCTGGTGACGGAAGCAAGCAGAATGGAAGTGTAATGAAACAGATGGATGTAATCGCAGTAAAAGTGTGATATTATGTGAGTAACAAATCGTTAAGGAAAGAATCGAAGGTGGTGCAAACGAAAAAGCAGTATGGAGACTTTTCATTAACTGCCCTTTCGTTTGCATCAATTTCGATTTTTTCTGGTTG
>ERZ773229.1938-NODE-1938-length-13107-cov-9.362856_pt1 | contig 13107 bp, 16 predicted proteins | sample MGYA00580992_ERZ773229 | MGnify/ENA primary metagenome ERZ773229 (study PRJEB29015, sample SAMEA2737795) | human gut metagenome | biome: human gut; feature: human-associated habitat; material: faeces | place: China | collected 2012 ... | reverse complement strand
CTGTGCCTGTTGATGGTGAGGAAGTGAAAGAACTTCCCTTGGAAACTGAAACAACAGTCGAGACGGTAGTCCTCTTGTCACGGGAAACAAATCCACTGACGGTTGAGGTCAGTTCGGAATAATATGCGGCCGAAGCCCGGCACCGCGCCATTGGCGCGGTGCCGGACTTCGGCTTTTCGTTTTGGAGATGAAAGCAGCGTTTTTATACTGTATCACCAGAGGCCCATCACATGCTGCATCAGCAGGCTGACAGCGGTGATGCCCGCCCAGCAGCACAGGCCCAGCAGTAAGGGCTTGCCGCCGCTCTTTACCAGCTTGACCACGTTGCTGTTCAGCCCAATGGCAGCCATGGCCATGATGATGAAGAACTTGCTCAGCTCCTTCAGCGGCTTAAATACCGCCGCAGGTGCGCCAAAGGAGGTGCAGAGCGTGGTGACCACCGATGCGCAGACGAACCACAGGATGAACATAGGAAAAGCATTTTTCAGATGAAAACCGCCCTTCGCATTTCCGGCCTTCTTCGCCTGCATCAGCGACAGAACCAGGGTGATGGGGATGATGGCCAGGGTGCGAGTGAGCTTTACGGTCACGGCTTTATCCAGAGTCTGGCTGCCCAGGCCCCACATGCTGTCCCAGGTGGAGGCCGCCGCCGTAACGGAGGAGGTGTCGTTCACCGCCGTACCGGCGAAGATGCCAAAGGCCTCGCCAGAGGTGGTATCAAAGCCGATGGCCTGACCCAGCAGGGGAAACAGCAGCGCCGCCAGCACATTGAAAAAGAAGATGACCGAGATGGCCTGAGCTACCTTCTCGTCATCCGCATGGATCACCGGCGCCGTGGCGGCGATGGCGCTGCCACCGCAGATGGAGGAGCCCACGCCAATGAGCGTGCTGATATCGCCGTCGATGTGCAGCAGCTTATGCATCACAAAGGCCACCAGCAGCGACGTGGTGATGGTGCAGATGATAATAGGCAGGGACTGTTTTCCGGTTTGCAGCACCACATTCAAATTCAGCCCAAAGCCCAGCAGCACCACGGCAGCCTGCAGGATCTTCTTGGAGGTGAAGCCGATGCCCGGCTTACAGACCGTTCCCGGTGTCCACAGTAAGGCAATGATCATTCCCAGGAGGATGGAGAAAACCGGCCCGCCAATGACCGGCACCAGCTTGCCCAGCAGCCATGACGGAATGGCAATGGAAAGGCACACGGCAATTCCCGGCAGATTTTTCTTGATAGTTTGCATGATGAATAGCTCCTTTTTTCAGCGACGGTCGCATTTTTGCCACCGGATCACGGGCATTTCGCCCTCGTCCTTATAAAGCGCACCCACCGGCAGATGCTCTGCAAAATCGCCGCCATGGGCGCGCCCTTTTCCGTCAGGGATTATTTCAATCGTGGGCGAATCTCATCGCAGGCTCCGCGCTCCACAATACTGCCGGCGATGAAGCCCTTCCATGTAGAGGCCCAAGCTGCATCGGTGATATTGCCCATCTCCCGGCGCAGTCTCTATTCCGCAGCGTACCCAAGGCGGCCGGCACACAGATACTTCCGTCATATGACGGCGGCGCCTGCATTTTCTTTTATTATACTGCGGCATGATGACGCCTGCAAGTAAGTATAAATTTTATAAGCGGGTGCAAAAGCACCCGCTTACAGCTTTGCAGCATTCTCATTCAGCATGCTAAGTTCCGCCCTGTATCTTGAGCCTTGCGGCTCATCTGTTGTACGCATGATAGGGCTGACACAGGGGCAGCGGAGGATATGGGACGTTTATGGGTGGCTATTAAACTAATGGGCGTTTCTTAATGGCAGCTATGCTTGCCGCAGCCGTGGTTGCCGCAAGTATGACCGCCTGTGCCGTGCTCATGGTCGTGGTGGTCGCAGTGAACATTGGGATCGTAGCCCAGATTTCCGCTGAGCAATGCGTTCACCGCTGCGTCAGCGTCTCCGCTGACACCGCCGTAGAGCTTGATGCCCGCTTCAGCCAGCGCTGCCTGCGCTCCGCCGCCGATGCCGCCGCAGATCAACGCATCCACGCCGTGCTGCATCAGAAAGCCCGCCAAGGCACCATGGCCGCTGCCGTTGGTATCAACGACTTCCGTATGAACGATCTTGCCATCCGCAGCTTCATAAAGCTTAAACTGCTCGGTGTGGCCGAAATGCTGAAAAACCTGCCCGTTTTCATAGGTAACTGCAATTTTCATGATGGAATCTCCTTTGCATTTTTTGTTGGATTTTTCTGTATCGGCTTTCTGCGCCTGACAGCAGCGGCCACAGTAGGCCGCCTCCTGTCCTCCGCAGATGCGGTAGTTCCCCCCGGTGATGTGCAGCGGTTTCCCGTGGACAAGGCAAGCTGCGATCTTACGCCGTGCGCTTTCATAAATCTCCTGCACGGTAGAACGAGAAATATCCATTTGTGCGGCACACTGCTCATGGGTTTGACACCCCAAATCCACCAGCCGAATCACCTCGTACTCGTCCAGCGTCAGCAGGATCGGCTCGGCATCCTTACATTCTATGGGGCAGAATGTATCGACCCTGGGTGTGTCACAGATTCGGCGGCATCTTGACGGCCTCGGCATACATACGCCCCCCTTTTCCGGTATATGCCGATTATATACCATTTTCTACAGAAAAGTCAATGCGTTTTTTTCGGAGGATATACTGCCGCCTGCCTGAAATGGGTGCACGCAGAAAACATTTGACTTATGCAGCGCAAAATGATATGCTTAAATGTGCTCTACCGTGTTATATCGCCGGTTTCCGGATGAATGATAGAAAGTGAGACCTATTTGTCTTATGGCACGATTTTTTGTCGGCCCTTTGGTGGGCCGCATTACTGATACAACTGAAGCCTTTTGGAACAGCCCATACTACTTCCCTGTGACCCTGGCTGTCACAGCCGTATCCCTGCTCACGGGGAATGTGGTGCCGTCTACGGTGGCACTGGCGCTCCTGTGCGGGTGGATGCTGATGTTCTGCCGGGATATTCTGGCGGCGGCGACGCCGTTTCTGATGATCTTTCTGCTGTCCACGGTGAAATATGATTCCCTGGCGGTTTTCTTACCCTGTGCGCCTCTGGCGGTGCTGCCCATTGGCGGGCTGCTGGTGCATTTTCTCCGGTGGCGGGCGCCCATCACGGTGGGGCGCAGCGGGCCGGGGCTGGCGGCGGTGACCATTGCCACGCTGCTGGGCGGCCTGGGCGCCATCCCCGCCAAGGAGTACTTTTCCCCTCTGTCGCTGTACTACACCCTGGGATTGGGCCTGGGGCTGCTGGTAACCTATGTGCTGCTGCGCTCTGATTTGGCTGCACCCAGGCTATACGATCTGCTGCAGCGGCTTATGCAGATGCTGTACACTCTGGGCCTGGCCATGGTGCTGGCCATCGGCTGCTTTTACATGGACCACTGGGCGGAATTTGCAAAAAGCTGGGAGATCCCGCCTATTCTCTTCCGGAACTTTGCGGCCACCATTTTAGTAGCCACTCTGCCGGCAGCCTTCTACATGGCACGGCGCAGCCGGCTGCACCTGATGGGTGTGCTGCTGTGGGCCCTGGCGCTCTTTTTCACCGGCAGCCGCACGGCACTTCTATTCGGCTCGGTGATGCTGCTGCTGGGTATGCTGTACCTGGTGCGGTGGAAAAAGCTGCCGCTGTGGATTTTCTTTGCCGTGCTGGTAACCGCCGCTGTGGCGGTGCTGCTGTTCGGCCAGCAGATCTATGAGCTTTTCTTCGGATGCCGGGGGAACATGGATTTCATCGACCCCCATGAGTCCCGATGGGCTCTGCTGACCCGGGGACTACAGGACTTTCTGCACCACCCTGTGTTTGGCGTTGGTCTGGGCAACCAGAAAAACCACGACATCTTTACCGGTGTACCGGGCAGCATGGTATTTTACCACAACTCCCTGCTGCAGATTCTGGGCAGCATGGGTCTGATGGGCTTGGCGGCCTACGGTACGCTGCTGTGGGGGCGGGTGCGCCTGCTGCTGCGCGGCGGTGAGGCGGCCCACTTAGTCGGGCTGTTCTATCTGGGCATGCAGCTGACGTCCTTGACCAATCCGGGGCTGTTCTGCCCCCTGCCCAGCGCGATGCTGACGGTGCTGGCCTTTGCCGTGCTGGAGCGGTACATGGATGACCCCGCTTATCTGTCGGGCAGGACAATACGCTGAATGGCTCGGAAAGCATCCCGCCCGGGGTGCTTTCCTGTTTTTTTCAATACAAAGGAGTAGGAAACCTATGAAAAAAATCAGCCCCCGGGTCAAGGGGATCGTGTGTATACTGTTTGCCGCCTTCGGTTTTTCCATGATGACGGTATTCATCCGGCTGGCCGGGGATGTGCCTACGGCGGAAAAGGCCTTCTTCCGCAACATTGTGGCCCTGGCCATGGTGAGCGTTCTGCTGGCGGTGAAGCGGGTGCCGCTGAAGCCGGAAAAGGGCAGCTGGCCGTTCATCACCGGCCGGGCGGTGTTTGGCACCATCGGGATGCTGCTGAACTTTTACGCCGTGGACCACCTGGTGCTGGCGGATGCCAATATGCTCAACAAGCTCTCGCCCTTTTTTGCCATCATCTTCTCTGTGCTCCTGCTGCGGGAAAAGCCAACCGCTGTGCAGATCGGCGGTGTGCTGACGGCTCTGCTGGGCAGCGTGCTCATCATCAAGCCGGGCTTTGAGGGAGCGCCCTTTGTGCCGTCTCTGGCAGGCTTCATCAGCGGCGCGGCGGCGGGCTTGGCCTACACCTTTGTCCGCAAGCTGGGTGCCCGGGGGGAAAACAGCCTGCGGATCGTGTTCTTCTTCTCCCTGTTTTCAACCCTCTTGACCCTGCCGTTTTTCCTGGTCAGCCCCGTGCAGCTGACAGGGCATCAGCTGCTGATGCTGCTGCTGTGTGGATGCAGCGCCTGCGTGGGGCAGTTTGGCATTACTCAGGCCTATCTTCTGGCCCCGGCCAAGGAGATAAGCGTCTACGACTACTCCCAGATCCTCTTTGCCGCAGGCCTTGGCTACCTATTCTTCCGGCAGATCCCGGATGGCTGGAGCATGGTGGGCTATATACTCATCTGCGGTGCGGGCGTGGGAATGTTCCTCTACAACAAGCGCAGAGATGCAGCGCTCAACGGTAAATAACACCAGGAGGGCACACTATGAGTAAGTACATTTTGATCCCGGATTCCTTCAAGGGCTCCCTGTCCTCGGGGGAGATATGCGGCATCCTGGGCCGAGAGATCCGGACCCTGGAGCCGGAGGCGGAGATCTGCTCCATTCCCGTGGCGGACGGCGGAGAGGGCACGGTGGACGCCTTCTTGGCCGCCCTGGGCGGAGAAAAAATCCCAGTTTCCTGCCGGGATCCCTATGGCCGGGCCATCACCGCCTGCTACGGCCTTTTGCCGGACGGCGGCACTGCCGTGATAGAAATGGCTGCGGCGGCGGGCCTGCCCCTGGTAGGCGATGACCGCCGGGCGGCGGACGCCACCACATACGGCGTCGGGCAGCTGATGGCCCACGCTCTGGAGCGCGGCGCAAAGAGGATCGTCCTGGGCTTGGGCGGCAGCGCCACCAACGACGGCGGCTGCGGCGCGGCGGCGGCCCTGGGTGTTAAATTCCTGGACGAGGCGGACCGGGCCTTTGTCCCCGTGGGCGGGACCCTGCACCGCATCGCCCGCATCCGCACAGACGGACTTATGCCCCGGCTGCGGGAGGCGGAGGTCATTGCCATGTGCGACATTGACAATCCCCTGTGTGGAGAAAACGGCGCAGCGGCTGTATTCGGCCCGCAAAAAGGCGCTGATGCGCAGGCTGTCCGTCTGCTGGATGACGGCCTGCGTCACCTGGCGGAGGTTATTGAAAGAGATCTGGGCGGCGACCTGCTGGCCCTGCCCGGCGGCGGTGCGGCCGGAGGCTTTGGCGCAGGAAGCGCCGCCTTTTTGGGAGCTAAGCTGCAAATGGGTATTGAGACGGTGCTGGAGCTGGTGGATTTTGACCGGCTGGCGGCGGATGCGGACCTGGTCATCACCGGCGAGGGACGGCTGGACAGCCAGAGTCTCCGGGGCAAGGTGGTCATAGGCGTTGCTCGCCGGGCCAAAAGGCTGGGCGTACCGGTGGCAGCGCTGGTAGGCAGCTGTGAGTTGCCCGCCGCCGCAGTCTATGAGGCCGGTGTGAGCGGCATCTTCCCCATCCACCCACAGCTGATGTCTCTGTCGGAGGCCATGGCGCACACCCGAGAGCACCTGGCATTTACCGCCGGAAATATGCTTCGATTTGCCGCGGCGGTGGGAAAAAACCGATAAGGCAGTTGCTATTTCCATTAATTTCCTGTATACTGTATGCAATTATAAGAAGGGGGAACAACCTATGCGTCCCGACGGTACCCGCGTGAAAAACCTGCCGCCCCTGGTGGCGGCCATTCCCTACATCATGCCCAAACGGTATGACGCCTGGAACACTATTACAGAAAACATTGACGAGGAGGTCATTAAGGAGTTCATCCGCGACCAGCGGCGCCAGGGGGTGCGGCTCAACCACATGAGCGTTATTATCTCCGCCTATTACAAGGCCTCCCTGGAGAATCCCAAGCTGAACTACTTTGTGATGAATCGCAAGATCTACAAACGCAACCACTTCTGCGTGTCATTCGTCATCATGAAAAAGCTTGCAGACGGCTCCCCCAGCGAAACCACGCTGAAGGTCTATCTGGAGCCGGAGGACACGGTGTTCACCGTGAACGAGAAGATCAAGAGCGCTATCGCCGCCAACGAAAAAACAGAGCAGAGCAACAGCACCGACCATTTTGCCCGGTTCATGTTCTCCGTGCCGGGGCTGCCCCGGTTTGTGGTGGGCCTGGCCTATTTCCTGGATAAGCACGGGCTGCTGCCCCGGAAGGTCATCGACCTCTCCCCCTTCCACACCAGCCTGTTTATCACCAACCTGGCCTCCATCAAGACCAGCTTCATCCACCACCACTGCTACGAATTCGGCACCACCAGCGTGTTCGTGTGCATGGGCAAGCCCGTGCCCAACTACATGGCCGGGGACCTGAGCCGGAAGATGATGCCTCTGGGCATCGTCATGGACGAGCGCATCTGCACCGGCTATGAATATGCTGCCTTCTGCCACGATTTTCGGCGGATTATCCGCAAGCCTGAGGTGCTGACGGCGCCCTTCAATACCCCGGTGCAGACGGCTGCGGCGGCGCAGTAATAAGGGCTGGCCGCCAGCAGCTGCGGCAGATCACCCGAGGCTTTCAAAATCCATCATAAGCATAACAAATAGGAGTTCTCGCAAATGCGAGAACTCCTATTGCCGTTTTTGTGATTGCCGCTGCGCTGTATACCCGGGCTTCTGTTTTCTATTAAAAAACGCTCTGCCAATCAGCTTGGCCTGGCCATAGCCGACAGCTATACCGGCCCAATACAGCAGAGCATCCAACGAGTCAAAATAGCCCCGGCGCAGGAGCCACTGCAATAGCTCTAACGCCAGGGAGATCCCAGCCCCCATAGAAGGGCCTTTTTTGCCGGTATTCTTTTGAAAAAATACCAGCCCAGGGGCCAAAACAGGCCGAAATTCAGCACACTATGAAAAAGCATTTCCGCCTCCTTCAGGTCTGCAATGGATACCAGCGGGTTCCAAACAAACACGTTCTCTGCGGTCCGGCGGCAAACCGTGTCCGCCCTTATCATTCAATTGTAAGTGCATAGTAATACACGCCATATCCCGGAACAAGTCCTGCCACAACGGAAATGGCGACATCTTTTTTGTAAAATTTTCTCCTGCTTCAGCCGCAGAGGCGGGCGGACTCCGTCCAGGTGCCGTAACGGGCGGCCACGGCGCCCTGCCGATCAACGGCCACGCCGGCGCAATGCACATCCCCCGGGAGCCACTGGGCACGCAGCAGGAACGGGCCCGTTACGGAAACAGTCTCCGTGCTGTCATAGGCGGAGCCGTTGGCGCCGCGCTGGGTATAGGTCAGCTCACAGCGGTCCAGGGTGCCGCTGCGGTTATCGCAGGCAACGATGACGAGGCTCTTTTGGGGCTTACCGTCACCCTCACCGGTTTGATAGATCTTGAATACAGTGCCGTTGGCGCTGAGGGGCGTTGCACCCATGGGACGGAGATAGCTGCGGCCCAGCGCATTCTGCCGCTCCAAAAATGTCATAGAGGTCTCGCCGGTGGCGGCATTTTCCCAAATGGCATACAGGTAGCCCTCCTCCTGCTGCGTGACGCAAATACGCACATCCTCCTGCCGGACGCCGGCGTACTGGGCGATGCCCTCCTCCGGGGCTCCGTGATACCAGCCGTGGAGCTGCAAAATACAGGCATGCGCCACCAGGGCCAGCAGGCAGACGCACAGGGAGCCGGCCAGGATGAGCAAGGGCTTTAATCGGGCGTTCATATAGGGTCCTCCTTAGTTTTCTCTTTTGGGTAAGTGGCAAGCGCGCGGCTACGAGTGCTTATATCGCCGGATGCTTCTATACAGCCCCACACCGCTGAGGGCGATCAAGAGGAGCGCGCCCACCTGCTCCGCCGTGGACGGATCATCGGCGCGGGGCAGGTAGAGCCCCCGGACGCGGAGAATCAAAAAGGCGGTATTTACCAGCAAGGCAAAGGCCGCAGCAAGGACGGCGCTCTTTCTTCCCGCAAAGCGGCCGAAATACAGGGCCGTGACCGCGTTGGTGAAGGTACCGATCCCCACGCAGGAAACGGTGATGCTCCACAGGCTGCCCCAAAGGATCAGGACGGCCAGGAATGCATAGGCCGCGGCGCAGAAAGCCGCCGTGACCATCTCTTTCTTACTCAGCTGCACAGCTCACCTCCCTTTGGGCACAAGGATACAGGGTCTGTTTCCTTTCTTTTTCATGGGGAACACGTTATTTCTTCGGATTTTTGATCTCGCCATAGCCCATCTTTTTTATGAAGCTGCTCAAGTCCATTAGAATGCGCGTAGGAACAGCTACTCCCAAGGCAAATATGATTGCCTGGAGCTTAAACGGCATTTCGTAATCCGTCACCCAGTAAAACCCGCAGATGGTCATCAGCAGATAGAGCATTACGCAGCCGAGAATAATCTGCTTTCTGTGCCAGAATGGATCGTGGGTTCTCTCTTTCATGGCAGTACCTTCTTTCTGTATTATGTGTTTGGTTAAGCGGCGGGGTGGGGGCGCTGCCGGAGCAAAGGCTTGGGAACGGGCGGGGCAAAGCCCCTCTCATCTATGGAAGGTGGATATGCACATTACTTTTTCGTTGCAATTTCTATAATCGCCGATATAAGCAGGGGGATAAGCCCCAGCCCCTCCAGAATCAGTCCCAGTGTGCTGCTGCCGTAAAGTAAAAAGGATGCTCCCGCTATTACGAGGCCCAAATACAGCGCATGTCTTGCTTTCATAAAATCTTCTCCTTCTGAATGATTCATCCATGGCATATGGGGATACAGTTCTATTTTTTGTGGTTCTATTTTTAGCCGAATCCTAAAATCCGGCGAGTTCTCGCGGTCTCATAGTCTATACAGTCGGGCTGGGGCAGAGTCCCGCCCCTGCGCATAACAGGTCAGGAAGCGGTTTCGTTATTCTTACGCCTCTTTTTAAAATAGGCTCGGAGCAGCTTGCAATACTCGATGGCGGCCAGGAGGAGAAAAATGCCGATAAAAAAGTATTCCATAAAAAACCAGGCGTAAAAATGATCCAGAATACGGGCGCATTGCAAGGCCGTATAAATACCCGCGGCACAGAGGAGCAGCTTGTCGGCTAATCTCATAGGGACCTCCTTTCATGTAACAATAGGTGTGTCCTCAAGGGAGCAATGCGGGGCATTGCTCCCTTGAAGCCCGGTTACTCCTTGATTGCCTCCAGAAGCAGCAGGAAAAGTCCCAGCACTGTCATAACTACCCCAAATATAGTAAATAATTCTCCGATACCCAGCAATGCACTTCCTGCTATTACGAGGCCTAAATAAGATGCAGGTTTTGCTTTCACGAAATCGCCACCTTCTAATTTACATGCCCATCAATATTATGCGAGAGTGACAGTTGCCGAGTTTGAGCAGAAATCCCGCCCAAGGGTAGTCGAAAAATCAATGCCAGGATTTGTCGCAACAAGAGAAAGAGATATATTGGGAACTACATATGTGTGCACATAATTACTATTAATTGTTGTTCTTTTGCCGCTGCCGACCACATACGCCTGGGTGGCGGGATACTTCACGGGATGCCATGTAGCAAAAATCACTATCAGCAGCACCACGATGACGGCCACAAGGGCCCATTTGAACTGCCCCCAATTTGCCCCAAAGGGCTTTATTCATATGATGAATAACTCCGCAGTATTTTAACAGCATTTGTGATGATACCCGCCGGAAGGACGATAAACATCACCCGGATGTAGTTCATTGCGCTCTCTGAAATGGCGCAGCCCACAATAGGCTCATACAGCCAACACACTGTTACCAATAGAAGTAAGACGATAGAAATTCCAATGATATTCTTGAGGTTTTTACGGATGTCTGTGGCTCCACTTTTCACGGATAATCCCCCTTAGAAGAAGTAATTGTGGTAGTAATAGGTGGGCGGGCCAAAAGCCTGGCCAGTACAATTCAGCGACGGATACATATATATAACGGAAAAGGAACCTTAATTTGGACACTTACCATGAAATTTTTAGTTTTTTGTCGTTTTGTCCAAAACAATATGCTCAGCTATGTTGAAAATGCTGTCTCTGTCTATGTTGCCCGCAATTCCAAACATGATATTGGCCTCCTCATCCAGAATGACCAGCACATTGCCGTCCTTGTCGTCAGGCATTTGGTAGAAGTCTGCAGGACAGCCGTTGACCTCCGTATGGATGATGGTGCAGCCCTCCTCGGGAGTCACCACCGGAATTGAACTGTCATCCATGTAGCTATAATCAATTGAAAAGCCTTGTTCCGTTTCATTGTTGTAATAAAATGCGAAATACGAAAATTTATCGTAACGGTACTTCTCTTGCTCCATCCCCTCCGGGATCCATGTCGGCCGGTACAGGGGCAGAGGGACTTGCGTCTGCTCCTTATAAAAGCGATAAATTATCCTGTTTTCCTGCTTTTCACGCACCCACTGCATGATGCCGGCTCTCGCCTGGGGGCTGACGGCCATGATCGCGCCAAGGGTCAAGGACGCGGTGAGCAGGATGGCGGCGGCATAACGCCCAGCGGTGCGCCCGGCCTTTTTCCAGCTGTATCTGCGGCGTAGCCTCCTCATTTTCTCAAGGAACAGCTCCGAAAACACATGTTGGCAGGCCGACGGGGCGGGGAGGGACGAGAGCAGAGACTCCGCCGTCTGCGTCGCCGCGGCCTGCAGCGCCGCGTCATCAAAAAACGGTTGCTTTCCCATGGGGCTCATCCTCCTGTTCTAAAATTTTGCGCAGAGCCGCCTTGGCCCGGGTGAGCAGCTTCTGCACCGCGCCGGGCTTTCTGCCCAGCATGGGGGCGATCTCCCGGACGGTATAGCCGTGATAATACCGCAGGAGCAGCACCTCCCGATAGGCCGCCGGCAGCCGGGACATGGCATCCGACAGGCCGCCATCCCCCGGGAGGGGCAGCTCCACGCCCCGGGTGCTCTCCTCAAACGCCTCCGGACTGAGCCGGGAACGGCTGCGGAGTATGTCGATGGCTTTGCGCTCTGTTATGATAACGACGTAGGAGCGGGTTTTTGGACACCTGACTTCAGAAATTTTTTTTAAATTTTCTATTATGGACACAAATGCCTGGTGGACCGCATCCTCCGCGTCCGCCTCCCCGGGCAAAATGCGCCGGGCTATGTAGAACATGAGTCCCCGATAGAGGGTATAGATCTGTTCAAACTTGTCCTTCTCCGAGGGGGATGGGAGCATCTGCAGATAAAGCATCACAAAATATCACCGCCTGTGTGAATCAGTATAACACAGGCGGCGGAATCAGGAAATAGTTTTCCATTATTTGCAGTATTTTTGTATGTTTTTTGCGCACAAGGCCGCATTTTTTGTCATTTTTGGATAGTGTATGCCGCAAAAGCTGCCCTGAAGGCGGGCGGCGCAGGGGCTGCGGCACATTCCGGGCAGGCACCCCCGCTGCTGCGGAGCGGCGATAATGCCGCTGTACGGCAGGCCGCACTCTGCCGGCAGGGACGGCAAATACTAACCACTGGTGAATGGAAAGGTGAAACCTCCCGGTGTACAGTGCTTATAATGCAGAGCCTTCTCATCATTTGAGGACGGTAAGACGCGGCTAAGAGATATGGCGCGCCTTCCTCCACGATGGGGCGGCAGGAATCTGAAGGCAAGGAGATATTGTTATGAAATACGGTAAAATTTTGACAGTGTTCATGCTGGCTCTGGCCATGTGCCTGGGGCTAACCGCCTGCGGCGGCGATAATGGCGGCGACAGCAACGACAACAATGATTCCATCCAAACGCCCCCGCCCGTCATTGAAGGCGCCGCCTATGACAGCGCCGCTGATGCTTCCGCCTATGGCGAGTATTACGGCCTTTGGGAGGGTTCGAGCGGCGCCAAGTGTGATACCCTGGCGGTCAGCGCCACAGATGGCGGCATGTACTTCACCTTCTACAAGGACGGCGAGATTATGGCCAGCGGCTGCGCCCAGGTCATTGAGGAATACGACCAGCTGTACTTTTTTAATGAGCACGATGGCTGCGCCTATTTGGCCCGGGGCGGCGCCACTGAGCTGGCCATCGAATCCTTGGGTACCTACGCCATAAGCGGCTCCGGCAGCAACGGCGCAGACGAAGCCTTCGCCGGCATCGCCGATGTGTGGTACCTGGATGGTGAGAAGGACGGCCTCAGCTGTATCGTCATCCTGTCTGATGGCCAGTGGGGCCTGGGGGAGCACACTCAGGCCGGGGAGGACTTTGTCACCGTGGACCGCGGCCAGCTGGAGCAGGATCCGGACGACGCGGACCAGTATTACGCCCGCTCCAGCGCCTTTGATGACGTCACCTATGATATGCACACCACCGCTGAAAAGGATCTCTTCTGGTGGGGCGGGGAAAATGACACCTACCTGCGCCAGGCGGACAGCCAGTAAGCGGGCATTGCCCCCATGTGTCCATACCGATTAGATATAAAAGCTCCGCTCCTTCTCCTGGCGGCGAAG
>ERZ773229.1936-NODE-1936-length-13116-cov-15.891509_pt1 | contig 13116 bp, 9 predicted proteins | sample MGYA00580992_ERZ773229 | MGnify/ENA primary metagenome ERZ773229 (study PRJEB29015, sample SAMEA2737795) | human gut metagenome | biome: human gut; feature: human-associated habitat; material: faeces | place: China | collected 2012 ... | reverse complement strand
ACAGCGTCGTGCTGCTGGAGCAGATCCGCACGCTGGACAAACACCGCCTGCGGGAGCGCGCAGGGCAGATCACGCCGGAAGACCAGAAACGGGTCGATCAGGCACTGGATGTCAGCCTGGGGCTGGATGCCTACTGAAGATGTGAAAACAGAAAAGGGACTGCCGGTTCGGGCAGTCCCTTTTGTGGTTTTGGGTCAGTCTTCGTTTTTCAGGGTGCTCTCGGCGTCGTGGAGCAGGGCATACTCGCGGATCTTTTCCAGCGTCTGCTCGCTGAGGATATGCTCTGCCTTGCAGGCATCCTCTGCGGCGATGTCCTCTTCCACGCCCAGCTGCACGAAGAAGTGGGTCAGCAGCCGGTGGCGGCTGTAAATGCGCTCGGCGATCTCGCGGCCCGGCTCCAGCAGGGTCAGGTTGCCCTCACCGTCCACCGCAATGTAGCCGTTCTCCCGCAGCTTTTTCATCGCGATGCTGACGCTGGCTTTGGTGTAGCCCAGTTCGTTGACCACGTCGATGGAACGGACGCGGCCCATTCTCTGATTCAGCATCAGGATCGTTTCAAGGTAATCTTCTGCGGATTGGTGGATCTGCATGGTTGTCGGCCTCCTGCCTTTCTTGATTTCCGGCCCGGAGCAGAAAAACGCACATCGGTTCGGTTTGTTATAGGATACCACATTCTGCCGGGGGATGCAAGTCGTTCGGCGGAAGTTTGTCAAAACAAACTGAGCTTCTTCTGCATGATTTTGCTATTTTGACCGGAAACAGGGCCTGAAATCTTGTGGAACGTGCTTATCTGGACGCGCGGTAGGCTTCCGGGCCGGAGAGATAGAGGTCGCCGCCGTGGGCATCCAGAATGACGGTCAGGGGCATCTGCTCCACGGTCAGGCGGCGGACGGCTTCGCAGCCGAGGTCCGGCCAGGCGATGACTTCCAGCGTTTTGACGCTCTTGGCCATCAGGGCACCGGCCCCGCCCAGCGCGGCCAGATAGACCGCGCCGTTGCGCACGACGGCTTCCTTGACGGCGGCATCCCGCTTGCCCTTGCCGATCATGACCTTGTTGCCCAGGTCCAGCAGGCGGGGGCTCATCGCGTCCATCCGGCCGCTGGTGGTGGGCCCGGCCGAGCCGATGACCGCACCGGGGCGCTCCGGTGTGGGGCCGACGTAGTAGATGGCGCTGCCTTCGAGGTCGAAGGGGAGCGGTTCGCCCCGGTCCAGTGCTTCCAGCATCCGTTTGTGCGCCTGGTCGCGGGCTGTGTAGACCACACCGGACAGCAGAACGGTGTCGCCCGCCTGGAGCGGGGCCAGGTCCTGCGCGGTGCAGGGGGTGGTCAGTTCGTATTGCATGTTCATCAAGCCTCCTAATAGGCTCACGCCTTTGACGGAAAGGGGATCGTTTACAGCGTCGCGCTGGCGCGGCGGGTGACATGGCAGGAAACGTTCACGGCCACGGGCAGACCCGCCACATGGGTGGGCATCTGCTCGATGGCAAGGCCCAGGCAGGTGGTCCTGCCGCCGAAGCCCTGCGGGCCGATGCCGGTCTCGTTGACGGCGGCCAGCAGTTCGCGTTCGAGGGCGGCATAGTAGGGGTCCGGGTTGGGGATGTCCAGCGGGCGGAGCAGAGCTTTTTTGGCCAGATAGGCGACCTTGTCGAAGCTGCCGCCCACGCCGATGCCCAGCACGATGGGCGGGCAGGGGTTGGAGCCTGCCAGCGTGACCGTCTCCAGCACGAATTTCTTGAACCCTTCCACGCCGTCGGCCGGTTTGAGCATCTGGATGCGGCTCATGTTCTCGCTGCCAAAGCCCTTGGGGGCCACGGTGATGGTGCAGCCGTCGCCGTCCACGAGGTGGACTGTGATGGCGGCAGGGGTGTTGTCGCCGGTATTGCCCCGGCGCAGGGGGTCGGCCACGATGCTCTTGCGCAGGTAGCCGTCGGTGTAGCCCCGGCGGACGCCCTCGTGGATGGCGGCCTCAAAGCTGCCGTCGATGTGGACATCCGTTCCCAGCTCCACGAAGACGCAGGCCATGCCGGTGTCCTGACAGATGGGCAGAGCCTTCTCCTGCGCCGCACCGAGGTTCGACCACAGCAGGTCGAGGGTGGTTTTCGCCAGCGGCCACGGCTCTTCCTCCCGCGCTCTGGCCAGAGCTGCTTCCACGTCCTGGGGCAGGCGGGTGTTGGCTTCGATGCACAGGCGGGCGACGGTATCGGTGATGGACTGTGCGGAGATCGTCCTCATGCCGCGCCTCCTTTACAGACGGGCCACGCCGGTCTCGCGGGCAGCTTTTGCCACGGCAGAGGCCACGGCCTCAGCCACGCGGGGGTCGAATGCGCCGGGGATGATGTTCTCTTCGCTGCGGTCCTCATCCGTGATAAGGTCGGCGATGGCGTAGGCTGCGGCCAGCTTCATGGCATCGTTGATGTCCCGTGCGCGGACGCTCAGGGCACCCTTGAACAGGCCGGGGAAGCAGAGCACGTTGTTCACCTGATTCGGGAAGTCGCTGCGGCCGGTGGCCATGACCCGCACACCGCCTGCCTTGGCCTCGTCGGGCATGATCTCCGGGGTGGGGTTGGCCATGGCGAAAACGATGGCGTCCGGATTCATGGTCCTGCACAGCTCGGTGGTCAGGATGCCGGGGCGGGACACGCCGATGAAGACATCGGCCCCCTCGATGGCCTCCTTCAGGCCGCCCTTGATCTGGCGGGGGTTGGTCACTTCGCCCAGCCAGTTCTTGTGGGCCTCGGCGCTGTTGCAGCCCTTGTACAGGGTGCCGAACTGGTCCACCGCCACGATGTCTTTGGCACCGGCGGTCATCAGCATCTTGATGATGGCCGTGCCGGCAGCACCGGGACCGTTCAGGACGATGTGGACATCCTCCATCTTCTTGCCCACCACGCGCAGGGCGTTGATGAGCGCAGCCGTCACGACGATGGCGGTGCCGTGCTGGTCGTCATGGAAGACGGGAATGTCCAGCTCACGCTCCAGCGTTTCTTCGATCTCGAAGCACTCCGGGCTTTTGATGTCCTCCAGATTGATGCCGCCAAAGGTCGGGGCGATGGCCTTGCAGGCCGCGATGACGCTGGCGGCGTCGTGGGCGTCGATGCAGATGGGGAAGGCATCCACGCCGCCGAATTCCTTGAACAGCACGGCCTTGCCCTCCATGACCGGCAGACCGGCTTCGGGGCCGATGTCGCCCAGGCCCAGCACGGCGGTGCCGTTGGACACGACGGCCACCATGTTGCTCTTGAAGGTGTACTTGTACACGTCGTCGGGGTTCTCTTTGATCTTGCGGCAAGGCTCGGCGACGCCGGGGGTGTAAGCCGTGGACAGGTCGTCGCGGGTCCTGACCTCGACCTTGCTCACGATGCCGACTTTGCCGTGGTGGCTCTCGTGCATTTCGAGAGCGGCTTTGTTGTAATCCATGGATGTTCCTCCTTGTGTTGATGTGCTTCTCTTATTATAATAAAGCCGCAGGCCCCGCAGCGCAAGAGGATTTTTGCGTGTGCGGGGCGACAGCTTGACAAACGACGATAGAACGATTATACTACAAATAGAAAAGGCGCTGGCCCAACAAACGGCTAGCTCCCTACCAGCAGATCAAAAGAATGACCGCCAACGGGTGCTAAACGTGGGGCGGTCATTTCTTTTGTCCATTTTTTGTGCGAAACTCTCGGAATCGGAGCACGATGTCGATCGTGTCGTAAACCGTTGTGACGAGGAACGTCAACAGCGCAAGAATCTCGGTCAATGTCATGGGTACATTCCCCCTTTCGGCCAGAGCCTCCGGGGAGAAACGTTCAAAAGTCGCCCTCCCGGCGCCCTGTTTATGGAAACAAAGCCATCCGGTAGGGAGTTGCCGCCTGCGTTCTGGACACAGCGCCTTGCCGCTTTGCTGCGGCAATTATAGGATATCACAGCTTTTGACAAAAAGCAACGACCTCACGTGGCAGGCAGCGTGAAACTTGTGGAAATTTCGCAAAATCCTTTTCTTTTTCATTTTTACCCTTTATAATAAGATTTGTCTGAAAAAATTGCAGTTCCCGGCGGCGTCCGGGATACAGGAGGTATCCACTTGAAACGAATCATCTCGAAGGCAGTCTGCCTTCTCTGCGCCGGTGCGCTTGCGCTGGCGGCTGCGGGCTGCTCGAAGTCTGCGGCGTCCTCTTCCGCATCGGCCGGCTCGGAGGCGTCTGTCTACGGCAGCGCTTCGGATTATGACTACCAGAACTTTGCCTACAGTGACGGTCTGGACGAGAACGGCTACTGGTCCGGCATCCGCGCACTGGATTATGTGACCCTGCCGGAGGACTACGCTTCCATCCTGCTGAAAAAGGCGGATATCGAGCCGACGGAGGAGGACGTCCAGTCCCAGATCGACAGCCTGCTCAGCCAGAACACCACCACGCAGCAGATCACCGACCGTGCCGCCGCCGACGGCGACACCGTCAACATCGACTATGTGGGCACCGTGGATGGCGTGGCCTTTACCGGCGGCACCTACAGCGGCTATAGCCTGACGCTGGGCAGCGGTTCCTTCATCGACGGCTTTGAAGACCAGATTGTGGGCCATAAGCCCGGCGAGACCTTTGAGGTCAACGTCACCTTCCCGGACGGCTACAGCGACTCCACCGATGCCGAGGGCAATGCGGTGGTCCTGAGCAACAAAAAGGCAGTCTTCTCCGTCACGTTGAACTACATCAGCGAGGAGATCCTGCCGGAACTGACCGATGCCTGGGTCGAGGAGAATTTCAGCAGCACCGACGGCGTCCACACCGTGGAAGACCTGCGGGCCGAATACCAGAAGATGCTGTATCAGAACAACCTGAACACTGCGGTGATGAATTATCTGCTGGCAAACTCCACCTTCAGGGACCTGCCCAAAGAAGTGACCGATTATCAGGTCAACCAGTGCCTGAACTACTACTACACCATGGCCCAGTATTACGGCTATGACCTCGACAGCTTCCTGCAGGCTGCTGCCGGTTACAACAGTGCCGACGACCTGCTGGATGCCATGAGCGACAGCATCACCGAGTATGCCCGCGAAGCGCTGCTCTACCAGGCAGTGGCTGAGGCGATGGACATCGCCCCCACGCAGGAGCAGATCGACACCTACTCTGCCTACACCGAGACCTACGGTGTCAACTACTGCACCATGGTCGCGCTGATGGACGCCGTGTCCGCGGCGCTGACCACCGGGGCACAGGTGAAGTGATCCGATCTTGTTTCTGCGCCCCCAAAATCGAATAAAACCACAAACGGCCTGAACCTTGTGTAGCACAGAGTTCAGGCCGTTTCGGCTTTTTTTGGGGGTTATTTTTTCAGGGCATCTGCGAGGACGCGCAGCAGGTGCGGGACGTTCAGCGGCTTTGCGATATGGCCGTTCATGCCGGCCGCCAGCGCGTTCTGACGGTCTTCTTCAAAGGCGTTCGCCGTCATCGCAAAGATGGGGATGCTGGCCTTCTCGGCGTCCGGCAGGGCGCGGATCTGCCGCGTGGCCTCGTAACCGTCCAGATTGGGCATCTGGATGTCCATCAGGATCAGGTCATACTGGCCGGGGGCCGCCTGCTTTATCTTCCGGACGGCGACCGCGCCGTCCTCGGCGGTATCCACCACAAAACCGGCTTCTTTCAGGATCTCCAGTGCGATCTCGCGGTTCAGCTCGTTGTCTTCCACCAGCAGGAGCTTCTTCCCCTTGAGGTCGGCCGCAGTGGGCTGAGCGGGCTTGGAGGCAGGCTCTGCACGGAACGGTTCGGCCAGAACGCGGCGCAGCTCCGAGAGGAAGAGCGGCTTTTCGCAGAACGCAGTCACTCCGGCGGCGCGGGCCTCGTCTTCGATGTCCGCCCAGTCGTAGGCGGTCAGGATGATGATGGGGCAGCGGTTCCCGATCACCTTGCGGATCTGCCGCACGATCTCGATGCCGTTCATGTCGGGGATCAGCCAGTCGATGATGTAGACGCTGAACTCATCGCCCTGCTCTACCGCATATTTGGTGCGGATGACCGCTTCCTTGCCGGAGATCGTCCACTCCGGCCGCATCCCGATCTTGGACAGCATGGTGCTGACGTTCAGGCAGGTGTTGGTATCGTCGTCTGCCACCAGTGCGCGCAGCCCTTCCAGATGGGGGAGCTGCTTGGGCTCTGCTTTCTGCCCGCTGCGTGTGAAGCAGAGGGTCACGATGAACTCGGTGCCCTTGCCCGGCTCGCTCGTGAGGGCGATGGTGCCGCCCATCAGATCCACGATGTTCTTGGTGATGGACATTCCCAGGCCGGTGCCCTGAATGCCGCTGACGGTGGAGCTTTCCTCCCGGCTGAACTCCTCGAAGATGTGCTTCTGGAACTCTTCGCTCATGCCGATGCCGTTGTCCTTGATGCGGAACTCATAGCAGACGCAGCCCTTGGGCGCACCGTTCTTCTGGGCGATGCGGATGCTGATCATGCCGCCGGTGGGGGTGAACTTGATGGCGTTGGACAGGATGTTCAGCAGGATCTGGTTCAGCCGCAGCGGGTCGGTGATGATGTCCTCATCCTCAATGTCCATGGTATCAATGAAGAGCGACAGCCGTTTGGCCGCAACGTTGGGCTGGATGATGGAGCGCACATCGTGGACAAGGTCGGGCAGATGCACCGCCTTTTCCTCGATCTTGACCTTGCCGCTCTCAATGCGGCTCATATCCAGCACATCGTTGATGAGGGAGAGCAGATGCTGGCTGGAGGTGGAGATCTTTTTCAGGTAGTCCAGCACCTGCTCGCGGTTGTCGATGTGGGTCGCCGCCAGCGAGGTGAAGCCGATGATGGCGTTCATCGGGGTGCGGATATCGTGGCTCATGTTGAACAGGAACTCCCGCTTGGCGCGGTTGGCCGCACCCTCGTGCCGGAGCGCGATCTCCAGCTTGCGGTTCTGCTCTTCCAGCTGGGTCTGATACTTCTTCTCCTGCTCCTTTTTCTGCTGCTCCATCTCCTGCACCGAGCGCCGGCGCAGCATCTGCAAGATCGAAACGAGCAGGATGTAACAGACCAATGCTGTTAAGATCAGCGTGAGCGACTCGTGGAACACGGCTTTTTCATCCGTGTACGCATAGAGGTCGAACGACCGGCCGTGGCTGTACATGCCGAAATAGCAGCCGGAGCCGTTCCAGCCGTGGGTGGGCGTCAGCTTTTCCGCAAGCCCGGTGGTGCGGATCTCCTGCACCGGCGGGCTGTCGGTGGTGTCCTGCCCGATCAGCTCCGGGCGGTTGGACGCAATGACCTGATTGTTCTGCACGATGAACAGGGTGCCGCTGGTCTCTTCTGGGTAGCCGTCCAGAATGCTCTGGACCGACAGTGCCGTCCCCTCGACAAATTTGGCCGGGGTGCAGCGATAGGCCAGCAGGATGACCTCTTGGTGGTCGGCCCGGTGTGCCGCCACATCCACAGCAGACCCGTCTGCCAGCAGAACGCGCTTCAGGTAGGTCTTCTGCGGGAAGCGGAAGACGTCCAGCGCGGTCTCCTTTTTGAGCCGGTCTTCCAGCTGGGCGTAGCCGATGCCGTTCGCTGTGTACTCGCACAGGAGTGTGCCGTCCGGGCGCAGCACGGAAATGCCGGTGAGCCAGAGCGTCTCGGTCTGCTGTTTCAGGCAGTGCGGGTCGGAGAGGTCGAGTGCGGCGTCACCGGCCAGCTGGTGCACCGAGACCGCCGTGCGGCGGAGCGCTTTGGCCGTGATGGTATCGTTGTACTGCTCAAAACTGGTGGACTGCGATTTGACGAACGCGATCGTCTGGCAGAAACGCTCTTCGGTCACATGCAGGGCTTTCCAGCCGGAGGCCAGGACGACCCCCGCCATGAGGAGCACACCGACGAGAACGTAGAGCACCCAGGTCCGCGTGTTCGGAGTGGCTTTGTTGTTACGCGTCAATGGTGTCCACCTCCAGATACTGCGAAGCATGTTCCAGGTATTTGCCGACGATCCGTTCCAGTGTGCCGTCCTCGCGCATCTGCGCGAAGGTGTCATTCAGCTGGTGGTCCAGCCCGCGGCTGTCATTTTTGGCAAAGGCAACGCCCAGCCCGGTGACCAGCAGCGGCTCTTCGAGGATGCGGAACGCCGCGTTGTTGTCTTTCATGTATTGCAGGATGGCCGTCTCGTGGGCGGCGATGGCGTCCACATAGCCGCAGGCCAGCATGGCATACTGCACACTGCGGTCTTCGATGCTGAACACCTCGACGGTCTGCGGGATGCGCGGGTCGGAGCCGCTGAGGAAGATGCCCTCTGGCTTGGAGGTGCTCTGCACCATAACGGTCTTCCCGGCAAGGTCGCTGAGTGACTGGATGCTGCTGTCGGCGTTCACAGCCACGACCTGACGGCTCACCATGTAAGGCCCGGCCCACTGGTAGAGCGTTTCGCGGCCCTGCATGGAAAAGCAGCCCCAGATGCAGTCGATGGCGCCGCTTTCCACAAGGGCGGTCTTCTGCTCCCAGTCGATGACTTCAAATCGTGCAGCGTATCCCATGCGGCGGAATGCCTCGGTGGCGATCTCCACGTCGATCCCGGTCGGGGTGCCGTCATTGTTCAGATAAATATAGGGCGGGTAGGTGTCGCTTCCGATGAGGATCTGCGGCAGACCGCTGTTCTTGGCGTCCGTTCCGCCGCAGGCAGTCAGGCCGCCGAGGGCCGCCGAGGCCGCCAGCAGGGTGCATCCGTTCAGGAATGCACGGCGTGAGAGGATGTGTTTCATGGGGGCTTTCGTTCTCCTGTTGTTATTGCGTCCGCTGCTGCAACTGGACTTTCAGGTCGGTCTGCGTATCCGTCAGGCATTGCAGCAGCAAGGGGTTGAACGCTCCGCACTCACCGTTCAGGATCATCTGCACGGCTTTTTCGTGGGAGAAGGCTTTTTTGTAGCAGCGTTCGCTGGTCAGTGCATCGTACACATCGGCCAGCGCGACCAGCTGTGCGCTGATGGGGATCTCATCGCCCTTCAGCCCATCCGGGTAGCCGCGCCCGTCCCAGCGCTCGTGGTGCCAGCGGGCGATCTCGTAGGCGGTCTGCAGCAGCGGCTGCTCGTTGAAGTCTTCCAGCTGGTGCAGCATCTCGGCCCCCAGCATACTGTGGGTCTTGACGACCTCGAATTCTTCCGGGGTCAGCCTGCCGGGTTTGTTGAGGATCTTTTCGTCGATGCCGATCTTGCCGATGTCGTGCAGGGCGGAGGCCAGCGGGATGTTGTCCTGCTGCTCGGCGGTGATGGGGTACTGGCTGCTGATCTCCAGCAGGCGGTGGAGCAGCAGCTCGGTGATGATGCGGATGTGCCGCACATGGGCGCCGCTCTCGCCGTTGCGGAACTCCACGATATGGCTCAGCACACCCACCAGCATATCGGTGTTGTTTTCGCGGGCACGGATCTGGTCCGACACCATCTGCACCAGCCGCCGCTGCTTGGCGTACAGCTTGATGGTGTTGGTCACGCGGCGGTAGACGATGCGAGCATCGAAGGGGCGGGTGACGTAATCGCTGGCCCCCAGCTCATAGGAGCGCCGGATCGCGGCGTCGGAGTCGTCGCTGGAGATCATGATGACCGGGATGTCCTCGATGGTGTGGTTGACGTTCATAGCCTTGAGCACCTCGAAGCCATCCATGACCGGCATATTGATGTCCAGCAGCACCAGCGCGATGTTCCCGGCCTCCGCCTGCATTTTTTCCAGGCATTCTTGTCCGTTTTTTGCTTCAAGAATGCTGTAATCGCCGCCCAGGATCTCCTTTAGTATCATGCGGCTCATTGCGGAGTCATCCACAAGTAAGATCTGCGACTTATTCTGTAAAAGTTTTTCCAGCGCTGCAAGACTATGCCCCGGAACCTCCACCATGACGGCATTCTTACGGCCCTTTGCCTGATACATCAGCCAGTCTGCACGGCGGACGATACGTTCCACAGGGTCGGTGATGGACTGGATCGTTCCACCGATGCTTAGAGAAACGCGGAAATGCGGATAGCCGGGTACGGATGCCATCTGCGCGGCAGTGCAGATCTGTTCCAGTTTGGTTTGCAAAAAGTCTCCCGGAATGCCGGGCAGCACCAGCAGAAATTCGTCCCCGCCGTAGCGGATGAGCAGATCGGAGCTGCGGATGCAGGACTGAATGGCGCTTGCCACCGTTTTCAGCGCCACATCTCCGGCGTAATGCCCATAGGTGTCGTTGCAGATCTTGAAATCGTCCACATCCATCAGCGCGATCCCTGCCGGGCCGATGGATTTACGGACGACTTCCTCGTAATAGCGGCGGTTGTATGCACCTGTCAGAGGGTCTTTGTAGAGTTCTTCTTTGAGCTTCTGATCGTGTGCCGCACGCTGCTCGGTGGTTTCGTCCAGCTGTGCTTTCTGATTTTTGATCAGCTGCGCCAGCTTTTGATTCGCTGCATCAAGAGCAACTTCCTGTTGATGAAGTTTTTTCAACAGCCGCTGCTCGCGCTTTTTGTAATAGCCCTCGATCTCGGAAACTGTATTCACGTTCTAACCTTCTTCTGCATCCTTTACATCGTTTGTGTGTTTCCTCTGTGAAAACGCGCTTGTCCGCTATTTATTTTCGGGGGGGGGTAACGCGGAAGCGCTTGACGGTCTGTTCCAGCGCGTCGATGTCCACGGGCTTGGACAGATGCTCGTCCATCCCGGCTTCCTTGCTCTTCTGCATATCTTCCAAAAAGGCGTTTGCCGTCATGGCGAGGATGGGGATGACCTGACCCAGCGGGTTTTCGCTGCTGCGGATGCGGCGGGCGGCTTCGAGGCCGTCCATCACCGGCATCTGCACATCCATCAGGATCATGTCATACTCGCCGGGCTTGACGCGGACAAACGCATCCACAAGCTCCTGCCCGTTGGGGTAAATTTTGCAGTGTGCGCCCTTGGATTCCAGCAGCAGCTCCAGGATCTCGGCGTTGATGGCGTTGTCCTCGGCGCAGAGGAAGTTCATCCCGCACAGGGGAGAGACGTCCTCCGGTTCCTCCGGGAGCGCCTGCGCCTTTGGCACCGCGTCCGCTTCGGTGTCGATGGGGAATTCCAGCACGACCTCAAAGCGGGTACCCTTGCCGGTGGCACTCTCCACGCTGATGGAGCCGCCCATCAGGTCCACGATGTTCTTGGTGATGGCCATGCCCAGACCCGTGCCCTGCACCTTGTTGGTGCCGGAGCGCTCTTCGCGGGTAAAAGGGTCAAAAAGGGTCTTCTGGTAAGCTTCGCTCATGCCGATGCCGTCATCCTGCACCACAAAGCGGTATTTGGCGTAGTGCTCGTTCCGGGGCAGTTCTTCGACCTCGAACCGGATGTGCCCGCCGCGGGGGGTATACTTGACCGCGTTGGAGAGAATGTTCATCAGCACCTGATTCAGGCGGGTGGGGTCGGCCAGCAGGTTTTCGTGCCGGAGATGGGTGGAGACGGTGAAGGTCTGCGCCTTTTCGCTGGCCTGTGCGCGGATCATCGTGCTGAGCTGGTCGAGCTGCTGGGAAAGGTGCATCGGCTCAACGCTCAGGGTGGTCTTGCCGCTCTCGATGCGGCTCATATCCAGAATGTTGTTGATGATGCCCAGCAGCAGCTGGCCGGAGCTTTCCAGCTTGTGTAGGTGTTCGGCCAGCTTTTCCGGCTGGTCCAGCTCGTTCTCCATCAGGGTCGTCAACCCGACGATGGCGTTCATGGGGGTGCGGATATCGTGGCTCATGTTGGAGAGAAAGTCGGTCTTGGCCTGGCTGGCGCGCTCGGCCGCGTACAGCGCCTCGGCGGCAGCATCCTGTGCCCGCCGCATCTCGTCGTTTGCCTGCGTCAGATGGGTGTTGTATTGCTCCAGACGGAGGTTCGCTTCTTTTTCTGTTTGCAGTTCCTGCTGCTGCTTTTGCCGCAGGAGAAACCAGCCGACGAAAACCGCTGTGACCGAGAGCACCACGGCAAAGCTGACGATGACGAGTGTGACGAGATTGACCAGCTTTTGGGTGTTGACGGCCACGTACTCTGCCGGGACGAGGAACGCCAGCGTCCACCGGGCGTTTTCCATCTGCTTGAGCGCGTAGTAATACTCGGTCCCGTCCAGCACGGCGTTGGAATAGCAGGAGCCTGTGCGGGCGAGCCGCTCTTTTGCTGCTGCAAAGGAAGAACCGTGCAGATAGGACATCTGGGAGAGCACGGTGTATACGTTGTGCCCCTTCAGTAGCTCGGCATCGTTGGCGTTGAACAGCTTGAAGCCGTCGTTATCCAGCACATAGACGCTGTTGTTATTTTCGTAGGCGTCGCAGCGGAAATAATCGTTCAGCTGGGTCATGCTCTGGGAGATGCCAAAATAGCGCAGGGTGATCTCGCCGGTCTCGCTTTGCAGGGTGATGGGGGTGGAAAGCTGTTTCAGGAACACCATCCGGGAATCGTCCGCAGTCAGGGAGTTGGAAACGTAGCTGACCCGCTCCGGTGCGTCTTCCAGATAGGTCATTCCTCGCAGCAGCCCCATGCGGCCATGCGCGGTATAATAATGTCCGGCAGCATCCACGGCAACCAGCTCGATCTGCTTTTCTTTGTAATTGGCAAGCTCGGACAGCTTTTCCAGATAGGAAAACAGATCATCGGTCGTCTCCATGGACGTATAGGCCAGATAATTGCACTGCACGTCCACATCGTCCCAGTGGTTGTTGATCACATCCTCCAGACTGTGGAACATCTGGTGTGTGACCTCTTCCATCTGGCTCAGCCGTTCGTGGTAGACAAGGTTTTGGATGTAGGTCTGGCTCATGACAAAAAGGGTCAGGGTCAACACGATGATGACAAAGCCGAAGCCCACAAACAGCTTTTTATAGATTTTGTTGTTCACATCCAGTATCTCCTGTCCGTTTTATTCAACTCCATGCGGTGTCTGCCCGGCTGATGGTGGTGTAAGCACCAAAGAAGGCTTTTGCGGCATCCATGCCCACAACGCCGCTGTCCACGACATCGGCTTCGGCTGCCAGCTGCTTGCTCACGCCGCAGATGGCCACCTGATAGGTCTTGCCCGCTTCCGGTTCCGTGGGGCTGACCAGCACATAGGGGTAGCCCTTGCCGTTGCCGTAGGCGTCGTAGCCCGTGGCCAGCAGGTCGTTGATCTGCTGGCCGGTCAGGGTGACGGTCTGGATGGTGCGGTTCCAGCCGGTGGG
>ERZ773229.1933-NODE-1933-length-13131-cov-11.405782_pt1 | contig 13131 bp, 15 predicted proteins | sample MGYA00580992_ERZ773229 | MGnify/ENA primary metagenome ERZ773229 (study PRJEB29015, sample SAMEA2737795) | human gut metagenome | biome: human gut; feature: human-associated habitat; material: faeces | place: China | collected 2012 ... | reverse complement strand
AGCGTGGATCAAAATGAGTTAGCTTACAGATATTCTCAGCATTACTAGTCACATTGTCCTTCATAAGTCCTACCACCGAAGTTCTCATAACAGCCCCATTAGCTGCAGCTTTTTTCTTTCCCATCTTCCAGATAATCTCTGCAGCCTTCTGTGGATTCGAAGTATAGTCACCAAGAGCCATTACATTATATGTATGCCGACCAATTCCCATGCCTCCGTTCATCATCCATTCCTTAAACCTTCTGGCAATATCAAGAATATCTACCTTTTGACAAGCCACAAAAGAATCTAAGATGCATAGCATCATGTCGGTATCATCAGTCCAATCGCCTCTTTGCCAACGACGACGATGATCATCCTGCACGATTTGTGAATAATCCTCTATCCCATTAGGATAAAAAAGATTCACCTCTTGCTTGGACATAAACTCCGTGCTCAGTCCCAAAGCATCTCCTACAGCTTGTCCAAAGATGGTACCGAGGAATCTTTCGTTTATAGTTTCATTTTCCATATTTTTCTATTCATACAACCAACAAATCGAAAAATCATCCATATCAATCACTCCTTGGTGATATAATCCTTTGAGATATTCCTCAAAAGTTAATTGATTATCTGATGCTTGAAGTATTTTTTCGATAACGTCGTTCTTAAAATTAAATCTCAATGTTTCTGCCGTTTTTAGTAATTGAGAATTACCAGACTGCTTTGGTTCTATTGTCTGCGGTTTCCACATTTTATCACCAAAAGGATATAGACCTTCTACGTATGCCTTGATTAGAAAGGCATGCGAAAGAGGCTTCTTCGGGTCATACACATCACAATTTGTATTATAATCCAAAAGTACGATGGTCTTAGTTTGGCTAGCCTCTCGTAATCTTTCGATAATACTTTGAACCTTATGTTCAAGAACCCACTTGTAAGTAGGAATATAAATCAGCTTTCGAGCCTCAATATATCCGAGCAATTCAGTTCCGTTTACTCCTTTGCGATGTCCAAGAGGCTTACCAAACTTGCGAACAGTTCTCTTGATATTCTTCATCGACTCATTCTTAAACATTTTCATATCTACATCAGCCGATTCAAATACCTTTAGCCCTTGCCACACAGCCTCAACACATGTAGCAGTAACACCCTCACTAAATGGCACAGGTATGCCACCATGAGGATAGAATGGGCTTAACTTTATCAAGTCATCTTCAGCATGACTCGTTACATCCGCAATTATTGCATCGGGATATTTCTTCAAGATATTCTCCCGCTTCTTTCGTTTAGATTCTATTAATATCATAATTATTAAACTATATTTACCATGAACTAAATATTTTATCTCCAAACCGGGAGATTAATTCTTGTTTAAGATTGTCAGGGAATTTGCATTTATGAAATGCACTATCACCTATGCTAGTAACACTAGAAGGGATGACTATCTCTGACAGAGAACTACAAAAAGAAAACGCCCAATCACCTATGCTAGTAACACTAGAAGGGATGACTATCTCTGACAGAGAATCACAACAAGAAAATGCACCATCATCTATGCTAGTAACACTAGAAGGGATGACTATCTCTGACAGAGAACGACAACTAGAAAATGCACCATCATCTATGCTAGTAACACTAGAAGGGATGACTATCTCTGACAGAGAACGACAAGCAACAAATGCACATTCACCTATGCTAGTAACACTAGAAGGGATGACTATCTCTGACAGAGAACGACAAAAAGAAAATGCTCTACCACCTATGCTAGTAACACTAGAAGGGATGACTATCTTAGATAGAGAGTCACAATTACTAAATGTCCTATCACTAATGCTAGTAACACTAGAAGGGATGACTATCTCTGACAGAGAATTACAACCATAAAAAGCCCAATCACCTATGCTAGTAACACTAGAAGGAATAACATAAGATTTTACATTTTGATTTCTAAAAGAAATAATTCTACTTTTATCCTTATTGAACAAAACATCATCCTCATAAATATAGTTCGGAGATAAACATTCTAATTTGCCATTCCATTCAGCAAACGGATTGCCGTTTAAACAAATTACGCTTTTAGGGATGGATATATATTTCAACGATTCACAACTAGAAAATGCACGATCACCTATGCTAGTAACACTAGAAGGGATGACTATCTCTGACAGAGAACGACAAAAAGAAAATGCCCTATCACATATTATTCTAGTCCCCTCTTTAACAGAATAAGCTCCACTTAATTCTCCTGGAACTTTCAACAATTTTCTTCCATCCTTGCTATATTTCACTCCCCTTCCATCAACAAAAGCTTCTTTTAACTCTTCTTCTGTTTTTTCAGTTGATAAATCTTCATTCATCACAGGAGTTATATTAGGCTTTTCGCCAATAAACAATCTAAAAGAACATGCAGAAAGTTCCTTTCTAGCCAAAGCAAGCATGAAAAGAGAGTAAAGTGTGCAGAAATCCTTATCACACATCAATTCCTGCAGGGCAGATATTACCTTGCTATTTGAAGGATTGCGATAATCATTTTCTGAGAAGAGAAGTCTGTCTGAGGCACCATAGATATCTAACAAAGTAGATTTCATCGAGATAGCCTTTAATGACAAGGCGATGCTTGCCAATGAAAAATCATCTATCGTTTCATCGAAATCATCCACAATACGCAATGGATGACTGAAATCCCTGGTACCGATAGTTGGAGATTGGCTGCCCTTCATAGATGGCACAAACATTCCATCATAATCTACCAAGCTAAGAGAGCCATCAGGACGAACCATGATATTGTCTGGCTTAATATCACCATGAGCAAAAGATTGGGTACGGAGCCAAGCTGCCATCTTGCCAAAACGATAACAAAGCATCGACATGGCAGATTGATTCTGGTAATTTGCTGCAATGTAAGCTTCCATCGTCTCCCCTTCTACCCAATCCATCAACAATACAGGAAATTCATCCTCCTCGCATTGACTGTCCACGAAGAGTTCCTTCTCCATATACTTTACAGAAGTAATATATGGAGAATCAACCATATCCAATTCATCCGCAATCAGGCGATAAGCCTCAGCTCTACCTTCTTGTTCTTCAGTAAAGCACTTTAAGGCATAGCATTTCCCTGTCTGTTCATCTTTCATTTTGAACACGACGGCAAAGGCACCACTACTACGATATGGTTCACCATGATCATCTTGCACTGGTACCAAATGAGCCAACTCATCAAGATTGTTACTAGCATCTTGTATGGCTCTCACATATTCTGATATCAACGGATATTGCATAGCTCTTTCTTCTTTATTTTTTCTATCTTAGTTCATATACAAATATTGCTCACAACCAGCTTCCTTTATCAGCTTAAGCCATTTCTTTTCATGAGTCCAATATTTATCACCTTTTCTAACATATGCCATATTGAACAAATCGAAAAGGTCGTTACGTTGCCATTTATACTGACCAACCTCTAAACATTTAAAATAATAATCCAACACCTTAAAAAACAACTCGTTATTAGATAATATATATTTTTTCAACTTATACCGTCCATTGGTTGCTGTATCAGCCCAAGAATTCACGAGTTGATACACTATAGGTAAAGTTAATAATTTTCTATGTTTTTGATTATTTTTAATTTTCATTTTACATTCAACAGCCATCTCATTAACCTTAATTCCTACATTCTGCATTTCTTCTTTTGCTTTATTTATATAAAGTTCAAATTCAGATTGCAGCACCTCTTTGTTAGCCGCACCATCAGATACTTTTTGAGCCATAAGAAACAACTGCTTCACATATTCCCTTCTACCAAGACTACAATTCTTATTTGACAATTCTATTAGATATTTCAAAGGCTCTACAAAAAGTAACAGATCTTTACACTGCAACATCTTTTGAATTGCTCGCCTTACCACAGAGAACTTACTAACCAAACTACCCGTATTAGTCAATTCCCATAAATTTACATAGGTTGGGAAAAGATAGTCTTTCACATGCATAAACAAACATTCATCCGTACCAAGTTTATACCAAATATTGGTATCTGGTATAATCCGAAAACGAACAATACATTTTAAAGTTTGCTTTCTTCTATGGCGCAGTTTTTTCTTATGCCTCGTCCACTTTTTATAATTCATAAATTTATTCATAATTATTTTTTTGTTTTAATGGACTCCAAAACTATTTTGGTTTATCCTGATGCAAAGTTACATAAATCTCAGCTAACAAAATTAGTCAAACTAGTTTTTTAAGATTATTTGTATACAGAGTAAGACCACTTAGCCTTTACACCTTTTACAGCACTCGCATCTTTCCCATCTGCAACTTCAGTTAGTCCATGAACCTTAATTCTATTTATTAGAAGAATAAGGAACAATTAAATTCGACTTTATATAGACTTGCATATCATCTTTTGACAGGAGATTTCCACTAGGATCTAAAACAGCAAGAATTATTGGACGTAAATCCCATTCTGTCTCTCTGTCTTTGCCAGGAAATGTTCTATAATTGCATTTTTCCATTGCAGAAACAATGAAATACATATTGTTATCTCTCTGAATAAATATATTTGTATCTTTTTCTGCAACAAAGACCTTATAAAAGTAATCTTCAAAATTTTCATTAACTATATAGTAGTCATAATTCTTTTCAAACAGATTACGACCTCTAAAGATAGCAAGTCCTTGATAAAAAGGCTCTAATTCACCTACACTATACGAATATTCGTAATCTATCATTTCACAACGGATATTCCTAATTTTTGTTTTTATTTTATATTCTTCCATCATTTAACACTTTTAACGCATCCATTACATTCCCGGGATCCTCTTCAGAGATTTTATCAGAACACTTATTTATTATTCATATGTTGCATCTTTTGCGCCTCAAGCTTATACTCTATCATAAATATACTATACAAGGATCATTAGGATTGTTTTCCTTATATTCCTTTATCTTTTGTTCAAAAACATGTTCACCTTGGTTAGAATAATATATGCAAAAACAAGTAGATGTAATAGCAAATATTAAAGAGAGTACGCATACAAGCCAATCTCTTAATTCTGAACAAACAGCAGCTGCTGCTAAAACATAAAGAAGAACGCCTAAAACACCAAAGAATATAGCCTTTGTCATTTTGGAATCTTGGTATTTTATTTGTATCTCGGCCTTTATTTTCTCTGCCCTTTCGCGATTTGCTTCTTGTTTAGCTTTTTCTGCAAGTTCATTGTCTTTATTCTGTTGTTCAATCTGCTTCTGCTTTTCTTTATCTAGTTTGTCCACTAAATATACATTTAACTCTTCCAATGTTTTTGGAGCAAACAACGCTTTGTTGTTTTCATCTATCATAAAAGCGTATCTATCTGTACCATCCAACTGGAAGGCTAGGATGTTTTCGTCAACAAATGCAGTACGAAGCATCACAAAGCTATTATCTTCACCATTGATAAGAATTGATTTGTTTGCAGGTATATATTTCCAAGTCTTTACAGAACCAATGCCGTTCGTTGTTATCAATACGGTTCCATCCTCTTGAAAGATATACACTTGCTTTTCGCCTTCATCATTAAAAACTATCCATGCTTTGTTGGAAAGCACAGCTTTCGCATCAAGGCTCTCCGAGAACCTTTTATAGCGATTTAATGTCTCAAACAAATATGTCTTCATAACCATTTACTAAAATGTTACTCTTGCTTAATATATTAGGCAAGTATATTTACTAGAAATTAAAGATTCATAGAATTTCATTATTTATCGCATACAGCTCTAACTTGAAGCATTCTATATCTTTCAATACAATCTATTTTACTTTTTCTAACAAAATCCATATTGTCATTGTATGTTTCACCAATAAATAAATATGCAGCAGGATTATCGTCATTAAATTGATAACAGTTATTAAAATACAATTGACCTGTATATAAATATATTGAATATTCATTATCTTTCAAAATCCAATTTCCTGAAGTTCCATCAACAAACCCTGCTGATGGAAGAATTATATAATTATTATTTGGTCCTATTATTTTCGCCACCTTTTTACCATTTAATTCTGTGAGATAAATCTTACATTTTGTAATAAGTTCTCTACATTCTTTTTTTGTAGGCATACGCCATTTTCCGCCCCAATTAACTTTTGCTATATCGTACTTTGTATTTGTGATATAAAGTGGTGGACATGTTTCCGCATCACGTGATGGAAATCGACTATTTAAATCTCCTACAAGTTCTTTCCCATCAAAAACGTCTTGTCCAGTAGGTTCTCCCCACCCATAATAATTACCTGATTCTTCAGGATTGTTTGCACCAACATTACAAGAAGCCCATTGCACACTTAACCCTAAATCAACCGCTTTTCGATTTTTGATTTCTGTTGTATATAATCTTGGATGCTTTTTCCAATATTCTATATAATTGTATATAACATTCCCAATAAAAAGCAAAAATAGGATTGCGACAAAAGCAATAAAACCTATAAACAAATACTTATCATTACGCTTTTGTATGAGCTTATCACGTTTTATTTGTCTTTCTTTTCTAATTTTTATCTCCAGATTATATTTCTCACGTTGTAATTCTGACAATATATCTATATTGCATTTTTTTACAAGATACCATTGTATCTTTTCATACGAAACATCTTGTAAACTATTAGATTTCGTATTAATCAAAAAACAAAAACAATTTGTGCTATCTATATTTAACACAATTATATCTGTATTGAAAAAAAGAATATTAAACAAGATTTTTTCTCTTTTAGTATCCAATATAAGAGAAAAATTAACAGGAAAAAATTGCCACTTTGCATATTGCGACTTCCCGTTAAAGGATATCAATACATTGTCTTTATCAACAAAGATAAATTTTTCTATTTCATCCTTGTCTTCATTAAAAACCATCCATTCAGAATTTTGCACAAAAGAAACAAAATCCTTTTTATTGGCTATAGACTTTAAACGTCTAAACTCATTTATTATATAAGTCTTCATAATTGTACATTTCACTGAATTAATAAAAAAGTAACCCCAAACTATGCTTCGCATCGGCTATATTACGATAAGCCTCAGCTCTACCTTCTTGCTCTTCAGTAAAGCACTTTAAGGCATAGCATTTCCCCGTCAGTTCATCTTTCATTTTGAACACGACGGCAAAGGCACCACTGCTACGATATGGTTCACCATGATCATCTTGCACTGGTACCAAATGAGCCAACTCATCAAGATTGTTACTAGCATCTTGTATGGCTCTAACATATTCTGATATCAAAGGATATTGCATTGACTTTTTCTGTTAATTGTTTTGCCTCCAAAGGTACAAAAGACTTACGATACTACCAAATCTTCGCTCGTCTTTTCACCTTATTTAATATAGAATGCTATTTTGTTCACTTTATTGTCTTAATCATTCATATTTGTGAAGTATATTTACACATCAAGCTTATACTCTAGTATAAATATGTAGAACACATACTATTCCCCAAACATTCTATTGTTATATAAATGATATGCCAAAGCATTAACAACCATCAGTGTATGATTTCTGTAATTGCCTTGTTGTGAGTCTGAAAGAAGTTGCTCTGCATTTCTACGTTGAGTCACCCATCTTGCCAGCAAAGTCTTGGTATCAACTGCATATTTCTCCAGTTGACAATACAGTTGTTTGTATTCTGATGTACTGCCATACGACTTAATCAACTCTTTGTCTTGAGTTTCGTATTTTACAGTGGCTAAAGCCTCCTGTAGCTCTTTATTCCAAACCGAAGTATCAATAACCTTCATCTTTGCGAATGATGGCTTTTGCTTATTGGCGAACAAATCATAATCATCCTTCAGGCAAGCCATCCGAATATAGGCGATGTTCATTGGTGCATCTGCTTGACAGATAATCCCCATCGTACCACCAGTATAATAATACAATCTGAGATACATGGCATCAAACTTATTAAGCGAAGCCTGCAACTTGTTCCAGCAATCAGTCTCCTGCTTAAGGCTGTCTTTCAATGTTGGCTGCAATGGCAGGCTACTCAGCTTAGCAGAATAAAGTGCCACATTGTTCTTGTATCGTTTCTCTTGTTGGGTACACCACATTGCCATCCCAGAAGTTGTCTCCTCTGGATTTTCTGATGAATCAAAATACAAGTCACCAAATTTTGCGATGATTTCCTTTTGATAATCATCTTCATCTGATGGCATTGTATTAGCGCCACAAACTTGTGCGCCATACCCAACATGGCGTACTGCTATTGCATTTCCGATAAAGAAAAACAATACTATAACTATAATTGCTTTCTTATTCATAACATCGACTTTTTCTATTCTTACCAACTTTAGACTCAGTTATTGCCAAATCTACTCCAAAGGTACGAAAAATATCTTTTCTGTTACTTTTTCTTGTTGCCTTTTAACAAAAAATATACTATTCCTATCGGGACTAAGAGATAAAACGAACATATTGCACATATAATCATTGCCGAATTTATCAAGCCTACAACACACCCCATTCCTCCTTCAGGGGTTCCATCTTTTCCTTTAAAGCGATCTGTCAATATCCAAGACAAGCCAAGCAACACAATCGCTGCTATAGCAAAATAGAAAGAAGTTTCCCAACCCAAGAAAAGAGTTGGCGCATCATCATATCTTGTCCAGTCACCCCCTGCGTAAGCTACATTTGTCAATAGAAGCAACAGACTTGACATTGCAATTCTTACATGATGAGATATTGATAAAAATGGTATCACCATAGTTATAACCTTTTTAAATTAATACTTTATGAGATGGCAAAGTTAGTTCTTTTCTTGAAAACAGATGTATTACCTAGAGAAAAGCACACCTCCACAAGGCTTGTGGAGCTAAAAGATTTGCTGATTATCAGATTTTACACTATCTTTGCCCCCAAAATTTTCAAACGAACTAGAGTATGGACAGATTAGTATTATTTGTAATTGCGGTTGCGATAGCATTCGGCATCGGCTGCCTCGGCAGAAAGAGAAAGATAGGATTTGGTTGGGCATTCGGCTTATCACTCATCAATGCCATTATTGGACTGATAGCAGTATTATGCTCCAAGAAATTGGACGAAACAGAGATTGAGGTCAAAAAGGAACAGGAATTATGAAAGGATTCGGCTGGTTTTGCGTCATCCTAGGCAGTGCCTCTTTTCTAGGCGCTGCCATCAATGGCAACAGTGTGTTTGGCCCCGCATTCTGGTTAGCCCTGGGCATCTATCTCGTACATCGGGCAAAAAATCGAAAAGAAAAATAAAAAATATCACAGAATATTTGGCAATTCTTGCTATTTGTCGTATATTTGCTGCGAATATATAATTCGATAAGATTATGAATGTAATAGAAATCAATTCTGAAAATTATAAGGATTACCTACATCTTGACATTATCGCATTCTCCTTTGCAGGAGAAGGGGCGCAAGGAGAAGGGGGTGGACTTTGGATGGTGACTTCCGATGGCAAGCTATATCACACCAATTTTGCTTATACCATCAGTTGGGAACAAGCCATATTGCTTTGCCCTACCCTCCAGGCATGCGACTGCGATTTATTCCGTACCACGCCACCTGAAGGTTGGCAATCATACTATATGGGAGGTGGCAATTTCCTTATTGTTAAGGATACATATACAGAGATATTTTCTCAGTTAGACCCTTATGACCTATATGGGCAATGGAAAGATATCTTGATAGAGAAAATTAAGTAAGAAATATGGCTGGTAGAACAAGAAATGTAAAGACACTGAGGTTCAGGAACTTCCCCACCCAGTGGCGTGGTTATGCGTTCTTCGTGGAGCAAGGATACAATGAGCAGTTGAATCTTTCCATCATCAACCATTTGGAAGAGATACGAAAGCTGCTGTGGAAGGAATCCATCAATTTCATCTATTTCCCTTATCTGATGCATGAGATAAGGGACGCTGCCGTATACAATTTTCCACAGATGACGAAGGGGGATTTCTCACAGACTGCCACCTCCGACATTCTTCTGCAACTTCTTGATGAAAAGAAAGATGCCGAGAATTTGCCTCCTTGCATCATGCAATACGAAAGAAGCGAGGACGGCATAGACTATGTAAATGCCTTTCCAATATCCATTCTGGAGGATGCCGACTTGATGCCACAGATGGAGAAGCTACTAGACAAGCAACTCTCCAGTGCCAACGTATTCTGTAGCTCTGTCCCTGAATTCACCTTAGGTGATTACAAGCCACAGCTGCCAGCAGACGAAACCTTTGATGAAGATGTAAAGGAAAAGATGCGGGAGGTATATCACCAAGTGAGAGACCTACAACTTAGGGGTGTGAGCGAATGGGTGCTCAAGCAGTATCTCTTCCCTGAGAAGCAGTTGAGCCGACTGATTATCACGGAGAAATACGACATCATCCTGCCCGATTATCATGATATGCAAATCAAGATGGAGCCATTGGTAAAAGCTGTATTCATCCTCTTCCTGCGCCATGAGGAGGGCATCGTATTCAAGAGCCTTTCCGACTATCGAGAAGAGCTACACACCATCTATCTCGACATTTGCGCCAAGCAGGAAAGCCCTGTGCATCTATCTGCAGAGAAGATTCGCCAGAGCATAGATGCCTTGACCAACCCCCTCTCCAATTCCATCAATGAGAAGTGCGCCCGAGTAAGAGCCGCCTTCGTATCCCAGTTTGACGAGTCACTCGCCAAGTACTATTATATAGATGGTAAAAGAGGCGAAGCTAAGAAGATTATACTAGACAGGAAACTCTTGGAATGGAAATCCGTTGTCATAGAAGATTAAAATTGTTGTCATACGCCATAAAAGGTAATGGTCGTACTGCGCCATAGACTTATGCCCCCTCTCCCAGTGCAATCCTGCAAAAACATACTTTTATCTACATGCGTAAAACCCCAAAAGAGGATGAGACATATCACTTATGTCTCATCCTCTAAATATTTTTAGCGAAAAAGTTTCTAAAATTGTTTGAAGCAACTATAGAGAACTATCTTACTGATGAAAGCAACGTTTTTGCATCAAGCAGAATGGTAGGTAACGCAGAGGTAGCACCAGTTGATACCGTAGCCCCAGATGCTCCTTCAGATACAGTAAAAGATAAGATATCATTTATCCTATCACCCAATCCTCTATGCTGAGCTGACTAAACTTGGATCAGTAAGGATTCGCCACGCGCATACGTATGAATATTTTTTCTCGAAAAAAGTATCAAAGTCTCATTTTTAGACATAAAATAAGAGTTATATCTTTAATACACAGAACTTTATCGCGAATGAGACTTCTCTAAAAATGAAGGGAGAAGTATCATGGAAGTATCATAAATTAGCGAGAAGTATCATGATTTCTTGCTTGCATCGAAAAAAAAAGCTTTATGAAGTGATAATAATAGCATTTTTAAGGCAATAAACAGGATATTTTTGCGTTTAGTAAAACAGAATGTTTTATTCTTAATACTTAAGAAACATGGATGAAAAGGAATTACTGAAAAAGGCTTTTGAGTACGGAAACGTACCTAGCAACATCACCTACTGTTTCACCGAACCATGTCCGATGAAAGACAAATGCATTCACTATCTATCTGCACTCTACAAAAACGAGAAGACTGATAGAGGGGATGCCATTTTCCCAAATGCCCTGAAAAGCGGGAATTGCAAGTACTTCGCTCCGCTGCGTGTCGTGAAAATGGCATGGGGATTCGACAAACTCTTTGCCGAAATGAAAGTGAAAGACGCTCCTGCTCTGCGCGCCGAAATGAGAGACTACCTCGGCAGCAAAGGACAATACTACCGTTACAAACTGGGACAACTGAAACTCCTGCCGGAACAACAGGCATATATCAAACAGCTCTTCGCCAGATACGGATATAAAGATGTTGAATTCGACCATTTCTCAGAAGAGATTGATTTCACTAAAAGCTAATCTTTTTCTCTGCCCTCCAGATGTTCCAGCCATGCCATTTAAGCGGTCCCACAGAGAACACGTGACGGGCTACCGGTGAACACGTGACGGGCTACTGGAGAACAAGTGACGGGCAGCCATTGCCCGCACAACGGGAAACGAGTGCCCAATTTATCAACCAAACTTTGGGCAACGCTGATAAGATTTTATAGTTTATAGTTGACAGTTTATGATTAATAGTTAACAAACAAACATCCTAATCAATATATTCAATGAAGGTAACTATCGTTCATACAAACAACAAGAAGCAGCTCCTCGTCAGCACAAAGACGATGGAGAAGTTGCTGCAACGTATCGCAAAAGATGACAGCAGACTTACTGTTACCCATTTCCGCGAATACGTGCCCTATATGGAAAGCGGCTACGAATATTACAAGGATATGCCAACATGGATGCACATCTACCCCGCTGCTGAATTCGCCAAAGACGAAAACAACAACCTGAAGATGAAGGCGTGCAACGGTATTCTGATGCTGAAATTCGGAAACATTACGGATGTGGACGGCGTGGAGGGCGTGAAGCGCTCGGTTGCCATGCTGCCTTCTACCTTTGCTGCGCTGGAAGGTGCTGATGGTAAGTCGGTTATCGTATTGGTAAAATTCAGCAATGAAGATGACTTGCTGCCTGCTGAGGAGGCGGATGCCGAACGACTTTACCGCATCGCTTACCAGCAGATTCTGCCTGTATATCAGGCGATAGCCAAGGCTTTGGTGCTCACAGACGGACCGAAACCTTCTATAGAAGCGGGCGCAAACCTGTCTTTTGAGCCTTCGATGCACAACAGTTTTATGATGACGCTCGATGCGAAACCTTATTTCAACAGTAAGGCGGTAGCGATGAAAATTGACAGCAACATGCACCCTCAGAACCAGGCTTTCAACGCGGAAGATAATCAGCAGATGATTCCTGGTTCCGATACTTCGGAAGAAGAAAAGAAAGTTGACAAGAACAGCGTTCGCGAGAATATCATGAGCATGATGCAGCTGCTGAAAAGTAAATATAACTTCAGATACAACACGGTGATGAAATTCGTGGAATACATGCCGAAAGAGAAAGGTTGGTATGGTTTCCAGCCTGTAGATCCGAGAGTGCAGAAGCGCATGACGCTGGAGGTGCAGCTCGCTGATATCCGAGTGAGCATCAAGGATGTCAGGAATTTTCTGGAGTCTGATTATATCAAGAATTATAATCCGATAGATGAATATCTCT
>ERZ773229.1929-NODE-1929-length-13147-cov-2.769478_pt1 | contig 13147 bp, 6 predicted proteins | sample MGYA00580992_ERZ773229 | MGnify/ENA primary metagenome ERZ773229 (study PRJEB29015, sample SAMEA2737795) | human gut metagenome | biome: human gut; feature: human-associated habitat; material: faeces | place: China | collected 2012 ... | reverse complement strand
ATATCAACAAATGATGTCAGGGAAAGATTTAATTATAGGGAATATTGCAAATGATAGGATGTTTTTTGTGATTGATAATTTTTTTGTTGGCAATATCACAGATGCAGCACTGGTGGGAAGTCTATCAGCATTGGAACTAGGTGAACAATATGTTGCTGTCAGCCAGAAAGCTTGTGATGCTGTGCGGATTGAACAGGAAGTGCCGATTTCGCATTTAGAGAAGTTGTTTTTGAAAAAAATTGCTGAAGATAACCGCAAGAAAGGTGCTGCGCTTGCAAATGATATTTGTAAGACATATCGACGAGAAGGCTTATATTTTGATGAAATTTTAGAGAAAGCAGGTGACAGATCATGAATGCACTGGAGTTACAGCTTTGCGATATTCAAGGAAGACTATTCGAACTTTCCGTAGATAGAAATTTAGACAGCGCACGTTTTATTAAGATATTTATGAATTCCGAGACGGCACGGGCATTGGATTCGACATATAACCGCATGCAATGGGCTGGTGAAGAGTATTTGTTAGAAGAGGTGTTGGATGTGGCACCGAGTATCCTGCAAAGCCACAAAGAGACATATACAAAAGATACGATATATTGGATCGGATATATTTATAGATATTGGCATTATTATACCGGCGAGTCCAGTAAAGAAATTTATAAACAGGCACCGGTGGCAATCATGAAACGTAATTATCTGATGTTTCACACAATGGCACCGGAGCTTGCAATTGAAGATCTAAAGGAAATTTATCGTCAAAAATAATAGAACCCCTATACTTTTCACACCCTATTTTGACCATTCACGCCACGTGGGCACCCCCTCCCTCCAAAGATGATATAATTTCTACATGGGGAAATCAACTTTCCAGCCGGTAAATGTGATAGGAATGCGGTGTGGCAGGTTGAAGAAAGTATAGTAATGTATGAGGTTTTGTTTTGCAACAGACAATGGAAACAATAGAAGAAGGAGGGAACCTATGAATTTACACAAGGTTATGAAGCGTGTGATCTGCTGTGTGCTGACGTTGGGAATGGTCTTTTCGTCAACATCCTTTGAGGGAATCACGATCAAGGCAGCATCAGTAGACTCACAGTCTGTGGTAAGGGAAGGAGAATACACGACAGGTGTTTTTTCAGGATGCTATGGTATTGATCAGTTGTTTGACTATATCATGAGTACCGGTAGACTGAATGCACTGCCATATGATGCATCGTGGGGCAGTGCTAATGATTCCGAGGGTCAGCAGCTGACAACGGAAATTATGAAGGAACGTTATTTTGTTCTCAAGTATTCCGGTGACGAGGATTATCCGATCGCACTGTGTTTGTACGATGAGAATGGTACACCGGTCGTTGTAGATCAATCGGATCGCTTGCTCGAGGGATCTCGTATCGGACTTGAGAAAAATGTCACACTGACAGCCACTGCTAAGAAGTATATGAAGGAAACGTATGCCGATGGTGTGGAAGGTGTTATGGCACTTTGCAAGGTCGGAAAAGCAGATTCTAACGGAATGTATTTTATAAGTAAAAATAAATTTGGTTATTACCTGAGCGGCAATCAGGGGCGTGGTATTGGAGAAAAGATTGCATGGGAATCGACTGCGAAGAAGGCAACCGTGAAAGAGCTTGCTGCAATGACGAATTATTCGTCACACCAGTTGACTGCCGGTGAGTTTGCAGTCATGTATCAGGCAAATGGTGAAGCGGTTACGGATATGCCGGAAGATCAGGTCAAACAGGGAGGACAGCCGTTGACGTTGTCTTCAAAAGTGCCGAAGAGAAGTGGATATACTTTTACCGGATGGAATACACGGGCAGACGGAAGCGGCACCACGTATGCAGCCGGCGGTACGTATACTTCCAATCGAACTGCGACCATGTATGCAACGTGGGATCGCCATTATGAGTCCGGTCTGTTTAAGGTAAAGTTAAGCAGCAATCAGTTTTTTGATAATGTAACGTCAGCAAATAAGATCAATGGTTATCCATATGATGCTTCTTGGGGAACGGCCAACGCCTCAAGGGGACATCAGTATTCGGAGAAGCAGGTAAAGGATCGTTATTTTATATTCCGTTATAGCGGAGATGACAGATATCCGTTTGCACTGTTTATGTATGAGAAAAATGATAAGCCGGTTGTTGCCGGCACGTCTAAGAATCTGCCGGACAAATCTTTAGTCGGTACAGCGGATAATGTATGCTCGACCGCTAAGGGCAAAAAATATATGAATAGAGTATATGAAGATGGTATTAAGGGCTTGCTGTGCATGGGTAAAGTTACGAAATATGATGAGAATGGAATCCAGTTTGTAAGCTCGAATGGATTTGGCTATTATATGTCTTGCAACAGAGGATATAAAAAGGGCGACTACATTGCTTGGGAGAAGCCGGTAACAAACGGTATCACGCCGGAGGTTATGGATGCGGTCGATACGTTTTCGGATAAAGCAATGGCAGATGGCGAGTATGCATTGAATTACAATGTGAACACTACGGATAAGGTGATCGAATCGCCGAATACGCAGTGTAAAGAGGATACTTATAATTCGGTGCTTACGGTGGAAGAGCCGAAGAGAACAGGATATGAGTTCATAGGTTGGAATACCAAGAAGGACGGTACTGGTGATATGTATGAGGCCGGTTCCCGTTATGAGGGTGAAAAGACCTTAACGATGTATGCTACTTGGGAAAAGAAAAAGAAGACCCCGCTTTCTGTGGAGGAAAATGGAGAACCTATATCAAAAATTTATAGACTTTCCAATCGGACGGCGATTGCCAAAGCAGTAAAAAATGCAGATGATGCGGATACCTTTTACAATGAGCTGAATCAGGCTACGATGGTACGTCATTTGGATATTAAGGGCGGTGCATCGGAAGATGATGTATTTACGGCGGTATCTTCAAAGGAAGATATCTTAGATTGTTCGGTAGAGGGGACGAAGCTTACGCTGATCGGCAAAAATGAAGGTTTTTCCTATGTGACGATCACGGATGAGACCACAGAACAGATTTACCGTCTGAGTGTTTATGTGACAACCTTAAAGGATGCGCTTTATATTATCAGACCTGTCACGGCTGACAGCTACAAGTCCTATTTGGCGGACAATGACAAAGCAAGCTATGCAGCAAAGGCAGAGGTTAAGAAGAACGTTAAATGGACACAGATGAATACTTCCAATCAAACGGTGAAACAGTTATCCAACGGAGATGCTGTGGTATGGAAGCTTGGAACAAGTTATCGTGATGTCGGAGTAACTTGTGGCGTGTGCAAGTCCGAAGTACCGTTAGAGGATTTGAAGAGTGGTGAGAGTGATGGCTCTTATCCGATCAATATATATCCGGTATCGTCCACTTACAAACAAAATGTGACGTTAAAAGGATATGGACATGATGATGAGGATATTGATATTACAGTTCGATCCTTTATCGTGGATCTGGATGGAAACGTGATCGCTTCCGCCAACAAAACAGAAGCGAAGAAATTGTCCAGGAGTTCAGAGACGATCACATTAGAGTATGAGGATGTGCAGGAACTGAAGGACGCCGATGTGTTAGTGGAGGTCACGGCAAAGGATGATGCCTATGCGGCACAGCTTGTGCGTTATCCATTGTATCGAGACGGATATCAGGAAAATACCGGAACGTCCATATGGCTGCAGCCTTGCTATGGAACGAATGACTGCGTATTAACATCCCGAGATCAAAATTATGAGTTTGTTCGCAATCTTACGCTTTATAAAGGATATGATAAGAAAGTGATCGTATACTCTCAGGTTTCACAGAAACATACGGTTTCCATGTTTATTAATGACAAGGAGATCCCTAGCGTTTCTGAGAGCGTGGCATCCGTCGATGGTATGAAATATGAGTGGAAGCAAACAGAATTTGCGATCAACACCAAAAACGCAGCAGTAGGTAAGTTTACGCCGCAGTATCAGATCAAAGCAGCGAGTGGAGAGGTGCTTGCAGATCAGCCGGCAGACTATACCGTATGTAATATTTCAGAGATTGGTAAGCCGGCGAAGCCGACAGAGGTAAACTTCTGTGGAACGATCGAGACGCCGCAGATATCAGCCGGAGAGGTCATTAACCGTAAGTTATCCTTTAATATTCCGAAGGTATTGCCAATGAAGATCGCATACCAGGATACCGACAATCCGCTGAAGAAAACCTTTATGGTTGCCATTGGTACAGCGGGACTCGATGAAAATAATGTTGTATCGGTAGTGACAGAGACAATCAATGATCTGCGTGACAATAAAGTGTCCAAGACGCTGTCCGGATATGCATTTGGTACGGCAGACTATATTGATGGCAAATGGATCTTGACCTATACCGGTGGTGGTATTGCCGGAACACTGGGTTATGAATTTGGTTTTAATAACAATACGATGGTTGGCATCATCCCGATCTATTATGGAATCAAAGTGGGATGCACTGTCAGTGTCGATGCGCTGCTCAGTGGCCAGAATCCATATCATGATAAGTTCGTTGGCATGAATTTCCAGACGAATAATCTGACGGTTACCAGTGAATATAATTTTGTATCAGACATTCTCGTAGGTGTAGAGGGTTATGTATGTGCCAGTGGAGGAATTGGTTTTGATGGTAAGATTGTAAAGATCAAGTTTGGTCCGGTTGGACGGTTGTCTATCGGATATGACAATCGTATCGTTACATTCAGTGATCTTAAGAAGACCAAAGCCTATTATGGTGGCTGTTTGAATTTTACCGGAAGCATCTCCTTAGATTTTGAGTACAAAGGATTATTTGTTCGGTATCACAAACAAATATGCGGAACCGGCTTCAGTAAGGTACGAACGTATCAGGATTGGGACAAATTCCCGGCAGGGCGACCAAATCCGTTGGACTTTGCAAATATGAGTAATGAGACTACCGGTAAGGTGGTACGGTATTCTTCGAAGAAGAAGGGCGCAGATTGGACACAGTATATCAATCCGGATGTGCCGCCGGTGCTTGCAGCCAATGGCAACAGTATGGCACTCACCTATTCAGATACGCTTGAGGATCTTGTAAGTATCAATCCTGCGGTTAGCACAAAAGAAAGCGGAGAATGGACGAAACCGGAAGTACTTACTTCATGGAGAACAGAAGGCAAATCGGAAACGGTTAATTCAGTAGATTATGCTTCTGATGGCAGCTTAAAGGTATTAGCCTTTGATTCTGCCGTGTATGATTCTGACATTGATTCGGATGGAAATGTTGACAGCAAAGAATTAAACGCTACGTTTAACTCCTCCGAGATCCATGTATATGTTAATGGAAAGCATACGACGCTTACTGCAAATAATGTGGCCGATATGGCACCGGAAGTAGCAGTAAACAACGGAAAAGCAATTGTAGTATGGCAGAGTGACACCTATAATCTTGCGGACACGGATGCAGAAACACTTCAAAAAGATATGATGGGAGAAAAGAAGATCTGTTATAGTTACTATGATGGAACAGATTGGAGTGCACCGGCTTATTTGGAACGTGGCGAGATTAAGGGAGCCCAGGCGTATGATGTAGCACTGTCTGACGATGGTACGGCGATGGTATTGGCAACCATGGGCAGCAGTGAAGAGGTGCAGGAGAGAGAGCTTTATTCATATATTGTGAAGGATGGAGCCCAGAAGAGTGTAAACCGAATCACCTGTAATGATGCGGGAGAGACGCAGCCACGTGTGAAATATGTAACGAACGACGGTGGAATGTTCTTAGCAGCATGGAAGCAGTCGGAATACAAAAAAGGTGAACTTACAGATTCGTATTTGGCATTACAGGGTTATCAAAAAGACGGCAGTGCTAATGCAGTTTCTATGAAAGACTCCGGAGAAGTTACGGAGAATTTTGATTTTGCCAAAGGTGGAGATACGATCAGTGACACTGCTGTGTATTGGCAGTCGGCAGGCGATGACTCTAAGATGCATACGTATGTGAAATACTTGAATGCAAAGACGGGTACGCTGTCGATGCAGTATGAGATTACCGGTACGGCGTCTGCTAATGAGATGTTGGTAGGAGGCAGTGTGGTAGTAGATGGTGACCGTTTTACAACAGTTTCATGTGCGCAGACAGCAACACAGTCTGAGACGACGAAAGATACCGATCTGACGCAGACACAGGACGAGGAGCAGCCGGCAAGACTGATCACAGGTACGAAGACCATTCAGAATGAGTTATCAGAGGTATCGGCAGATACTTTTGGACAGAACGTGGAGCAGAATAGTACGATCAATGTGACACTGTCCTTTACGAATGCCGGACGGAAGGCTATGGATTCTGTCACAGTGAAACAGTCAGGTACAACGGTTGCGGATGCGCTTCCAATTCATTTGGAGAGTGGAGAGCGTGGTCAGGTGAGCTTTAGTTACACACTTGGCAATACCTTGCAAAATGAGACTTTTGAGGTTGCAGCAGACAATGGAGCAACTGCGAAGGCACAGTTAACACTGCTTGGTACGGATATGGTACTTGGTAATCCGGAAGTGGTAGAGAATCTGCAAGGTGGAGAGCGTATTGTACAGGTCGTTATCAGCAATGCCGGCACAAAGGCGTTGACAGAGGATGATACGATCCGTGTTGCTTTGACATCTGTCGATAAGAAAGCAGTGACTGTGAAGCCGACAACTGCCGGTGCATCATTTGATGAGGATAAGAAGTTGATCGTTATTAGTGGTAAAGATGCTATGGAAGCGATCAACCGTGGTGAATATGTGTTACAGTTTAACTACACACCGAAATTTACCAGTGAAGCCAAGAATGTATCAATATCGTTGCAGGCAACAGCATACAATGGCAGTGCTGCAGCAGAGGAACTGAATCTGATCGATAATACGGCAGCCTTTAGTATTGTAAAACCTTCGAAGCAGTATGACAGACCATTGACGTTTACTTCAGTCATTGAAGATGGAAAGCTTAAAGCATTGGATGTATATAATCGTTACGAGAAGAAGGTTGCAAGAACCATTATCGTATCCAATGGTATCGAGACGAAAAAGATCAATGTCACGTTGGGAGCAGAGGAGGGCAAGACGTATGATGTTGGAATGGATGCAACGCCTGATGTTTCCTATGAGATGGAAGGTGATGATCCGGTTGTCATTCCGACACCGGAGCCGGAAGATGATCCAAATGTGACCACATCTCCTAGTGGCGAGCCGACACAGAATCCGGTTGCAACTGTTAAGCCGACGAAGAGACCGGTTGTTAAGCCGACGAAGAGACCGGTGCCAACACAGACTGTCAAACCAACACATACGCCGCTGGTGAGACCGACTGTAAAACCAAGTGATAAGCCGAAAAAGGCGGCACCAAAGATTGTCGTTGGCAAAGCGAGATTCTTGTCGGTTAAGAACAAGGCTTCCAAGAAGTTAGTCATTTCCATGAAAGTAGTTGCCAGAGCGAATGGATACTGCGTGCAGTATAGCACGAACAAAAAGTTCAAAAAGGCTAAAACGAAACTGACGAAGAAGAGAAAACTGACGATCAAGAAGCTGAAGAAAAAGAAGAACTATTATATTCGTGTACGCGCTTACCGATTAGATGGAAAGGGAAAGAAGATATTTGGTCCATACAGTAAAACGAAGAAGATAAAGATCAAGAAATAAGAGAGTTATCTTGTTTGTCCTGTGTTCCGCACAGGAACAATGATCCTGTGCGGACAATACTCATAAACCCTCTTTCTAAAAAGCATAGTCAATTCGAGAGATCGAAAAGACTATGCTTTTTTTGTTTTAATAGGAAATTGCTGTTGTGTAGTGTGATAAAAGCGCTGGCTTTGCTTTTTTGCTTCTTGTATCGGCTGGCGATTATCGGTATAATAAAAGGAGTTTAATCTGAACGGATGGAAATATCCTGTAGATTTTTATGGTGAATGAGTAGAATTATGGTAAGGGGAGCATTATGAAAATAAGACAAAGGCGAATTGCGTGTATTGTGGTACTGGCATTATTGTGTTCGATGCCAGGTTTTTCAAATAGCATGATCCAAAAAGCGGCGGCTGAGGAAAATGAGACAGTGTGTGGTACGCCAAATTATGACAAAGCAGTTCCAGGGGAAAGACGATGACTTTCGTGTAGGGATCAGTTATGTGTCAGAGAATTGGGATGAGGTGATCTTTGCAGATTTTACAACTACAGATGTGATGCAGATCACAAAAGAGGGAGATTATACCATTTCTTACACGACAGCATTGGATGATGGAATGAAGATGATCTGGCTGGATACCAATCTGTATTCGGGAAGCAAGATGAAAGTAGACGTTACCGGTATGACGATCACATCTGCGGACGGTACACAGAAGAACGAGTATTCTTTTTCTAATGGAAAACTGTTGCACCCGGGAAGTTTATGGGGATATCGTGATTCGGATGAAGAAAAAAATTACGCAGCAACGATTCTAAATCCGTATTTGGCATATCATTATTATGTTGCTGATTATTGCAACAATTATCGAGAAGAGTATACGTCATATGGTTTTAATGAATGGGATATGATCGATCTGTTCAGCGAAAAGATACTGACGTTAGGCGCCGGCTCTGTCATCGAGGTGGCGTTTACGGTATCCGACGTTTCAAAGAATACCAATACGAATGGAAATGGAAATGCGAATGGGAACGCGCACGAGAAGCCAACGGCAACGCCGGCACCGTATATCGATCACGAGCTTTGGGCGCAGAAAGGCATACACGCCTATGTATCCTACCAGATGGATTCGACTTGGGATTATCGCAGTAGTTTTACCAAAGACACCTACCTATCCAGTTATTCATATATTCGAGCAAATGGTAAGGAAGTGGATGCGGCAACGACAACCGTGAAAGATGTGTTTATTAACCGGGATGGTGAGTATACGGTTGGCATTAGTGGAATTAATTTAAGCGCGTCTCAAAAGTATAATATACTGCAGATCGCAACGGATCTGTCTGTGAAGACAGAGAAAAATGGGACAGGAATCTATTCCGGAGTTAACATTTCTAATGTCTCTCTGAAAGTAGATGGTGTGACGGTAGAACAAGGACTTACTCCGGTTTTATTGGAAAACGAGGACGCTGCCTGTTATGCATTGACATGTTGCTGGGAAACTTGCGGACCGTTATATGCGGCTGCCAGATATGGCGATATTGCGGTACCGATGGACAGCATAGAGATCACGTTTACGATCACCGGTCTCAAGGCGGCGCTCAATGATCTGAAAAACGGAACATATCGGGATCCGATGACGGGTAAAAAGGTAGCAAATGATACGATCACGCAAGAGGACATTGATGCTTCAACGGGGATCATTCCGATTGCAACGGTCAAACCAACGGTCAGACCAACCGTGAAACCACGTGCGACAGCGAAATCAAAACCAAAGAAAAATGCAGTATCCAAAAAGATGACGACATCCAGACAAAAGGCTGCCAATAATATGATACGTCCAAAGATCAAAGCAGGTGCAGGACGGGTCGGCGCGATCCGCTATATTTCGCTGCGATTGTGTAAATACAAGGGCACAAATGTTATAATTTATTACCGCATGAAAAAAAGAGGTTGGAAGAGACTGCCGTTAACATCCAGTTCGATCCGAAAAAATCGCCGTCGTTTTCGTATACGCTGCAGCAGTCGCAGACAAACATATTATTTTCGGGTGAAGACCTATCGAAAAGTGCGAGGAAAAAAAGTAAAAAGTGTGTATTCTAATGTTGCGAAAGTGTCGATACGATGAAGAATGAAAAAAACGGAAAAAAATTAATGTATATTAAGTTTGTGATATACTATTCTTAAATGTGTAAGCATAAGTAATGAACAACAAGGATGGACTGCGTATGACGACAGAACGAATGACATACTGCATGGGGTGCATGGAAGCCTTTCCCAAGGGAAAAGACAAAAGATCAACTTGTCCATTGTGTGGGTTTTCTCTGGAAAGTTATGATAGAGCACCACGTTGCCTTCGTCTGGGGAGTATATTAAAAGAACGATATTTGATAGGCAGAGTTCTCGGTGAGGGGAGCTTTGGAATTACATATATTGGCAGGGATATGCTTCTCGACCAGATTGTAGCGATTAAAGAATATTTTCCGATCAATCATGTGAGCAGAGATATGTTGGAAGAGGAAAGTGATACGGGAAACACGGTATATGTGTATGCCGGGGACGAGGACGAAAGTTACAAGAATGGTCTGGAAAAATTTTATAATGAGGCAAAGATCTTAGCAAAGTTTCACGGCATCGCCGGCGTGGTTTCTGTTATTAATTTCTTTTATGCGAATGGAACAGCTTATTTGGTTATGGAATATGTAGACGGGATCACGCTAAAAGAATATATCAAAGAGCACGGTCCGATTGCCGGAGAGCGTGTACTCCAAATGATACATCCGGTGATCAAAGCATTATCTGCGATCCATAAGACAGGGATCATTCATAGAGATATCAGCCCGGATAATATATTAGTCAATCAAAAGGAAGAGTTAGTCTTAATTGATTTTGGGTCAGCCAGAGCAGAACGTCAGACTATGACACAGAGCATGACGGTGTTATTTAAGCGCGGATATACGCCGGAGGAGCAGTATCGCGGCAGAGGTAATTGGGGAGCTTGGTCTGACGTGTATTCTTTGTGTGCGACAATGTATTTTATGTTGACAGGGATCGTGCCAAACGAGTCGATTGAGCGAATGATCCATGATGACATCAAGCTGTTGCGGGATATGCCACATATTCGGTTGTCTGCGACAGAAGAGGATGCGATCATGCGAGGCATGGCGGTCAAAGCAAATCGCAGATTTCAAAGCATGGAATCATTAGAAGCGGCACTGTATGAATCGAGAGGCTGGGTGCAGCGAGTGGTATTGTATTTTCAGCACAAGAGCAAACGCGTACTGTTGGCAGGGGGCGCAGTGGTGTTGGCAGGAGTGTTAGCTGTCTGTGCGCTTTTGACAACGGGCGGCAAATTGTCAGCCATTGGATCACCTGTGGCGTCAGGCACACCAGGCATGACAGAATCAAAGACTGCTTCCGGACAGGCGATTAGTACCGATCATGCGGATGAGACGAATGCGAAAGCTTCCGTGGGGGCACAACAGAACGATCCCGCAACATCGACAGTGGGGGAACCGAGGCAGACAGCGGATGCAAAGCAGACAGTGACGCCAAAGAAAACGGCAAAGCCAAAGCGCACCACGAAACCAAAGAAGTCAGCGAAACCGAAGCGGACTGTTAAGCCCAAAAGCACTGCGAGATCAAAGGAAACAGTATCTCCACGGAGAACTGTAACAGTGACGAAGAAACCTTCCAAGTCTAAGAAAAAGTTTGTTGGTGTCATTCCTTAATGAATAAAGACAGTAAGAAGAAATGGAGAACGTACGGCATGAATACAACAAGACGCGATGAATCAAAAAAGAAATTTTATGCGGAAGTAAAAGATATTCTGGAGAAAAAGCACCGGGAGAGTAGTTGGTATATGATGGAACTCATGGGTGTGGAGGGGAAGGAAGAAGCAGACCGTAAAAAGGCATTCCGCATTATGATGAATAAGCTGACCGAACCATATCCGGCTTCCAGACCAACAATGCGCCGGTGGTTTGGAATCAATGGTATGGCTACGCCAAATCGAGCTCAGGCATACATGATCAGCTTTTGTTTGGGATTTAGTGTGCAGCGGTTGAATCATTTTCTGCAGGAAGGAATTGGTCAGCCGACGGCACAGTATAATGATTACAGAGAAGTTATCTTTTTATATTGTTTGGATCATCATTATTCTTATGAACAGGCACTTAAGATGATCGATGGCTATGAGAAATCGTTCCAAACGCAGACGCAATTAATACATACGCATAGTACGAATCAGCTCATGCAGGAGTTTGCCTATCATAAAAACAGCAGCAAAGAGGCATTCATGAAGTGGATGCGGGAAAACAGCCAATTTTTCAAGGGATATAGTCTGACAACGCTGGATTATCTGAATACTTACAAATATATGATAATAGACGTGATCAGAGAGGATGCAAAACGCAGTCTGGATAATCTGATCCGCGAGACAGATTTTGCAACATGGATCAGGATGAAATGTTCTGCGGAATCTGAAAAGGAGTATCAGTTGATCGAGAAATATATCGCCGGAGCCAGACGCAAGAAAAAAGATGTAAATAATGATGTATTGGAAATGCTTCACGAATTGAATCATATGGTCAATTCTAAGAAGGCGTATAATTCTACGATCATTGAACTGTTTTCAAATGAGGTAAAGCAATCACCCCTGCCGGAATTAACGTCCAAACATTTGTCGGATATGCTAAATACTCCTTTACAGAAAGAGCGGGAAATACGCACCAATATTGCGCTGAATGTACTTTCTGATATGGAGTCAAAGGAGGCTTGCCCGGAATGGATCGGTCGATTTATTGCAGATTACACGAAGGATAGTTATTATGCGGAGACGGTCTTGGAGGCTAAGGTCTGGGTCGAGAAATTCAGCAAAGAACATCATCGAAGATGCCAGCTCATTCAGCGCGAGGATTTTCTGCCGATGATACTGTATGTTGCACAAAAGCAATATCAAAGTTCGATTGAGCAAAAAGAGAGCAGATATGAGCAGGGAGAAGCTCTAGATGTTTTTCGTGACATGGTCAACAGCACATTTGCAGCATGTGGTATGCGTAAATGGAACCCAATGTATGAGTTGGATGCATTGCTGGCGGCCTGTTATCAGGAAGATGAGATGTTTTATTTTGGCGAATTATGTGATGCGGTAAATAAGGCGCAGGAACAGGTTTTGACGGCAGGTCATGTGATGTAGTAAATCCGTAGAAATAGGTTTTGACGGAAGATCATGCGATGTAGTAAATCTGTAGAAATAGATTTTGCCTGCAGATCGTCAAAAAATGTGGTAAAATGATAGACAAGTGAGCGTGTCAGACAACGGATACCTTTTGCTGCGGCCTTGATGCGGTTGCTGGCAAAGACGTCTGAGATGGGAGGATTGTTTATGCGTTTATTTACTACATTACATAATTATAAAAAGAATTATTTGGCAAAGGATACTGCTACCGCGCCGGAACCATCGGCACGGTCGCGGAAAAAACGGCCTACGGCTACGTCAAAAAGTATCTCTCCGAGCGCGAGATAACCGTCAGCAAGGCCGAGGAAAACCGGCT